>Ga0105046_10000962_pt1 | contig 42745 bp, 30 predicted proteins | sample MAT03_FD_78385 | JGI IMG/M metagenome (GOLD analysis project Ga0105046, IMG submission 78385) | Freshwater microbial communities from Lake Fryxell liftoff mats and glacier meltwater in Antarctica - MAT-03 (megahit assembly) | ecosystem: Environmental > Aquatic > Freshwater > Ice > Liftoff... | reverse complement strand
GCTTCGAAAGTCGCGGTGCCTGATCCACCTGCGGATGCGATCACAGGTGAAGGTCGCCGCAAATCCAACAAGCGAATGGAATCGATCACCGACGTCGCATGGGCCGAGGGCCGCGTGCTGGTGTCTGGTTTGACAGGCCAAGAGGGCGCGTCGACAGTTCTGGCGTTTGACTTCCCGTTTCGGGACAAGAGCGTTGGCACCGACCTGGAAATTTATCATGCCGCTCATGGACGCGTTGAAGAAACCGCAGCCGTTCGCACGTTCGTCCCGATGATGATCGATGGCAAGCCAAGTCTACTTGCCGGCTTCACTTGCACACCGCTGGTCCAGTTCTCTCTTTCCGATTTGCAGGCGGGCAACAAGGTCAAAGGCAAGACCGTCGCCGAACTAGGGAATCGTAACAAACCGTTGGACATGATTCCGTATGAGAAAGACGGGCACCCTTACCTATTGGTTGCCAACAGCGCCCGGGGCCTGATGAAGGTGGACGTTGCCAACATCGCGTCTCAGGAAGCGCTCAACGCTCCCGTTCCAGACGGGGGAACCGAGGGCTTGTCGTTCGAGAAACTCGATTCGATCGAAGGCGTGGTGCAGCTTGCAAAAATCGATGATTCGCATTGCCTTATGATCAGCGAATCGCCCTCGAAGCAACTTCGCATGACGACCTTTGTGCTTCCTTAGAGCCAATCCGAAAAGGGTTCGCTGGAGCAATCAGTGTCGGCCGGTTTTCCAAGGTCGCAATGAAAACGTTGCGAATTCGGAGATGACGCCGACCGTGAAACGGCCGCTGATTGATTTCTTTACGCGTCGAGAATGCTTCTGGCATACTGCTTGAAATCGACCATGGCGTCCGGCGGATCGCTGCCAACGATCATTGGCCCGTCCATGACTCCGGGACGCAGACCATGACTACCGCGCACCAGGCTGGCGTCGAGCGGAATGACGTCCATGCGATAGCGAAAACCAAGTTTTTTTTGTGCCAGGCGACACATCGCCCGCAGCTTGCTGGTCATAAAAAGCTCGCACGGGTCGTAGCCCGGCTTTCGATGAATGTCAACGCTTGTCGCGAAGTCAGGCGATCGGCGATCATTCAACCAGTAATAATAGGTAAACCAAGAATCACGCTTCGCCAAGGCGATCCATTCGCCGCTACGCGGATGGTCCAAGCCGACTGATGCCGGCTCAACGACCGCATCGACGCCCTCAAGTCCCTGAAGACAACTGCGGACTTGGTTCAAAATCGCTCGATCGTTGACATACACATGAGCCAATTGGTGGTCGGCAACCGCGAACGCCTTGGACTGTCCCGGCATCAGCATTTCACCGTAAGGTCCGTCACGAACGACCAACCAGCCCGCTTCTCGCAAGGCACGGTTGATATGCACCGCACGGGAAACGGGAACGAGACCATACTCGGAGACAACAACGGTCTGGATTCCGTGTTTCTCTGCAACGTCGATGATATCTCCCGCACAATCATCAACCTCGCGAACCCGCGCGGGGTCATGATTTGAAAAACGCTGGAAGTCGTAATCCAAATGTGGCAAGTAAACGAGTGTCAACTGCGGAGATTTTTCGTTGATCACGATTCGGGCAGCATCTGCTATCCAACGAGAACTTGGCAGTCCTGCATTGGGCCCCCAAAAAGAGAAAAACGGGAACGGGCCAAGACGCTTTTGAAGATCGCAGCCCGTCTCGTCAATAATGTCGAATACTTTGGAACCGTCAGAACCGTAGTGAGGCTTTGGAGTTGCGCTCCATTGCACCGGAGCAGATTGATTGAACCACCAAAACAATTTTGCGGTCTGATATCCTTCATAAAATCGCTCGCCAGACACCAGAGAATTGGCTTGCTGCCAAAACCGAATCTCTTGCGTTTCCCGAAAATACCACCCATTTCCGACGATGCCGTGTTCGCGCGGCGATAGGCCAGTTAGCATCGTTGCTTGAGCCGTGCAGGTGACGGCGGGCAAAGGACTACGAAACGGTGACACTTCTCCCAACGCAGCAATTCGGGGAGCAAACTGGAGTAGCCGTGGGGTTAGACCAACGACGTTGATTACGCAAAGTTTTGCCATCAGGCGGATCTAACACGGAGTGAAGACAATGGGCCCCGGCACCGACTAGACATGACCGTAACCTCAAACAATGGATATGAAGTGAAGAATCGCGGTATCTGATTCTAGTCAGCAGCCTTTACTAATTCACCATTCTTATATCTGCCCCAATACTTATCGAGTTCGCGTTTCACGACGCCGCTAAGCAGAAAAACGCCCAGAAGATTGGGGAAACTCATTCCAAGCAGCATCAGATCACTGAATTCGAGAATGTTTCCTCGCGTGACGATCGATCCCAAAAAAGTGAAGGTGAGAAACAGGACCTTATAGATGATCGAGGTACCGGCACCGAACAGCTCCGCCCAGCATCGCTCTCCGTAGTAGGACCAACTGATGCATGTCGAGTAAGCGAAAAGTACGACGGAGACGTAGAGAGTGTATCGAAACCAATCGTGTCCTCCCTTCGTGAATGCGTAGAGAGTCATCTGAGCACCCTGATTCGCAGCGATCGACGCCTGCGTTTCCGGTGCCGTATGGGCGCCCGTGATCACAACGACAAGAGCGGTCATCGTACAAACGACCACCGTGTCGATGAACGGTTCGAGCAAAGCGACAATGCCTTCGCTAACGGGCTCGTCAGTTTTTGCGGCGGAGTGAGCGATTGCTGCCGAGCCGATCCCTGCTTCATTGCTAAAAACCGCTCTCTTGATGCCGATCACAAGCAGCCCAAGAAAACCGCCTTGCACGGCCATCGGCGTGAACGCTTCGCGAACGATCGAGGCCATTGCTGAGGGGACCATCGAGTAATTCGTCACGATGATGTACAGCGATGAAAGCACATAGGCTCCGCACATGAGTGGAACAAGATAAGAAGCAACCGCACCGATGCTCTTGATGCCGCCAATGATCACAAGGCCAACGGCGATAACCATCGCCAATCCGTAGATCCAAGAATGCGTTTTCAGAACGGGAAAAGCTTCGCTGATCGCGTCGAGTGACTGGCCGACTTGGAATGCGTTACCGCCGCCGAAACTGGCTCCGATACAAAGGAGCATAAAAAGAACCGCCAGTACTCGACCCAGTTTTGGCATTCCGAGTTCGGCGATTCCGACCTGCAAGTAACGCATCGGACCGCCGAGAACGTGTCCGTTGCTGTCCGTGGTTCGGTAGAGTTGGCCGAGCGTACACTCGGCAAACTTGCTTGTCATCCCAAGCAAACCGACAACCATGATCCAAAACGCGGCACCGGGACCACCCGTTCCGATCGCGATCGCTACCCCCGCGATGTTTCCCAGTCCGACGGTGGCAGACAAAGCGGCCGATAACGCTTGAAAGTGCGACACGTCCCCCGGATCTTTATCGTTGTCGTAGACGCCGCGTGTCACCTGAATCGCATGGAAGAACCCGCGGATGTTGATCAGTCTCATCTTGATGGTCAAGAAAAGCGCACCACCAAACAGCCAAACAACGACGAAGGGAATCGAAGTCCCAGCCCACTTCGAAGTACCAAAGTCGAAAAAAATGACGGTTGCCAGTGCCGAAACGGCAGTGCCGAAGATGGAATCGATCTTGGCGACAATGCCAGACTCCTCCGCTGCGCCCGTCACGGCCGATGGCTCTGCGGCAACAACCTGCGTCTCGACTGTTGACCCAATGGTTGACGCGTCATCCTGAGCAAATGCATTCGTGCTCGGGTTGGTCGCCGTTAAGCTAAACAAAGAAAGGGCGGCAAGAAAAAAGGCCCGACGGAAACGTACAGAAAGTGTCTTGGCAGCAATTGGCCTGGGCGTCATCGCGAATTTCCTGGAGTCTTACGGAAAAATTAAACGTAGCAAAATCCGCCAGCCGGTGGTTTACCACATTCCGCGAGATCGTAGTTGGGGGGGCCGCAAATTAAAACGCCGAATTCTGTTCGGCGAACCTGCAAGCCGTCGTCATTGCTAAGAGTGGCCCGCGTGGATTGAATCTCCAGAGAACCGCCAAGTCCACCCGCAGGGCTTTTGGGCCCAAGACGCTTCTGCATAAAAAAACCCCGTGAATCACAGGGTTTTCGGGGAGTGGTCAGGGCCGGGCTCGAACCGGCGACACCTGCATTTTCAGTGCAGTGCTCTACCAACTGAGCTACCTAACCGAATATTAGTACCTAAAAACTACGAAGAGAAATTTATGATGCTGTCGGCAATGCCGAGGACGCTGCTACAAACCAAGGCCGTTTGATGGCTTGCAGCGAGAGAGATAGTAAAGCGAGACCAACTAGACTGTCAATCGGTTCGCGCGGAATGACGATTGATCGTGTATTCTTTAGCTCATGTTTTTTCTTCCACCTCAACTTAATCCGGATCACAAATGACTTCGGTTGCGGACATCAGCCATTCCGCTGGTGATCGGTCTTACAGTCAGACCCCACCGGACTCGGGTGATCGAAAAGGTCGCTCGCGGAAACACTCGACGAAACGCGACAGCCTCAGGAAATCGAAATTTGACTCGGTTTCTTCGATGTTGTTTGCGATTTTTGTCTTAGTGGCGATCTGCGCTTTCATGCTGTTTATCATTTGGTGGGACAGCCGCGTCTACCTACCAGTCAAAACGTTGACAATGCTGATCGAAAACCCAGCAGGACGAGGCGACAACGCCGAAGGTTTTGAGCGTGATTTTGAACCGCCAGGGGCGGAAGAAGTCGAAGCTTTAACCGAACCTACCATGCAGGACACCATTAGTGCCGTGACCGATGCGGTCAGTGCGGTCGCGGCGTCACTGGATACGGTTACCAGCAACGCGTCTGCGACGACGCAAGGCACCGGAAAAGGCGACAGCCGGCCCCCCGGTCCTGAAGGTGAAGGCGAGGACATTGTTCCGCGATCGCTTCGCTGGCAGCTTGATTTTTCTTCGAAAAACCTGAATTCCTACGCACAGCAACTTGATTTCTATAAGATCGAGTTGGCAGCCATTGGCGGCGCGATTCAAGGCGTCGATTATGCCTCCTCGCTGGCCAGTACTCCGAAGATTCGACGTGCTCCTAGTGATGGGGAAAAACGTCTTTACTTCATGTGGACTACTGAGAGCCCGCTGAAACGATACGACCAACAACTGTTGCAGAAAGCCGGGATACCGACGGCCGGACGCCAGATGATCAAGTTCCTCGAACCGGATATCGAAAACTTGATCGCGAACATTGAACTGAATTATGCGAAGGAGAAAGGTCATCAAAGCGTCACTGAAATCGCGAAGACGGTCTTTGAATCCCGAGCGGCCAACGGGGGATATGAATTTGTCGTAACGGAACAGCGTTACCGAAAACCGAAGAAATGAGTGGCGGGGCGATCGCCAAGTTGAAGCATGAATAGCGGCCGGCGAGGCTTCGCTTTTCCACCTTTCTCGATAAGCTATGCAAAGCGGAATAAATATCCGCGAGAAATCACAACCGTCGAAAGGCCAAAGGCTTTTCCCATTCGTATTCACACGACAGACACTGAAGCGAGATCGGCCGGAAGGCCTCGGAGCACCCCCTCATGATGACGTTTATCCTGGGCTACTCACTCTATCAAGGGCTATCGGATTCGATGTATGCCGTCCTTGCGATCCAAGGATTGTGGGGGCTTTATTGCGTTGTCTTGGTCTGGAACCGAGTCAACCAAACCCGATTCAAGTCCGAGGACGCGCAGGATTCGTTTCTCGATGACGTCGATGAGATGGTGGTTGCTGGCGACTTTGACGGTGTGACCGAGTACTGTGACGCGGACAAACGAGGCTTGGCTCAAATGATTTCGCTGGCCGTTGAAAATCGTGGGCTCGGATTCAAACGCGCTCGTCAAGTGATGCTGGATCGATTCCAGCGCGATGTCATGAGTGATATCGAATACACACTGAGCTGGGTATCGACGATGATTAAAACCGGACCGATGGTTGGTTTATTTGGAACGGTTTTCGGAATGATGGGTGCGTTTAGCAAGGTTTCGTCTTCGGAATCAACGGTCGATCCAAAGCTGATGGCAGGTGATATTCAAGTCGCGCTGATCACGACGGCAGCTGGATTGGCGATCGCGATTCCGTTGATGTTATTATCCGCCAACATCAACATCAAAATTAGCAAGATGCAAGACTTATTGGGGACCGGACTGGCCCGGTTTTATGAATCCTTCAAGATCGGATTAAGCCGGATGGATGCTGCTGGCGGAGCCTCGATCTCGCCTGCAAGCGTAGCCGAGCCTGCAACGGCCTTTCAACCGTCCTGAATGTCTCAACCATAACCATTTCGTCGTTACTGCAAGCCTTTCAGAGGCTTGTGTTCGATCTGGCCTAGAATCGCAAACATGAGTGACGAAAAAACGATCGATGACGATGACGATGATGACGAAATCATCATGAAGCGTCCGGCATTTGATGACAGCGAATCGGACATCACGCCGATGATCGACATGACCTTTTTGTTGCTGATTTTCTTTATCGTCACGTCAACCATGGATCCAGCCGAAATCGGAAAAATCCCGCTTGCCGTGAGCGGCCTCAACGTTCCCGCCGAAGAGTCTGCGGTGCTTTTTCTGAAGAATGGTTCGGGCGGTAAAGCGAATGTATTAAGCTCTGATGGAAAGGAGTTTAGTCCGGACGAAGATACTCAAACAAGCGAAATCGTCGAGTACGTGACGGACGAGTTAGACCGAGGAAAAAAGCAAGTCATGTTGTTCGGAGATGCCGACGTCCAAGTTGGGGAAGTCACGCGAGTTCAGCGGATCATCGGTGATGCGTTTGAAGATTTGCAAAACACCTACATCGCGGTGCAATCGGACAAGTGATCATTGAACCCTCGCTGACTCGCCCCGTAGGTTTACTATGCGAAGCCATTTTTTCGTTTTCGCCGTATATTGCAAGTCGGTAACCACGTAACGCCATTTCAAACAAAGTCCAATTCCCCATTACCTCATGTCGATCGAAGTTGCCTGTCCGCACTGCGGCTCCCTGAATCACGTACACGAGCGACTAAGGGGTCGCCGCGTGAGGTGTCCGCATTGCGATGGGGACGTCGATATTCCCGAGGTCCCACTGGATCTGTCCGCAAAAAAGGTACCCAAACAGGGATCGGTCTCTGTCGCGACTGAACGTGTGTTTGCGACTTCGGGTACGCTCGCTGGCGAAGGGTTCCATTTGAACAAGATCGGCTACGAAAGTAGTGTCGGTGCCTCCGTTAGGACGCAGACAAGCGAGTCTATCGCCGCAGTGGTCTCGGACGACGACGAAGACGACGCGCTGCCAGTGAAACTGAAGCCTGAAGAAGGCGAACTCGATATGACGCCAATGGTGGACGTCACTTTTTTGCTGCTGATTTTCTTTATGATCACAGCCGCGTTCAGCCTGCAAAAATCGATCGAGTCGCCGCGTCAAGAATCTGACAAGCCAAGTATGAACAGTGAGCCGATCGAGACCGAAGAACTCGATTTGGTGACGGTTCAGATCAACGAGTTTGGTTCTTATTTGGTGATGGCTCCCGATTGGGAGCGAGAAACGCCCGGCAAGCAAAACCTGATATTGGCGTTGCGAGAAGCGATGGGCGATGGCAAGACCGCAATGAAACTTTCGATCGAAGTCCATGAGGCTGCAAAGCTTCAAGCACTGGTCGACTGCATGGATGCCGGGACGATCTGCGATTACGGCGAATTGAAAGTGACTCAGGTCGAAAGTTTCGACGAATGAGGGTTCGACGTTTCTCTTTCTGTTATCCCAACATGATGAATGTGAACGATGCTGGCTAAGGATCTTATCAACCGCTTAGAACGACTTGGACTTTTGGACCAAGAGATCATTGAAGCGCTGCGCGAACAGTTGGCCCAAAGCGGCGCCCGTGTGACTCCGGAAGCCGTCGCCAAGCTTCTGGTTGACAACGGCCAATTGACTCGATTTCAAGCAACCAAGCTGATCGGTGAACTTCGCAGCGGTGAATCGTACGATTCTGGCGGCGATGCTTCAGCCTCTTCGGATGAAGAACTCGGACTGGCGGGCGGTGAGGATTCCTTTGGCGAAGAAGTTGAGATCATTGAAGACGCAGAAGTCGTCGAAGTCGATTCAAATTCCTCCGTTGCGATGGCGAACCGTTTGAACTCTCGTTCGTCCGACTTAAACTCCGGTGCAATCGGTGGCAATGCCTCGCTGCCGGGTTCGCGTACACGAAAAGTCAACACTAGCAAGAAGGTGGCTGACCCGACGAAGAGCGTATGGGATTCGTTCAAGATTTACGGCATTTCGGCGATTATCGTGACCCTGTTGTTCATCATCGGGTTGCTTTACTTCGTTCTCAACAAAGGTTCTGCAGACGAGACGATTGAGAAAGCGAACGATCAATACAACAAGCAGATTTACGCGGAAGCCGTGAAAGCATACGAGATGTTTCTGACCAATTTCGGTCAGGCTAATCCACACTCTTCGATTGCCCGAACGAGAAAATCGATGTGCGAGTTGTACTTGTTCGCCGAGTACGCCGATCCCGCACGTGCGACAACCGAAGCCGAACGAATTCTGCCGACGATCGAGGATGAACCAGGGCTCGACGAAGAACGCAACAACCTCGCTGCGTTGCTGGTGGACGTTGCTGATAACATCGCCAAAGAAGCGGGTGAGGCAAAGGATACGGTGGAGAAACAACGCCTGTTAAAGGATCTCGATCGACAGATTAAATTGACCGAAAATCCGTCTTACGTGACAAGCGTCGCACGGGCTTCACTTTCGGGTCGACTGCTCGGGGTCTCCGAAACGCGAGCGAAGGTACAACGCGATATCAATCGAAACCTGCGACTGGATGAGTCCGTCGCCAGCATGAAGGCCGATCTGGATCAAAAGAAAACGAAGGAAGCTTACGACACTCGGATAACGCTGCTTCGAGAGTTTCCCGAACTGACTAAAGACTCGCGTCTGACGTCGCTTGTAGAATTGGCGAGTGACATTCAACAGCAACTGGTTAAGCCAGCGAACGATTTGCCAACGGTAAGTACCGAACCGGTCGCGGGCGATGCAGTGAAGAGCATCTCCTTGACCAATCCATCCGGTGAACGAGCACCTGGCCTTACCGATGAAGTTGTTTACGTCCGCGTTCACGGCGCAGTACTCGCTTTCTCTGCCGCCGAAGGAAAGCAGATCTGGAGGCGATATGTTGGGTACGGACAAGACCATGCACCAACGCCAATCAATGAAGGCGGCCAGGAAGGCGTTCTGCTTTCGGATGCACAATCGCTCGAAATCCATCGCAGCGAAAGCAAAGACGGCTCGCTTCGCTGGCGCACGAAGATTGGCGAATCATTCAGCCAACCAATCGCAAGCAAGAATGACATCTACGTGTCGACCGCAAGCGGTCGATTGATTTCGCTTGACACAGAGACCGGTGAACCTAGCTGGGCAGCGATGATCCCTCAACCGCTTAACGTCGGACCAGGCATCAACGATCGGCCAGGTAAGCTGTATTTGACCGGTGATCACAGCAACTTGTATGTGATCGACAAACGCAGCGGACAATGCTCGGAGAGTTTCTACATCGGTCACGCCAAGGGGACGATCGCCGTACCGCCAGCTTCGTTGCAGGGAACGGATGGCGGGCATGTCTTCGTGATTGAAAATGCAGGTGTCGATTACGCTTTGATGCATGTGTTAAAGTGCAACACCGAAGGAGGTGAGCTTCGCGTGACCCAGCCACCGTTTCGCTTAAACGGAAATATCTTGGTGCCGCCCGTGCTGGTGATGGGCCGAAGAATGATCTTGCTGACCGATCGTGGGCAAGTTGCAGTTTATGATATTGAGCAAACGGCCAAAGAGTCGGAACAGGTTTCTTCGGTGGCCGAGCAGGTAGCAAGCTACGAAACACCGACTAGCACTCAAATGGCCGTCGGCAAGAACCAAATGTGGGTCACTGGCACGCGTATCGGACGTCTCGAATTGCAAGTCAGTACCGGCAAAGTCGTTCGTGACTGGGTTTTCAATGAAGGGGATACATTCATTGGGAAACCGACTCTTATCGGAGATACGCTAATCCATGCGAGAGTGCTTCGTGGCACCAGCGGCGCGCGTGTTACCGCTGCTGACCCGGTGACCGGTAAACCATACTGGCAAACCGACGTCGGAGTACCCGTTGCGATGTTAACCTCCAAGGCTGATGGGAAAGGTTTTCATGCGATCTCTTCTCAAGCAGCGCTTTTTGAACTTGATTCGAAATCGCTTGCCGAAGGGTCGACGAGCGGACCGATTGAAAATCCAGGCGGCACCGGCGTCGCGATGCGATTTGAAGCCCCGCTGCGCATCGACAACGAAAGAGCGATCCTACGCAACAAACAGTCCGCCAGCCAAATCCTTGTTTATGATGCGACCAGAGCCAACGAGAAATTGCGATTGATGACGCTTGCGTTGTCCAATGGACAGCCAAACAGCAGCGGAGCAATCGCCGGTGACGGATTGCTGCTGCCTTTGGATAGCGGACGCATCGTACTGATGGATTGGCAAACTGGCGGTTCGATGAGCAGCCCCTTTCAACCATCAAGTGCGCCGGAGAAGTCCGTGAAGTGGAGCGACCCGGTTGTCCTTAGCAGCGACGCAAGTCAGGTCGTGATCGCGGATGACCGTAAAAAGCTTTATCGAATCCGCGTTGCAGAACAGATTCGTGATCTCGCGTCGGTTGATTTACCTGAACCATGGCGAGGAACCGCCACCCAAGTAGGTTCATCGATCGCCGCATCGATAAGCGGTCCGTCGGCCGATTTCTTGGTCTGTTACGACAGCAATTCGCTTGAAGAAACCGCACGCGTGCTTTTGGACGGAAGGATTGATTGGGGGCCGTACTCGGCTGGCGAAACAATTTTCCTCCAAACCGATGATGGACTACTGCGTGGCTACGATGCAACGGGCAAATCGGTAATTCCTGGGATACTGCTCCCTAAAGGGCAGGCCCTACCTGGGGTGAAAGTGATTGGCGAAACGTTGTTGTTGACCGGCCAGGCAGGCTGGCTAGTCGCTATCGATCAACAGAGTGGCGCAGTGACAGGCAAATCGCACCTGCGGCAACCGTTGTCAGGTCCGCCACTTGAAGTTGGAAAAACACTACTGCTTCCCGGTTCAGAGGGACTCGTATACATCACCTCGATTCCCGAAAGCGTGGACTCCGAATGAATATGTCAGGCAACTCATCAGTCATCCGCCTGGATCGGATTCGATTGATTCGATGGATTAACACCGTTGCGATGGTGGTTATCTCGGTGGTGATCAACCCGACCAGCTCGACAGCGCAAACCCTTAACTTTGCTGAGGAAGGAGAACCTGAAGAAGAAGGGATTCGCCTACTTCAAGCAGAACCGCATGACATTATTCGCTTTACCGAAGCCGCCGGCGGTGGTTGGGCGAAGGTCAGGCCGTTGGCCCTTCCGGGGCGAAAGATGCCTGCGACTCTGCCCAAAGGCGATCTGCCGGTCGAAGTACTTGGTTTGGTTGGGCAAAATTTTTCCGTCAAGTGGGCCGATGTAAAGTCGATCGATATTTGGGAGGAGCGTCTCGAACGCGAAACGACGACTCGTATCAAGGCAGGCGACTTTGCCGGTGCTTATCCGTATCTTGCGATCCTCATTCGCGATTATCCGGCCCGACCAAACCTAAGAAATATGCGAAGCGAGTTTCTGCTCAACAATGCGGCCCAGCGTTACAAGGCAGGAGAGCTTGAACCGACGCTAGCGATGCTTGAAGAGCTTCGCCGCTTTAACCCCACTTTTCGCCCCGACGTCGTCCTGATGGTAATCAGTCGTGTGACGAATAGCCTGATGGAGAACCTTGCGGCCTCTGACCGACTAGATGACGCTCAAAAGGTTTTAGCGAGGCTGCAGAAAGACTATCCTGCCGGCACGATTGAATCGGTGAAGCAATGGGACGCTAAGTTCCTCGCGATGTCAAAGGAAAAACGGGAAGGCGCGATCGCGGCCAAAGGTCAAGCGGACTTCCGGTCGGCGCGTAAGTTTGCACTTGAAAGTCTATATCTTTACCCCGATATCCCCGGGGGCAAAGAGTTGTTACGGGAGATCGATGTGGCGTACCCATTGGTTCGTGTTGGAGTGATGCAGACGGCAAGCGATCTCGACCCGACTCGTATCGATAATTGGGCCTCGCGTCGCGCAGGACGATTGGTCTATCGAACGCTTTTTGAAATGCGAGGCACTGGCCCCGAAGGCGGAGAATATGACTTTATCTTGGGTGACGCCGAACAAAGTCCTGACCGGTTGGAGTTTAACCTTTCGCTTCGTCAGCAAAAAATGCGGCCACCGCTGGAGAAGATGGATTCACAGATTCTCGCTGACTTGATCGCCCAACGCAGCCGCCCCGATTCACCAAGCTACAGCTCACCTTGGGCCGCAGTGATCCAGAGCATTTCGCTACGTGGCCCTCAAGAAGTGAATTGCACGCTTAGTCGCCCCAATGTGTTACCGTCAAGCCTTCTGCAGATCCGGATTGACGGGGAAATGATTGGATTGAACCCGGGAGAACCGACGGGTGTTTATCGTCGCACGGTGGATGAGACCACTGAAGTTCGATTCAAGTTGACCGGCGAACCGGCAAACTCAACACAGCCCCGTGAAATCGTCGAGCTGAAGATGGCATCGCCTCGTGAGGCCGTGATGAGCTTGATGAAAGGCGAAATCGATATCATTGACCACGTCTTTCCGGCTGACGCGGCGAGACTACGAAAGGCCAAGAACATCGTCGTCGAAGATTTCCCTCTGCAAACGGTACACATGTTGATTCCATGCTCCGATCATGGCTTTGTCGCGGACCGAAGCTTTCGACGTGCATTGCTTTACAGCATCAATCGCGAGGACATCCTGAAGGGCGAACTTCTCGAAAATCAATCGCATCCAGGATGCCGAGTGATTTCGGGGCCGTTTCCTGCGGGCATCGAGCCGAACGATCCGTTGGCCTACGCCTATGACGAAAGTATCTTGCCGCGCCCTTATCAGCCGTCACTGGCGAAGCTTTTGATTGTTTTGGCAACGAAGCAATTGGAAGCCGTCGCCGCAAAAAACAAGGCCGCTATGCCTGAGCTAAAACCGATCCGCCTGGCGACGCCCGATGACGACTTGTCACAGATCGCATGTGAAGCAATCAAGACACAATGGGAAGCGATCAACCTCAAATGTGAGGTGATTCCGCTTCCACCAGGAAAAACATGGCCCGAAGAAGGTACCGCCGATATTGTGTATGTCTCTGGTGCCGTCTGGGAACCCACGATTGATGCACGTCGCATTCTTGGGCCGGATGGACTTTCTCGCAGCCAGGACCAGCTGATCGGTCTCGGGTTGCGACGCCTTGAAGGGGCTAATAACTGGCGTGAAGTCCGTGAACGCTTAAACGAATTGCATAAGATCGCGAGTGACGAACTACCGATCATTCCGCTTTGGCAGTTGGTCGACTCGTTTGCATATCGTCGCGATTTAACCGGAATTGGACGTGATATTGTTTCGCTTTACCAAAATGTAGAACGCTGGCGGCTCAGCTTCTGATGCAAATTACTAAGAACCTATCCGAAAAGGGGTCTGACCCTCTCCGGCGAGGCCAAAAAATCACAAAAATCGACTCGCCGCCAAAGGGTCAGACCCCTTTTCGGATAGGTTCGAAGTTTCACGTCGATCCAGGTCTGCTCATTCAAATTTCGCGAAGCATCGTTGCTTGCGTCGCGATCAACTTAGTTTCGATGGCAATCGCGAATGCGATCGATCAGGCACTGCCTTCCGCAACCGCCGCATCGGTACCGCAACAAGCGGATGAACCGTGGGAGTATTCGCCGTATCGAGTCAAAGTTTGGATATCGAGCGACGACGAACGCGTAAACTCGCAACAGCTTTCAACCCAGATTCGAGAATTCATCGATCGTTCATTTTCGGCAGTTTGGCGACTCGATGTTAGCGATGCGCCTGCGGCAGTACGCGCAGCCGCCACTCGCGATTTCCGTTCGATACGATATGAGTCGATCACGTCTGCTGATCCCGTTCTCGCGATCAAACGCGATCACGCGGAAGCTCCTCGAATTCGTGTCGCATCGGACGTTGCCACTTACGTCAAGAAGTGCGTTGCAACCTCCGATCGTTTGGCTGCCGTCAAGCGTCAAGGGGAGCTTGTTGGAAATCCTACTCTGGACGGTGTGGACAAACTCTTTGAAACGCTTGACGGAGATGCGTTTTCGGTATTCGAGCGATGGAAAGACCCTAGCGTTGAGGGCGTTTTGTTGAGCCGTGGGATGGCGGCTCAATTGAAATCTCCCGAAGCAAAGATCGTTCGGTTGCCGCTGAGTAACTCCGTCAGCGAAGACGTCGAGGCTAACGACAAGATCTTCATTGTCCGTATCGATACGTCCACCGTACCGTTTCGAATCGAAGTGGCCGAACTTGATTGCTTGATGCGGCTCTTCTCGCCCGTTCTTACGCGGCAAGCGAGTGATTTCGCATCACTACCCTCGGTTGTCGGACAATCGCTGATCGATATTTTTCGCCCGATCGTTCGAATCGAAGACGCTGGACAAAAGAATGCGTTCGGCTTGGTTCGTGCAGCCGGCTTGGTCGTCGATCAAGACAGCCCAGCATTGATTAAGGAGGGCGAGTTCTTGCAACCGATGGTTCGCAAAAATGACCGAAGTGATAAGCCGCTAATGATCGGGGCACTTCCATGGGCTTTTTTACATGTGACGAAGGTCGAGAATGCACGCGTAGAAATGGATCTTTACGCGGGTCGCATGGGTGGCCTTCAAGGTCGCAAGAACAATCGAACGTTTCGGATGGCATTACGCACCCGTCCGGTTGCAGATAGCTCCATCATTCGACTTCATGCGCAAGGGAATCCAAAGGAACCGCTGGTCGGATACGAGGTTTATGAGAAGGAACTGAAATCGATTGAGATGACCTTTGTCGGACGAACGAACTGGGACGGAAAGATCGTCATCGAAAAATCTGATGCGGCCATGCGTTTGCTTTATGTCAAGAACGGAGGAGCGGTCCTGGCTCGGTTGCCGATTGTGCCGGGACTATATCCGATTGAGGTTGCTGACTTATCCGGTGACGACCAAAGATTGCGTGCCGAGGCGTACATTCGAGGGACTCAAAATGCAATTGTCGATTTGATTGCTGTACGAACATTACTGGGTGCTCGCATTCGCCTGCGATTGGAACAAGGTCGAATGCCCGAAGCGAAAGAACTGCTTGAAGCACTTAGGAATGAACCTACGTACGATACGATCGCGAACGACATGGGCAAGAAGATCGCTCAGATCAAAGGCCGAAACGCAGGCGAACAGAAGAAGATAGACCTGATGTTCGCTCAGACTCGCGAGATGTTAGTCAAGAACATCAATTCCAAACTGCTCCGTGATCTTGAGCTCGAAGTTCAAGCCGCAGAAGCGAACGGCGGCGTTCTTAAACGCAACAAACCCGAAGATGCACCCAGGTGACTTGGCAATGAGCGGGAAACAAATGTTTCGGGCCATTCATTCGTCCATCGAAGGCGGTATCGGAGGTTTTTCGCTGTCTCCACCTCGCCACGTCGGTCGTCGCTGACGCGCTCGCGGATGATGCTTGTTCACTAAGTGCGGTGTGTCGCGGCCCGAAAGCGTTTTCCCCATGGGCCGATTCGTGGGACGTACCACCGTTGCTCGAAGCTTCTTTTCTTTATCGCGATAATCTTCGTCGATTTCGAACTCAACATAAAATCCGACTTGAGGATCGCGATGGCGCCCGTTGATCTCACCTTGCCAAGCCGACTTGTGAAAGAAGACGTCTTCACGAAAATCTTCGGCGTCAATGAAACCGAAGTCGCCCTCTGGTCGCATGAATTTGATCTCACCAAGCCTCTTTCGCTGGACACGGAACGGCTTCGGCGGCTCGTCTGGTTTAGGGTTCAAAGGACGCATGCACAGTCTAGTCGGAGAAAAATGAATGCCTCGTGCCCGGACTCAATGGGGGCGTTGAACGAATGCACTCACTTAGTTTAGAGCGATCGCGACCGGATTGTCAGGGGCACCGATCCAACGGGCGAGTGAAGAACCAGTCGCGCGGCGAATCAAAATCGGCCACAAGTCGCTCTCCACTCGAAACACCATATCTGCGGTTGCGGGCAGCACATGCCACATTCCCGACTCTAATTCGGAATCCAGTTGTCCGGCAGACCAGCCCGCGTGACCGATGATTAGACGGTAATCGCTTTGCTTTCCCCTAACGAGCTTTTCCAAATGCTCTTTTTGGGCTGCCACATAGATTCCGGCACCGGTTTGAGCCTCGGCTAATGCCACCGAGCCATGAATGGCAAAAATCGGTCCGGAAAGAGGACCGCCAAAGTGTACGAAGTGGGACCCATCGTTTTTAGGAACCGACGGAATCGGTAAGGAATCCGACGCTTGAAAAACACCGGTGGCAAGCCGCGATTTCGTAATCGGTTTTTCACCAGACTCGCCATCGGCATGATCATCGCCGCTTATCATCTTGATCAATTCGGTTGGCGGCGGCCAAATGGGACGGTTTAACATAACTCCGATCGCACCTGCCTCGTCATGGTGCATCATCAGGCAGACACCCTGCGCGAACATCGACTCGGTGACGAGGGTAGAGGCGACCAACACGTTACCGACAAGCGACTGGGGCATTGCAGATTTGCTCAAAGTCCAAAGAATCAAGAAAGCCCATACTGCCAACGTGACAGAGCGAAACTAAATAGCCAAAGTTGCAACTCCCGCGCCAAACGCAAATTTCTCGGAAAACAGATGTCCATCGATAAAATGCGGAAGTCCTACAACCTGAGTGGACTTTTGGAGCATGAGGTTCACTCAGACCCAGTTCAACAGTTTCAAAAATGGTTCGGAGAAGCGAAAGCAGGTGACGTTCCGGAGTGGCTGGAGGTTAACGCGATGACCCTCTCGACCGCAGGAAACGATGGTCGCGTCACCAATCGAATCGTTCTGCTGAAGGGGATCGAGTCGGACCATTTCATTTTTTTTACAAATTACCAATCGGCAAAGGGCAAGCAGATCGCGGACAATGCCTCCGTTGCGATCTGCTTCTTCTGGCCGCACGTCGAGCGGCAGGTCCGCATCTGCGGCCAAGCGCAAAAGTCTTCGCGCGAAGCATCGATCGAGTACTTTCACTCACGTCCCCGCGGTAGCCAACTGGGGGCTCATGTCAGCGAACAGTCCAACGTTATCTCCGACCGAAACGCTTTGGAGCAGACATTAAAAGGCATTACAGCTGAGTATGCCGACAAAGAAATCCCCTGCCCGGAACACTGGGGTGGCTACTCGGTTACGCCTGATGAGATCGAATTCTGGCAGGGGCGAGACAACCGCCTTCATGACCGGATCGTCTATCGACGCCACATGGATCGTTGGACCATCGGAAGGCTTGCTCCTTGATCGCAGCTGTTCGGTTTTCTGCTTTAATATGAATCGACGGCGTGACACCATCACGCGATCGCCTTCCCATCATTCGCCCCAACGCAGTATCTCTTTTTTCGCTTAGGAACGTCGCTGTGAAGTCTTTTGTTTTGCCCAAGAAGTTGTTTTTTTTGATTGCACTGTTCTTTGTCAATTCAACCGTAAGCGGACAATCGAAGCCTTCTCTGGAGCAGCAACTAAAGCAAGTCGACTCGGCAATGCTTGCGACCGAGTCGCTTCGGCGAGGAGATCCGCAACGTGGGGCCTTGGTCTTTTACATGTCTCCTGCGGGGTGCATCAAATGTCATCAAGGGGGCAGCGATTCAACACCCTTAGGCCCCGACTTGTCCGCCGCTCACACGACGAGTTCGTCGATGCCGCTGTCCGATCAATCCATCGTCGAAGCACTTCTCTATCCCTCGAAGTCGATTCGAAAAGGCTACGAGACGCTGAAACTGCTGACGGCGTCTGGCCAAGTCATTAGCGGAATGCTTGTGCGTGAAACCAAATACGAAATCGTTGTTCGCGACGCGGCAAATCTTGAATCGGAAATCAAGATTCGCCAGGACGAGATTGAAGACCGAAGCACCAACGAGAAGTCGATGATGCCTGACGGGTTGGTTGCGACCCTCAAATCACCTCGGGAGTTCTACGACCTCGTCAGCTACCTTTCGGCAATCACCAAAGGCGGTCCAGATCGAGCAAAGGAGCTCCAGCCAGCTCCGGAGCAACTGGTTGTAATTGACGATACGGGTAACATCGCGCACGCAAAGATCCTTAGTAGCTTTAAGGAAAACAAGGATATGAAGGCTGGCCAAGCCATTTTTGAAGGCCTTTGCTCAAGTTGCCACGGTGTCGATGGCAATACGCCGTCACTATCCACCGCCCGAGCTTTCGGAACTCAGAAGCTTAAATTCGGTTCCGACCCGTACAGCATGTTCATGACTTTGTCCCGTGGTAACGGCTTGATGGCCGCAACAACCTACCTCTCCCCCAAAGAACGATACCAGGTCGTGCACTACATCCGAGAACGATTCATGATGTCGTCGAACCCGGATTACAAACCTGTCACCAACGAGTACTTAAGCAGCCTGCCCAATGGAACGGACATGGGTGAATTTAAGCCCGCTGGTGAACGCGACTATGGCCCAGCGCTAGCTTCACAACTCGGACGCGAACTCAGCAGTGCATTGACTGTCAAACTCGGTGACATGACGGTTGGCTACAACCTCCACACCATGGGACAGGCTGGCATTTGGACCGGCGGCTTCCTTGATCTGGATCAAACTCAACATCAACGCGGACGCGGTGAGGGATATCCTAAACCCAAAGGGAAGGACCTGCCTCGTCTTGCTGGCTGGAAATGGGGTCATGAAGGAACGCTTGACTATTCGCGTGAAAATTTGCTCGCCCGCGGACCGCTGCCTTCGAAATGGCTTGACTATCGCGGCCATTATCTGCACGACGACAACATTGTTTTCAGCTACAAGATCGACGGACGAGAAGTATTGGAACTGCCTGAACGGATCGATGAGACGCTCGCGATCCGTCGCACACTTCGCATTGGCGCTGGCAACTCATTGACGCTTTGTATCATCGCAGGCTCCCAGTCCACTTCGATGATCGAGGGCATCATCGAAAAGGATTCAAGCAAGGCAACGAAATCACCTGCTAGCGTTGCATCATCGGTAGCCATTACAGGTGAACGTAAAGGCAAAGACCTGGCTTCATTCAGTGCTTCTAAGGTGCTTGGTGAAACCGACGAAATGCGATGGTCGGTCGACGGAAAGCATCAAGTCGTATTGACGATCCCAGCCGATACAAAATCTCGCCTTATCGAAATCATCAGTTTTGCGGGCGACGGCGATGAAGCATTGCAACAGCTAAACCGCATCTCCGCAGGCCATCGTGACCCCGCGACGCTCATCAACGGTGCGTCGCTTCGATGGAAGGAAACACTCGACACCGTTGGTTATCCAGGGTTCGAGCAAGGTGCTTACGCATTCGACACGCTCACGATCCCTGAATCGACGCCATGGAACACCTGGTTCCGCACTTCTGCTCTCGACTTCTTCCCGGATGGACGCATGGCCGTAACGACGACTGGCGGAGATGTATGGATCGTATCAGGAGTCGACAACGACCTTTTGAACCTTCGTTGGAAACGGTTTGCTGCGGGCATGTTTGAACCGTTTGGTGTGAAAGTGGTCGACGGTCAGGTCTACGTCACCTGCCGAGACCGGCTGACGAGGTTGCACGATTTCAATCAAGATGGCGAAGCCGATTTTTATGAAAGCTTCAGCGCGGATACAGATGTCTCGACCTTCTTCCACGCGTTTAACTTTGACCTGCACACGGACGCTGAAGGCAATTTTTTCTACACGAAGTGCGGACAATACACTGACTATGCCTTGCCTGGCGCGGTGATCAAGGTCTCTCCTGACGGCAAAAATCGCTCGGTCGTATGCACTGGATTTCGAACACCCAACGGAATGGGAATGCTTCCTGATGGTCGCATGACTGTCAGCGATAATCAGGGCAGCTGGATGCCCGCTTCGAAGATCAGTCTTGTCAAAGAAAAAGGATTTTACGGTTACGTACAGACGCACAGCTCAGGCTCTTGGTCGCCCGACGGCGGTCGTATCGATGCAAAAAAGGTAATCCCTCCGAAAGATTTTGATCAACCGATCGTCTGGATGCCGCAAGAAGTTGACAACTCGTCGGGCGGGCAAATCTGGGTCGATGACAAACGCTGGGGACCGCTATCAGGCCGCTTGCTTCATACCAGCTTTGGAAAAGGATGGCTGTACTACGTTAACATGCAAGAAGTCGACGGCGTCGCTCAGGCTGCGGTTGTGAAATTGCCCCATGATTTCGTCACGGGCATCATGCGAGGACGTGTCAATCCTATCGATGGTCAAGTTTACGTGACCGGCGTAAATGGCTGGAACGAAAATGGTCGGCCCGGACTTCGCGATGGCGGCATCGAGCGAATTCGATACACGGGCAAACCGTTTCGAATGATTACCGATTGCAAGGTCCAGCCGAACGGCTTGCAATTGACATTTGATTTCCCCCTGGATGCGTCGATGGCATCCAAGCCATCGTCTTACGACATTGAGCAGTGGAACTACAAATGGGCGGCCAGTTACGGCTCCGACATGTATCACCCGACGACGGGAAACGTTGGCACTGAAAGAGTGACCGTCGCATCGGCAAAGATCTCGGATGACTTAAAGACCATTGACTTGATCATTCCATCGATCAAACCCGTCAATCAAATGCGAGTACGATTGAATCTAACGGATGCTGACGGCAAACCGTTTACCGAAGAAATTCATTGGACGATAAACCAAGTTCCGAAGGCAAAACTCACCCCAAAAGAATAGCACTTGCTAATCTTTCGAGATGAAAAGCTTGTCAGGGCGACTGCCTAGGCCGAGATCGTATGAATATCTCGGCTCATTTCGTCGACAAGCTTGTCGGGGCTGATCGGTTTCTGGAACCAACGATTGACGCCATCAACGCCTAGCGGAACGTTGCTGGCTTCTTGATGATCACCGCTGACCGCAAATACACGCAACGAAGATGTCTTTGGGTTGCGACGAATGGCATCGATCGTCCCACGTCCATTGAGTCCCGGCATATTCATGTCAAGCAACACGATATCGGGCAGCTTGCTGCTGTGCTCGATGAACTGAAGAGCGGCACGACCGTCCAAAGCCGTTGCGACACGAAATCCAGACTGGCGAAGATAACCAGCCAGCAATGACGTTTCGTTTTGGTTATCGTCAACGAGCAACGCGAGCGGAAGGGAAGCTTTCTTCTCGATATCGTCGATATCTGGCGCCTTGCTTGTGTCTTGAAGGGTTTCCTCAATCAATGCAAGTTCATCGATGGCACCGCTGAGTAACGTTTCATCGACCAAACCAGAATTCTTCGCCAACACCTTGCGCATCAAATGCAACGCAATCGTGAGCGTATTGACTCGATTACGAAGCTCATGCTCTCGTTCGCGGTTTGCGGTACGACCCGAAGAGCTTTCGGTCATGACGCTAAGCTCACCACCCGCCGCTTCCTGTTCAAACAATTCGCCTCGCAAGATTCGCACGTCATCAGGTGCTTCAACCCCGATCGACACTGCTTTGCCCTTGATACGGGCTACTTGGATTCGAATCCCAAGCTTAGGGAAAACGATTGATTCCTGTTCCCGACGAGAAAGTACCAGCACGATAGGCCTCCGACCTCAGAAATTTCCATTGCTGACTCCAAGATTTCGCCAATCGGTTGCCATTCTCATCCGGGGTGCGACTTTCGGTTCATGAAAGCTAGCAAATGGTGAGGAGAACGAGCAATTGCAAAGTCCTTGAAGTGCTGTCTAACTTCCGTGTCACGCTTAACGCCTCGTCAATCATTGAGAGGTACCTTGATACAGGTTATAAACCATCCTGGTTGGAATCAATAGCGATATTGCCTTCGCGTTTACCGAGGACTGCGGTCACTTATGAGTCAAGCTAATACGGAGATGGCTCCCCAACGACGAGCCCAATCGTTCGCCCACCCACCTGCCGTCGCCGACGACATCGCGATTCGAAAATTACTCGGCGCGTACGACACTTTGCTTGACCGATTCATGCCGCCGTCGATCTTGGTTGACGAATACTGGACGCTGCTAGACACGTATGGTGGTGCGGATCGGTATTTGCGATTTCCTGCGCGAAGACCAAGCCATAGCGTGCTTGATCTACTTTGCGAGCCGATTCGAGCGACCGTCGAAGCAGCGATCGAGCGGATCTGCCGCGGTGAAAATCCGATCGTGCTTGGGCCTGTTCGTCTTGTTAACGAAGATGACGACCACTCGGTCCTGAAGATTACCGTGTCCGTCGTCCCGATCGATGAAACGGTGATTTACTATTCCATCGCGATCGAACCTGCTCATCGTTCTGATGATTCGTCAATGCCGATCGGTTATCACGTAGAGAGTGGAGAGAGCACTGTCCGTGAAACGGGCTCCTACCAAACGGCTGAAACAGCGCCATCGAAAGCGATTGGCGAAGCGGCTAACAAGGCGATTGCGGGCGACTTAACCCATTTCCTCGAAGCAACTCACGCTGCGGTTGTATTTTTGGATTGCGATTTGAAGATTCGCCGGTTCACGTCTGAAGCAGCCCGAATGTTTCAGCTTGTGGCGCACGATATCGGACGAGAGATCCGGACGTTTGCGGGCGTGTTGGAGGTTCAAGACTTAATCGACCGCATTCAAGCGGTTGTACACACGGGCGATTCCGACGAGATCGATGTTCACCAATTTCGACAAGAGAAGTACTTCGTCGTCAAAATCGCTCCAGCGATCAACAACGGTGAGATCGTCGGCGCTATCGTTACTGTCATCGATCTATCTCATTTAGAAACCAACTATCGGGATATCCGGTTGTTGTCCAGCATCGTTCGGTCGACGGACGACGCCGTCATTAGTCGTGATCGCGACAACCGAATCGTCACGTGGAACGCGGCAGCAGAAGAATTGTTCGGCTACTCGGCGAGCGAAGCGATCGGTCAGCCTGCATCGCTGATTGTTCCACCTGACCAGGAAGCGGAACCGAGCCAGACGATCCGCATGCTCCAGCGCGGCGTTCATCTTGATCACTTTGATTCCATGCGCCGCACCAAGAATGGAGATCTGATAAAGGTATCGGTTCGTCTGTCGCCAGTTTACGACAATGAAGATCGCGTGATCGGCCTGTCAACGATTGAACGCGATATTTCGTTACAAAGCGAAACACTGAAGAAGCTTGCGGCAAGCGAACGTAAGCTTCAGGATCTGTACAATCAATCTCCCGACTTGCACGCAACCGTTGACGTAATTAGCGGCACCATTGTCGATTGCAATGAGACGATGTGCCAACGACTCGGGGCCCAGCGACACGAGCTTATTGGACGATCGTTTCTCGATCTCCATTCTGCAGAAACCAAAGAGACCGCAACCCTCTGTTTTCAGCAACTTCGAACGTTAGACGAAGTCGTCAATCACGACCTTGAGCTTCTAAGCCGAGGTGGCGTAGCCCAACCGGTTTCACTCCATTCCAAAGGCATCCGCGATGAGCATGGGAAAATCCACCAGAGCCTCTGCGTCTGGCGCAATATCAGTTCGCTAAAGCATAAGGTAGACCAGGTTCGACAGAGCGAACTTCGCTACCATAAGTCGTTCCAAAACAGCGCTATTGGCATCGCCCAACTTGAAATCGACGGGCGATACGTCATGGCAAACAGTCGGCTTTGTGAGATCCTCGGGTATGGGCCGGATGAACTGATAGGCCTCAAGTTCTCTGAGATCACTCATCCCGATGACTTGGTCGAACAGTTCGAGTTACGAAACGACATGTTTGCAGGCCGGATCGATACTTACAAAATTGAAAAACGATATTTTCACAAGCTCGGTCGTGAGGTCTGGGTATCTCTATTCGTTTCGCTCGAACGCGATTTGGAAGGCCAACCAATCGCTTGCCATTCTTATATTGAAGACATCTCTAGCCGCAAAGAATTGGAAGCGGAACTTCGCCTAGCGATCTCGCAACGCGACCAATTCCTTGCCATGTTGTCGCACGAGCTTCGTAATCCGCTAGGCGCTATTTTGAACACTTGCGCAGTGCTTAATCGAGGGCGAGGACTTCCTAAGTCGATGCAGCAACCGGTTTCAATCGTGACTCGACAAGCGAGGCAAATGGCAGAGTTGCTTGACGACTTGCTGGATGTCAGTCGCATCACAACGGGCAAGATTAAGCTTGAAAAGATGCCTGCCTTGTTGTCTGAAATTGTTGACGAAGCGGTGGAGTCTCAGCAAGGCCTTGCCGCGGCAAGGCAACAGCGTCTCTTAGTGACTTATGCGGATGAACCGCTGCGAATTTTTGGCGACAGAAGCCGTTTGGTCCAAGTAGTTGTGAACCTCCTCAATAATGCGATCAAGTACAGCGGCGAGGGTGCCGTGATCAAAGTCACACTGGAAAAACGTGGACGATGCGGCGTGATTCGCGTAAAGGACTCGGGGGTTGGAATCGAGCCTGAGCTGATCGAATCGCTGTTTGAGATGTTTGCACAAAAGGACTCAACGCTTGACCGCTCCGGCGGCGGCATGGGACTTGGATTGCACCTCGTCCGGAAGTTGGTCGAGTTTCATTCCGGTCGAGTAACTGGCTATAGCGAAGGAGTCGGAAAAGGCAGCGAGTTCACCGTTGAAATGCCGCTATCCAATCGTCCGAAAAGCCCAAAAGAAACCAAGGTAATCCGCAAGCCGTTACAGCCTCCGCAGGCAGTGACCAAGAAGATTGTCGTGGTCGAGGATATCGCGGACGCCCGAAACATGCTTGTTGCGCTGCTGGAGGCAGACGACTATCAAGTGCATTCAGCGGCCGATGGTCAATCAGGCCTCGACTTAATTCTTAAAGTACGACCGGACTTCGCAATCGTCGATATTGGACTGCCAAGGGTAGATGGATATGAAGTCGCCAGACGTGTCCGAGCGAACGCTCCACAACATCCGATCACACTCATTGCCTTGAGCGGATATGGTCAGGACTCGGACCGCGACCGAGCCCTCGAGGCCGGTTTTGACGAACACCTCGTAAAACCGCTGAACCCCGCCCGACTGGAACTGCTTCTCAACCGAGGCTAAAAACCCATCAACATGGTCACCATCACCTGCGAAAGGTGGCCATGTTGAGTTGAGATGAATCTACGGAAATGTTGTAGAAAAGGACTAATAGTCTCGATCTCGATCGCCGCCACCGCCCCCACCACCACCGCTACCGCCACGATAGCCACCACCACCTTCACGATAGCCACCGCCGCCACCGCCGCCGCCACTTCGACGTTCTTCTCGTGGTCTCGCTTCGTTGACGGTCAGGGTCCGCCCACCCAATTCGCGCCCGTTGAGCGCTTCAATCGCATCGTCCGCACCATTGTCCATTTCAACGAACGCGAAGCCGCGGCTGCGGCCGGTCTCACGGTCTGATACGACCGAGGCGCTGGTCACTTCGCCAAACTCGCCAAACGTCTCCCGAAGGTCGTCCGACGTGGTGTTGAACGAAAGATTCCCAACATAGATTCTCTTACCCATCTCTCAATCCTCGAGCCTCATTGAAGGGCCCATCCCAAAGGTCAAACTTCCGCCGCGCGGCCAACAACATGGCAGCCCCGGCGCGGCGTCGCAAAAACAGTGACGGAATCACTGATCCTCGACGTGGATATCATCGGCAACACGAGTTACCGGGTGGGAAGTCTACACAATTTCCAACGTGGGGGTGATACGCAAATAGGGTGAAAAAAAGAGCTTTTCTAAATTTTTTTCCCCGCATTTTTTCGACCGTTTTTGCTTGCTTTTCAGATTTATTCTGTTTGCGACAATTTGGTCCGAACAAGGTGCTTTGTTACCGCTTCCCCCTGAGTATCATTGCGACCTGAGTCGTCCGTCAGGCGCACCGGGCTCTCCGCTATTCAAAGTCCTTTATTGTTATCGTCGGTCATTCAACGAAGGAGCAAGCAATGTGGCCAACCAGCACAGGAACCCGAACACTTCGCGGTGCAGAAGCGACTCTATTCGCGGCATCGATCGTCGTCATGCTCGATTCGCTTGATGAACGACTCAGCGACGACGACGATGACAGTCAGGACGAAGATGATCGCCATTCGCCAACTGCCGACATGCAGTTGGGGATCGCCGTCTTCGATTCCCTTACCATTCCTCAGCGTGTTGCCATGTTGCATCATGTATCGAAGCACTTGCTTACCGATTCTGCCCCTGCGAACGATGACACGTCCGCCGTGGATGATGCGACCGTCGCCGCGATATTTTCGGAGATCCAGGATCAGGTGATCATCGAAATTGACCTCCATCTGGAGGAAGATTCTGCGGTCGAGTTCGACGAACCGTTTTTGGGCCCCAGTCGCCTTGATGCCGCTCATTGGCGAATTTTGGTCCTAGCGGCCTTCGATCAAATCTATCCAAACACTGATGACGAAGATGATTTTAAAGGGCCCGCAACGGCACATGACACCGCTGTTGAGACTTGGGAAGCGGTGATTGACTTGCTTGCGTCCGCAATTCTATGGGACCGAGACTTTGAGCTGTCCGATGGCTTTTTGGACGAAGATCCCGTCTCCGCTCGCCTTCGCAAACGTTTATTAGGCATTCACGAAGACTATTTTACCGAACCGCCTCTGGACCCAACGACGAGCCAAACAAGAGTTCTGCTCGCTCAAGCAAGGTCAATCGCTTCGCGCCGACCGAGATAAAACCGTCCATCACTTTCCCGGGATGCGATAGATGCCGAGGTCGTGCTGTACCCAACTCGGATCGATGTCGATTCGAACTGCCATTTGATTCAACATCGAATGATCGGTTGAACTGCCTGTCACCGTGCCCCTTGGAACAACAATCGCCATTCCGTCTGACATCGTTACGAAACGAGTGATCATTGCCTCGATTTGTGCCGAAACGATCGTTCCACCGATGGCTGAGTAGTGACCCAGCAGCACCGAGTCAATCGCTTTCGCAGTTGAAATCGAAAGCGGCGGATGCGATTCATCGACCAGAAGATTCAGCTTGATCGACTGTAGGTCAGGTTCGGGAATGGTGACCGCAAGCACCGTTGCGTAAGTGCGCCCCATGAACTTGACCGCCGAGGTTTTGCTTGTCGGCGAGATCCGTAACACGTCTGACGTTCCGACTTTGGGTCCAACCAGTTTCGGCGCGATCGCCATCATCGTTTTGTGTGCGGGATGAAACAACGTTGCCTGCATGGGTGCGTTAGGGTCTTCCGCATAGAGCCCCGCCATGCCCCCGATGGCTCTTGATCGATCGCGAACAACACCGTCTGCATTCGGAAAATCTTGTGGAATGTTACTTACCGCGTCTTTTAGCCAACGAGTTTGAAATGTGATCAAGTCTTTGGTTGCCGCATCGTAGGTCTTCACGTTTGTCTCGTAGACACTATTCTTCGCAAGCAACACGGCCAATGCTTCGTTACCTTTGGTTTGGACCTTACGAGCATCCCCCATTCTTGCCATCGACGCAGTTTGCTTCAGGTACTGCTGGTGATGCACCGCCACCTTGGCAGGCTGAATCGACTCGGCATCAGCACCAATTAATCCTGCCATCGCAGCCAGCACCGTATCGGTCCAAGCAATCGCCTCCGAATAAGTCGGGTCATCGCCATTCACGCTTCCCGAGTCCTCGTAACCATTGGAACCAGTGGAATGCCAACGCAATGCCCAGCGGAGCCCCTGAACTCGCTGTAGCCCCCCATGTCCGACGCCCCAGCGACGAATGAGTTCTTCCAGTACCTGCGGACCTGCAACGTCACCTTGACCTTCAACGGTGGCCTTCCCGGTGCTTTTCAATTGACTCGCAGCAGCATTTGCCCATGACGTTAAAGCCACCGGATCCGGCAGGTTTGCCTGGATCGCCTCTTGGAATTTTTGGCGAGCGGTCGCGATGCGTTTCTTGGTCATCACTGCATCGGCAGCCGCTCTCGCTGCATAATAGGGGGGCAAGTAAGGGCCGCGTTCCTGCAGCCCTACGAAGTGAACAAGCGTGTCCAATTCCATCGACAACTTGTCCGCAGCCGCTTCGGCAACTTCGGGCTGCAGGGCGGCCATCGCACTTACTTTTTCGCATTCTTTTTGTTTCGCGGCTGCTTGCCTTTGGAACTGCATAAGAGCTTTTCTGCCAACAACCTGCCCCGCAGGTGTCGTATTGTGGGCCACGTACAAATAGTTGAGCCGGACAGTCAAATCGTGGTTGCGTAGGAGGATATCGACAGCCGCCGGCTCACCCATGATTTGCAAACGCTCGGCCTCACGGATACCTTGATTCACGGTTGCCTTCCACTTGGCAAGCATCTTGGCTTGAATCGCAACGCCGCCTTTCTTGGCCACCGCTTGCTCGCAATCAACCACGTATTTTTCGGCAGCCATACTCGCCTCATAAACCGCCTTCGCAAGCTCCGCAGCCCCAGGCACCGTATTATGGGTCGCAAGCGGCTTGGTTGGATCTTGCACGGTTGGGTTGCCAATCGCGATCGTCGAGAACATCGCGAAAATGGCAAAACCAAGTTGAACGCGTCTCATGGCTGTACCCCCTCGACGATGATTCCTGATGCGGTTGATGCTTGTCCCTTTGCGTCATACAGCGTAACGCTTCCGATCGAGGCATTGATGGTTTTTATTTCGGGATTCAGTGGTGCAATGTCAACATCGACCAAGGCACCTTCGGGCGTCATCAAAACAGGCGATCCACTGGCTGCTTGCAGAAAAACCCTGCCCATCAACGTTTGGCCCGCAACCGCACTAACACTCGTCGCGACCGTGTTTGCTCGTACCAAAAGTGCCGGATAAGCATTCGGGCCTTTTTCCGGATCGTAGCTCGTAAACTGCACAACGCCTGGCCGACCATCCTCGAACGAATACAGCCTGAAGTAGGCGGCATTGGTCGATAGTGGCGTTGGCATCTGAACTTCTGAACGCCCTGTCGCCGGAACGATCTCAGCCAAAGCCGGAGAGGCAGCGATTGCTTTGGCCTGTTCGGCAACGGTTTGGGCCTGCTGTTTAACGCTACTTACCATCTCATCCATTTTCTCCTTGGAGCAGGCGGTGAACCCGCATGGCAATAGGCTGCAAAACAATAAGAGCGTGTTCAAAATCACCGTGTTCGCGAGTCCCGATTGCGATAACGCAATTCGACCGACGCAGAAGAAAGAGAATGGATTCATAACGGAAATCCCAGATTAGGAAAAAGCCTCGAAGGAGCGGACACGGTGTGGCTCCCACAGCCTCGTGTTATAGCGACATCAGCGGTTATGTTCGAACAAAAATCAATCAGGGAGCCGACATCCCATGCGTGGAAAACCAGCTTCTACCGGAAAGCGATGAGGCAAGAACCGCTATTGCAATACCTTAGTTCGCTGCGACGCTGAGGTTCCACCCGGCATCAAGCGACTGATTGCCTCGACGACTAGCTCTAAATCTTGGGCTTGGTTGCTTAGCAACTCGATGTCGTAGTTGACCGTTTCCCCCGAACGGAGATCACGAATCTCGTCCAAATAGACGGTGTTGCCTTCACTGCGAGTCCCCACAACACCCGCAGTCCGCTGGGCGATCCGAGAAACGCTAACGCCGTTTGGCAACAGAAATCGGATACCGACGTTTCCGTCTACTTGGCTACTGTTGTTGGTGACCGACAACGCATATCGAATCGGCTGACCGATGCGAACCGGATCGTCTCGGTCAAGGAGCGTCAGAGCCAGCGATGTTCCAATCGGCCCCGTCGGACTTGAGGGAGCCGCAGACGGCGGCAAGTTCGGCGCAGGAGACCGAGGGTCTGCCGGAATCGGAGCGGGTGCCGATGGAATCATTGGAGTCGGCGAGATCGGCGGCAATACTGGGCTTGCAGTCGGCGGTGCTAGTATCGGTGAGGCTGCGTTGATTTGGAAATTGAAGATGTCTTCTGCACGAGCCCCTTCGGCGGTCGAAACCGTCAGAATCATGGTCGATCTTGGACTGGCCTGGATCGCCGTAAACTCCCCTTCCAGCAGTACGGTGGAGGTTGAGTCACCGGCAGGTTTCATTTCCGGTACGGTCCACAAGATTTGAAACTGAGTAAGTCGTGACGTGTCGCTCCCCTCGGTTGCCTTGGCCAATCGAAGCTGTGGATCGAAAGTCGCAGCGATACGAACATTACGAAGTGCCACTTGACCGGTGTTCACGACTCGATATCGGAAGAGCCTCGTCTCTCCGGTTTCCATCGCACCGCTGCGCGACGTAATCTTTGCGGTCACAGCCGGAACAGGCACAGCACGATTGATGACGGTTGTGCATGATTCTGCCAAGACTCGTTGCCCACCGTCTGCGGTTGCTTCCACGGTGATGCACCTTCGTCCCGATTCCAGTGCCGTGAAGGTAGCTGCCGCAGACCAAGTCTGACCTGGCTGCAATGGCCCTTCGGTGCGATTCTGTCCAACCGTTTTGCCGCCGGTTTGTGCGTGGGTCATGCCACTGTCACCGACCGAGCGCAAGCTGACTCCCGTCAACGGCTTGTCGCCGGTATTCGTAACATCGATATCAAACGTGACTGGATCACCAGCTTGTGTCGGTTCTGTCTTGGAAGGTCTCACCTGAATCGATAGGCTTGGCCGGAACACATCAATCGGCACTGACGTTTCTGCATAGAGACCAGAATCTGCACGTCCTTGGAATTGCAATCGTATCGAAGACTGTGCCGCTACCGTCAGGAATAGATCAAGTTGAGTTTTCGGAGGAATGGTTCCGATTTCCCAAGTGATGTTGTTTGGAGTGCGTTGTGCAAACGAGTCTGCTTGAGTAACGCGAACACCTGGCGGTAACGCGAGATTGACTCGAACGTTTGTGGCCGGTTGATCGCCCGGATTTTGAACGTTGGCCACGACCTCGAATGGAGTGTCAAACGTGGCGACTGCGGGCGCACCTGCGCGAAGAACCAATTGAGGTGCGCTCCACGTAACAAACGCTTGGCCACTTCCGAGAGTGAGGTCCGGCATGTTGTCTGTTGAGCCACCCGGCCGAATGACCTGCATCGTTACCGTCGCCGTGCCTGAATTGAAATTGCCTGTCGGACCTTTGACGGGGATCAACTCGACGGTCGCATTGCCGGAGCTATCGACCGGGGCATCGACAAAAGTCGTTCCATTGGGTGCAAACAATCCCAACTCCGGGTTCATCGTTTCATATCGAACGGTCCATCCGCGCGCAGCGACAGACCCTTCGGCACGTGTTACACGGGTCGAAAGCGTGATCGGCGTTCCGGCCAACTCCTGCTTTGAACCGGGAAATTGCCAGCGGGCGTCGATCCAATAAATCGTCGCCGTCGCTTTTCGCTGATCCCAGCAGTCACTATCGGGCGCAAGCACGGTCACGCGGCTCGTGCCTTCGGTCGGACTGCTGATCGAGAGCCAAGTCTGCCCTTTATCAAGCGGGACATCATCATTCGGATTGAGATTGCCACGAGTGATCAGCGCTTTCTTTGTGCTGGTCACTCCCCGCGCAAAAGACGCACTAAGCTTATCTGTCTTTTCGATCTTCGCGAGCCGATGCAATGCTCCCGGCGCATCATCACCCACTTCGATGAATGTGCCAACGCTCTCAGGTGTTAGCATCCACTCCAACGGTTCCCCCAACGCCAAGAAACCGTCGGTCCCGCAAACTCCGGAAAGAAGAATGACTTCGCCGCCCACCGGTGCAACAATTCGTTGGGGCGACAGCAAAATACAACCGCGAGTCCCTTTGGAGGGCAACTTCAAGCAGTCTTTCATTTTCGTATGGCACTCATCGCCAATCAGTACCGCTGGCGGACCAAGTCGACACTCATCGCCACAAGGACTGGCCGCACCGAGATCGGTACCGCTCAAGGGCAGCCCGCCTGCACCCGGCGTGACGCACGCTGGCGGTGTTACCGGTTCCGTAAACGCAGGCGTCGTGGTGCCGCGATGAAACTGGTCAAGCTTGCTTGCGAACTTGGATTTGTGGTTCGCGATGCAACTGCCAATTCCGCGCGTGCATGCCATGCACCCACAACTTTCACCGGAATGTCCTGGAAGAGCCAGGGTCGTCGTTGCAGGGAACGGAGCGAGCAAACATGCGCCGGTGGGATCAAACGTCGGCAGTCGAAGTTGCTGGCACCCAGAAGGCAATAAAACCGAAAACAATAAAACGGAAGGTAATAAAACGCGAATGATCACGTTCAACGTACTGCTTAGGTTCACCGAAGTTAGGCGAATCCATGCTCGTCGGTTTTCCAGTGGCTTTACCATTGCAGCGGCATCAATGTCGCGAAGGTTGTCATCCAAAACGCCTCGTCCGAGACGACGGGCACACCTTGCCCGTTCAACCGTAGCATGCGTTTGCAAGGCGAGACGCGAAACTGCGACCCGAAAAGTCTAAAATAGTTCGGCTCGCTAGGTGGCCATATCGAATGAAACGATAATACGGCCTAACAACAGGAACGAATTCTCAACTCGTGAACAGGACCGCGCGATGAACTGTACTCCGGAATCTTCGAGAAGCTAGACTGTGGAAATGAATAGCAAGAACGACACTTTATCGCGTGAGGAATTGCGGTGCCTGCCCGTTGAGCGACTACGACGCCTTCAATTGGACCGGTTAAATGAGTTGCTCCTTCGCGCTCGCGAAGAACATCCGTTTTATCGCGAACGGATGAAGAACGTTTCGCTTCCTCTGAAACATCTTGACGAACTGCGCTCCATCCCGTTGCTCACCAAGTTGGACCTGTTGCCCGGGATTCCCGCGACGATTTGCGGCTTACCAAGATCCCGTTACGTCCGCGCCCACCAAACCAGCGGAACTACGGGGACGCCAATTTTGGTGCTCGATACAGCCGAAGACTGGCGATGGTGGACGGACAGTTGGCAGTACGTGCTTGATGCCGCCAATGTGACCTCCGAAGATACGGCATTCATGGCGTTCTCATACGGTCCGTTCATTGGCTTCTGGTCTGCTCACGATGCGATCGTCCAGCGCGGATCGCTTGTGGTACCCGGTGGTGGCATGACAAGCCTCGCGCGGTTACATGCGATGCGAGCGTGCGATGCAACGTTGCTCTGTTGCACACCCACTTATGCACTTCATTTGGCATCAACAGCCAAACAAGCCGGACTCGACCTGAAAACCCTGCCGGTTTCAAGAATCATCGTCGCAGGTGAATCGGGCGGCTCGATTCCCGAAGTCCGAAACCGCATTGAAACGGCATGGGAGGCGAGGGTGGTTGACCATGCAGGTGCAACGGAAGTAGGGCCTTGGGGTATTGGCGATGAAGCGGGGCATGGGATTCATGTAACCGAGTCCGAGTTCATTGCCGAGCGGCTTGTTTTTGATGCGGACTCACCACTTGGTCGCGAGGCGCATGGTGGCGAACTTGCCGAGTTGGTTTTGACCGGTCTGGGAAGACATGGGGCGCCGGCGATTCGTTACCGCACTGGCGATCTTGTCAGAGGAGAAACAAGTGCCAACCCGAAAAACCGGTTTCTTTTTTTACGCGGCGGCGTGATCGGTCGGACCGACGACATGGTGGTTATTCGTGGCGTCAATGTTTTTCCCTCAAGCGTCGAGTCGATTGTTAGGCGTGTCGCTGGCGAAGCGGAGTATCGCGTCAATCGGAGTCGACACCAAGAGATGGACCAGCTTCGAATCGAAGTCGAAGGGGATGTTGCCATCGCGACACAACTGAACGATGCTTTCCAAGAGCAGCTCGGGCTGCGAATCGATGTTTCGTCGGTCGACCCGGGCTCATTGCCACGATTTGAAGCCAAATCGCGTCGTTGGATCAAACCATAATCGATGAACAGCCAACCAACTACTATCAGTCGTGATGCGAGCGGTGCCATCGTCATCAAGTGGGACGATGAGACCGAAATTCGCTGGACCGTGCCTCAATTACGCATCGCATGCCCATGCGCGACTTGTCGAGAAAAAAAGCGAGCGGCGGTCGAGACCCCTGCCAAACCGACGATGCTGCCGGTCATTAGCGCTGCGGAAGCGAGACCGCTAAAGATCGAGTCGATGCGTCCGGTTGGCAACTATGCTTACAACATCTCGTTTAGCGATGGCCATAGCTCCGGAATATTTACGCTTGCCATGCTACATGGTGGCTACGAAGCACTGGCTGATAAGTAAGCAATTCCAGTTGTTAACCGCGGATTGCTTCTCTACGTTCACTTCGTAGTGCGACACTTCGGTCGCTGTCGATGCGTTCAGACTGCAACGGCAGGTTTCGCTGAGATTGGTCCGTGGCGCGGCGACCAAGCACATCGCTCCAACGTCGACCAAAGCGAGACTGATTGGGCCCCGGTGCAACTAGAAATATCGTACCCAGCCCAAAAATAAGTCCAGCAGCCCCACCACCTGCGGTTAACATCATCATCGACATTCCGTTGGGGCTGTCACTGACTGTGACCTGACCTAACTTGGAAAGCAGGTTGATCGAAAGGGCTGCGGAGCGACTTGCTTCGGCGGAAGCCAACACCCTCTCAGCGTTTTCGAGCATCAACGTACGATGTTTGACGTTGGCGGCAATTTTCGCGTAGCTGGTTCGACCTTCAGCAAGGCGGTCTAAGCGACGTTGAATGCCCGCCTGTTTGACTCGCAATCGCTCAACACGATCCCGCTCAACCGCAAGCACGGGTTCCATCGATTGCAGGACCAGGGCCGTTTCGGACTGCATTTGATTGCGAATCTGTGTCTCCGCGGCGGCCGCAGCCTTCATCTTCGGATTGTTCTCGGTAAGGCGACCGCTCAGTCTCGATCGCTCTAACTGCGCATCGATAAGTCCATCCTTAAGACGCTTGAGCGCCGGTTGACTCATTAACTGCTGTCCGCCGCTAACAAGCAGATGGTCCGGATTTTTAAGTCCCTGGTCAAGCAATTTGTAAAGCGACTCGATCCGCTCTAGCTCCAGTTCCGCGAGTTGCATTTCGCGACTGGTTTCTTCCAGCGCTCGGCGGTTTGCGCCTTCTCCGATGTTCGTTTCGCTGAGGTTGCGAAGCTCTCCCAAATCACTACCGAATTGAACTTCGATCTCCCGCATTTGAGCAAATGCCTCGTCAAGACTGCCTCGCGCCATATCTCTCGCGTGAGTCAACTCATTGATCATACTGTCCGCTCGCACACGTCGAACCTCTCGCATCTGCTGCAATAGTGACAAGTACGTCGCATTGCAAAACTCGACCGCACGCTGCGGATTCGTATCTTCGACCTGAAGATAAATCATCTCGCTACCTCCAAAGTCAGCCCCCTGCGGCGCGCGAATGTTGATTCGCTTCTTCGCGACTTCGCCAACGACCTGGTTCGATGGCCAGGTTTCATCTTCACCCCCGTTGCTAGTGCCAACCTGCTGAAGCGCATATTTTACGACTTCGTGGTTTCGAGCCATCTCGAGAATCGTTTCCTGTGCCGCCTTCAGTTCCGTCTGGCTGCTGAAGCGTCCCAGGCGATCGATCGACCCATTGGCTTCGTCGCGCAGAACCATTGACTGACTTGCTGTCCAGTAATCGGTCGAACAAAGCGAATAAGCAGCGCCAAGCCCTGCAAAAACAATGATCGATCCAAGCCACAACGGAGTGAACAAAATCAATATGTATCGTAAATGCTTCCAAGGCAGGGTAGTTGCCGCGTTTGACATAGAAAATCGGTCATTCGAAACGAGAAACACCGCGCCGGGCCACACCGACAAGTGCGCATCACGGCAGAATCAGGACCGACAAGGCTAGGCCAAGATCCATGTCACGGGCTGACGAAGGCACTGTTTTTTGATGTTTGTATCTGATGACTATCCACAACTCGTTGCGATAACCGTCATATTCGAGAATTTCTTCAGGCGGGCGAAATGAGCTCAGTCACAAGAAATAATGAAGTTTTCATTTATTTTGACCGGAAAAACAGACCTTAACAAATCCTTAACAACAAACTCATCTATTTCGAGGCCTTTCTTCGCAATAATTCAAAACTTCAGTTGCTGTAAAGGAGAACGAGCCAACAGGCCATGTACCTGCTTACCTTCTGATTCAACGATTTGGAACTCTAGAAAAACAGTCAGAAAGGTCAAGGCGATGGGTTTGAAGCGACGCGGATTTACGTTGGTCGAGTTGTTGGTGGTGATCGCCATCATCGGCATTTTGGTAGGTTTGCTGCTGCCGGCCGTACAGGCGGCTCGAGAAGCGGCCCGACGAATGCAATGCGGAAATAACCTCAAGCAAATCGGTTTAGGGCTGCACAATTACGAAAGCACCTACCGAGTGCTTCCACCGAGCCGAATTGAGTATAACCCGACGGCTGCAGAAATCGCAGCAGGCCGAGTGCGATTGCATGCGGGTTGGCAATCGATGGTATTGCCCTACATCGAGCAAATCGCTTTGTATGAGCAATACAACCGCAGCATGAATTGGTTTGACCAGCGAAACTATCCGGCGACGACGACCGCCGTTCCGACCTTCTTGTGCCCATCAGCCCCGCAAAGCCGTGCGGGTGTCCCGCAAGCGATCATGGCTGCGAGAAGTCCGACGATTTGGTTCGGCCAATCGGTTGTGTTCGGCGGCTCTGATTATTCCGCGATCAATAATGTTCGCCGCGCCGCGTGGGTTTGCTCAGGCGGTGATATGCCGGGGACCATTCAGCGGCAACTTCCCGGCGCTTTGTTTCCCAAGCAACCGTTGCTTGGCGTCAAGTTCGCAGAAGTTCTCGATGGATTGTCCAATACGATTTGCGTCGTTGAAGATGCCGCACGTCCCGAATTGTGGATCAATGGTCGTCTCGGACTGAACCCAAGAAATCCTGGTCGTCCCCACAACAATACCAATTTTGTTGAAGAGGGTTACGGCTGGGCTGACCTTCAAGATAGCTTCAGTCTCGACGGAGCAAGCGTCGCTGGAGTACCCAATGCCACGGGAAGCAGTGCTCCCTTCACACCCACCATCAACGGCAACTGCATGATCAATTGCTCCAACGACGGAGAGATCTATTCTTTCCACGTCGGCGGTGCACACTCGCTCCGCTGCGATGGATCGGTTCATTTTATGTCACAGCAAATGGACGGATTGTTGTTGGTCAGTTTGTGCACGAAGGACCAACGCGAAGTCATCAAGGAACAGTAGGCAGCTCTGACAACCTGACTTTCCCATTCATTTGTTCTTCGGTAATCCAATGCGACGCTCGTTACAGATAATCATTGCGGCTCTGATTGCCGGACAGTTCACAGTCAACACGGCCAAATCTCAAGACTCGGCAGATGTTGAATTGATGGGAAGGCTCGGTGTCTCAGGTAAAATCGTTGACAAGAGCAAGGTCGCATCCAAGCTGGAAGACGGATCGGCGTCAAATCAGTTTGGAGGTCTTTCGGCGATCGATTACCTGGGCGACGATAAGTTTTTGCTATTGGCAGACCGTGGGGCCGCAGATGGTGCTGTCAGCTATCCATGCCGGTTTCATGAAGTCAGCCTAAAGGTAAACAGCGAGAACAAGTCGATCGAGTTCGAGTTGTTGAAAACGACGATGTTGGTTTCCAAGGACGGCGGGTCGCTCGTCGGGTCGCTGACGGCGCATTCTGCGGATTTAAAGTCTAATAAAGTATCGAACTGGACTGCGCTCGATCCCGAAGGAATGCGACGGCTACGCAGTGGAGGCCTGGTGGTTTCCGACGAGTATGGGCCTCGAGTATTGATGTTCGATGAAACAGGAAGGCTCGAACGTGAGTTTTCCATTCCGGAGCATTTTCAATTGCGTGAGCCGGAGAGCGGCACCCACACCATGGGAACTTATCCGAATCGTGGACTAGAAGGCGTCGCTGTTACTCCCACGGGAGATCGCATCGTCGCCGTGATTCAAAGTCCGTTAATCCAAGATGCAATCGTCGAAGGCGACAAGTGCCTTGGGTTGAACTGCCGTTGGATTCTGTATCAAGCAAACGGCGGGGTAGATGGAGAGGTCGTCTACCAACTCGACAATTTAAAGACTGGTGTCAGTGAAGTTTTGGCCATCGACGAGACGAAGTTTCTTGTACTGGAGCGAGACAGCAAGGACGGAAAAGACGCAGAGACCAAACGGGTTTATCTGTGTGACACCAGCGGCGCATCGGATGTCCGTCAGATCGCGTCACTTCCGCAACTGAACCTGCCGTCCGACGTGAAACCCGTTTCGAAGCGACTCTTGATTGACTTGCTGGATGACCGATTTGAAATCGCAGGCAAAAAGGCTCCCGAAAAGCCAGAAGGAATCGCCTGGGGTGAGCCGCTTGCCGACGGAAGGCGAACGCTTTGGGTTTGCTGTGATAATGATTTTGACCCGAAGCGGACTACCAATTTTTACTGCTTCGCCATCGATCCATCAGCGCTTTAGGCGAGTGGTATTTTGGTTTGCACCGGGAGGGAGCCGAACCAAAGCCAAGTTCGGCAGGAGCCTCGCTCTCCTGATTGGAACTATGGGCGGGTGGATCTCGTTCTGCCGCTCGCTTTAAGGGTGCGTCAAGCGAGAGAGGTTTAAGAGTGCATCGAGGTCGCGTTGTAACGACTCAGGTTCACAGGAGGGTATCCGGAGTAAAAGCGTTTGATCCAGTGTCGACCGCTCAGCTTTCCCGCGTGTCGTTCCCAACCCCAACGAAGCAACAGCCGATCGGTGATTGCGTCAGTACTGACGTGGGCAAAAATCGCGACGGACTGTCGAATCCGGGCGATCTCGTCGAGCATCTGGCACGCGCCGCGAAAAGTTGCGAGTTGTGTCGATGGTCCGGATTGAATGAATTCTAGGACTATGAACCCGCCGATTCCTGAGGATCGATAGTCGATTGTGCATTGGTCACGATTTCCTGGTTTGAACCTCTCTTGTATCCAAACGCGAGCAATACTTGCCGGAATCTTAAGCCTGCGGCGGCGGATCGAGACGAGTAATCCTTCTCGCATCGTAATTCTGCCGCTTTTCCAAGAATGCACGATGTCGGCTTGAGCAACCAGGTCGGTAACGTTCATCTTGTAGCCTTCCACTGGTTGTTAGAATTTATATTAGCGGTGACGTGACGCTCTTCACCTCAAAGCGTAGCCCGTATTCGGTACATTGCCCGCATTTTCTTACCACCTCAATCGTATGCTTGTTTGGCTTCTCGTTACTTCGGCGTTCGTTGGCCACTTTGCGCTTCATCTAGCGATCTACAATCGCTTGAACGCGACCGGGCTCCGACGAGTCACGATCAAACGCATCGAGAAGATATTCATCGCAACCTGCATAATCATCCCTATCTTCGCGATCTTTCAATTGATACCTGAGGGCATTGGTGGCGGGGTGTCGATCGGGTTTCCCGGCCAACTTTCCTGGGTAGCACTTGCGTATGCGATGCTGTGCCTGTCAGTGTTGCCGGTACTCGGAATTCCTTGGCTACTTTGGCGGCCGGTCCTTGCGATTGAAGCAATCGATGCGAAACGACAGGTAAGGGTGATCTGTGCCGAAGCTGCTGCTGGGGAGTCGCTGGCCATCAGTCGCAAATGCAGGTGGCAAGCAAAAATCCCATTCAATCAAATCTTTCAACTATCGGTCGAAGAGTTCGAACTCCCGGTTGTCGGATTGCCTGCTTCTTTGGATGGACTGCGCATTTCTCACTTCAGCGATTTGCATCTCACCGGGCATGTTTCACCGCGATTCACAAGGCTTGCCGTTGAAGAATCCAATCGCTGGCAGCCCGACCTTGGTGTGCTGACCGGGGACCTCATTGATAAGCAGCTGTGCATCGCTTGGTTGCGCGAGATTTTTGACGATACGGCTGCGAAGTCGGGTAAATATTTCATACTCGGGAACCACGACACGCGAGTCCGCAATCCGATCGAAGTACGAGATGCCATGACCATGAGCGGATGGGTCGATGTCGGTGGGCGATCGGAAATCATCACCATCAACGGGGCATTGATCGAGGTAATCGGCAATGAATCGCCTTGGTTCGCCGCGCCGCAAATGGATCCCCTTCAGAAGGCGACTGCTCCACTTAAGCAATCACCGTTTCGCATCCTATTAAGTCATAGCCCAGATCAACTTACGTGGGCTCGACAACGTGGTGTTGGATTGATGCTGGCAGGACATACCCATGGTGGTCAAGGAAGGTTGCCATTGGCAGGTCCGTTGCTGAGTCCGAGCTGGCATGGCAGCCGCTATGCTTCCGGAGATTTTTACAAAGCGCCGACAACGATGCATGTGACCCGCGGCTTAAGTGGAGTCCATTTATTGCGTTTGAACTGTCGCCCTGAGCTATCGCTGATCACGCTCCGCGCTGTTTGATAGCGCTTTGAGCACTTGCTCATGCAAGCGTCCGTTCGTTCCGATGCCCTCACCGCTGGTGCAGGAATCGAGCCCTTTCCAGTCGCTGAATCGACCTCCGGCTTCAGAAAGGATGGGGCCCATCGCGGCAACGTCCCAGGGATTGCAAAGCGGGTCTACCATGATTTCGGCGCGTCCTGTGGCGACCAAAAGGTATCCGTATCCATCGCCCCACGTTCGCGACACCCAGGAGGAATCTTCCAACGCAGCAAACTCTCGCTCGGCATTTCGTCTCGCGAAAAGATCACGTTGACTGGTCAAGATAACCGCAGACGACAACGTCGCTTTGGTTGACACGTGAGCTTGCGTCCATGGGGCATCTTTTGCAGGTCGATACCAACACCCCATGCCGACCGCAGCGCAAATCGTTTCGCCCAGTGCAGGAATCTGAATGATGCCTGCAAAGGGTTGATCGTCAATCAATAGCGCCAGCAGCGTCGAATAAAGTGGCACCCCGCAGACGAATGACTTCGTGCCGTCGATCGGATCGACAATCCATCGGTATCGGCTGGCCCCCATCGCGTCTGCAAACTCTTCACCCTGAACAGTGTCATCACCAAACGCATCACTAAGACGTTTGCGAACCAGTTGCTCGGCGGCCTTATCCGCAGCCGTGACGGGCGAATCATCGGCCTTGGATTCGACCACCAGACCCGCGGTTCGGTAATACTTTAGCGTAAGCTCGCCAGCCGCGATCGCGGTGTCGATCATCTCGACTAAGCGGCCATCGTGTACATCACCCCACGTATCAGGAGCCATCGTCATTTTCAATACTCGTATTGGTCAACAGATTTTGGTAGCCACACCACCAATTGGATTCCCGGCGATGATACGAATCGATTACCGTGTAGGCTAGTACATCACCGATTGCGGGCCCCGACGAGACCTATGAATCAACGCTCAACGCTGTTCTATGCCGCGCTCGTCGCTGGATTGTTGCTCTCCGGGATGTTGTTCGGGGCGTCCCTTTGGCTGTTGGCGGCTTACGCCGGATTCGTGATGATTGGCGGAGGTTTATGGCTGTCGTCGCAGTGGCATCGATCAACCTTTGCGGTTCGGCAACCCGGTCCAACGGAGTGCGAGATTGGCGGATCGTTCGACGTCCAGGTTGACGTCACCAACAGTTCAAAGTTACCTGTTGCCTGGTTGCTTGTTGAAGATTTATTGCCGTTCTCGGCCTACAAGCAACCACCCGCAGCGTTGGAGATTGATGGTTCGCGAATTGAAGTCATGCTGCTTCGCGGTGGCGAAACACGTTCACTGAGCTATCGGATTACCTGTCGTCGCCGAGGTTACTTTCAGATCGGCCCGACCGTTCTTGAAACCGGCGACCTGATGGGATTGAGCCGGCGATATCGATTGGGAGCATCGCCTCAATACATTCTGATTTTGCCGCGAGTCGTGGCGTTGACTGGATACGACATTGCCTCGGCGAGGCCGATCGGCGAAATCCAGATTCGTGACGCGCTGATCCAAGATCCGACTCGGATGATGGGGATCCGTCACTGGCAATTAGGTGACCCGATGAGGAGCGTGCATTGGCCTGCAACCGCGCGAACGGGCACGCTTCACACCAAGATCTATGAACCGACAACGATCGCGGGCGCAACGTTAGTCTTAGACCTCCATCGCGACACGAATCCGCAACATCACGAACCGATTCGAAGCGATCTCGCGATTACCCTTGCGGCGTCCATTGCTGCTGCACTGCATGATTTGAATCAACCATTCTCGCTATTGACCAATGGTCGTGACTCGGTCGATCGAATTCGCGATGAGGGTTTTGCGACCGATTTTCGCACTCGCGACGCGGCAAAAGCAAGCGGTGCGATGAAGGACGAGAACGATCGCCTTCGACCGGTGATCGTTTCTAGCAGCCGAGGCCCAGTACACTATCAAGAATTGCTCCGTCAACTTGCAAGGCTAGAGCTATCCGATGGGCTGCCGATTGCGGAAACGATCATCGGTGCGCAGTCACGATTATCAAGAGACACAACGCTTATCGTTATCTTGCAACAAAGCGACGCGAGCACGGCAGCGATGTTGATCGGGATGAAGCGTCGCGGTTGGGCGGTGACGGTGATCATCAATTCGCAAGACATCAACAGTTACATCGCCGCAGCAGGCCCTTATCAGGCCGCGAGCATTCAAACGCTTCACTTAACCGATGAATCTGCCATCGCCAATGCCGCTCGCAAGGCAACGGCGGGGCGTTAGCAATGAGCGGGATATAAGTGTCCGGAACCATTTGTGCGAAGCACGCGAAGGGCCAGTTCCCCGCTACTCGACGATCGCTTCCGCATGATTTAAAGTCGCCGATTTTAGATCACCACGTTTCCCGGTAGAAACGGCATCGGTCATTCGACATCGACAGAACGGAGCAAGG
>Ga0105046_10000961_pt1 | contig 42747 bp, 40 predicted proteins | sample MAT03_FD_78385 | JGI IMG/M metagenome (GOLD analysis project Ga0105046, IMG submission 78385) | Freshwater microbial communities from Lake Fryxell liftoff mats and glacier meltwater in Antarctica - MAT-03 (megahit assembly) | ecosystem: Environmental > Aquatic > Freshwater > Ice > Liftoff... | reverse complement strand
CCTTCGAGCGCATCGCCGCGGCCAGCGCCGTCGGCATCACCACGCTGCCGGCCGACCGCGCCGCACTCGCCGACCGGCTCGAACGCTCGGCCCATGCCTTCGCCTCGGGAGACGACAGCAGCGGCGAGGAGATCTACCTCTTCGTGCTCGAAGACCTGGCACGCGGGCAGATCGTCGGCACCAGCGGCATCGCCGCGAGCGCCGGCTTTCACGACCGCTTCTACAGCTACCGCAACGAGATGGTGGTGCACCACAGCCAGGCACTGGCGGCGAGCAACCGCATCCATACGCTGCACCTGTGCCACGACCTCACCGGCTACACGCTGCTGACCTCGTTCTACATCGACCCGGCCTACGAGCACAGCGCGGCGCCGCAGCTGCTGTCGCGCGCGCGGCTGCTGTTCATCGCCGAGTTCGCCGGGCGCTTTTCCGACCGCATCGCCGCCGAGAGCCCGGGGCTGGCCGACGAGGGCGGGCGCTGCCCGTTCTGGGACGCGGTCGGCCGGCGCTTCTTCGACATGGACTACCCGCAGGTCGAGCAGATCACCGGCGGGCGCAGCAAGGCCTTCATCGCCGAGCTGATGCCGCAGTCGCCGATCTACGTGCCGCTGCTGCCCGAAGCCGCGCAGTGGGCCATCGGGCAGCTGCACCCTGTTGCCGAGCTGCCGTTCTCGATCCTGCTCGACGAGGGCTTCGACCCCGAGACCTACGTCGACATCTTCGACGGCGGGCCCACGGTCGAGGCCCGCGTGGCGATGCTGAAGACCGTGGCCGCCTCGCGTCGGATGCATCTGGCCTCCGGCCCCGCCCAGGCGCACGGCCCCTGGCAACTGGTCAGCAACACCACGCGGCAGGGTTTTCGCGCCGTGCTCGCACGCGGCGAGCCGACGGCCGGCGAACTGCGGCTCGACGCGCGCAGCGCCGAGCGGCTGCAGATCGACCCCGGCAGCCCGCTGCGCGCGGCGCCACTGCCCGCATCCGATGCCCTATCAGATGCCGCATCAGATGCCCCATCCGATGCCCCATCCGATGCCACACCGGAGATCCAGCCATGATCGGCCTGCTTGTGCGTGTGGCGGTCGAATCCGACCTGCCCGAAGTGGCCACGCTGCTGGGCGGCGGGCGCCCCGCGCCGCAGCTGCCGGCGCCCGGCGCCGGCAGCGAGCTGCTGCTGGTGGCCGCAGCCACCTCGGTGGACCCTGGCGCGGCGCGGCTGCTGGGCTGCCTGCGGCTGCGCGAGAGCATCGGCCTGGGCCGGCCGCGCTACAGCTATCACGTGGGCTGTGCGGTGCATGCGGCCGCCGATTTGGGCCTGTTCCACCGCCAGCGCACGCTGCTGCTGGGCAACGACCACACGGGCGCCAGCGAACTGGCCGATCTGGCCTGCGCCGTCGACGGCCTGCCGCTGGCGCTGCAGTCCGGCAGCTTGCGGCTGCTGGTGCACAGCGCGCTGCTGCTGGTGGCCAGCCGGCGCGGCCAGTACGCGGCGCAGATCGTGGCCGAGCTGCCGGGGCGGCGCGACAGTGCCGGGCAGTCGCCGTTCTGGGACGGGCTCGGCCGCCACTTCTACAGCGGCGACCCGGCGCAGGCGGCCGAGCGCTTCGGTGCCGACTGGCGTTCGCACGTGGCCTCGCTGCTGCCGCGGCAGCTGGTCTACGCGTCCTTCCTGACGACAGCAGCACAGTCGGCCATCGCGCAGGTGTCCGACGCCGCGCGGCTGCAGCGCGACGTGCTGGAAGAGGCCGGCCTGATCTACGACCACCATGTCGGCATCGACGACGGCGGGCCGGTGCTCGAAGCCGCCATCGATGCGCTGGGGCCCGTGCAGGCGGCCCGGCGGCTGCGGGTGCAAGGCGCCGCCTCGGGCCACGGCGTGGCCGCCCGGCTGCCCTATCTGGTGCTGCGCGACGCCGCCAGCACGGCGCCGCGCGCGGCGCGCCTACTGGGCAGCGCGGTCGACGGCGCGCTGCGCCTGGACGACGCCCAGATGGCGATGCTCGGGCTGGCCAGCGGCGACACGGTCTGGGCCTACGCCCTGCGCGGCTGAAGGTGCACCAGCGACGGTGACCAGCCGCAGCCATCGCCGCTGTCATGATCGGCTGCGCTGAACGATCAGGCGCCACGACTCGGAGGGAGACCGCATGGCCACGCTGCACACCGACGTTGCGATCATCGGCGCCGGCACCGCCGGCATGGGCGCCTACCGCGCCGCGCTCGCGTACACCAGCCGGGTGCTGCTGATCGAGGCCGGCGCCTACGGCACCACCTGCGCCCGCGTCGGCTGCATGCCGAGCAAGCTGCTGATCGCCGCGGCCGACGCCGCCCATGGCGCCCAGCAGGCCGCGGCCTTCGGCGTACACGCCGCGCCCGTGCGCATCGACGGCCCGGCCGTGATGCACCGGGTGCGCGAAGAGCGGGATCGCTTCGTCGGCTTCGTTACCGATGCGGTCGAGCGCTGGCCGGCCGAGCACCAGCTGCACGGGCGCGCGCACTTCATCGACGGCCATACGCTGCAGGTCGACGGCGAGGCCGGCAGCACGCGCGTGGAGGCCGCGCGCATCGTCATCGCCACGGGCGCGCGGCCGGCGCTGCCGCTGGAGTGGCGCGCCAGCCTGGGCGACCGGCTGCTGATCAACGACGACGTGTTCTCGTGGCAGACGCTGCCGCGCTCATTGGCGGTGGTGGGCGCCGGCGTGATCGGCCTGGAGCTCGCGCAGGCGCTGCACCGGTTGGGCGTGCGCGTGCGGCTGTACGCGCGCGGGCCTCATGTCGGCCCGCTCACCGACCCGGCACTGCAGGCGCTGGCCGCGCGCGAGTTTGCCGCCGCGCTGCCGCTGTCGCTGGGCGTCACGGCGCTGACGCCGCGGCGCGAAGGCGACCAGGTGGTGGTGCAGGCGCTGACCGACGGCGTCATGCACGAGGAGCGCTTCGATGCGCTGCTGGCGGCCACCGGCCGGCGGCCCAATGTCGATCAGCTGGGCCTGGCGCAGAGCGGCCTTCCGCTGGATCTGGCCGGCGTGCCGCAGTTCGACCGCCGCACGGCGCAGATCGGGCAGAGCAGCGTTTTCATCGCCGGCGATGCCGCCAGCGACCGCCCGCTGCTGCACGAGGCCGCCGACGAAGGGCGCATCGCAGGCGACAACGCCGGGCGCTACCCCGACGTGCGCGCGCACCCGCGGCGAACGCCGCTGGCGGTGGTCTTCAGTGACCCGCAGATCGCGCTGGCCGGGCACAGCCACGCTGAACTGGTCGCAGCCGGCACCGACTTCGAGACGGGCCGCGTGTCTTTCGAGGACCAGGGCCGCAGCCGTGTGATGCTGAAGAACCGCGGTGCGCTGCACGTCTACGGCGAGCACGACAGCGGCCGCTTCCTCGGCGCCGAGATGCTCGGCCCGGCGGCCGAACACCTGGGCCACCTGCTGGCCTGGAGCGCGCAGCGTGGCGACACGGTGCAGCAGATGCTGGACAGCCCGTTCTACCACCCGGTGATCGAAGAAGGCCTGCGCAGTGCCTTGCGCGATCTGCGACGCTCATTGCGCATGGGGCCGGTGCCAGTGCCACAGTGCCTGGACTGCGGGCCCGGCGGTTGATCAGTCCGTGGACGCCAGCGGCGGCATAGACTGCGCAGCATGAAGATCGACTTCGTCTCCGATGTGGCCTGCCCCTGGTGTGCCGTCGGCATCAACGCCCTGGAACAGGCGCTTGAGCGTCTGGGCCCGGAGGTCCATGTCGAGCTGCAGTTCCAGCCCTTCGAGCTGAACCCCGACATGCCGCCAGAAGGCGCCGACACCGGCGAGTACCTGGCGCGCAAGTACGGCGCATCGCCGGCACAGTTGGCGCAGACGCAGCAGACGCTGCGCGAACGAGGCGCGGAGGTCGGCTTCACTTTCGGCGAACGCCCGCGCGTGTGGAACACCTTCGATGCGCACCGGCTGCTGCACTGGGCCGGTCTGCAGTCGGCCGCGCAGCAGCGCGCCTTGAAGCACGCGCTGCTGCAGGCCTATCACGCCGAGGCGCGCAACCCGGCTGCGCACGAGGTGCTGCTGGACTGCGCGCTCGCCGCCGGGCTGGATGTGGAGGCCGCTCGCAGCGTGCTCGAAAGCGGCGCCTGGGCCGACGAGGTGCGCGCGGCCGAGCAGCATTGGCAGCGCCTGGGCATCCGCTCGGTGCCATCGGTGGTGGTCGATGGCCGCCATCTGATCGCCGGCGCGCAGCCGCCCGAGGTCTTCGAGCAGGCGCTGCGCAAGATCGCCGCCAGCCACGAGTAGCTGCCGGGCCTGCAGGCCCGGACAAGGAAGGACGACATGGCGCCCCAGTGCATCCTGCTGAGCTGTGCAGTCGCCGCGCAGGCCGCGTCTGGCGCCAACCCGGCCACCACCTCGGCCACCACCTCTGCCGCCACAGCGATGCCCAGCGCCAGCGCAGCGGCCGCCGATGCGCCAGCCGACCCGGCAGCGCAGGACCCGGGCACCGCGATGCTGCTCGGCCTGACCGTGGTGGTGGCGGCGGTGTTCCTGACGCCACGGGTCATCAACCGCTACCACCGGCGCGTCATCCAGCTGATGAACAGCCCGGCGGCGACGCCCACCGTCGGCCGCCTGGACGCGCTCGATCGGGCCGACTCGGTGCAGTGGCTGATCGACGGCATGCGCACCCGCCACCACTTGGTGCTGGGCATCCTGACGCTGTCGGTCGCCGCGTTCAGCCTGGCGGCCGGCGTCGCATTCGCCTACACGGTGCCCGACGGCAGCTTCAACACCTTCGCCCGCTTGATGGCGATGCTGCTGTTCGCCGCGCTCGCCGCGCCGGTGGTCATGCTCGGCGTATCGCTGACCCGCTTCGACCAGCACTACTGGAACTGGTTCGCGCCGCCCACCTTCTTCGCCGTGACGATGAACATCGTGATTGCCGAGCAGAGCCGCTCCAATCAGTCGCAAGGTGCCGAGGCCGCGGCCTTTCTGCACAGCGTGGCCTGGCTGATGGTGGGCTGGGTGCTGCTGGCCATCGTGCTGCGCACCTTGATGCTGCGCGGCCATCTGGTCTGGTTGCGCGCGCGCTTGCCGACCAGCGGGTGGGCCCGTGTGCGCTGGAGTCTCCTGATCTGGTTCGTGGGCTGCGTCGCCAGCGTGCTGATCCTGGGCCTCGAGACCGACACCCCACTGGGTGATGCCCGCTTCAACGCCCTGTTCGCCGGGCTGTCGCTGGCGCCGCTGCTGATCCTGGCGTTTCGTTTCTGCATCGGCGAGCGCAGCGCGCGCGCGGTGTTTCCCTTGCTGGCGCTGGGCGGCTTCAGCTTCGTCTCGCTGGCGGCGCTGCTGGCGCCCGGCCTGGACGGCATGATCGCCCGCGCCTATGCGCCGGTGGTCAGCGAGGAACTGGCGCAAAGCCTTCTCTTCACGGCGCCGAGCGTGACCATCGCGCTGCTGGTGGCGGCCGGGGTGGCTTACCTGGTGCTGAGCTGGATCGGCCTGGCCTACGAGCACAAGGTCTTCAGCGACGCGCAGTTCCAGGTCTTCGCCTGGATGCTGACGATCGCCGGCACGGTGGCCTTCCTCGAACGCTCGATGACCGACGGCGACACGCTGTTCAACGACGCCAGCGTGGGTGTCGGGCTGGCGGCACTGCTGGCGCTGGTGCTGTACGTCGGCCTGATCCGGCTGATGCGGGCGCCGCCGGCGCGTGTGCGGCTGCTGCTGCTGCGCGTGTTCTCGGCCGACCAGCGCGGCGAGAAGCTGCTCGATGAGCTGGCCTATCGCTGGCGCTTCGTCGGGCCGATCTTCATGATCGGCGGCCCGGACATGGCGCGCGCCTCGATCGACCCCGGCGAAGCCGCCAAGTTCCTGCGCGGGCAGTTCGAGGACGACTTCATCCGCGACGCCGAGGTGCTGGAGTCCAAGGCGGTCAACCTGGACGACCTGCCCGACCCCGACGGACGCTTTCGTGTCAACGAATTCTTCTGCCGCGCCGACATGTGGAAGCAGGTGGTGCAGCGCCTGATGACGTTGTCCGACACCATCTTGCTCGACCTGCGCGGCTACACACCCCAGCGTGAGGGCACCGGCTTCGAGATCGCGTTGCTCGCCCGCCTGGGCGTGCTGGGCCGCACCGTGCTGGTGATGGATGCCAGCACCGACCGCGCCGCGGTGGCGTCGCGCATGGCCGAAGGCGGCCACCCGCAGCCGCTGCCGGATGCGCAGGTGATCACCACCGACGACGACCTCGACGGCGATGCGCTGTTCCGCGCGCTGGTCGAACGCGCGGTGGCCGCACGCCGGGCGCAGGCCGAATCGGCCGCAAGAATGATTGCGCTGCGCGCCTAGCGCGGACCTTTCATGAGGCATGAAACTCATCGCTGAACCGCAGCCTGCCTAAAAACCACCTTCGAAATCAACTACTTGAGGTGTGTTTCTTGAGGCGTCACTTGGGTACAACGCGCGCAAGCTTCTCTGCCATGCGGGTCTGCCAGCCTGGACCGGTGGCTCTCCACTTGAGAATGACATCCTCAGGCAGCCGAATCGAGATCAATTTCCTTGGATTTTCAGATCGTGGCCGTCCACCCTTGTTGACTGTTCCCCTCGCAAGCATGTCCTCCGTCAGTTCGGGGAGTTCTTCGTACTCCTCTGGCTGAATGACATGGGCTGCGGCCTTTGCGAGGTCAGATCCCAAGGAGCGGGTCGATAAGCGTTTGCTCGCGGTCATTGGCTTTCCTCGTACTGAAGACGTGGCGATCCGCGCCGCGCGGGGTGTAGCCGATGACAACCATCCGATCTCTGAGCATTCCGAAGCAGATGATCCGCGTCTCGCCGTATTCCTTGCGCGTGTCTTCGGTCTCGAAATTCGTCGTTTCGAAGACAGGCTTCGCGTCATCAAAGTCAAGCTTTGGTGCGGCAAGTGTCCGGGTTCGCTTCGCTGGATCGTAGGTGATGGCTACACGGTTAGTGTATTTACATAAACGCCCCCGGCGGCAGCCCTGTCATTCCTGGTCTCGGTGTGCCCGTTCAGCGGCTGCGTGCCCACGGTCCCGCACCGGCACGAGGTGGTCTGGCGCCTCCGGCGAACCTGTGGCAGGCGGTCCGATGTAGCTGGCAATGCAACGCGCCGGCCGCGCCAAGTTCGCGCAAGCGACATGCAGTTGCCGAACTTCGACGCCGGCGCTGCAACCCTCTCCCCGCCGGCGCGGGGGCCCGGTACAACCGGGCTCTGATCTGCTGACAGGAGCGCCCGATGATCCGCCGCCACACCCTTGCCGCCCTTGCCCTGGCCACGCTGACGCTGGCCGCCGCCCTGCCCGCGCAGGCCCAGACCGCCAACCGCATGCGCGTCGGCGTCGAGGGCAACTACCCGCCGTTCAGCCAGATGGGCCCTGACGGCAAGCTCTCCGGCTTCGACATCGACATCGCGGTGGCCCTGTGCGCGCAGATGAAGATCGAGTGCCAGCTGGTGCAGCAGGAGTGGGACGGCATGATGCCGGCGCTGGCGGCGAAGAAGTTCGACATGATCGTCGCCTCGATGACCATCACCGAGGCGCGCAAGAAGGCCGCCGACTTCAGCGACCCGTACTACGACGTGCCTTCGCGCTTCCTGGCCAAGGCCGGTGCGTTCAAGGACCACACGCCGGCCACGCTGAAGGGCAAGAAGATCATCGTGCTGCGCAACAGCCCGCGCGCCGAGTTCGTGGCCCAGAACTACAAGGACAGCGAGGTGCTGCTGGTCAACAAAGAGACCGACGTCTACATGGAACTCGCGGCCGGCCGCGGCGACGTCGGCTTCGGCTCCACGGTGGTCAGCAGTGAAGCCTTCCTGAAGAAGCCTGAAGGCCGCGGCTACGCGCAGGTCGGGCCGTCCGTGCGGCTGCAGGGCGGCAGTGGCGTCGGCATCGCCTTCCGCAAGGGCGACGATGCACTGCGTGAGCGCGTGAACGCGGCGCTGAAGGCGATCCGCACCGACGGCAGCTACAAGAAGATGGCCGACAAATACTTCGACTTCGACGTCAGCGGCACGAACTGAGGCCGCGGTCCGCGCCCAGTTCAGCGCCGGTCCCCGCGCATTCGCGTCCCATGCTGCACGGCTACCTCGGCGCCATCCTCGGCGGGCTCTGGGTCACCTTGTTCGTGGCCGCGGCCTCGCTGGCGGTGGCCTGTGTCTTCGGGCTGGCCGGCGCGCTGGCCAAGCTGTCGTCGTCGCGCGCGCTGCGCCTGGCCGCCGACACCTACACCACGCTGATCCGCGGCCTGCCCGAGCTGGTGCTGATGCTGCTGGTGTTCTACGGCGGCCAGATCCTCATCAACAAGCTGGCCGAGGCGCAGGGCTGGGACTACATCGACGTGCCGCCGCTGGCGGCCGGCGTGCTGACCATCGGCTTCGTCTTCGGCGCCTACCTCACCGAGACCTTTCGCGGTGCCATCCTGGCCGTGCCCAAGGGCCAGCTCGAGGCGGCCGCCGCCTTCGGCATGAAACGCGGCCAGTTGTTGCGCCGCATCCTGCTGCCGCAGATGGTGCGCCATGCCATCCCGGGGTTCGCCAACAACTGGCTGGTGATGGTCAAGGCCACGGCGCTGATCTCGATCATCGGGCTGGACGACATGATGCACCGCGCCGGCCTGGCGGCCGCAGCCACGCGCGAGCCCTTCACCTTCTACCTGCTGATCGGCGGGCTGTACCTGGCCGTCACCACGGTCTCGATCGTGCTGCTGTCGCGGCTGGAGAAGCGCTTCAGCCTGGGCGTGCGGCGGGTGAGCTTCTGAGGCCGCCGCGATGATCGACTGGGGCGTCGTCGTCGGCAGCCTGCCCGAGTTCATGCACGGGCTGCGCGTGTGCCTGACCCTGCTGTTCATCAGCGTGGCCACCGGCTTCGTGCTGTCGATTCCGCTGGCGGTGGCGCGGGTCTCGGCGCGGCCCTGGCTGGCGCAGCCGGTCTGGCTGTTCACCTACGTCATGCGCGGCACGCCCTTGCTGGTGCAGTTGTTCATCGTCTACTACGGCTTCGCGCAGTTCCCGGCCGTGCGCGAGAGCGTCGCCTGGCCCTTGCTGCGCGAGGCCTGGTTCTGCGCGTGGCTGGCCTTCGCGCTGAACACCACGGCCTACACCACCGAGATCTTCGCCGGCGCGCTGCGCGCCACGCCGCACGGCGAGGTCGAGGCCGCGCGCGCCTACGGCCTGGACGGCTGGCGGCTGTACCGCCGCATCCTGCTGCCCAGCGCGCTGCGCCGCGCGCTGCCGCAGTACAGCAACGAGGTGGTGGGCATGATGCACGCCACCGCGGTGGCCAGTACCGTGACGCTGGTCGACATCACCCGCGTGGCGCGCGACGTCTATGCCAACCACCTGCTGCCGGCCGAGGCCTTCGGCACCGCGGCGGCGTTCTATTTCACCCTCACCTTCGCGCTGGTCGGCGGCTTCAAGCTGCTCGAGCGGCGCTTCCTGCGCCATCTGCGGCGCGAGAGCGGCCCGGCTACCGACACCCCTGTTGCACAGCCCGTCCGTGCCTGAGCCAGATCATGGAAATCCAGACCTTCGACCTGATGGCCGCCGCGCCCGGCGTGCGACACCAGCTTCAAGTGCTGCGCTTCGGCACCGGCGGCCCCAAGGCCACCATCCAGGCCGCGCTGCATGCCGACGAAGTGCCTGGCGTGCTGGTGGTGCACGCACTGCGTGAGCGGCTGGCGGCGCTCGAGGCGGCCGGGCAGCTGACCGGCCAGGTGCAGTTGCTGCCGTGCGCCAATCCGCTGGGCCTGGCGCAGCATCTGCACGGCCAACACCACGGCCGCTTCGATCTGCGCGACGGCGTCAACTTCAACCGCGACCACCCCGAGCTTGCTGCCGCAGCCGCATCCCGCCTTGAAGGCCGGCTTGAAGGAGAGCTCGGCGACGACGCGCAGCGCAACCGGGCGCTGGTGTGCTCGGCGCTGGTGCACGCGGCTCAGGCGCTGACCGCCACGCACCCGGCGCAAGACCTCAAGCGGCGGCTGCTGCAACTGGCGGTGGACAGCGACGTGGTGCTCGACTTGCACTGCGACGGCGAGGCCGCGCTGCACCTGTACGCGCTGACGCCGCAAGAGCCGCTGGCGCGTGAGCTCGGCGCGCTGCTCGGCGCCCGCGCCGTGCTGCTGGCGACAGAAAGCGGCGACTCGCCCTTCGACGAGGCCTGCAGCCGCCCATGGCTGCTGCTGCAGCAGCGTTTCGCCGGCCACCCGTTGCCGCTGGGCTGCTTCAGTGCGACGGTCGAGTTGCGCGGCGAAGCCGACACCAGCCACGCGCTGGCGGCACAGGACGCCGAGGCGATCATCCAGTTCCTGATGCGCCGCGGCATCGTCGCCGGCACCCCGGCACCGCTGCCTGCGCTGCGCTGCGAGCCCACGCCACTGGCCGGCTCAGAGCCGATCATCGCGCCGCGTGCCGGCGTGGTGGTCTACCACCGCGCGCCCGGCGAGACGGTGCAGGCTGGCGATGCCATCGCCGATCTCGTGGACGCGGTGGACGGAACGCGCGAGGTGTTGACGGCGCGCACCAGCGGCGTGCTCTACGCGCGCAGCGCCAGCCGCTGGGCCACGCCCGGCAAACGGCTGGGCAAGGTGGCCGGCAGCGTGGCCACCCGCAGCGGCAGGCTGCTCAGCCCGTGAACGAGCCCTCGATGAAGCAAGACATCCAGCTGCTGGCCGAGGGCATCACCAAGCGCTTCGGCGCCAATGAGGTGCTCAAGGGCGTCGGCGTGCAGGCCCGCGCGCGCGACGTGATCTCGATGATCGGCGCCAGCGGCTCGGGCAAGAGCACCTTCCTGCGCTGCCTGAACCTGCTCGAGCAGCCCGACGCCGGGCGCATCGTGGTCGGCGGCGAAGAACTCGCGCTGGTGCCCGACAAGCGCGGCGGCCTGAAGGCGCAGGACCCGGCCCAGTTGCAGCGCCTGCGCAGCCGCGTGGCGATGGTCTTCCAGCACTTCAACCTGTGGGCCCACATGACGGCGCTGGAGAACGTGATCGAGGCGCCGATGCAGGTGCTGGGCCTGACGCGCGCCGAGGCGGTGGAGCGCGCCGAGCGCTACCTGCAGCGCGTGGGTGTGATGCACCGCAAGGACGCCTATCCGGCGCACCTGTCGGGCGGCGAGCAGCAGCGCGTGGCCATCGCGCGCGCGCTGGCGATGGAGCCCACCGTGATGCTGTTCGACGAGCCGACCTCGGCGCTGGACCCCGAACTGGTGGGCGAGGTGCTGCGCGTGATGCGCGGCGTGGCCGAGGAAGGCCGCACGATGATCGTCGTGACGCACGAGATGAGCTTCGCGCGCGAGGTCAGCAACCACGTGGTCTTCCTGCACCAGGGCCGCATCGAGGAGCAGGGCGACCCGCAGGAGGTGCTGCTGCGCCCGCGCAGCGAGCGGCTGCAGGCGTTCCTGGCCAATACCTTGAAGTAGAGCGCCCGGCGCCTCGGGTGCTGCTGGCCTGGACCGCCTTGGAAAACGGCAAGGACCCGGGCAAGCCCTTGGTCCGATCAGGGAGGAGCCCGGCAGGATTCAGCCTGGCCCAGGCAGCCCCGGCGGCGTCCAGCAGCCGCCTTGTGGATGCGGTGGCCCTGCGCACGGTGTAAAACGCAGGTTCCGCGCGGCGACCGGCCAACGTGGCCCCCGCCCTTCCACCACCCTTTCACTGCTGCTGACATCCACACCATGCCCGACCTCCTCGCCGCGCACGAGCACAGCATCCGCAACCAGGCGGAGGTCGAGGCCAGCACCGAGTGCGGCTGCTTCTTTTGCCTGCAGACCTTCCCGCCCTCAGAGATCACGGCCTGGACGGGCTGGGACCCGCTGGCCGCCGAAGAGCCGCAGAACGACGAGCCGATGACTGCTGTCTGCCCGCGCTGCGGCAGCGAGTCGGTGATCGGCGACAAGTCCGGTTACAGCCTGACGCCGCAGTTCCTGCGCAACATGAACGAGGCCTGGTTCCAGCGCACGATGATCATGAAGCCCGGCACGAAGCGCTGAGCCGCGCCGCGGCCGAAGCGTCAAGGCATCAAGGCGTCAAGGCATCAGGGCGTCAAGGCAGAAGCACAGTGCAGCCGGTGGTCTTGCGCGCTTCCAGATCACGGTGCGCCTGCGCCACCTCGGCGAGCGGGTAGCGCTGGTCGATGCGGATCTTCACCGCGCCGCTCTGAACCACGGCGAACAGGTCGTCAGCCATCGCCTGTGTGGCTTCGCGCGTGGCGATGTGCGTGAACAGTGTCTGCCGCGTCACGTAGATCGAACCCTTGGCGCCCAGCACGCCGGGGGCAAAGGGCGCCACCGGGCCGCTGGCATTGCCGAAACTGGCCATCAGCCCGAAGGGGCGCAGGCAGTCCAGGCTCTTGTCGAAGGTGTCCTTGCCGATCGAGTCGTAGACCACCTTCACGCCCTGGCCGCCGGTGATCTGCTTGACGCGGGCGACGAAGTCTTCGCTCGTGTAGTCGATGGCATGCGCCGCACCGTGCGCCAGCGCCAGCGCGCACTTGGCGGCACCGCCTGCGGTGCCGATGAGTTGCAGGCCCAGCGCCCTGGCCCACTGGCAGGCGATCAGCCCGACCCCCCCCGCCGCGGCGTGGAAGAGCACGAAGTCGCCGGCCTGCAGGCCCTCCACCGGCAGCGTCTTCTTCAGCAGGTACTGCGCGGTCAGGCCCTTGAGCATCATCGCCGCGCCGGTGTCGAAGGCGATGTCGTCGGGCAGCCGCACCACGTTCCTGGCCGGCATCACGCGGGCTTCGCTGTAGCTGCCCGGTGGGTTGCTCGCGTAGGCCGCGCGGTCGCCGGCCTTCAGGTGCGTGACGCCCTCGCCCACCGCCTCGACGATGCCGGCGCCTTCCATGCCCAGCGTCAGCGGCAGCGGGTTGGCGTACAGGCCGGTGCGCTGGTAGACGTCGATGAAGTTCAGCCCGCAGGCGTGGTGGCGGATGCGGATCTGCCCGGTGCCAGGCTCGCCGACGGGCAGGTCGACCATCTGCATCTGCTCGGGGCCGCCGTAGGCGCTGATCTGGATGGTGCGGGGCATCGGGCTCTCTCAGGCTGGTTCGGGGCGCGAAGGTTAAGGCTTCGGCGCGCGGGCTGCGCTGCGCCGCCGCCGCCGTGCCGCGCAGATCGCGGCATAGAGGCCCACGTTCAGCAGCAGCACGAAGGCGCCCAGCGCCCACTGCCACTCGCGCGTCAGGCCCTCGGGGTAGATCGCGCCGGTCAGGTAGTGCTCGATGAAGCCGCCGCGGTAGCCCTGCTCACCGGCGGCCAGGCGCAGCCGCTGCTCCAGCGGGGTCAGCGGGCACAGGCCGCCTGACCACTCGATCCACACGCCCCAGGCCGCCGCCGGCAGATGCAACCATGCCACGGCCGGCCAGCGTGCCACCAGCAGGGCACCCAGCACGACAAAGACGATGAAGGCGGCGTGCAGCAGCAACACCGCGTCGGCGGCCCAGGAGAGCATGCGACGATGCTGCCCGAAGCCACCGCCCCCGATGAAGCGCCTGATTCAAGCCCCCAACGCCGCCCTGGCCACCCTGTGGGCCGACCTGCTGAGCCAGGGCGGCATCCACACCACCGTGCAGCGCATGTTCACCAGTGGCATCGCGGGGGAGATCCCGCCCGACCAGGCGCTGCCCGAAGTCTGGGTGATGGACGACAGCGAGTTCGAGCGCGCCGCCGCGCTGCTGCACGCGCTGCGCCACCTGCCGCATCTGCACTGGCGCTGCCATGCCTGCGGCGAGACGGTCGACGGGCCCTTCGAGCAATGCTGGAACTGCGGCGCCGGGCGGCCCGGTTCGGCACTGACGCCCACTTGACGATCAGCCCGCGGCTTGCCTTGCTGATGACGCTGCCGCCGTTGATGTGGGCGGGCAACGCGGTGATCGGCCGGATGATGGTCGATCAGGTGCCGCCGCTGACGCTGAGCCTGCTGCGCTGGCTGTTGACGGCGCTGATCCTGCTGCCGTTCGCCTGGCGCGCACTGACGCCCTGGTCGCGCATCAGCGCGCGCTGGCCCTACCTGCTGGTGGTCAGTCTGCTGGGCGTGGGCGCGTTCAATTCGCTGCAGTATCTGGCGCTGGTGACCTCGAGCGCGATCAACGTCACGCTGGTGGCTTCCAGCATGCCGGTGTGGACGTTGGCGGTGGGCGCGCTGTGCTTCGGCGTACGGCCGACACGCTGGCAGCTCGGTGGCGCCGTCTTCGGCGTCGCCGGCGTGCTGCTGGTGCTCTCGCGCGGCGACCCGGGCAGCCTGCTGCAGGTGCGCCTGGTGCCGGGCGACTTCTTCATCCTGCTGGCCGTCATCGGCTGGTCCTTCTACAGCTGGTTGCTGGCGCGCCCGCCGGCCCACATGCGGGGTGCCGAGCGGCCCGACTGGGACTGGGCCGGTTTTCTGCTGATCCAGACGCTGTTCGGCTGCGTCGCCGCGGCCCTGTTCGCCGCGGGCGAGCAGGCGCTGGGCACGCACCCGATCCGCTGGAGCTGGGGCGTGGCTGCCGCGCTGGTCTATGTGTCGCTGGGTGCCTCGGTGGTGGCCTACCGCTGCTGGGGGCTGGGTGTGGCGCAGGGCGGGCCGGCGCTGGCGGCCATCTTCAACAACCTGACGCCGCTGTTTGCCGCGCTGCTGTCGGCGCTGCTGCTGAACGAGGTGCCGCGCCCGTACCACGCGGCGGCGTTCATGCTCATCGTCGGCGGCATCGTTGTCTCCAGCCGCAGGCTGCAGGCGCCTTAGACTGCAAGCGCCCAGCTATTCCAAGCCATTCCAACGGAGCCCGCGAAGATGCCCACGCTGCACAGCCGCTACTGGTCTGACCACACCAGCGAGGCGCTCGCCGGCATGGACCGCGAGCGGCTGATCGCCGTGCTGCCGGTAGCCGCCACAGAGCAGCACGGCCCGCACATGCCGATCTCCACCGACACCGCAACCATCGACGGCGTGGTGCGCGCGGCCATTACCAAGCTGCCGGACGATCTGCCGGTGCTTTTTTTGCCCACCGCGGCTTTCGGCAAGAGCAACGAGCACTCGCGTTACCCCGGCACCATCACGCTGTCGGCCACCACGCTGATCAGTTTGTGGATGGACATCGGCGCCAGCGTCGCGCGCTCGGGGTTGAAGAAGCTGGTGCTCTTCAACAGCCACGGCGGGCAGATGAGCGTGATGGACATCGTCACGCGGGATCTGCGTGAGAAGCACGGCCTGCTGGTCGTGGCGAGCAACTGGTACACGCTGGGCCTGCCCGCGGGCATGTTCGAGGCGCACGAGCTGCACCACGGCATCCACGCCGGCGACCTGGAAACCTCGGTCATGCTGGCTTTGGCGCCGCAGGACGTGCGCATGGACCGCGCCGAGCACTTCCACAGCCTGACCGAGCGGCTGGAGGCCGAGAACCGCTACCTGTCGATCCAGCCGCGCGCCAAGGTCGGCTGGCAGACACAGGACCTGAACCCGCTGGGCGCCTGCGGCGACGCCACGCGGGCCAGCGCCGAGAAAGGGCACGCGGTGCTCGACTTCGTCTCGAGCCGCTTCGTCGAGCTGCTGCAGGAAGTCGACCGTTACCCGCTGGACCGCCTGGACCACCCGCCGGCATGGCGCTGAGCGCGGCCGTGCTGCCTGCCGTGCTTCCGGCATCGTTGCCCGAGGTCTGCTGGCTCGAGGGCGCCGCGCTGCCGCGCGCGCTGCGGGCAGACGGCGCCGATCGGCCCGCCGGCCCGCTGGTCCTGCGGCTGGAGGGTGGACGAATCAGCGCCATCGCAGCGCAGGCCACGGGCGACGCGCCGGTGTTCGATCTGCGCGGCGCCACCGTGCTGCCGGCCTTCGTCGACCCGCACACGCACCTCGACAAAGGCGACCTGCTGGCCGCCGGCCTGGCCGTCGAGCGCAACCTGTTCCGCGCCATCGACGCGGTGCGCGCCGACTACCCGCGCTGGAGCGAAGCCGAGCTGCGCCTGCGCATGGGCTTCGCGCTGCGCACCGCCTGGGCCCACGGCACGCGCGCGCTGCTGAGCTATGTCGACTGGGCCGCTCCGCCGCACGACGGGCCGGGCCCGCTGGCCTGGCGCGTGCTGTGCGCGCTGCGCGACGAATGGCGCGGGCGCATCGAGATCGTGCCCTGCTCGCTCGCCACCATCGACCTGCTGGCCGACCCCGTGCAGGCCGAACGCCTGGGCCGCGAGGTGGCGGCCGGCGGTGGCGTGCTGGGCGTGTTCGTCTACCCGGCGCCGCATTGCGCGGGCCTGGTACCGCTGGCTTTCGACCTGGCCGAGCGCTTCGACCTGCGGCTGGACTTCCACGTCGACGAGCATCTGGCCCCGCCGATCGCCAACCTTCCCACTGTCGCCCGGCTGGCACGCGAGCGCGGCTGGGGCGCGCGCACGGTGTGCGGGCACAACTGCCTGCTCTCGGTGATGGACCGTGCGCACTGCGACGCCACCCTGGATGCCGTGGCCGAGGCCGGCATCGGCCTGGTGGCTCTGCCCTACACCAACCTGCACCTGCAAGACAGCGCGCAGCAGCCGCCCTTCACCACACCGCGCCAGCGCGGCATCCTGCCGCTGCACGAGGCCGCCGCGCGCGGCATCCGCGTGGCGCTGGGCTCGGACAACCACCGCGACCCGTTCTTTCCCGCCGGCGATCTCGACCCGCTGCAGACGCTGGCGCTGGCTGCGCTGGCCGCGCAACTGGACGATCCGCTGCAGAGTTGGGCCTCGGCCGTGACCACGCAGCCTGCCAGCCTGCTGGGGCTGGCCTGGGACGGCCTGCTGCGTGTGGGCAGCCCGGCCGACCTGGTGATCCACCCCGGGCGCAACGCCGCCGAGGTACTGAGCCGCCCGTGCCACGGCCGCGTGGTGCTGCGCGCCGGCCAGCCAGTGGACGGCACACTGCCCGACTTCCGCGAACTCGACGCGCTGCGCAGCTGACCGTCAACCCAACCACAGCCCCAAGATGCCCCACGCCCCGATCCCGCCGCCACCCTCCACCGACGCCGCCCACCACGGCCTGCGCAGCGACATCGACTGGGCGGCCGTGGCGCAAGAGCTGCACGGGCTGAACCTGATCACCACGCCACGCCAGCGCCGCCAGCTCTCGCGCGACTTCTATTGGTACAGCCCGATCCTCACCGAGCAACTGGCCGACTGCACCGCCGACCTGGTGGTCAGGCCGAGCACCGAAGCCGAGGTGCGGCGCATCGCCGCCGTCGCCGCGCGACACCGGCTGCCGCTGACCGTGCGTGGCGGCGGTACCGGCAACTACGGCCAGTGCGTGCCGCTGGTGGGCGGGCTGGTGCTCGACACCACCGAGATGCTGCGTGTGCTTGACATCCAGTCCGGCCGCTGCACGGTGCAAGCCGGGGCGCGGCTGCACGACATCGAACTGGCGGTGCGCGAGACCGGCCAGGCGCTGCGCATGTGGCCCAGTACCTGGCGCGTGGCGACCGTCGCCGGCTTCATCGCCGGCGGCTTCGGCGGCGTCGGCTCGACCACCCACGGGGTGCTGCGCGACAGCGGCAACCTGCTGCGCTGCCGCGTCGTCACCGTCGAAGACCCGCCGCAGTTGATCGAACTGCACGGCGACGAGATCCAGCAGGTGCACCACGCCTACGGCACCAACGGCATCATCACCGAGGTGGAACTGGCGCTGAGCCCGGCCGTCGACTGGGTGCACGTGATCGCCCTGTTCCCGCGTTACCGGCAGGTGCTCGACTGCGCACAGGCCTGCGGCGGGGGCGCCGTGCACTGCTTCCTGCTGTCGGCGGTGGACGCCCGCTTCGCGCCCTACTACGCACCGCTGGCGGCGCACTTTCCGCACGATGCCAGCCGGCATGCCTTGTTCGCGATGGTGGCGCCGGACTCGCTGGCCGCCTTCGGCGAGCAGGTGGCGGCCCACGGCGGCCAGGTGTCGCTGTCGATGAGCGAGCCCGAGCTCGAAGCGGCCGCGCTGCCGCCGGCCTACGAGTGCGCCTACAACCACACCACCTTGCAGGTGCTCAAGAGCGACCGCGGCTACAGCTACCTGCAGGTGGCCTACCCGCAGCCCTTCGAGCCGGCGCTGGTCGAGCGCCAGATGGCGCGCTGGGAAGCCCACTGCCCCGGCGAGGTCTGGCAGCACCAGGAGTTCGCGCGCATGCACGGCGCCGACGCCACCTTCGGGCTGGTGCTGGTGCGCTGGCGCGGCGCCGAACGCATGTACGAGCTGGTCGCCGACATCGAAGCCGACGGCTGCACCATCTTCGATCCGCACGCGCTGACGATCGAGGACGGCGGCATGAAGACCATCGACGGCGCGCAGATCGCATTCAAGCGCCGCGCCGACCCGCTGGGGCTGATGAACCCCGGCAAGACCCGCGGCTGGACCCCCGCGATGGCGCGCACGGCGGAGGACGCATGAGCCTGGATACCCCTACACCGGCTGCGCAGAGCGGCCAGCCGCTGGCGCGCTACCTGGCCGCCAAGCGCATCGGCGACATGGTCTACATGTCGGGCGTGATCGCGGTGGACCCGGCCACGCGGCAGGTCATCGAACGCTTCGAGCAACTGCCGCCCGAGGCACGCAGCGCACTCGGCGAGACCGGCGAGATGTCGATCGACGTCTACCAGGCCCCCGCGCTGGTGCAGAGCTGGGTGGTGCTGGAGCGCATCCGCACCCTGGCCGAGCAGCACGGCGGCACGATGGCCGATGTCTTCAAGCTGGTGCAGTACTTCACCGACCTGCGCGACTACCCGCTGTACGCCCGCGTGCGCCGGCTCTTCTACCCGGGCGAGCCGCCGGTGAGCACGGTGGTCGAGGTCAGCGGCATGATGCCCTCGCGTCAGGTGCGCATCGAGGTCGAGGCCACCGCCTGCATTCCGCTGGGTCGCGGTTGAGTGACCGATGAGTGACCGGTGAGTGACGGGTGAGTGACGGTTGAGCGACAGACGTATGGCGACCAATCCGGCACGCGACTTGCCTGCACCCGACAGCAGCACAGAGGGCCTGCAGATGGCAAAGATCCCACCGGGCGTCGGCCCGAGCTTCCCGCAGGTGGTGGTGCTGTTCGGCGCCACCGGCGACCTGGCACGGCGCAAGCTGCTGCCGGGGCTGTACCACCTGTCCAGCACGGGCTTCATTCCCGGCTGCCGCGTCATCGGCGTCTCGCTGGACGACATCGACCGCGAGGCCTTTCTGGGCATCGCGCGCGCTGCGCTGGACGAGTTCGGCACGCGCAAGGTGGCCGATGCAGACTGGGCGGCTTTTGCCAGCAACCTGGACTACGTGCCACTGGCCGCCGGTGCTGCGGCGTTGAAGGCGGCTGTGGAGCGCGCAGAGCACAGCCTGGGCCGCGAATGCCGCCGCCTGCACTACCTGAGCGTGCCGCCCAACGCGGCGCTGGCGGCGGTGCAGATGCTGGGCGAAGCGGAGCTGGTCGACCGTTCACGCATCGTGATGGAAAAGCCCTTCGGCACCGACCTGGCGAGCGCGGTGTCGCTGAACGCCCGGCTGCACGAGGTGTTCGAAGAGTCGCGCATCTTCCGCATCGACCACTTCCTGGGCAAGGAGCCGGCGCAGAACATCCTCGCCTTCCGCTTCGCCAACGGATTGTTCGAGCCGATCTGGAACCGCAACTTCATCGACCACGTGCAGATCGACGTGCCCGAGACGCTGGGCCTGGGCCGGCGCGCCGGCTTCTACGAACAGACCGGCGCCTTTCGCGACATGGTGGTGACGCACCTGTTCCAGATCCTCGCCTTCATGGCGATGGAGCCGCCGACCAGCCTGGAGCCGGCGCCGATCAGCGAAGAGAAGAACAAGGTCTTCCGCAGCATGCTGCCGATCGAGCCGCAGGACGTGGTGCGCGGCCAGTACACCGGCTACCGCACCGAGCAAGGCGTCAGTCCCGAGAGCGAGACCGAGACCTTCATCGCGCTGCGCTGCTCGATCGACAACTGGCGCTGGGCGGGCGTGCCCTTCTTCCTGCGCACCGGCAAGCGCATGGCCGAGGGCCAGCGCATCATCTCGATCGCCTTCCGCGAACCGCCCAAGAGCATGTTCCCGCCCGGCTCGGGCGTCGGCGCGCAGGGGCCGGACCACCTGACCTTCGACCTCGCCGACGCGTCCAGGATGTCGCTCAGCTTCTACGGCAAGCGCCCGGGCCCGGGCATGCGGCTGGACAAGCTGAGCCTGCAGTTCGCGATGCACGACACCAAGCTGATCGGCGATGTGCTCGAAGCCTACGAGCGGCTGATCCTCGACGCCATGCGCGGCGACCGCACGCTGTTCACCAGCGCCGAAGGCATCGAGCGGCTGTGGCAGGTCTCCACCCCGCTGCTCGAAGCGCCGCCGCCGGTGCGCCCCTATGCGCCCGGCTCGTGGGGGCCGAATGCGATCCACCAGCTGGTGGCGCCACGCGCCTGGCGGCTGCCTTTCGAGCGCACCTGGCGCGACCCGAACAAGCTGGGCAGCTAGGCCCGGGCGCGGGCCCGCGCGCGACGAGAATGCGCCCTGTTCGGTGACGTCAAAGGCGCAAACGCAAGATGGATTCACTTTCGCAGCTGGCCCTGGGGGCCGCGGTCGGCGTCGCCGTGATGGGCCGCCGCACGGCGGTGTGGAAAGCGGCGTTGTGGGGCGGCGTGGCAGGCACGCTGCCCGACCTGGACGTGCTGATCGATCACGGCGACCCGGTGCTCAACATGGTGCTGCACCGCGCCGAGACCCACGCGCCGTTCTGGCTGACGCTGTTCTCGCTGCCGCTGGCCGCCGCGGTGGCCCGCCTGCACGGCGAATGGCCGCAGTGGCGCCGCTGGTGGCTGGCACTGTGGCTGGCGCTGGTGACGCACCCGCTGCTGGACGCCATGACGGTTTACGGCACGCAACTCGCGCTGCCCTTCAGCGACCGTCCGTTCGGCGTGGGCAGCATCTTCATCATCGACCTGCTGTTCACACTGCCGCTGCTGATCGGGGCCGGCTGTGCGCTGGGCATGAAGTCACCGACCCGCGGCCTCGCGGCCAACGCGCTGGGCCTGCTGTTCAGCACCGCCTATCTGGCCTGGAGCTTTGGCGCGCAGCAGCATGTGCAGCGCATCGCGCAGGCGTCGCTGGCCGCGCAGGGCATCAACGCAGAGCGTGTGCTGGTCACGCCCAGCGCTTTCAACACCGTGCTCTGGCGTGTCGTCGCGGTTGACGGACCTCATTACCGCGAAGGCTTCTACTCGCTGCTGGACCGCTCGCCGCAGATCGCCTTCGACCGCTTCGAGCGCGGCACCGCGCTGCTGCCTGAACTGCAGGGCATCGACGGTGTGCGCCGCATCGCCGCCTTCAGCCAGGGCTTCTTCAAACTGCACATCGACGGCGCCCGCGTGCTGATCAGCGACCTGCGCATGGGCCAGGAGCCGAACTACGTCTTCAGCTTCGCGGTGGCCGAGCGTCACAGCGCCCCGGTGGCTCTGCGGCCCTCGGTGCAGGTGAGCAGCCGACCCGACCTGGCGCGTGGCCTGCCCTGGCTGTGGCGGCGCGCGCTGGGCGAGCCGCTGCCGCCGCCGCGCTGATCTCCACACCAAGCTCACACCATGCTCGACCGCACACTCACCGTCCGCGTGGCCCGCATCGACGCGTTGACGCCCGAAATCCGCGCCTTCGAACTGGTGCACCCCTGGGGCCGTGCGCTGCCCGGCTGGGCGGCCGGCGCGCACATCGACGTGCACACGCCCGGCGGCTTCATGCGCCAGTACTCGCTGGCCAGCGCGCCGCCGGCCGGCGGCGCGCCGATGCGCTACCTGATCGGCGTCAAGCGTGAGCCCGTCAGCCGCGGCGGCAGCCTCGCCCTGCACGAACAGGTGGCCGAAGGCGACCTGCTGGCCATCAGCGCACCGCGCAACACCTTCCCGCTGCATCGGCAGGCGCGGCACCACCTGCTGCTGGCCGGCGGCATCGGCCTGACGCCGTTGCTGGCGATGGCCGAACAACTGTCGCGCGAAGGCGCCGCGTTCACGCTCGCCGTCTTCGCACGCAGCCGCAGCCATCTGCCCTTTGCCGAGCCGCTGGCGGCCCTGGGGGCGCGCGTGCGGCTTCACCTGGACGACCCTGTCGCGCCGGAGAAGCTCGATCTCGCGCGGCTGATCGGCGAGAGCCCCGAAGGCAGCCACCTCTACCTGTGCGGCCCGGGGGGCTTCATGCAGGCCGCGCGCACCGCGGCCGCCCACTGGCGCGACGACAGCGTGCACCTGGAGTACTTCGCACCACCCTCGTCGGGCGCCGACGACGCGCCGTCCGAGCCCTTCGTGCTGCGGCTCGCGCAGCGCGGCATCAGCGTGCCGGTGGCTGCCGGCCAGAGCGCGGTGGAGGCGCTGCACGATCTGGGCATCGGCGTGCCCACCTCGTGCGAGCAGGGCGTCTGCGGCACCTGCGTGGTGCCCTGGCTGGCGCGGCCCGGCAGCGGCGCGCCAGAGCACCGCGACTTCTGCCTCTCGGCGACCGAGCGCCAGCGCCGCGTGGCCCTGTGCTGCGCACGCGCCACATCGGGCACGTTGACGATCGACCTGTGACCTCCACCAAAGCCGCGATGAACGCCCCAGACCCGCACCCGCTGATCGCCCATTCGGCCGCCCATTCGGCCGCCTACTCTGCCGCCACCTGGCGTGTGATGCCGCCCGACGCCGACCCGGCCGAGACCGCAGAGTGGCTGGAGGCCTTCGCCACGCTGGTGCGCGAAGGCGGCGGCGAGCGCGGCACCTACATCCTGCGCCGTCTGCTCGACGCCGCGCGGGCCCAGCAGGTGCCGCTGCCTGCGGTGCTGAACACGCCCTACGTGAACACGGTGACGCTGGCCCTGCAGCCGCCCTTCCCCGGCCATCTGGAGCTGGAAGCGCGCATCTCGGCGGCGGTGCGCTGGAACGCGCTGGCGATGGTGGTGCGCGCCAACCGTGTCTCGTCCGAACTGGGTGGGCACATCGCCACCTATGCGTCGATCGCCGATCTGTTCGAGGTCGGCTTCAACCATTTCTTCCGCGCGGGGCAGTCGGGTGACCTGGTGTTCTTTCAGCCGCATGCATCGCCGGGCGTCTATGCGCGCGCCTTCCTCGAGGGCCGGCTGAGCGAGGCGCAGCTGGATCGTTTCCGTCAGGAGACCGGTCAGGAAGCCGGCAAGAACAGCTCAGGCGGCCTGTCGAGCTACTGCCACCCCTGGCTGATGCCCGACTTCTGGCAGTTCCCGACCGGCAGCATGGGCCTGGGGCCGATCACCGCCATCTACCAGGCGCGCTTCATGCGCTACCTGGCCGACCGCGGGCTGCTGGCGACTGCAGGGCGCAAGGTCTGGGCTTTCGTCGGCGACGGCGAGATGGACGAGCCCGAGTCGCTGGCCGGCCTGAGCCTGGCCGCGCGCGAAGGCCTGGACAACCTGGTCTTCGTCGTCAACTGCAACCTGCAGCGGCTGGACGGCCCCGTGCGCGGCAACGGCTCGGTGGTGCAAGAGCTCGAAGGCCTGTTCGCGGGCGCCGGCTGGAACGTGGTCAAGCTGATGTGGGGCAGTGACTGGGACCCGCTGTTCGCGCGCGACCACGACGGCGTGCTCGTCAAACGTCTGCACGAGACGGTGGACGGCGAGTTCCAGAAGTACGCCGCCACCGACGGGCGCTTCAACCGCGAGCACTTCTTCAACAAGTACCCCGAGCTGCAGGCGCTGGTGGCCGACATGTCCGACGCCGACATCGACCGCCTGAAGCGCGGCGGCCACGACCCGGGGAAGATCCACGCCGCCTACCACGCGGCGGTGCATCACAAGGGGCGGCCGACGGTGATCCTGGCGCAGACCAAGAAGGGCTACGGCATGGGCCACTGGGGCCAGGGCAAGATGGGCTCGCACCAGCAGAAGAAGCTCGACGACGAGGCGCTGCTGGCCTTCCGCGACCGCTTCGCCTTGCCGCTGAAGGACGAGGACGTGTGCGCACTGCGCCTGTACCGCCCGGACGCCGACAGCCCCGAGATGCGTTACCTGCACGCGCGCCGCGCAGCGCTGGGCGGTGGCCTGCCGGCGCGCAGCAGCGCCGCGCCGCGGCTGCCCGGGCCCACCGCCGCCGACACCGCGCGCCTGATCGATCGCCAGGCCGGGCGCGAGCAGAGCAGCACCATGGTCTTCGTGCAGCAGCTCACCGCGCTGCTGCGCGACGAACACATCGGCCGCCATGTGGTGCCGATCGTCGCCGACGAAGCACGCACCTTCGGCATGCAGAGCCTGTTCCGCGAGGTCGGCATCTACGCCGCGCAAGGCCAGCTCTACGAGCCGGAAGACCGCGACGAACTGCTGTACTACAAGGAAAGCCGCACCGGGCAGATCCTGGAAGAAGGCATCACCGAGGCCGGCGCGATGAGCAGCTGGATCGCCGCCGCCACCAGCTACAGCACACATGGCGTGCCGATGCTGCCGTGCTACATCTTCTACTCGTGCTTCGGCTTCCAGCGTGTGGGAGACCTGATCTTCTGCGCCGCCGACAGCCGCGCGCGCGGCTTCCTGATCGGCGCCACCGCCGGCCGCACCACGCTCAGCGGCGAGGGGCTGCAGCACCAGGACGGCAGCAGCCACCTGGCGGCCACCACGATCCCCACCTGCCGCGCCTGGGACCCCGCTTACGGCTACGAGCTGATCACGCTGCTGGCCCATGGCGTGCACCGGCTGCTGCAGGAGCAGGCCGACGAGTTCTACTACCTCACCGTCACCAACGAGAACCTGCCGCAGCCGGCGCTGCCCGCGGGCGTGACGGCGGCCGACATCGTCGGCGGCCTCTATCGGCTGCCCGCGCACGCCCCTGCCGAGCCGCGCGTGCGGCTGGTGGCCGCCGGCGCGATGCTGCCCGAGGCCGTGGCCGCGGCGGCGCTGCTGCAAGACGAGTTCGGCATCGCCGCCGAGGTGTGGAGCGCCACCAGCTTCAGCGAACTGGCGCGTGAGGCGCGCGAGGTGCAGCGCGCCAACCGGCTGCGCAGCGGCGAGCTGGCGCTGGTGCCGCGCGTCGAGCGCTGCCTGGGCGGCGTGCTGCCCGTGGTGATGGCCACCGACTACGTGCGGGCGGTGCCGCAACTGGTGGCCGAATACCTGCAGGCGCCGCTGACCACGCTGGGCACCGACGGCTTCGGCCGCAGCGGCACGCGGCGCGATGTGCGCCGCTTCTTCGAGGTGGACCGTGAGCACATCGCGCTGGCCGCGCTGCACGCGCTGGAACCGGCACGGGTGGCCGAGGCGGCGGCGCGCTGGGGCGTCGATCTTGACGGTGTGCCGCCCTGGCGGCGCTGATCCTCGAAAGAAAGCAGCGCCCGGCGCCAGGTCACTGGGGCTGCGGCGGCTCGATGATGTCGCGGTGCATCGGCGCCAGCAGCGCCAACAGCCGGTTCTGCGCGCGCACCGGCACGCCGCGTGCGTCCATGGTCACCTGCAGCAACTCGACCAGCGCGTTGAAGTCGGCGCGGCGCACCTCCATGCCTTCGTGCGCCTGGCGCATGGTCGGGCCCTCGTAGGCGCAGGGGCCGCCCGAGAGCTGGCAGACCTGCGCAGTCAACTGAGCAGCGAGCTCCTCGCGGTTGGTCTTCTCGAAGAAGCGCGCGATGCGCCGGTCGGCCGCCAGCCGGCCGACGAACTCGTCCATCATCGGACGCAGCACGGCAGCGCCGCCCAGCGCGCGGTACAAGCTGTCGTCGGCCCGTGCCGGCGCGCCGGCCAGCATCAGCAAGAGCAGCGTCAGAGCGAGAAGCAGGCCCTTGGGCATGACGAGCTTCAGAACGCGGCCTGCACGGAAAGATAGGCGCCGCGCTGGCGCCGCGGCTGCACCGCCGGCACGATGCGTCCGAGGTCCACCCAGGCCAATGTGAAAGACAGCGCGGGCGACGGCGCCCAGGCGACGAAGAGATCGCGCCAGTCGTCCTCGGCCAGCGCGCCCGCGCCCAGTGCGGAGTCGCGCAGGCGGTCGGCCTTGCTGCGCCACTCGACGCCGACGGCCAGATCACGTCGGAGCAGCCAGGCCAGCGACAGCTCGGGCTGCACGCGCAGGCCGCCGCCCGTGGCCGCGCCGAAGCCCAGCAGCCCGCCCTGGTTGGCGCTGGTCGCCCGCAGGGTGGCGTTGAGCAGCACGCCCTGCGCCAGCAGCAGCTTGCTGGCGCTGAGATAGACCTCGGTGCCGCGCGTGCGTGCGCCCAGCGCGCCGGTCAGCGTGGGCGTGAGTGCGCCGGCGTCCAACCGCTTGGCCAGCAGCCCCACGGCCACCTGCGGCCACGGCGTGTCGCTGTCGAGCAGCGCCTCGCCGGCCACGCGCCACTTGAGGCCGACGATGTCCTGCCTGAGTTGCAGCCCGGGCAGACCCAGCGGCGCCAGTTGGTTGCCGGTGTCGAGCGACTGCCGGGCCAGCGACAGCTCCAGCCGGTCGTTCCAGCCCAGCGCCACGCCGTAGGCCGTCAACGCGTAGTCCTGCGTGCGCAGCCGCGAGACGAAGGCCGTGGCGCCGGTCTCGCCCTCGGTGGCCTGGCTGCCGATCAACGCCCAGGGCGTGAGGCCGCCGCCGGCCGCGCCGTCCACGCTGCTCACGCCGCCGGTCAGGCGCAGCTTGCCGCCGGCGGCCGTCGCCGGCCCGGCGCAGGCCAGCGTGAGCAGGGCCGCCGCGAGCACGCAGCGCCACGAGGGGCCGATCAACTCAGGAGACATGGGACGTCGCATCGGTCGTTCGAACGCGCGGGGCATCGCAACAGAGCTTCTACGTCGGCTGGAGGCGGTCGGATGCATCGCGGCGCGGCAGACCTGGCTCAGTACGCGCCGGGATAGGCGCCCCCGTCGAGCAGCAGGTTCTGCCCGACCAGGTAGCCGGCCTGCGCGCTGCACATGAACGCACACAGCGCGCCGAACTCCTCGGCGCTGCCGAAGCGCTGCGTCGGGTTGAGCAGGCGCCGCGCGGCCATCACCTCGTCCACCGTCTTTGCGCTCTTGGCCGCCGCGCCCACCATCGTGCTGCGCAGCCGATCGGTGTCGAAAGGCCCGGGCAGCAGGTTGTTGATGGTCACGTTGCGGCTGGCCAGCCGCGGCTGGCGCGCCAGCCCGGCGATGAAGCCGGTGAGCCCGCTGCGCGCGCCGTTGGACAGGCCCAGGATGTCGATCGGCGCCTTCACCGCCCCCGAGGTGATGTTGACCACGCGGCCGAAGCCGCGTTCGGCCATCGCGTCGACCGTGGCCTTGATCAGCTCGATGGGCGTCAGCATGTTGGCGTCGACCGCCTTCAGCCAATCCTCACGCGACCAGTCGCGGAAGTCGCCTGGCGGCGGACCGCCGGCGTTGTTGATGAGGATGTCCACCTGCGGCGCCGCAGCCAGCGCGGCGGCGCGGCCCTCGGGCGTCGTGATGTCACCGGCCGCCGCCACCACCTGCACGCCGGGATAAGCAGCGCGCAACGCGACGGCAGTGGCCTGCAGCGCCTCGGCCCCGCGGGCGGTGATGACCACGTTCACGCCCTCGGCCGCCAGCGCCTGCGCGCAGCCGCGGCCGAGGCCCTTGCTGGCGGCGCAGACCAGTGCCCACTTGCCGCTGATGCCCAGATCCATCGTTGAGTGCTCCGCGGTCCGCGGGAGCGAACGACTTCGCGAGATCGTAGCCCGCCGGCAGCAATGTTGGGACGGGGCCGGCTACAGTGCCGTGCAGGCCACCCAGTCGATGACCGAGCCCTCCTTCCAGACCCGGCGCATCGCCGTGATGCAGCCCTACTTCCTGCCCTACCTCGGCTACTTCCAGCTGATGGCGGCAGCCGACGTCTTCGTGATCTACGACGACGTGCACTTCGTCAACCGCGGCTGGATCAATCGCAACCGGCTTCTGCTGGGGGGCCAGGCGCACATGTTCACCGTGCCGCTGAGCGGGGCCAGCCAGAACCGGCTCATCAGCGAGATCAGCTTGCACGACAACGCCGCAGGGCGGCCGAAGCTGCTGCGCACGGTGCACCAGGCCTACCGCGGCGCACCGCAGTTCGATGCCTTGATGCCGCTGATCGAACGCGTTGTCGATCACCGCGGGCCGGGCCTCGCCGCGTTCCTGAGGCACTCGCTGGTTCAGCTCAGCGCGCACCTGGGCTTGCGCTGCCGCGTCGTCGAGTCTTCGTCGGTCTACGGCAATGGCGCGCTCGGGGGAGAGGCGAGGATCCTGGACATCTGTCGCCGCGAGGGCGCGACCGAGTATCTCAACCTGCCCGGCGGCATGGCGCTGTATGAGCCGGCGCACTTCGCCGGCCAGGGACTGGGGCTGCGCTTCCTCAGCCAGCATACGACCGACTATGCACAAGGCGGCGCCGCGTCCCACGTGCGCGGGCTGTCGATGCTCGACGTGCTGATGTGGAACACGCCGGCGGAGGTACAGCGGCTGCTCTTTGCGTGCGACTGGGTCTGAGGGGCATGCCTGCGCACCGCGACTAACATCGCGGGCATGCTCAGCCCGACTGCCATGACGCTGCAGACCGCCTTCGCCGAGGTCTTCCACATTCCCGTCGACACGGTCGTTGACGTCCTTCAGTTCGACCAGATTCCGACCTGGGACTCGATGGCGCACATGCTGCTGATCACGCGTCTGGAGGACGACTTCGGCGTGCAGTTCAGCGGCGACGAGATCGCCGACATGCGGTCGGTTGCCGACGCACGAAAAGCACTCACCGTGCGGGGAATCGCCGCTTGACGCTGGCCGGCACGCGCGTTCTGCTGACCGGCGGCGGCAGCGGGCTCGGGCGCCACATGGCGCAGCGGCTGGCCGAAGACGGTGCGGAGCTGGCGGTGATCGACCGCGATGCCGAGGCTTGCGCGGCTTTGCGCGCGGCGCTCGGCGACAGCGTTCAGACCTTCGTCGCCGACCTGTCCGAGGCTGCCCAGGTGGACGCGGTGGTGCAGCAGGTGCAGGCCAGCGGCTTCGCGCCCGGGGTGCTCGTCAACAACGCCGGGGTCATCCACAGCGAACCGCTGGTCAACCTGTTGGCCCGTGGCGCCGACCGGGTGCACTCACGCGAGCAGTGGCGCCGTGTGATGGCCATCGACCTCGACTCGGTGTTCTATCTCACCGGCCGTATCGTCGACGGCTGGTTGGCCACGCGCACCAAGGGCGTGGTCGTCTCGGTCAGTTCGATCGCCGCGCGCGGCAACGCCGGGCAGTCGGCCTACGCCGCGGCCAAGGCAGGCGTCGAGGCGCTGACCCGCAGCTGGGCGAAGGAGCTCGGGCCGATGGGGCTGCGTTTCGTCGCACTGGCGCCCGGCTTCATCGACACCGCGTCGACCCGCGCCGCGCTCAGCCCAGCCGCGCTGCAGCGGCTGCAGCAGGCCGTGCCGCTGCGCCGGCTCGGCACGCCCGAGGCGGTGTATCTGGCGCTGCGCCAGGCGATCGAGAACGACTACATGACCGGCACCGTGCTCGAGATCGACGGCGGACTGGTGCTGTGAACGCTGCCCGGTGGCCCGCAGGCGCGGCAGCGGGGCCCCGAGGGCGCGCACGACGCCCCGAAGCGGGGCCGCGATGACGCCGCATCCCAATCTCGGCGCCGCGTTCGACGCCGTGTGCAGCGGGCACGGCGAGCAGGTGGCGCTGCGCTACCCCGAGGGGGGGCCATCGTTCCGCTACGCCGAACTGCACACGCTGGTGCTGCGCCTGAGCGCCTTGCTGCACGCACGCGGCGTGCGCGCCGGCGATGTGGTCGCGTTGTTTCACGACAAGTCGCCCGCCGCCTACGCCACCGTGCTGGCCTGCCTGCGTCTGGGGGCCGTCTTTGCCAGCCTCGACCCGGCAAGCCCGTGGGCGCGCCTGCGCCGCATCCTCGACACCTGCCGCCCGCGCCTGGTGGTCAGCGGCGTGCGGCCGCTCCCCTGTGCCGAGGCACTGGCCGTCGCACATGAAGTGCTGATGCTCGACGACGCGCTGGCCGGCGCAGAGCCCGATGCGGCCAAAGCCCCCGCGCCCGGGCTATTCAGCGCCGCGAACCCGGCCTACGTGATGTTCACCTCGGGCTCCACCGGCCAGCCCAAGGGTGCGGTCATGTCGCACGCCAACCTGACCTGGTTCATCGGCTGGGCGCGCGCGCGCTTCGCGGTTTCCCCGGGCACGGTGATGACGGGCGTCAACCCCGCCTACTTCGACAACGCAGTCTTCGACACCTTCGTTGCACTGTTCAGCGGCGCGACGCTGGTCCCCTTCGACGCCGCCCTCGTGCGTGACCCGCGCCGCCTCGTGCGCGCCGTGGGCGAGGTCGGCTGCACGCTGTGGTTCAGCGTGCCCTCGCTGCTCGTGTACCTCCTGACCACAAGGGCGCTGGCGGCCGGGCACTGGCCGGCGATGCACACCGTGGGCTTCGGCGGCGAAGGCTTCCCGAAGCGCCGCCTGCGCGAGCTGTTCGAGATCTTCGGCCAGCGCGCGACGCTGCTCAACGTCTACGGGCCGACCGAGTGCACCTGCATCTGCTCTGCGTACACGGTCACCGATGCGGACTTCGAGGACATGAGGGCACTGGCCCCGCTGGGCACGCTGGCCGAGACCTTCGACCACGAGCTGCTGCCGCTCGACGGCGAGGCCGCCACTCCCGCCGACACCGGCGAGCTGTTCCTGCGTGGGCCGCAGGTCGGCCTCGGCTACCTGAACGACGCGGAGCGCACGTCCCGGGCCTTCGTGCAGAACCCGCGCCACGCCCGGTATACCGATATCGGCTACCGCACCGGCGATCTGGTGCAGCGTGACACGCTGGGCCGGCTGCACTTCAAGGGCCGGGTCGACTTCCAGATCAAGCACCTGGGCTACCGCATCGAGCTCGAGGAGATCGAGGCCGCGCTCTCCGCCCTATCTGGCGTGCACGAGTGCGGCGTCGTCTATCAGCGTCTGGGCGATGGGCTGGGGCAGATCGTCGCTTTCGCCGCCAGCGACGACGACATGTCGCCGGCCGCACTGCAGCAGGGCCTGGCCGCGCGGCTGCCCGAGTACATGCGGCCGCGCCGTATCGAGCGACTCGACACGCTGCCGAAGAATGCCAACGGCAAGATTGACCGCGTGGCGCTGCTCGCGCGGCTGGACGCACCGAGCGCCGCGAAGGAAACCCGATGAGCGAAGAACGCGCACGTCCGCTGGTGCTGTTCGGCTGCGGCAAGATCGCCGAGGTGGTGCTGCACGTGCTGCGCCACCGCGGCGATCGCGAGGTGGTGGCGTGCAGCGTGGACCGGGACTTTCTGCCCGGCCCGACCTGGAAGGGCCTGCCGACCGTGGCCCTCGACGAAGTCGCCGAACGCCACCCGCCGGCCACGCACGATGCCTTCGTCGCGCTCGGCTACCAGGACATGAACGGCCTGCGCGCCGCGCGCTGCGCCGCACTGAAGGCGATGGGCTACCGGCTGCCCAGCGTCGTGCACCCGGATGCCGGCCTGCCCTCGGACACCGTGCACGGCGACAACTGCTTCTTCATGGACCGGGTGCTGGTGCACCCCTGCGTGCGCTTCGGCGACGACGTGTTCGTCTGGAGCGGCGCGATGGTCGGCCACCACAGCCAGGTCGGCAGCCACTGCTGGCTGACCTCGTGTGCCAACCTGGCGGGCAGCGTGACCGTGGGGGAGCAGGGCTTCTTCGCCGTCAACGCCACCGTCACACAGAGCGTGACCCTGGGCGCACGCGTCTTCGTCGGCGCCAACGCGCTGGTCACCCGGGACGCGGCGGACGACCAGGTCTATCTGGCCGAGAGCAGCAAGCCCTTCCGGCTCGACAGCCGACAGTTCCTGCGCATGTCGCGCTTCGACGAGGTCTGAGCGTTCGTCGATGGATTTGCCGGCCTTCCCTGATGGCTACGCACTCGACACGGCACGGCTGGCGCTGCGCGCGCCGTCGCCGGGCGACATGCCCGTGCTGTGGCCGCTGGTCTCGGATCACCGACTGACCCCCTTCCTCGCCTGGGAAGCACATGGCACCCCGGACGAGACCACCGCAATGATCGACGCGCTGATGCAGGCGCAGCGCGAGGGGCGCGGCTTCCACTGGCTGGTGCGTTCGCACGACGACGCGGCCGTGCAGGGTCTCGTGTCGCTGATCGATGTTCGGCGCACGCACCGCGCCCTGACCTGGCAGCGCGCAGAACTCGCTTACTGGACTGCGCCCGATGCCCAGGGCCGCGGCATCGCCTCCGAGGCCGCGCGGGCCGTCATGCGCTGCGGCTTCGGCGCGCTCGGCCTGCACAAGATCGTCGTCTACCACGCAGTGGACAATCCACCTTCGGGCCGTGTCGTCGAAAAACTCGGCTTCCGCCTTGTCGGCACCGAGCGCGAGGCCTTCCGCAAGCAGGGCCGCTGGCATGACCTGCGCCAGTACGAGTTGCTGGCCTCCGAATTCGAGGACCGCCCGACCCCATGAAACACCACCAGGCCGCGTTCTACCGCTGCCCTGCCGGCGGCCAGCCGTTGACGCTGGAGATCATCCGCGCCGAGGGCGACGAGGTGCTTGAAGGCGCGCTCGTCGCGCCCGACGGCACGCGGCATGTCATCAGCGCCGGCATTCCCGATTTCACCTGGCCGCGTACGCTGCTCGCCTCGGACGAAGCGACGCGCCAGTCGTATGAGGACATGGCGGAGGACTACGACCGCTATGCGCTGCTGCCCTTCATCGCCTGGCGGTCCGACGAACACGCGGTGCGCGAGCGCATGGTCGACCTGCTGGCGCTGAAGGCGGGCGACAGCGTGCTCGAAGTCGGGTGCGGCACAGGCCGTGGCGCGCCACACCTGGCCGCCCGGGTGGGTCCGGGCGGCAGACTGATCCTGCAGGAGCTGTCGCCTCGGCTGCTGGCCAAGACGGCCGGCAAGCTGGCGGCGCAGGGCATCGTCGCCGAGCTGGCGGTGGCCAACGCGAGCTGGCTGCCGCTGGCCGACCGCAGCGTCGACGCGGCGCACCACTTCGGCGGCATCAACACCTTCGCCGAGATCGCGCGCTGCCTGGCCGAAATGGCGCGGGTGGTGAAGCCCGGCGGCAAGGTGGTGGTGGGCGACGAAGGCCTCGGGCCCTGGCTGCGCGAGACCGCAGTCGGACGCATCATGCAAAACAGCAACCCGCTGCTGAAGTGCGATCCGCCGATGGCCCAGCTGCCGGCGCTGGCCACCGACGTGCGTCTCGAGTACATCATGATGGGCGCGTTCTGGACGCTCGAGTTCACTGTGGCCGAATCAGCGCCCGAGCCCGACTTCCACATGATGATTCCGAGCGCGCGCGGCGGCAGCCACTGGACCCGCTTTCACGGCAACCTCGAAGGCGTCAGCGACGAGGCCAAGGCGCTGGCGCACGAAGCGCGCCACGCGGCCGGCAAGTCGATGCACGACTGGCTCGACGAGGCCGTGCGCGAAGCCGCCAAGCGCACGCTCGGCCGCAGCTGACCCGCTGAACCGTGGCGACGCCGCCCTTCGCCTGGCGCAAGCTCGGCCGCATCTTCGCCCCGGCCGGCGAGCACCCGTGGATGCGCCATTTCGCGCAGGTGCCCACGCCGTTGCTGCTGCCCGACCGCATACGCATCTTCTTCACCACGCGCCCGGACCCGGAGCCCGATGGCAGCTTCGTCAGCGTGACAACCTTCCTCGACGTCGCACGGGACGACCCGACGCGCATCCTGCGACTGCACGATCGGCCGGTGCTCGGCCCCGGCGCAGTCGGCGCCTTCGACCAGTTCGGCGCGATGCCCTGTTCGCTGCGCCGCGTCGGCGACGAGCTCTGGCTGTACTACGTCGGCTGGGCGCGCGCACGCGGCGTGCCCTGGCACAGCGCGGTGGGGCTGGCGGTCAGCCATGACGACGGCCTGAGCTTCGAGCGTCGGCACCGCGGGCCGATCCTCACCCGCACGCCCGACGAGCCGTTCGTGCACGGCAGCCCGTGCGTGCTCGACGACGCAAGCGGCGATGGTCGCGGCCTGCACCTGTGGTACCTCAGCGGCACCGCCTGGGTCGAGTCCGACGTGGACGGTCGCGTCGAGAGCATCTACCGGCTCATGCACGCGCGGTCGACCGACGGCGTGCACTGGCAGCGCGACGGGCGCGAGATCGTGCCGCCACGGTCGGCCGATGAGTGCCAGGCGCGGCCCGCCGTGCTGTGGCACGCCGGCACGGCGCACCTGTGGTTCAGCTGGCGCCACGGCGTGGACTTCCGCAACCCGCAGCGGGGCTACGGCATCGGCTACGCGCACAGCAGCGACCTGCAGCACTGGCAGCGCGACGACGCACTCGCCGGCCTCGGGCGGTCGGTCACCGGCTGGGACTCGGAGATGGTGTCCTACCCGTCGCTGCTGCAATTGCCCGCCGCCCGGGGCAGCGGCCAGCAGCTGCTGATGTTCTATTGCGGCAACCAGATGGGCCGCGACGGCTTCGGCGTGGCAGAGGTGGATCTGCCATGACCGCCGCCGAGCGCTGGAGCGCGCACTACGCCACATCCACGTCGGCTGGCGGGCAGCGCCCGCTGTACCCGACCGAGTGGGTGGTGCGCACGCTCGCCGGCGGCCGCTACCCGCAGCTCCAGCTCGACCGCAGCCGCTATGCCGGCGCATATGCACTGGACATGGGCTGCGGCGACGGGCGCAACCTCGGCCTGCTGCTGGACCTGGGCTTCGAGGTGCATGCCTGCGAGATCGCGCCGGCGATGGTGGAGGCGCTGCGCGAGCGCACCGGCGCCTGGCCGCGCCCGGTGCAGCTGGCGGTGGGCCGCAGCGATGCATTGCCCTATCCCGACGCCCGGTTCGACCTGATGCTCTGCAGCTCGAGCTGCTACTACCTGGAAGGCGCCATGACCTGGCCCGCCGTGCGCGCGGAACTGGCGCGCGTGCTCAAACCCGGCGCACTGCTGGTCGCCAACTTCCCCGACGAGCGCAACGACGTGCTGCGCAACGCGGTGCGCCAGGGCGACGGCAGCCTGCTGATCACCGGCGACCCTTTCGGCATCCGCAACGGCACGCGCTTCATGGCCGCCGCCGAACCGTCGGCGCTGCCGGCGCTGCTGGCGCCCGAATTCGAGCTCATCGCCACCGGACACCTGGACGACGACTACTACGGCCTGCGGGTGTCAGGCTGCCTCAGCGTGTCGCGGCGGGGCTAGCTCAGGACGTCCGCGGGCCGAGGGCAAGCTGCGCCAGCAACGCCTCGGCCACGTCGCAAGCGGCGCGCTCGCGATCGAACAGCGGCTGCGCGTGGGCCAGGATGCGCTGGCGCAGCAAAGCGCGCAGCGCGTCGTCACCGGCCACGGCGACCGCACGACGCACATAGTCGTCCGCGTCCTGCGCCACGCACTCCGGCGTGTCGAGCAAGCGCGCGTACATCAAGCCCGAACGACCGCGCATGAAGCGCCCGGGCCAGGTGATCACAGGCGTGCCGACGGCGAAGACCGAGGTCGCCGTGGAGCCGATGCCGAAGTGGAACGGGTCGAGCACCACGGCCGCATGTGCGAGCAGCGAGAGGAAGGCGGCGCGGTCGGCGATGAAGGGCAGGAACACGATGCGCGAGCGCAGCGCGGCCGGCACGGTGAGGTCGAAGCGCTGCTCGAGCGTCGCGCGCCAGGGTTGCTGCGCGCGTTCGAAGAACACCACCACGGCCTGCGCGTCGGCGTGCAGGATGCCGGCCACGGCAGCGTCGAAATCCGGGTGGATCTTCTGCAACATCATCGGACAGACATACAGCCGCGCGTCCTGCGGCAGCCCCAGGGCGGCACGCGACGCGAACACGGCGGGCACGGCCGGGCGGGCGTAGGCCACCGCCGCCACGGGCAGCCGCACCAGACGCTCGCTGTAATGCAGGTCAGCGCCCTCGGGCTCGGCCAGCGCAGAAGAGAAGAACGCGTCGATCGCGGGCAGCCCGGTCGTCACCGGATGTCCACCGAGCACGATCTGCACCCGGGCCAGCCGCGCGAAGGCGAGGAAATAGCTGGTCTCGTCCATGCCGATGTCCAGGTACACCAGCAGGTCAAGCTGCTGCGCAGCCACCGAGGCTCGCGCAGCCGCCAAAGGGCCGGGCAGCAGCGACCTGCGGCCGCGGTAAGCCGCGTAGGTACCGGCGGCCGTGGCGCGGGCAAAGTCCTGCGGCGAGATCAGCACGACGTCGAAGCGCGGGTCGGCAGACAGGGCCTCGATCAGCGCCGCAAAGCAGTGCGTCACCGGATGGTCGTCGATGAAGCGGGTCAGGAAGCCCAGCCGCACCGGAGCGGCTGGGTCGCGTGGCACCTGCAGGTGCGGCGCGTTGTAGCGCAACGGCGGATGCAGCCGCTCGTACAGACAGGCCAGCTTCTCCAGCAGCGGGCGCACATCGCTGCCGTGGTAGGCAAGATAGAACACCGAGCCGGCAAAGAGCTGGGGCGTGACTTGCAACACCGGCACGGCACTGTGCATCAGCGCATCGAGCCCGGCCTCGAATCGCTCGCGCGTGGCCTGCATCGCGGCGGCCGAGCGCTCGACCGCCGGCAGGGCCAGGGCCGCCTGCAGCGCGCGCTCGGTGCTCGGCGCGTGGGCCAGCACGCGCGCGAACTCGGCCTGCGCTTCGTCGAGACGGTTCAGGTGCGCCAACACCAGGCCGAGGTTGAAGCGCACCGTCGCGTCGCCAGGCTGCCGTTCGAGCGAGCGGCGGATGCTGGCCACGGCGTCGTCGAGCCGGCCGAGATCACGCAGCACGAGGCCGCGGTTGCCATGCATCGACGGGTTGTCCGGCGCATGCCGCAGCGCCGCGTCGAGCCCATCGAGGGCCTGCAGCAACCGCCCGGCCCGCCAGAGCAGCAGCGCCCGCAGGTGCAGCGCGTCGGGATGGTCGGGCTGGATCGTCAGCACCCGCTCGACCAGCGCAGCCGCGCTGGCCGTGTCACCACGCTCGCTGTCCGCGAACGCCTCGAGCAGCCAGGCGCCGAGCTGCGCGGCATCGACCACAGGCGCTCCCGTCACCGCTGCCGCAGCGCCATGACAATGCTTGAACTTGCGCCCGCTGCCGCACGGGCAGCGATCGTTGCGGCCGGGCCGGCTCACCCCGCGACGGCGACGATCGCCTCGACGATGCCGGCCTGCTGCTCGATGGTCAGCCCCGGGTAGATCGGCAGGCACAACACTTCGCGCGCCGCCGCAGTGGCACGAGGCAGGTTGCCCGGCGCGGCCGAGGGCAGCCCTCGGTACATCGGAAAGTGGCTGATCAGCGGGTAGAAGTAGCGCCGCACGAGGATGCCGCGCTCGCGCAGGTGGCCGTACAGGGCATCGCGGTCGATGCGCGACCCAGCGCCCACCCGGATCGGAAAGTAGGCGTGGTTGTGGCGCGCATGCGTGGGCTCGGGCAGGCAGTGGATACCGCGCAACGGGGCCAGCGCAGCGCGGTAGCGGCGGTCGATGGCGGCACGCTCGGCGATCGCCGCGTCGACGCCCTGCAGCTGCAGCAGGCCGAGCGCCGCGGAGAACTCGTTCATCTTGCCGTTGATGCCTGGCGCGACCACCGTGACCTCGTCGACGAAGCCGAAGTTCTTCAGGTGGTCGATGCGCTGCTTGGTCTTCGCATCGGGGCAGATGATCGCCCCGCCCTCGAAGGTGTTGAAGACCTTGGTCGCGTGGAAACTCAGCACCGAGAGGTCACCGTGCTGCAGCACGCTGCCGCAGTGGCACTGCACGCCGAAAGCATGCGCCGCGTCGTAGATGACGCGCAGGTTGTAGGTGTCAGCGATGCGCGCGATGGCGTCGACGTCACAAGGTGTGCCGTAGACGTGCACCGGCATGATCGCCGTGGTCTGCGGCGTGATCGCGGCCTCGATGCGCGTCGGGTCGAGGTTCAGCGTCACCGGGTCGATGTCGACGAACACCGGCTTGATGCCGTTCCACATCAGCGAGTGCGAGGTGGCGACGAAGGAAAACGGCGTGGTGATCACTTCACCGGAGATGCGCAGCGCCTGCAACGCCGTGACCAGCGCAATGGTCGCGTTGGTGAACAGTGCGATGTGTCGCACGCCCAGGTGTTCCGCCAGCGCCCGCTCGAGCTGCTCGTGGAAAGGCCCGCCATTGGTCAGGATGCGGGTGTCCCACATCTGGCGCAGCATCGGAATGAAGTCTTCCAGCGGCGGCAACTGCGGGCGCGTGACGGGGATCTTGTGGTTCATGGGTGTCAGCGCTGCGAGCGCAGGTGCGGGGGGCCGGCGCGGAGCATATCGATGAACAGCGCCGCCAGGTCTTCGACGATGCCGGGGTGCACGAACAAGCGGTGGCGGTTGACCAAGATGCGCTCCTTCACACTTTCACGCAGCGTCTCGTCGGTCGCAATGCGCACGGCGCGGTCGATGTAGTCGGCGACGTCCGTGGCCACGCACTCGGGGGTCTCGAGCAGCCGCGCGTAGAACAGCCCCGCGCGCCCACGCATGTAGGGCGCCGGCAAGGTGACCAGCGGCGTGCCCACCGCAAACACGAAGGTCGCCGTGGAACCGATGCCGAAGTGGAAGGGGTCGAGCACCACCGCGGCGTGCGCGTTGGCGCTCAGGAAGTCCGCCTTGTCGACGAGGAAGGGCATGAAGTGCACGCGCCCGCGTACCGCCGCCGGCACCGTGTGCGCGAAACGCTGATCCAGCGCCTCGCGCCACGGCTGCCATTGATGGGCGAAGAACACCACGTGACCTTCGGGGTCGCGCTCGAGGATCGCGGCGATCGCGGCATCGAAATCCGGGTGGATCTTCTGCAGCATCATCGGGCAGAGGTACAGACGTCCCTCGGCCGGCAGGCCGAGTTGCTCGCGCGTCCTGAACGGCTCCGGCACGGTCGGCGGCTGGTAGGAAACTGCCGCGAAGGGCAGCAGCGCCAAGCGCTCGCTGTAGTGGTCAGGCCCGTCCACCGGCTCGGCCAGCGCCGAGCTGACGAAGTAGTCCAAGTGCCGAATGCCGGTGGTCACTGGATGACCACCCAGCACGCACTGCACCCGTGCCAGCCGCGCGAAGGCAAGGAAATAAGTCAGGTCGTCCATGCCGATGTCCAGATACACCAGCAGGTCGAGCTCGAGCGCGGCGATGGTCGAACGCGCATCGGCGTGGTAGCGCGGCAGCGGCACCTTGCGCCCACGGTAGGCACGGTAGGTGCCGGCCGTCTCTGTGACGGCAAAGTCCTGCAGCGAGATCAGCGCGACGTCGAAGCGGGCGTCGAGCGACATCGACTCGATCAGCCCCTGAAAACAATGCGTCACGGGATGGTTGTTGATGAAGCGGGTCACGAAGCCGATGCGGATCGGCGTCGACCCGTCGCGCCGGCTTGCCACATGCGCTGCCTCGAACAGCAGCCCCGGGTGCAGCCGCTCGTACATGCGCGCCACCTTTTCCATCAGCGGCCGCACGTCCACACCGTGGTACGCGAGATAGAACATCGGGCCGGCGAACAGACCCGGACCCACCACCGAGACCGGCAGCGCATGCGCGTCGATGTCGTCGATGGCCGCTTCGAAGTCACGCCGTGCCTGCACCAGCGCCTCGGCCGAATCGGCAATCGCCGGCAGCATGAGGCCGAGCTGGATGCGGCGCTCGGTGGTCGGCTCCACCGCCAGCGCCGCGGCGAAGCACAGGCGCGCCTCGTCCAACTCGTTCATGCCCACCAACAACCCACCGACGGCGTCGAGCAGGAACACCTTGCGCCCGGCCAGTTCGCGCGCGCGGCGGTAGTGCTGCAGCGCATCTCCCACCCGGTGCTGCGACTGTCGGCGCTGGCCGAGCGCCATGTGCGCCTCGGCCGAGCTCGGGTCGAGTTCGAGCGCACGGCCGAGCGCTTCTTCGGCCTCGTCGGATCGGCCCATCGCCGACAGGCTCATGCCCAGGCCGGCGTGCCCCGGCGCGAAGCGCGGGTCGGCGGCGATGGCGCTGCGAAAGGCCGCTTCGGCCTCGGTCTCGGGGCCGGTGGCCTGCAGCACCGAGCCGAGGTTGCACCAGACCGCGGCGTCCCGGGGATTCAGGCTGAGCGAGGTGCGCATGGCCGCCACCGCGTCCGCCAGGCGACCCATCGAACGCAGCACCAGCCCGCGGTTGCCGTGCACCGAGTGGTTGCCGGCGCCTCCGCGCCGCAGCGCCTCGTCCATCAGGGCCAGCGCCTCATCCAGCCGGCCGCGCGCCTGTGCCAGCAGACCCAGCAGGTGCGGTGCATCGGGGTTGCCCGGCGAGAGCCCCTGCACCCGCCGCACCAGCGCTTCAGCGGCATCGAGCCGGTTCTGCTGGTACTCGCCAAAGGCGCTCATCAGCAGTGCGCCGACGTCGGGCCCCGCGACCGCCTGCGGCATGCGTGCCGCGGTCGGGCCCTCCAGCGGCAGATGGCACTGCTTGTACTTCTTGCCACTGCCGCAGGGGCAGGGATCGTTGCGTCCGACCTTCGACATGGCTTTCTTCGGCTGCGGCACAGCGCCGCCAAACCCATTGTCAACCGCTGCGCGGCACTCGGGCCAGCAGCGCGACACCGGCCAGCACCAGCGCCGTGCCGACCACGATCCACGGCGTGAAAGGCTCGCCCAGCAGCAGCACGCCCAGCGTCAGCGTCGACAGCGGGCCGATCATGCCGGTCTGCGCAGTCAGTACCGCGCCGATGCGCTCGATGGCCATCATCACCATCAGCACCGGCGCGAAGGTGCACAGCGTCGCGTTGAGCAGCGACAGCCACAACACCTCGGGCGCCACCAGCGCGGCCTCCAGCGGGCGCAGCAACAGGAACTGCGCGATGCACAGCACGCAAGCCACGCTGGTGGCCCATCCGGTCAGGCGCAGCGCGCCCAGGCGCTGCACCACCTCGCCGCTGTAGGCCAGGTAGATCGCATAGGCCACCGCGCTGCCGAACACCAGTACCGAGCCGAGCACGGTATCGCGCCCCTGCAGCGACAGCTCCTGCCCGAACACCAGCGCCACGCCGACATAACTGACGGCCAGCGCCGCGCCATGGCGCCAGTCGACCCGGCGGCCGAACAGCAGCCAACCCAAGAGCAGCACCAGCGTCGGGTTGAGGTACTGGATCAGCCGCTCCAGGCCGGCGCTGATGTACTGCAGGCCGAGAAAATCGAGAAAGCTCGCCAGGTAGTAGCCGCAAAAGCCCAGGCCCAACACGGCCAGCCGGTCACGGCCGGACAGCGGCGCGCGGCCGCGCCCGGCCCACCAGGCCAGCAGCAGGAACAGCGGCAGCGCAAAGAGCATGCGGTACATGATCAGCGTCACCGCGTCCACGCCATGGCGGTAGGCCAGCTTGACGATGATCGCCTTGGCCGAGAAGGCCACCGCGCCTGCGGCCGCCAGCAGCAGGCCGCTGCTGCGCCTGTCGGCCGCCACCTGGTTCACGTGCCGCGATCCTCAGGCGCATTGCGCTGCAGCCCGTAAGCCGAGGACAGGTCGTGCCAGCCGAGCGTGCGGTAGATGCCGATCGCCACGTCCTCCGGCTCGGCCGCCATGTAGACCGCGCCGGCACCCCATTGCCCGAGCGCGAAGCGGCCGACTGCGTTGACCAGCGCGGAGCACAGCCCGCGGCGGCGATAGGCCGGATGCGTGACGACGCGCTGGAATCGCGCCGACGCGCCGGGTGCCGCGGCGCTGCGCATCAGCCCGCAGGTGGCGGCAAGGTGGCCGTCGCAGAAGAGGCCGAACCAGTGCAGCAGCCCCGCCGCCTCCATCGACCGGTAGCGCGCTCCCTGCAGGCGCAGGTAGGCGCGGTAGCTCTCGGGCTCGAAGGCGTCGGCATCGGTGCCCTCGAGGTCGTACAGCGCTTCGGCCTCGGCGGCCAGGTCAAGCCTGCGCACCGCGGTCGGCCCGCGCGCCGCACGCACCGGCGCGCGCAGGCTGCCCGGCACGAGTTGCAGCATGCGCGTCTGCACGAGCTTGACACCGTCGGCCGTCCACTCTTTCAGCGCCCGCCCGTCCCAGGCCGCGGCGACGCCGATCGCGACGTGGCGCGAGGCCGGCTGCCGGTGCACGATCTCGGCACCGAAGCGATGCAGGATGAAGTCGGTATCCCAGCCCGGGCGCAGGTCAGCGATGCGCATGGTGTGCCCGGGCCACGGTTTCAGCGGGAGTTCAGCGGGAGTTCAGCGCGAGTTCAGCGCGGCTCGACGTGTCGCGACACCGCGACCTGCTCGCCCAGCAGCCCGCGCGGACGCCAGACCAGCATCAGCGCGATCAGCACGCCGATGAGCACCACCTGCAGCGCCGCGGCGCGTGCCTGCTCGGCCTGCGGCACCACGCCGCGCAGGGCACCGCCGGCCACCGCCCAGAAGCCCCACACCAGGTAGGCGCCGAGGATGGCGCCGCGGTTGTTGCCCGAGCCGCCGACGATCAGCATCGCCCACAGCTGGAAGGTGAGGATCGGCAAGAAGTCCTCGGGCGCAATGAAGCCGACGAAGTGCGCGTAGGCGGCGCCGCCCAGGCCCATCAGCGCCGAGCCGATGACGAAGCTCTGCAGGCGCAGCACGAAAGCGCGTTTGCCCAGCGCCGCCGCCGCTTCTTCGTCTTCGCGCACGGCGCGCAGTGCGCGGCCCCAGGGGCTGGCGACCAGCCGCTCCAGCGCCACGTAGGCCAGCAGCAGCAGCGTGGCCACCAGCGCCAGATAGGCCAGCGTCCACTCCTGCCCGGTGCCCAGCCAGCCCTGCAGCGGCTTGGGGATGAAGTGCACACCGAACGGGCCGCCGGTCAGCACCGTCAGGTTCAGCGCTGCGAGCTGCACCACGACCGCGATGCCGAATGTGGTGATGGCGAGGTAGTCGTGGCGCGAACGCAAGGCCGCCAGGCCGACCAGCAGACCGGGCAGAGCCGAGGTGAGCATCGCCGCCAACCAGCCGGCGGCGACGGGCCAGTCGAAGCCGCCCAGCCTTT
>Ga0105046_10000960_pt1 | contig 42760 bp, 37 predicted proteins | sample MAT03_FD_78385 | JGI IMG/M metagenome (GOLD analysis project Ga0105046, IMG submission 78385) | Freshwater microbial communities from Lake Fryxell liftoff mats and glacier meltwater in Antarctica - MAT-03 (megahit assembly) | ecosystem: Environmental > Aquatic > Freshwater > Ice > Liftoff... | reverse complement strand
AGATCTACCCGATCACCGACGACCAGCAGTTCGCCTATGAACTGCTGGCCGACGAGAAGGTGCTGATCGTGCAGGGCACCGGCTTCAACTGGATCGCGCACGACCATTTCCGCGTCGTCTTCCTGCCCAACTCCGACGATCTGACCGAGGCCATCGGCCGCATCGATCGTTTCCTCGCCAATTATCGCAAGCGGCATTCCCAGTGAACGCGATGTCCGCAGTGAGACCCAGCTCCAGATGAACTCCACCATGAAACCCATCCAGGTCGGCCTGCTCGGCATCGGCACCGTGGGCAGCGGCACCTACAAGGTGCTGCAGCGCAACCAGGAAGAGATCCGCCGGCGCGCTGGCCGCGGCATCGTCATCACGATGGTCGCCGACCTCGACGTCGAACGCGCGCGCGGTCTCGTCGGCAGCGAAACCGCAGTGGTCGCCGACGCTAGAGCGGTGATTGCCAACCCCGAAATCGACATCGTCATCGAGCTGATCGGTGGCTACGGCATCGCCCGGGCGCTGGTGCTCGAAGCCATCGCCGCCGGCAAGCATGTCGTCACCGCCAACAAGGCGCTGCTGGCAGTGCATGGCAGCGAGATCTTCGCCGCGGCGCGCGAAAAGGGCGTCATCGTCGCCTTCGAGGCCGCGGTGGCCGGCGGCATCCCGATCATCAAGGCGCTGCGCGAGGGCCTGACGGCCAATCGCATCGAATGGGTCGCCGGCATCATCAACGGCACTACCAACTTCATCCTCTCTGAGATGCGCTCCAAAGGCCTGGAGTTCGGCGTCGTGCTGAAGGAGGCGCAGCGCCTGGGCTACGCCGAGACCGACCCCACCTTCGACATCGAAGGCGTGGACGCCGCCCACAAGGCCACGCTGATGAGCGCCATCGCCTTCGGCGTGCCGGTGCAGTTCGACCGCGCATATGTGGAAGGAATCACCGCGCTGCAGCCGGCCGACATCCGTTATGCGGAACAACTGGGCTACCGCATCAAGCTGCTGGGCATCACCAAGTTGCGGCCGCAGGGCATCGAGTTGCGCGTGCACCCGACGCTGATCCCGGCCTCGCGCCTGATCGCCAACGTCGAAGGCGCGATGAACGCCGTCCTGGTGCAGGGTGATGCCGTCGGCCCCACGCTCTACTACGGCAAGGGGGCGGGATCGGAGCCCACCGCCAGCGCGGTGATCGCCGATCTGGTGGACATCACGCGGCTGCACACCGCCGACCCCGACCACCGCGTGCCGCACCTGGCCTTCCAGCCGGGGTCGCTGAAGGACACGCGCATCCTCGGCATCGACGAGGTGGTGACCGCGTTCTACCTGCGTCTGCAGGTGGCCGACCAGACCGGCGTGCTCGCGCGCATCACCGGCATCCTGGCCGACAACGACATCTCGATCGACGCCTTGCTGCAGCGTGAAAGCGCAGAGGGCGAGAATCAGACCGACGTCATCATCCTGACCCACGACACGGTGGAAGGCCGCATGAAGGCGGCGCTGGCGCAGATGCAGGCGCTGCCGACGGTGCTCGCACCCATCGTGAAGATCCGCAAGGAAGAGCTGAATTGATGTTCAACCCCCTGGCTGGCGGCTGCGCCGCGTCTCGTCCCCCCGAAGGGGAGCACATCGCCATCGAGGCGGCCCGGCGGTCGATGTGATGCGCTACATCAGCACCCGGGGCGACAAGACCGAGCGTCGCTTCTGCGACATCCTGCTCGAAGGCCTGGCGCCCGACGGCGGGCTTTACCTGCCCACCCACTACCCGAAGGTCGATACCGACACGCTGAACCGCTGGCGCGGCCTGAGCTACGCCCAACTGGCCTTCGAGATACTCTCGCTCTACATCGACGACATTCCGCCGGCCGACCTGCGGCGTCTGGTCGAAGCCACCTACACCGAGGCGGTGTTCGGCACGCCGCAGATCGTGCCGGTGCGGCCGCTCGAAGGCGGCCTCCTGATCGAAGCCCTGTCGAATGGACCGACACTGGCGTTCAAGGACATGGCGATGCAGTTGCTCGGCCACCTGTTCGAATACGAACTGGGACGCCGCGGCGAAGAACTCAACATCCTGGGCGCCACCTCGGGCGACACCGGCAGCGCGGCCGAATACGCGATGCGCGGCAAGCGCGGCATCAACGTCTTCATGCTCAGCCCGCTCGGCCGCATGAGTCCGTTTCAGCAGGCGCAGATGTTCAGTCTGCAGGACGCCAACATCCACAACATTGCCGTCGAAGGCGTGTTCGACGATTGCCAGGACATCGTGAAGGCGGTCAGCAGCGACCTCGCCTTCAAGCGCCGGCACCGCATCGGCACGGTCAACTCGATCAACTGGGCGCGGCTGCTGGCGCAGGTCGTCTACTATTTCGCGGGCTACCTGCAGGTCACCACGAACAACGAACAGAAGGTCAGCTTCGCCGTGCCCAGCGGCAACTTCGGCAACATCTGCGCCGGCCACGTGGCGCGCATGATGGGCTTGCCGGTCGACAGGCTGGTGCTTGCCACCAACGAGAACGACGTGCTCGACGAGTTCTTCCGCACCGGCACCTACCGCGTGCGTGGCACGGCTGAAACGCACGAGACCTCGAGCCCGTCGATGGACATCAGCAAGGCCAGCAACTTCGAGCGCTTCGTCTTCGACCTGCTGCACCGCGACGGCGCACGCACGAAGGCGCTGTTCGGCGAGGCCGTGGCGCGCGACGGCGGTTTCACGCTGTCGCCCTCCGAGTTTGCGCCGGCCGCCGGTTTCGGCTTCGTCTCGGGCAAGAGCACGCACGCCGACCGGCTGGCGACCATCCGCGACACCTGGCAGCGCTTCGGCAGCCTGATCGACACCCACACGGCCGACGGCCTGAAGGTAGCGCGTGAACATCTGCGGCCCGGCGTGCCGATGATCGTGCTTGAAACCGCACTGCCGGCCAAGTTCGCGGCCACCATCACCCTCGCCACCGGCGTCTGTCCCGAGCCGCCCGCCGCGCTGCGCGGCATCGAAGCGCTGCCCAGGCGGTTCACCGTGATGGCGGTGGACGTGTCGGCCGTCAAGGGCCTGATCGAGTCGCAGCTCGCCACGTTGCACCCGGCATGAATCCGCCGCGCCCGCTGCTCAGCCTGGACGACGCGCTGCAACAACTGGCCGCGGGCGCCGCGCCTTTCGTCATCCGCGACACCGAGTCGCTGTCCACCTTCGACGCCCTGGGCCGCGTGCTGGCCGCCGACGTGCGCTCCTTGCTCGACGTGCCACCGGCCGCCAACACCGCGATGGACGGCTACGCCTTGCGCGCCGCCGACGTGCCGGCCGCCGGCACGGTGCTGCCGGTGGCGCAGCGCATTCCGGCCGGCGCCCTGGTGAACGCGTTGCCTGCGGGCACGGCGGCGCGCATCTTCACCGGCGGGCAGATGCCGCCAGGCGCCGACGCCGTCGTCATGCAGGAACAGTGCGATGCGCTGCCCGGCGACGGTTTGGGCGCCGTGAGGGTGAACACCGTGCCACTGGTGGGTCAGTGGGTGCGCCGGCAAGCCGAGGACGTGGCCGCCGGTGCCGTGGTGCTGCACGCCGGCACGCGGCTGACGCCGCAGGCGCTCGGGCTGGCAGCGTCGGTCGGCGCCGCCACGCTGAGCGTGCTGCGGCGGCCGCGCGTAGCACTGTTCTCCACCGGCGACGAGTTGATGATGCCCGGCGAGCCTCTGCGTCCCGGTGCCATCTACAACTCCAACCGCTACACGCTGCGCGCCCTGGCGCAGGCTGCGGGCTGCGTCGTCACCGACCTCGGCATCGTGCCCGACCGCCTCGATGCCACGCGGGCCGCGCTGCGCGAGGCGGCGGCGCACAACGACCTGATCGTCACGAGCGGCGGCGTGTCGGTGGGCGAGGAAGACCACCTGAAACCTGCTGCGATGGCCGAAGGCGAACTCGGGCTCTGGCAGATCGCCATCAAGCCCGGCAAGCCGCTGGCCTTCGGCCAGATCCGCCGCGCCGACGGCAGCGCCGCGCTGCTGCTGGGCCTGCCGGGCAACCCGGTGTCGAGTTTCGTCACCTGGCTGCTGGCCGCCACCACGGTGCTGCGCGTGCTGCAGGGCGGCAGCCGTGCGCTGCCTCAAGGTTTGCCTTTGCGCGCCGACTTCGACTGGCCCAGGCCCGACCGCCGCCGCGAGTTCCTGCGCGTGCGGCTGAATGCGGCCGGCGGGCTCGACCTCTACCCCAACCAGAGTTCAGGCGTGCTGACTTCGGCCGTCTGGGCCGACGGGCTGCTCGACAACCCGGCGGAGCGGGCCATCGCCGCCGGCGACATCGTGTCTTTCCTGCCCATGAACGAGCTGATCAACCGATGAAGATCCATGTCCGCTATTTCGCCTCGCTGCGCGAGGCGCTCGGCGCCGGCGAGGCCGTCGAGCTGGCCGATGGCGGCACGCTGGGCGCGCTGCGTGAACAGCTGATCGCCAGCAGCCCCCGCCACGCCGAAGCGCTGGCCCGCACGCGGGCGCTGCGCTGCGCGCTGGCGCAGGTGATGGCGGATGAGTCGACGCAGGTCACCGAGGGCGCCGAAGTGGCGTTCTTTCCGCCCGTGACGGGGGGCTGAGCATGGCGCGCGTGAGCATCCAGGCTGCGGACTTCGACCTCACTGCCGAAGTGGCCGCGCTGCGTGCCGACGACCCCGCTGTCGGCGCGGTGACGAGCTTCATAGGCACCGTGCGCGACCGACATCCGGGCGCCGGAGCCGGCTCGTCGCAGGCGGTGCCGGGCGCCGTGCAGGCCATGGAGCTCGAACACTACCCCGGCATGACGGAGAGCGCCATCGAATCGATGATCGACGCCGCGCTGCAGCGTTTCGACATTCGCGCCGCACGTGTCGTGCACCGCATCGGCCGGCTGGCGCCGGGCGATCAGATCGTGCTGGTGGCCGTCAGCTCGGCGCACCGTGGCGCGTCTTTCCAGGCCTGCGAATTCCTGATGGACTACCTGAAGACGCAGGCACCGTTCTGGAAGAAGGAAAGCACGCCCGAAGGCGCGCGCTGGGTCGACGCGCGGGTGGCCGACGACGATGCGCTGCGGCGCTGGGGCATAGGCGCTTCGAATGTCTGATGAAGGCGTCATCGAGCCGACGGTCACGGCAGCCACATTGCGCAGCGCGCTCGGCCGTTACACCACCGGCGTCACCATCATCAGCTGCATCGACGCCGCGGGCGTGCCGGTCGGACTGACGGCCAACTCCTTCAACGCGCTCTCGCTCGACCCGCCGCTGGTGCTGTGGTCGCTGCGGGTGTCGAGCCCCAGCGTCGAGATTTTCGTCATGGCGCGGCACTTCGCGGTGAACGTGCTGGCGGAGTCGCAGGTCGAGTTGTCACGCCGATTCGCGTCGCGCACCGAAGACAAGTTCGCCGAAGGTCTGTGGTCGGCCGGGGTCGGCGGCGCACCGGTGCTCGCCGGCTGCGTGGCGGTGTTCGAATGCGCCACCCACTCGCACCAGACCGTCGGTGACCACGTGCTGTTCATCGGCCGCGTGCTGCGGCTGTGCGAGGCGCCGGTGCCGCCGCTGCTCTTCCAGGGTGGCCACTACCGCATGCTCGGGGAAGTCGTGTGAGGCTCGAATCGCGCTGGGTCGACACCTTCACCGAGGCCTTCCGCCTTTGCGGCGTGCTGCCTGGCGATGCCTGCGCAGTGCTGTCGGAAACGGCGACGCGCGCCGAGCTGCCGCAGCTCGCGGAACTGGCGCTCGCCAGGCTCGGCGCACGGCCGTATCACCTGGTGCTGCCCGGCCAGCCGCTGACGGCACCGGTGCCGGTGCGGTCGACCGGCGCCTCCAGCGCCATCGGCCGGCTGGAGCCCGTGGTGCAGGCGCTGTCGGCCAGTGTCTTCGTCGCCGACTGCACGGTGGAAGGGCTGCAGCATGCCGCGGAACTGCCGCGCGTCCTGGCCGGCGGCGCGCGTGTGCTGGCCATCAGCCATGAGCACCCGGAGATCCTAGAACGTTGCCTGCCGCGCGCCGAGGACGAAGCGCCGGTGCGCGAGGCCATGCGCCGGCTGAAGGCGGCGCGGCAGATGCATGTCACGTCCGCGGCCGGCACCGACCTGCGCGTCTCGCTGGCCGGTGCGCGCGTCGGCGGCGTCTGGGGTTTCACGAGCCGGCCAGGCACGCTGTCGCACTGGCCCGGCGGGCTGGTGCTGGCCTTCCCGGCCGCCGGCGCGGTGAACGGCCGCCTGGTGCTGGCACGCGGCGACGTCAACCTGACCTTCAAGCGATATCTGCAGGACCCGGTGACGCTGGTGATCGAGAACGACTTCGCGGTGCGCGTGGAAGGCGATCATTTCGACGGCGAACTGATGCGCGGTTACCTCGAAGCCTGGGGCGACGCCTCGGCCTATGCGGTGTCGCACCTGGGTTGGGGTTTGAACCGGCGTGCACGCTGGGACGCCATGAATTTTTACGACAAGGCGGATTTCAACGGCACCGAGTTGCGCGCCTTTGCCGGCAACTTCCTCTACTCCACCGGCGCCAACGAGGTGGCCGGCCGCCACACGCTGGGCCACTTCGATCTGCCTTTGCGCGGCTGTTCGCTGGCGCTGGACGGCGAACTCGTCGTCGACCAGGGTCGGCTGTTGTGAGTGCGAACCGGGAGCCTGCGTGACCCTGCTCGCTTACGACGTGTGCGGGCAGGGCGATGTGACCGTGCTGCTGCTGCACGGCATCGGCGGCGGGCGTTCGATCTGGGCCGACGCAGCCTCCGGCACGGCGAGCGCCATTGCGGCCGCGGGCTGCCGCGCCGTCGCGGTCGACCTGCCGGGTTATGGCGGCTCGGCCGCCATGGGCCCGCCGGACATGGACGCATTGGTGGCCGCCGTCGACCACCTGATCACGTTTCTGGCGGCGCCACGCGTCGTGCTGCTCGGCCACAGCATGGGCGGCATGGTGGCGCAGGAACTGGTGGCGCGCGCCCCGCGGCGGGTGCAAGGCCTGGTGCTGGCCTGCACCTCGGCATCGTTCGGCAAGCCCGACGGCGACTGGCAGGCGCGTTTCGTTGCCGAGCGGCTGGCGCCGCTGGACGCCGGCCTCGGCATGGCCGGCATGGCGCACGCGCTGGTGCCGGGGCTGCTGGTGCCGGGGCTGCTCGCGCCGTTCGCGTCTGACCACGCCAGGCAGGTCGCCACGGCGCTGATGACGGGCGTGCCCGAGTCCACCTATCGCGGCGCGCTGGCGGCCATCGCCGGGTTCGACCGCCGCGAGGCGCTGGCCGACATCCACATGCCGGTGCTCTGCCTGGCCGGTGAACATGACCGCACGGCGCCTCCCGAGGTGATGCAGCGTCTGGCCTCACGCATCGATGGCGCCGAATTCGTCTGCCTGCCCGGCGCCGGCCACATCGCCAACCTCGAACAGTCTGCCGCCTTCAACGCGGCGGTGGTGTCCTTTCTGCAGCGCCACTTCAGCCTGGCGCATGGAGCGAACCAATGACCGGAAACACCGCCGCTTCGGGCTACAGGCCCTCGCACATCGCCGGCAACCCGGCCAGCCTGACGGCGCAGCAGCGCGAATTGATCGAACTCGCGGCGACGCTGGGCCGCGAGAAGTTCGCGCCGCGCGCCGCGAAATACGATCGCGAGGCGAGTTTCCCGTTCGAGAACTATCAGGACCTGCGCGCCTCGGGCCTGCTGGGCATCTGCGTGCCGCGCCAGCATGGCGGCATGGGGGCCGACTTCGCCACCTACGTGATGGTGGCCGCCGAGATCGGCCGCCACTGCGGAGCCACAGCGCTGTCGTACAACATGCATGTGTGCTCGTGTCTGTGGTCGGGCCTGATTGCCGACGCGCTGGACATGACGCCGGCCCAGCGCGACGAACACGAGGCCTTTCGCGCCGTGCATTTCGACAACATCGTGCGTCTGGGCAAGGTCTACTCGCAGCCCTTCTCCGAAGGCGGCGCGGCGGCGGCGGGCAAGGCGCCCTGGGGCACGCTGGCCAGGCCGGTGGACGGTGGGTACATCGTCACCGGCAAGAAGATCTTTGCCTCGCTGGCCGGCGCGGCCGATTTCTACGGCGTGCTGTGCACGGTCGACAAACCGGGTTCGCCCGGCGGCGGGTCGCAGCGTGATTCGCTGTACCTGGCGGTGCCGGCGGACGCCGCGGGCGTCAGCGTGGTCGGCGACTGGGACCCGCTGGGCATGCGCGGCACGGTCAGCCGCACGCTGCTGCTGAACGATGTCTTCGTGCCCGTCAGCGCCCGGCTGATGCCCGAGGGCCTGTATTTTCAGGCGGCGATGCGTTTCCCGCACATGTTCGCCACGCTGTCGCCCACCTACATGGGCATCGCGCAGGCCGCCTACGACTTCACCGTGTCGTACCTGCGCGGCGAGGTGCCCGGCATGCCGCCCGTCAAGCGGCGCATGTACCCGACCAAGCAGATCGCGGTGGCGCAGATGCGCGTGACGCTGGAGCAGACGCGTGCACTGTTCCTGCAGAACGCACGCGACGCCATGGTCGACCCCGACAAGGACACGCGCATGCGCCTGTACGCCGCGCACTACACCATCATGGAGAACGCCAACGACCTGGCGCGGCTGGCCATTCGCACCTGCGGCGGCCAGAGCATGCTCAAAAGCCTGCCGCTGGAGCGCCTGTACCGTGATTCGCGCTGCGGCTCGCTGATGCTGCCGTGGACAGCGGAACTCTGCCTGGACCGCCTGGGCCGCGAATGCCTGTACGAAGGCGGCGAGCGCGACGAGGTCATCGAGTAGGGCCGCATGTTCGATCGCCTGGTCGACAGCGAGGCCCTGGCGAGCGCCGTGGCGCGTTTGCGGGCGGACGGCGTCGAGCGCGGTGCCATCGTGGCCTGGCTCGGCCACAACAGCCTGGAGATGCTGACCACGCTGGTGGCCTGCAAGGAACTGGGCGCCGTGCTGCTGCCGCTGAATTGGCGGCTGGCACCGGCTGAACTGCGGGGCGTGCTGACCCATGCCGGCGCCGGCCACCTGCTCGACACGCCGGAACTGGCGCCGCTGGCCGACACGCTGCGCGCTTCAGGCGCCCTGCGGCCGGGCGCGGCCGAGGGCGTCGAGCCGGGCGACATCCTGCTGGTCTACACCTCGGGCAGCACGGGCGAGCCGAAGGGCGCGATGCACACCGTGGCCGGCATGCAGGCCAATGCGCGTGCGGCCATCGACGCCCAGGGCCTCGACGAGCGCAGCCGGGTTCTTTCGGTGCTGCCGCTGTTCCACGTCGGCGGCTTGTGCATACAGACGCTGCCGGTGCTGGCGGCGGGTGGCCGCTTGCGCCTGCACGCCCGCTTCGATGCCGATGCGTGGTTCGACGACATCGAGACCTGGCGGCCGACCACCAGCCTGCTGGTGCCGGCGCTGATGCGCGTGCTGGTCGAACACCCGCGCTGGGCGGCGGCCGATCTGTCCGCGCTGAAGTTCATCAACAGCGGTTCGCAGATCGTGCCGCGCACCCTGATCGACGCCTTTCACGCGCGCGGCGTGCCGGTGGCCCAGGTCTACGGCGCCACGGAAACCGGGCCGGTGTCGATCGTGTTGCGGCCGTCCGAGGCGATGGCGCGCACCGACAGCGCGGGGCGGCCCGCGCTGGGTGTGCAGGCACGGCTGGCGGCTGACGGCGATGTGCTGCTGAAGGCCGACAACATGATGCGCGGCTACCACCGTGAGGCTGCTTCGGCCTTCGACGCGCAAGGCTGGTTCCACACCGGCGACCTGGCGGTGCTGCGAGGCGACGGCTGCATCGAGGTGGTGGGCCGCTCCAGCGACCTCATCATTTCCGGCGGTGAGAACATCCATCCGGCGGAGATCGAGAACCTCGTGCTCGAGTGCCCGGAGGTGGCCGAATGCGCCGTCGTCGGCGTGGCCGACGCGCGCTGGGGCGAGGTGCCGGTGCTGGTGGTTGTGGCGCGGGCGGGCCGCGCCGTCGATGAAGCCGCCTTGCGCGCGCTGTTCCACGCGCGGCTGGCGCGCTTCAAGCATCCGCGGCGCATCGTCATGTCCGCGGGCCTGCCGAAAACCGCCTTGGGCAAGGTGCAGCGTGGCCTGGTGGCTGAAGCGCTGGCTCGATCTGGTACGTGAGGCGACGGCATCAATTCCTTGAAAGCGCTGTTCTCTGGAGACCTCTCGCGGTCCGCTTCGACCCAGCCTGAATCCGGCAACGCCGCTGGATTGACACAACGCAGTTTCGCGCCGCGTTTTGCACCGCGCTTGCTCGACCTCAAGACTTGAATTCGCCCCGCTGTGCCCAATGTCCGTGTCAATTGGAGGACCAGACCCATGCGAGCCGACAAACTCACCACCGCATTCCAGCAAGCCCTGGGCGAGGCGCAAAGCCTGGCCGTGGCGCGCGACAACCCCTACATCGAGCCGGCCCACGTGCTGGCCGCCATGCTGCTGCAGCCCGACGGCCCGAAGGCGCTGCTCGACCGCGCCGGCGCCAACACGGCCGCGCTGGGCGTGGCGATGGAAGCGGCGATCCGCAACCTGCCGCAGGTGCAAGGTGCCGGTCAGACCGTGCAGCCGGGCCGCGACCTCGGGCAGTTGCTGCAGGCGGCCGACAAGGAAGCCACGAAGCGCGGTGACCAGTTCGTCGCCAGCGAGATGTTCCTGCTGGCGCTGGCCGATGCGAAGAACGACATCGGCGGCATCGTTCGTGGCCACGGCCTCAGCCGCAAGGCGCTGGAAGCCGCCGTCGAGGCGGTGCGAGGCGGCCAGAAGGTCGACTCGGCCGAGGCCGAAGGCCAGCGCGAGGCACTGAAGAAATACACGCTCGACCTCACCGAGCGCGCCCGCCAGGGCAAGCTCGACCCGGTGATCGGTCGCGACGACGAGATTCGCCGCGCCATCCAGGTGCTGCAGCGGCGCAGCAAGAACAACCCGGTGCTGATCGGCGAACCCGGCGTGGGCAAGACCGCCATCGTCGAAGGCCTGGCCCAGCGCATCGTCAACGGCGAAGTGCCGGATTCGCTGAAGGACAAGCGCGTGCTGGTACTCGACATGGCCGGCCTGCTGGCCGGCGCCAAGTACCGCGGTGAGTTCGAGGAACGGCTGAAGGCCGTGCTGAAGGAGGTGTCGGCGGACGAAGGCCGCATCATCCTGTTCATCGACGAACTGCACACCATGGTGGGCGCCGGCAAGGCCGAAGGCGCCATCGACGCCGGCAACATGCTCAAGCCCGCGCTGGCGCGGGGTGAACTGCACTGCATCGGCGCCACCACGCTGGCCGAGTACCGCAAGTACGTCGAAAAGGACGCCGCGCTGGAACGCCGATTCCAGAAGGTACTGGTCGCCGAGCCGACGGTGGAAGCCACGGTCGCCATCCTGCGCGGACTGCAGGAGAAGTACGAGGTGCACCACGGCGTGGAGATCACCGACCCGGCCATCGTCGCCGCGGCCGAACTCAGCCACCGCTACATCACCGACCGTTTCCTGCCCGACAAGGCGATCGACCTGATCGACGAAGCGGCGGCGAAGATCAAGATCGAGATCGACAGCAAGCCCGAGGTGATGGACAAGCTCGACCGCCGGCTGATCCAGCTGAAGATCGAGCGCGAAGCCGTGCGCAAGGAAAAGGACGAGGCCTCGATCAAGCGCATGGGGCTGATCGAGGACGAGATCGGCAAGCTCGAGCGTGAATACGTGGATCTGGAAGAGATCTGGAAGAGCGAGAAGGCGGCCGCCCAGGGCTCGGCGCACCTGAAGGAAGAGATCGAGGCCATCAAGTTCCAGATCGAGGAACTCAAGCGCAAGGGCGACTTCAACCGGGTGGCCGAGTTGCAGTACGGCAAGCTGCCGGAACTGGAAAAGCGCCTGAATGCCGCCCAAGCCAAGGAGGCTGACAAGGCCAAGGGCGGGCATGGCCCGCAGTTGCTGCGAACGATGGTCGGTGCCGAGGAAATCGCCGAGGTGGTGTCACGTGCCACCGGCATCCCGGTCAGCAAGCTGCTGCAGGGTGAGCGCGACAAGCTACTGCAGATGGAAGAAAAGCTGCATGAGCGTGTGGTCGGCCAGGACGAGGCGATCACCGCGGTGGCCGACGCCATCCGCCGCTCACGCGCGGGTCTGAGCGATCCGAACCGGCCACTCGGCAGTTTCCTCTTCCTCGGCCCCACGGGCGTCGGCAAGACGGAGTTGTGCAAGGCGCTGGCCGGTTTCCTGTTCGACAGCGACGACCACATGATCCGCGTCGACATGAGCGAGTACATGGAAAAACACTCGGTCAGCCGGCTGATCGGTGCGCCGCCCGGCTATGTGGGATACGAAGAGGGCGGAGCGCTGACCGAAGCCGTGCGCCGCAAGCCCTACAGCGTGCTCTTGCTCGACGAGGTGGAGAAGGCCCACCCCGACGTGTTCAACGTGCTGCTGCAGGTGCTCGACGACGGCCGCCTGACCGACGGCCAGGGCCGTACGGTGGACTTCAAGAACACCGTCATCGTGATGACCAGCAACCTCGGCTCGCACCTGATCATGCAGATGGCGGGGCAGCCGGGCGAGGACATCGAGGACGCGGTCTGGGTCGAGGTGAAGCAGCACTTCCGGCCCGAGTTCCTGAACCGCATCGACGAGACGGTGGTCTTCCATGCGCTCGACCAGAAGGACATCGTCAGCATCGCGGCCATCCAGTTGCGCCTGCTGGAGAGCCGGTTGGCCAAGCTGGAGATGCGGCTGGAGGTGTCGCCGGCGGCGCTGGCCGCGCTCGCCAAGGTCGGTTTCGACCCGGTGTTCGGCGCCCGGCCGCTGAAGCGCGCGATTCAGCAGCGTATCGAGAACCCGGTCAGCAAGATGATCCTGCAGGGCCGCTTCGGGCCGAAGGATGTGATCCCGGTCGATCTGGAAGGTGGCGAGTTCGTCTTCGAGCGCGTCGTTCACTGAACCCCGGGCTTGGCGGCCCGGGCCTGCGCGTCAGAGCGCTTCGATGCGTTCGAGTTGCATGCGCGCCAGCGTGGCGTTGCCGACGTTGGCGTCGACCACCACGTGCAGCACCACGCCCGGATGGCGCGGCACCGGGCGCAGCAGCAGGTGGTGGCCGGCCAGCGTGATGCAGGCCTCGCGCGCCGTGGTGCCCAGGCCGAGCGCGCGCCCGGCGTCGGACATCGCCGAAAGCAGGATGACGCCCTGCGCGGCCAGCCGCTCGGCCGGCGGCCTGCCGCCGGCATGTGCCATCGGGCGCAGCGTGTGCATGTCGAAAACGCAGGCGCTGACGGCGCCCTTGATGGTCATGCAGCGTTCGGCGTAGTCGTCCCAGCGCACGCCGCCGGGCACCGGCATCGGCGTGGTCAGTGGTGCCGGCCGCGTGCGCTGACGCGCCGGCAGGTCGGCCAGGTCCATTTGCTGGGTGGGCGCCTCGGCTTGCGGCACCGGCGGTTTGGGCACGGCGTGGCTGAGGTCGGTGGTCAGCGTGGCGGCGCCGCCCAGCTGGCCCTGCACGCGGTTCCAGCCGCCGCTGATGAAGGCCCAGGCGTCGGCGGGCCGCGCGGCCTGTGGCGTGACGCGCAAGGTGACGCCGCTGCGCCCGGCGAGTTGCGCCGCGTGCGCGGCCAGCGCGGTGGCCGAACCCAGCGGCAGCAGCAGCAGGTCGCGGTTCGGCCAGTGGCCGTGCTGCACGGCCTCTTGCAGCGGCGCCAGCGCGGCGGTCAGTGCATGCGGCGGCAGTTCGCCCACCATCAGAACGCCGAGGCGGCTGCGGCTCAGCAGCACCAGCGCCATCTGCTGTCGGGTGTGGCTGTCGGCGTTGATGTCGGTGGTGTAGATGCGCAGCTTGCTGCCGTTGGCCAGCGGCGCTTCGACGAACTGGATCACCGCCAGCGGCACGCCTGCGCCCTGGCGGCGGATCGACAGCCGCTGCACCCGGGCGCCGGCGGCCCCGGCCAGCGCACCGAGCAGCCGAAGGGACGAACTGGCGCCGATGTCGTGCAGCGCGATGAAGTCGGGCTGCAGCCGTTCGAACTCCTGCTGCAGCGCGTTCGTCGGCTCATGGGTGACGAAGAGTTCGTACTGGTCGTCGGCGATGCGCCGGCCGATGTCGAGGTCGCCCTGGCCGAGGTAGTCCTCGCGGTCGCGCACGATCTGCGTGGCCGGCGACAGCAGTTCTTCGCGGCTGGCCACGCGGCGCACGGGCGGCGGCCAGGGCAGATCGTCGGGTGTGCGGTTCATTCTGGTGTCTGGAGCGGTCAGGCGCCGTGGCCCGGGGCGGGTAGGGTGGTCGCCTGCGGCGTCGGAGCATCATAGGGGGCTGCGCGTGTCACGACATCCTCATGTTGGGGGTGGCGAACGATGCAGTTCGTAGAATGCCTTCTTCACTTGTATTGGTCAATTCGCGCACACCATGAACGGCAAAGCAGAGTTCCAGATCACGCCGCCGGTGGTCATCGTGGGTGCCGGCCTGGCCGGCCTGGTGGTGGCGCTGCAACTGGCCGACCGCCACCCGGTGGTGGTGCTGGCCAAGCGGCAGCTCGAAGAAGGCGCGACGGCCTGGGCGCAGGGCGGCATCGTCGGCGTGCTGGGCGAAGACGACAGCATCGACTCCCACGTGCGCGACACCCAGGACGCCGGCGCTGGTCTGGTCGACGAGCACACCGCGCGCTTCATCGCCGAGCACAGCGCCGGGGCCATCGAGTGGCTGGTCGACGCTGGTGTGCCGTTCTCGGCCGACCCAGACGGCCCGCTCGGCTTGCACCTCACGCGCGAGGGCGGTCACGCGGTGCGGCGCATCGCGCATGCCGCCGACGCCACTGGCAAAGCCATCCACGACGCCTTGCTGGCGCGCGCCCGCGCCCACCCGAACATCACGCTGCGCGAGCGCTGGATGGCGGTCGATGTGATCACCTCGCGCCACCTGCGGCGCGAGGAAGCACCGCGCTGCTACGGCGTCTACGCGCTCGACATGGACGGCCGCCGCGTGGAAACGCTGCGCGCCGCCGCCGTCGTGCTGGCCACCGGTGGCGTCGGCAAGGTCTACCGCTACACCAGCAACCCCGACACCGCCACCGGCGACGGCATCGCGATGGCCTGGCGTGCCGGTTGCCGGGTCGGCAACATGGAGTTCATCCAGTTTCACCCGACCTGCCTCTACCACCCGCAGGAACGCAGTTTCCTGATCACGGAGGCCTTGCGCGGTGAAGGCGCCTTGCTGCGGCTTCCGGGCTTCGACGGCCCGGCGGGGCGTTTCATGCCGGCGCACGACGAGCGCGCCGAACTGGCGCCGCGCGACATCGTCGCCCGTGCGATCGACTTCGAGATGAAGAAGCATGGCCTCGACCATGTATGGCTGGACGCAACGCACTTGGGCGAAAGCTTCCTGAAGGAACATTTCCCGACCATCCACGCCCGCTGCCTGCAACTCGGCATCGACATCGCGCGCCAACCGATCCCGGTGGTGCCGGCGGCGCATTACACCTGCGGCGGCGTGGTGACCGACCTCGACGGCCGCACCGACCTGCCCGGCATGTACGCGGTGGGCGAAACCACCTACACCGGCCTGCACGGGGCCAACCGGCTGGCCAGCAACTCGCTGCTGGAATGCGTGGTGCTCGGCCGCACCTGCGCCGAGCGCATCGACCAGACACCCATGAACGTGCCTGAAGTGCTGCCTGACTGGGACGAGAGTCAGGTCGAGGACGCCGACGAGCAGGTGGTCATCGCCCACAACTGGGACGAGCTCCGGTTGCTGATGTGGAACTACGTCGGCATCGTGCGCACCACCAAGCGGCTGGAGCGCGCGCTGCACCGCATCAAGCTGTTGCGCGACGAAACGCTGGACTACTACGCCAACTTCCGCGTCACGCGCGATTTGCTCGAGCTGAGGAATCTGGTGGTGTGCGCCGAGCTGATCGTTCGTTCGGCGCTGCGCCGCCATGAAAGCCGCGGGCTGCACTACAGCCGCGACTTCCCGCACACGCTGCCGGTGAGCTTTCCGACCGTGCTGACACGGCCGGCGCGCAGCGAGCAGCACCGCCGCTGAATCTGCCCTTGCCGCGTTTCGCTTGCCGGCCGGACGGTTGCCGGCAGCGCATGTTATTCAGCTGCGGGCGCGCATTGCAGTGCGCGCTTGCACGAAGCCCAAGGCGAATTCAACCGCACCGGCAACCTGGCGCGCGCTCTCTTCTCGCTCGCGGTCGCTGAGGTAGAAAGAAAAGTCCACCTCGTGCCGGATGTAGCGCGGCTGCAGCCGGTTCAGTGCCACGCAGGCGACGTCGGCCAGCAGATCGGGGTCGTGCGAGAGGCCGGGGAAACCGGGCGCAGCTTCGAGCACGGCATCGCAGACGCTGCGTTCGTTGTAGTTGCGGATCGACGTGAAATCGACGCTCATGGCAGGCTCTCTTGGCAGGGTTCGAGCCTGCCTTATCGGCCGCCAAGGTGGCGACTTGAGCCCGGGCGCGGCAGCCGGTCTCAAGCCGCGCCGACGTTCGGCACGAATCCGCCCACCGGTGCCTGCAGGCTGGCGGGGTGGCGCGCCACGAAGTCGAGCATGCGGTCGATGCAGCCCAGTGCCTGAGAGCGCACCGGCTCGTCGACGTGGACCTCGCCGCTGCCTGTTTCAAGGCAGGCCAGCACGCCTTGCAGCGCGTTCATCGCCATCCAGGGGCAATGCGCGCAACTCTTGCAGGTGGCGCTGTTGCCGGCGGTGGGCGCCTCGATCAGCGTCTTGCCGGGCGCCAGCTGGCGCATGCGGTGCAGGATGCCGTTGTCGGTGGCCACGATGTAGGTCTGCGCGTCACCTTGCACCACGGCGTTCAGCAACTGCGTGGTGCTGCCCACCACATCGGCCACCGCCACCACGCTCTGCGGGGATTCGGGATGCACCAGCACCATCGCGCCAGGGTGCTGGCGCTTCAGCAGTGCGAGTTCCAGGCCCTTGAACTCGTCATGCACGATGCAGGCGCCTTGCCACATGAGCATGTCGGCGCCGGTTCGCTCCTGGATGTAGCGGCCGAGGTGGCGATCGGGCGCCCAGAGGATTTTTTCACCCTGGGCATGCAGGTGGCTGACGATGGCCAGCGCGCAGGAACTCGTCACCATCCAGTCGGCGCGCGCCTTCACCGCCGCACTGGTGTTGGCGTAGACGACCACCTTGCGGTCGGGATGGGCGTCGCAGAAGGCGGCGAAGTCGGCGGGCGGGCAGCCGAGATCGAGCGAGCAGGTGGCTTCGAGGTCGGGCATCAGCACCCGCTTGTGCGGCGACAGGATCTTGGCGCTTTCGCCCATGAAGCGCACACCCGCCACCACCAGCGTCTGCGCCGGGTGGTCCCGCCCGAAACGCGCCATTTCCAGAGAATCGGCGACGATGCCGCCGGTCTCGAGCGCCAGGTCCTGCAGGTCACCGTCGACGTAGTAATGCGCCACCAGCACGGCGTCGTGCGCCTTCAGCAGCCTGGCGGCGCGCGCCTTGTGTTCGGCACGGTCGACGGGGCTGAGAGGCGCCGGCACCCGTGCCCAGGCTTGAGCGGTGCAACTGGCGCCGGTGGCGTCCTGGCGGGTGTAGTCGAAGAGCACTTGGGTCATGTTTTGCAATTCCTGTGGCTTGGCTGCGGGTCGGTGCCGGAACGGGGTCGCCGGAATTTCTCGGAAGATCGTAACGCGGCGGGCTTGCGGGCGTTTACGCTTCGGGAATGAGCATTTCTTCGGTCACCCCAACGACCGTCAGCGAAAGCCGTAGAGACGTCACCGTCATCGGCCTGATCGGCATGGCGCATGGCACCTCGCACTTTTTCCACCTGCTGCTGCCACCGCTGTTCCCCGTGTTCATCCGCGAGTTCGGCCTCAGTTATTCGGAACTGGGTTTGCTGGTGTCGCTGTTTTTCATCATCTCGGGCGTCGGCCAGGCGCTGGCCGGGTTTCTGGTCGACCGCACCGGCGCGCGGCCGGTGCTGTTTGCCGCGCTCGGCTGCTTCGTGCTGGCGGCGCTGGCCGCGGCCACGGCCCAGGGTTATGGCGGCTTGATGCTGGCCGCCGCGCTCGCCGGCCTCGGCAACTCGCCTTTCCACCCCGCCGACTTCACCATCCTCAACAAGCGGGTTTCCGCCAAGCGCATCGGTCATGCGTTTTCAGTGCATGGCATCACCGGCAACCTGGGCTGGGCGATCGCCCCGGTGTTCCTGATCGGCGTGGCCGGCCTGGCCGGCAACTGGCGCGTCGCCTATCTGGCCGCCGCGCTGATGGCGCTGGCGGTGCTCGTCGTGCTGGTGCTGAACCGCCACAGCATCGACGACCGCCAGGGCCAGTGGGCGCATGAGAACGCCGCTGCGGGCGCGGCAGCGGCGCCGGAGCACCCGATGGCCTTCTTGAGGCTGCCCTCTGTGTGGCTGTGTTTTTCGTTTTTCTTCTGGACCACCGCCGCGCTCAGCGCGATCCAGAGTTTCGCCGGGCCGGCGCTCGGCCTGATGCACGGTTTGCCGGTGTCGGTGACGGCTTTCGTCGTCACCGGCTACATGCTGTGCGGCGCCGCCGGCATGGTGGCTGGCGGTTTCCTGGTCGGCCGCGTGCAGCAACTGGAGAAGACCATCGCGCTGGCGATGGCCGGCTCCGCGCTGCTGCTGCTTCTGGTGGCCAGCGGCGTCTTGCCGCCAATGGCGGCGGCGGCGGCGGTGTCGCTGGCCGGACTGGGCACCGGCCTGGCGGGACCGTCGCGTGACATGCTGATCAAGCGCGCCGCGCCGCCCGGGGCCACCGGGCGCGTTTACGGCACGGTGTATTCGGGCCTGGACCTCGGCTTCGCGCTGGCCGCGCCGGCTTTCGGCTGGCTGCTCGATCATGGTCAGCCGAACGCCGTGTTTGGCGCCGCGGCGGCTACGCTGTGCATGGGCATTGCCTCGGCGGCGCTGGTAGGTTCGAGGATCCGCACGGCTAGCCGTCCCGTGCTGAACCTTTGACCGGTTGACGCAGCCCTCCGCGGCACAGCGGCTTCTAGGGGTGCGGCCCGCCTTTACACCGCAGTGGCCCCGCAATAGCATCTTTCGTTGTTTCATCGCGGAGCAGCGGTCATGGCGCAGTTTTCGAAGTCGAAGATCCAGCGGTCCGTCGAGCGTTTGTTCACGCTGCTGGGATTGGCAGGCGCGGCTGCCACGGCCTTGCCGGTTCAGGCGACACAGTTGCCTGAACGGCTGAAGCTCGAAGCGCGTGTCGCGCAGGCCAGGCAAGTGCTGCGCGACGCCGCGCGAGCGCCGGTTGAATCCGGGAGCGAGGCCAAAACTGCGGCCGAAATCGCCGCCGGCACCTTGCTCGCGCAAGCCAACAACTGGAACAACTGGCCCAACTGGAGCAACTGGGCCAACTGGGCGAATGGCTGAATCCGCGGAGGTGCTGGCATCACCACCGCACCGGGTCTTTTCGGCGGCGCCGCTGATTCGCTGGTTTCCCCGGCGCGGTAAAAAAGCTGCATCCGCCGGTTCCCTGGCCTTGCTGCCGCTGCCGGTTCAATCCCGTACCCGCCTGCTGATCCTTCAGCCCACGCCGTTCTGCAACATCGATTGCGACTACTGTTATCTGCCCGGCCGCGACAACACCGCGAAGATGGGCCTGGGCACGGTGCGGCTGGCGGCGCAACGCCTGTTGGAGGACGCTCTGGCTGGCCCGTCGCTGACGGTCGTCTGGCATGCCGGCGAGCCGCTGATGATGCCGCCTGACTTCTACCGCGATGCATTCGCCATCGTTGAAGACGTGCTCGGTGCGACGACGCAGATCGCCCATTCGATGCAGACCAACGCCACGCTGATCGACGACGACTGGTGCGAATTCTTTCAGCGGCATGCCGTGCGGGTCGGTGTCAGCGTCGACGGCCCCGCCGCGCTGCATGACCTGCACCGCCGCACGCGCGCCGGCAAGGGCAGCCACGCATTGGTGCTGCGCGGCCTGGAGCGCTTGCGCGCGCACGCCATTCCCCACCATGCGATCGCCGTCGTCACGCAGACCACACTGGCGCACGCCGACGCGTTTTTCGATTTCTTCGATCAGCAGGGCATCCGGGACATGGGCTGCAACTTCGACGAGGCCGAAGGACCGCACACGTCGTCGAGTCTGGCCGGGCGCGAAGAAGCGCACGCCGCGTTTCTGCAGCGTCTTCTCGAACGTTCGCTGGCCTGCGGCGGACGCGTGCTCGTGCGTGAACTTGCCAACGCCTACAGGCTGGTCGCCGAGCCGCTGCCGCAATATCTCTGGCGCGGCCAGTCGTGGCCCGACAACCCGCAGGTGATGCCCTTTGCGCTTTTGTCGGTGGCCTGGAACGGCGACTTTTCCACCTTCTCGCCCGAGTGGCTCGGCCAGCCCTCGGCCACGTTTGGCGACTTCGTGCTCGGCAATGTCGCGCTGGGCGGTTATCTGGCCAGCGCGGATGCAGAGAACTTCCAGCGCCTTTGGGGCGCGGTGGCCGCGGGCACCGAAGCCTGCCGACGCGGCTGCGCGTGGTTCGGTTTCTGCGGCGGCGGCGCGCCGGTCAACAAGCTGTATGAGAACGGTGACCTGTCGAGCACCGAAACGCTGTACTGCCGCAGCATGCTGCAGCGCCCGCTCGACACCGTGCTGCGCCGCATCGAACTGGACGGCGGATTGCCGGCAACTGCAGCCGCCGCGCCGCGCCCACCGGAGACAAGGTCATGAACCGTTTCAAGGTCTGCAACTACAGCGCGTTCATCAGCTACGCGCATGCCGACGACGAAGGCTGGATCTCGGATTTCGCCAGCGAACTCGAGCGCAGACTGAGGAACCGCGTCGGCCGCAGCACCGGCGTCACCGTGCCGGGCATGCACCTGAGCGGCAAGGACGGGCCGGTGGGCGGCTCGCTGAGCAGCGAACTGCAGGCGCGTATCGCCGAGTCTTTCGTGATGATCATCGTCGTGCACGACGACTACGCGCAATCGCCCTGGTGCCTGAAGGAGCTCGAGTACTTCAAGGCCCTGTTCGGCGAGCGGGGTTTTCTCGACCGCCTTTACGTGGTGGCCATGTCCGAGCGCGCCATCAACCTCGTCTGTGCCAAACCTTCGTGGAAGCAGTTGTTGCCGTTCGACGACCAGATCTGGATTCCGTTCTTCAGGGAAGACGACCACAACCGGCCGGCCCGGGTGCGGCTCGATCAGGGGCAGTTTTCGCAGCGTTTCGAAGACCAGCTCGAGCGGCTGCTCGTCGACCTGGTAGACAAGGTGAAGGCCGACTGCGCGCTGCCGCCCGCCCCGCCGCCGCCGCCGTTGTCGCCATCGGCGGACGGCAGGGCCGCTGCCACGCCGGCATCGACCTGCGCCGCGCCGCTGCTGTTCGGCGTGGCCTCGCCCGAACTTGCCGCGCCGGTGCGGAAGCTCGCCGACGAATTGCGCGCCGCCGGTGTGCAAGCCGACCTGCTCGCCCCCGAGTCCTTGAACGGCGACTTCCCCGAGTTCGATTCGGCGTCGCATCTCGTGCTGCCGTTCAGCAGCGGCGGCGAGTCGCTCAGACCGTACAAGTTCTCCGCCGGCGGCCATCTGGCCGCGCAGCGTGACGTGTGGCTGGGCAAGGGCAGGCCCGCCTCCCAACTCATCTGGCTCGACCTGCGGGAGTTTCCCTGCGCCGCGCCAGCCGGTCGCGGGCACGCCGAACTGGTGGCGCAGATCGAGGCCGATTCGATCAAGCCCGACGCCCTTCGCCAGCGTTTCCTGCCGCAGCGCCCGCCACTGCCTCCGCCTGCGCCGGTGGCGGCCAGCGAGCGCGTCAACATCTACATCGAAAGCAACCAGAACGAGGTCGACCTCTGGGACCCGCTGGGCGAGAAAATCAAGAAGAAGTGGGACGAACTCGTGCTCGAGTACGGCACCGCGCTGGTGCCGCCGCTGTGCCTGCACGCGCGCGGCCTGCCGTTGGCCGAGATCGAGAAGTATCCGGCGCTCGACGATGCCGACGGCGTGGTGATGCTGTGGGGCCAGAAGTCTCCCGACTCGCTGCGCAACCAGATCGAGAAGGTCGAGCTGAAGATGCCCGGCGACATGCCGCCGGGCATCGTGGCCTATCTGATGCCGCCGCAGCCTGACCCGAAGAAGAGGGTGCTGCCCAACCTGTGGAAGGTGCTGCGCTTCCAGGGCGCCGACTCCGCCGACATCGATATCGTGCAGGAAGAGGCTGCGCTGCTGAAGGAGTTCCTGCGCAAGATCCTCGTGCGCAGCACGCGCAAGCGGCATGCCGCCGTGCTGCCCGCCGCGCCGACCTTGCCATGAGCGCGCAGCGCGGAGGGTCCTCCGATGAGTGAACACGGCCCTTCCGCCACAGCCGCCCATGGCGGCATCAAGCTGCCGGCCGAGCCCTATCCCGGCCTGCGGCCCTTCCTCGACTTCGAAGCCTCGCTGCTTTTCGGCCGCGAGCGCCAGGTGCGCGAGGTCATCGAGCGCATGCGTGACACGCATTTCGTCGCCGTCATCGGTGGCTCCGGCTCGGGCAAGTCTTCGTTGATCCTGGCCGGCGTGGTGCCCGAACTGCGCAGCTTCGGCATCCCGGGCGCCGGTGACTTCTGGCTGTCGATGGTGTGCACGCCGGGCACCAACGTCGCGCAGGTCGACCAGGCAAAACGGCTGAACTCGCCGCTGACGCGTATGGCCTGGAAGTTCGCGGCGCTGCTTCGCTCGCGCGGTTCCGCAGAGGCCGACGCTGCCCGGCTCGATGAGATCGCCGCTTGCCTGCGTGAGGAAGTCGGCTTCTCCCGCATCATCGACCGCTACACGAGCGAGCTCGCCGCGCCCCCGGGGCCGGACCCCAGGGAAGCGCGTTTCCTCTTCGTCGTCGATCAGTTCGAAGAGCTCTTCCACCCCACCAACCGGAACGTCGAAGACTGCCGGCTTCTCGTCGAGCGGATCATCGACCACTTCTTCAGCCCGCACCCGCGCTGTTACGTGGTGCTGACGATGCGCAGCGAGCACCTGAACGACTGCGCCGGTTACCTCGAACTGCCGGATGCGATCAACAAGGCCTCTTACCTGGTGCGCCGGCTCGACAGGGACGAGTTGCGCAGCGCCATCGTCGACCCCGCCCGGAGGCTCTTGCGTCTGCGCCAGCGCGGCGAAGACGACACCGCGCGGCTCCCCGCTTCGGTGGAGTTCGAATCCGCGGTCACCGAGCGCCTGCTGCGCGACGTGCAGGCCATCACCGGCGACCCCGACCACCTGCCGCTGCTGCAGCACTTGCTGGCGCGCGTCTGGCAGGCCGCGCTGGAGCGTGTGAAGGACAGGCTCGATCTGCCCGACCTGATCACCGCAGCCGACCTCGCCAAGGCCGTCGGCGCCAGCGCGCCGGCCACCGAGGCAGCCCTCGACGGACGCGTGAACCTGCTCAGGCTCAGTCTGGAAAACTGGGCCGAGGCGCTGTACCAACGCCACGACACGGCCGAACGCGGCCTCATCGATGCCGTGCTGCGCCACCTGGCCGTGAAGGATCCGAACACCGGCATGTATTCGCAGCAGCGCATCAACGTCGACGACAACGCGCGTTTTCTCGGCGCGGGCAAGACACGTGCCGATCTGCATGCCCTGATCCGCCAGGGTTTCCTGGGCGAGGTCGACTACCTGTTCTGGGACGACGAAAACCCGGCCCGCGTGACGCTGAAGGTTTCGCACGAGTCCTTCATTCGTGGCTGGGCGCATTTTCGCCAGGTCGTCGACGCCGAGGCCGACCGCTTCGAGAAGTTCGTCGACCTGCTGCTCAAATGTTCGGATTGGGTGCGCAGTGAGCATGACGATGCCTTCCTGCTGGAAGCCGGCGACCTGCGCCGCATGAGCGACGCCTCGCTCGAGCCGATGCTGGCCGACGCCACCGAGCGCGAAGCCTGGTTCCGCTTCCTGCTGCAGGGCCGCGACGGCGCCCGGCTCGCCAGACTGGAGCCCGAGGTCGACCGTTTCGTCGCCGCGTCCGTGGAGCGCCAGCGAGCGGCACGCCAGCGTGACGGCCTGCGCCGCCTGGCCTGGCGGGCGGTGGCGGTCGGACTCCTGCTGGCGGTGCCGCCGCTGCTCTTCTGGACCGTCGTGCAGGGGCCGGTGCTGTCGCGCACCGCTCTGATGTTCAAGGCCGGCAGCGTGGCCGGCGCCACGCCGATACCGCAGCCGCCCAACTACCCGGCCGCGGGCTCGGCCGCGCCCGCGCTGAAGTCACTTCTGGACGCGGCGGCGGCGCTCGACACCGGCCGCTGGGGAGGTGGCCCGATGGCGGCCACCAACCGGCTGCTGCTCGACAGGCTGTCGGGTTTTCCGTTCGTCAGGCCGCAGGCGGAGTTTCTGGAGCGCGTGGCGGCAGGCGCAGAGCCGGCCGTCAACGGCAGCCTGCGCCAGGTGCTGGAAAGCGCGGTCTGGCTGATGCCGAAGGTGGTGAACGAGCAAACCGGCAAGGGCGGCCAGAAGGGCGAAAAGCTGCTCTCGCCGGACGCCACGCTGAAGGCCGGTTGCGACCTCGTGGCGCCGCCCAGCCGCATCAGCAGCAGCGCCAGCATCCGCAGACCCGGGCGCCTCTTTACCGCCACGAACCCGGTCAACCCGAAGTTCAACCGCAGCATCTTCGTGCCCGACATGGACCCGGGCGACACCGTGATGGAAGTGCGGTCGGCCGCCGTCGACGCCGCCGGCGGCTGCCGTTCGGCGCAGGAGATTCTCAGGATTCCGCGCTTTCTGGAACCCGATCTCGTGATCGACGCCAACCTGCGCCACGTCATGCACACGGCGGCTGATAACGCCGCCGGCACGAAGACCGTGGCCCTGTACGAGATCGACTGGGAACTCACCGACGCCGAAGGTGGCCGGCTGGTGCGCAAGATTCCCCGCGTCGTGCTGACTGGGGCCGAGGCCGCCGAACAGGTGACGCGTTCGGCCAGGCTGCCGAATGCCGCTGTGCCCGCAGTGCCCGCTGTGCCCGGACCGCCCGGCGTGGCCATCCTCGACACCTGGCGCATGCCGGCGGGCCGCGCCATGGCCGTCGATGGCCGGCTCTGGCGCATCTTCACCTCGCAGGCGCAGCGCGTGTCGAACGGCGACGCCGACACGCGCCTGCGGCCGCTGGCAGCCGCCCTGCAGGGCTCTGCCTGCGCCGAACTCGGAGCACGGTTGCAGGCACGCAGCCAGCGCGGCTTCGAGACTGTGATGTTCGACCAGGGGGCGAAATCCACGCACTGCGTGGCGGTGGCCCGGGGCCGCCCGCCCGACGCGTCGGACAAGACCGACCAGGTCGTCGTCGCGGTTTATGCGAAGCCACAGCGCGACGCCATCGCGGGCCTGGAGGCCGCGCTGCCGGCGCCCGTGGCGAGCCTGCCGCGGTTCACCCGCGTCAAGTCGGGTGCGGCTCTGCAGTGGTGGGTGGGTGCCAGCGATGGCGAACTGGCCGGCTGGGTGGCGGCACTCGGCCCCGACAACAACGGGCAGCTTCGCCACATCGCGGCGCCCTGGAGCACCTGCGCGTTGTGGCGCCTCGGCAGCGAGGTGCTGGCGCAGCAGCCGGGTCAGGGCGGGACTGTGCCGGGCGGTCGCGACGACAAGGTCTGCTCGGGTCGCTAGCGCTGTGGCTGGCGGCCGCCTGCGGCCCGCTACAGTCAGGTCATGCATGACCATCAAGCCACTTCGTTGCCCGCCCGGCTGGCCGGCCACGCGCTCGTCGAGGCGCTGATCGCGCAGGGCGTCGACACCTGCTTCGGCGTGCCGGGCGAGAGTTTTCTCGCCGCGCTCGACGGTTTCCACGAACACCGCGAACGCATCCGCTTCATCGCCTGCCGGCAGGAGGGCGGCGCCTCTTTCATGGCAGAGGCGCAGGGCAAGCTCAGCGGCCGGCCGGGCATCTGCTTCGTGACGCGCGGTCCGGGCGCCAGCAACGCCGCCATCGGCCTGCACACGGCATTCCAGGACTCGACGCCGATGATCTTGTTCATCGGCCAGGTGGCCAGCGAACAGCGCGACCGTGAGGCCTTTCAGGAAATCGACTACCGGCAGATGTTCGGCCCCGGCACCCTGGGCATGGCCAAGTGGGTGGGCGAGGTGCAGAGCGCCGAGCGACTGCCCGAATACGTGGCGCGCGCCTTCCACACGGCCATGCAGGGCCGGCCGGGACCGGTGGTGCTGGTGCTGCCGGAAGACATGCTGTGCGTGCCGATCACGGCGCCGGTGCTGCCGCGCGCCGAGCCGGTTCATGCCTGGCCGGCGCCGGGCGCGCTGCGCGAATTGCGTGCGCTGCTGATGTCGGCCGAGCGGCCGATCATGATCGTCGGCGGCAGCGGCTGGGACGCCGCCGGCTGCCTGGCGCTGCAGCGTTTCGCCGAGAACTGGCAGCTGCCGGTGGCCTGCGGTTTCCGCTTCCAGGACACCTTCGACAACCGGCACCCGCTGTACGCGGGCGACGTCGGCATCGGCATCAACCCGAAGCTGGCAACGCGCGTGCGTGATGCCGACCTGGTGCTCGCCATCGGCCTGCGGCTGGGCGAAATGACGACCGGCGGCTACACGCTGCTGGCCGCACCTCGGCCGCGACAGACGCTCGTCCACATGCACGCCGGCGCCGAGGAACTCGGCCGCGTCTACGCCGCCGACCTGATGCTGCAGGCCTCGATGGCCGTCGCCGCCAAGGCCCTGGAGACGCTGGCTGCGCCGCCGTCCGTGCCTTGGACCGCGCTTGCCGCAGCGGCGCATGCCGACTACGAGGCCAACCTTCAGGCGCCCGTGGTGGCGCCGCTCGACATGGCGGTGGTCATCAAGACGATGCAGCGACTCAGCCCCGACGACAGCGTTTTCACGAACGGCGCCGGCAACTACAGCGGCTGGCTGCACCGCTTTTGCCGCTATCCGGGGCTGCAGCATGCGGGCCGCACGCAACTGGCGCCGACATCGGGGGCGATGGGCTACGGTTTCCCCGCCGCCGTGGCCGCCGCGCTGCTGCAACCCCAGCGCTGGGCGATCAATATCGCGGGTGACGGCGACTTCCTGATGACCGGCCAGGAACTCGCCACCGCCACCGGCTACGGCGCCGGCAAGCTGATCTGTGTCGTGGTCGACAACGGCACCTACGGCACGATCCGCATGCACCAGGAACGCGAGTACCCCGGGCGCGTCAGCGGCAGTGACCTCTACAACCCGGACTTCGTGGCGATGGCGGCCGCCTTCGGCTGGCAGGCCGAACGCGTGGCGCGCACAGAAGATTTCGAAGCGGCCTACGCCCGCGCGCTGGCGCGAGGCACGCCGACGTTGCTGCACCTGGTGCTGGCCGCCGACGTGAGCACCAGCCGCACCACGCTGACAGCGATCCGCGCGGCGACCAAGCATTGATCACGACACAACGCTGATCGCGCCCCTCAGCCGCGCCGGCCCGCCAGCAGAAGCACCACGCCGGCCGACACCACGCCGGCGGCAGCCCATTCGGTGCCGCTGACCACCTCGCCGCCCAGGCTGACGCCCAGCAGCATGCCGATCAGCGGATTGACGAAGGTGTAGCTCGACGCCGTGGCCGCGCTGGTGCGCTGCAGCAGCACCATGTAGGCGGAAAAGCCGATGATCGAACCGGCGGTCATCAGGTAGAACCAGCTTGCCAGCGCCAGACGGTCGGGCGGAAAGACGGGCTGCTCGCCGACCAGCCACGAGGCCGCCAGCAGCATCGCGCCACCGGCCAGCATCTGACTGGCATATCCCATCGACCCCGGCGTCAGCGTCAGGCGGCGTCCGCCGGGCAGGCCGTGCAGCGCCCACACGCTGCCCAGCGACCAGGTCAGGCAAGCCAGACTGATGGCCGCCAGCCCGGCGCCCGAGGCGGAATAACCCTGGCCTTGCGTCAGCAGAAACACCCCACCGAGGCCGATGGTGATCCCAGTGGCTTCCAGCCGCGAGGGCCGCACGCCGTACGGCCACTGGAGCAGCGCCACCAGGGCCGGCACCACCGCGATGAAGGCCACCACCAGCCCCGAATTGATGCTGACTTCAGCCACCGCCGTGGCGCCGTAACCGCCGCCGAGCATCAGCGCGCCGAGCACGCCGGCATTCAGCCATTCGCCGGCCGTCGGCCAGGATCCGCCACGCCAGCGCGCCCAGGCGCCGAGCAACAGGCCGGCGGCGACGAAGCGGCTGCCCATCTGGAAGAAGGGCGGGAAACTGACCAGCGCCCACTTGATGGCGAGGTAGGTCGAGCCCCAGATCAGCCAAGTGGCGGCCAGGCAGCCGATGATGAGCGGCGGCAGGCGGCGGGAAAGCGGCGCGGAGATCGGCATGACGGCAGACATGAACCACATGTTACGCAGGCGAACGCCCTTCATCCATAGGTTCAGAAAGGCTGATTCGAAGAATCGCCTTGAATTAGACGGTTCAACGGAGCATGATCTTTCAAATGCCGTCAACCATGACACTCGACCTCTACGACACCCGCATCCTGGCCGCACTGCAGGCCGATGCCCGCCTGAGCCTGGCCGAACTCGGCCGCCGGGTTCACCTGAGCCAGCCGGCGGTCAGCGAGCGTGTACGCAAGCTCGAAGGTGCCGGCGTCATCACCGGCTACCGCGCCACCGTCAACCTGGCGGCGCTGGGCTATGGCATCCGCGCGCTGGTGAGGGTTGGGCGTACGGAGTACGCTCGCATGGTGCGCCTGATCGGCAACACGCCGGAGATCGTCAACGTCTGGAACGTGACCGGTGAAGACAGCTGGATGCTGGAGATCGCGGTCGTCGATGTCGCCCACCTCGACTCGGTGGTCAGCGAGCTCTGCCTGCTCGCCGAGACATCGACCTCGATCATCCTCAAGACCTTGCGCGAGCACCAGGTCATGCTGCCGCCACTGCGGCATGAACCGCAAGATGCCGGCAACCCCCGCCTGACCTCGAACCCGGAGTCCGCCGTATGAACGAGTTTTCCACCTGTGACCTTTGTGATGCCCATAAGGCCGGCACCGACGGCGCCTTTCGCGTGCTGCCTCCGGCTTACCGCGATTTCGGCGGCCGGGCGCGTTTCGCCGGCATGGTCAGCACGCTGCGGGTCTTCGAGGACAACTCGCTGGTGAAGGCGGCGGTCGAATCAGCCGGCACCATCGACACGCCGAATGGCCCGGTAGGCCGCGTGCTGGTGGTCGACGGCGGCGGTTCGCTGCGGCGCGCGCTGATCGGCGGCAACCTCGCCGCGGCCGCGGCGCGCAACGGCTGGGCCGGCCTGGTGATCGAAGGCGCCGTGCGCGACGTGGCCGAACTGCAGGCCTGCGACGTCGGCATTCGCGCCCTGGGCGTCGTGCCGATGCCCACGGTCAAGCGAAACGAGGGCGAGCGTGACGTGCCGGTGCAGATGCAGGGCGTCTGGGTGCGCCCGGGTGACTGGCTGTATGCCGACGCCGATGGCATCGTCGTCATGGCGGCAACCTGACATGGCCGCGTCCAACACGCCTGCCGACTGGGTGCTGGTGCCCGGCACCGAGGAAGACATCGAAGCCGTGGCGCGCTATTGCCGCAAGATGGTGACGCAGCGCGCGCTGTTTGCCGCCGGCGTCTCCATCGTGCCGGTGCCCGGACTCGACTGGGTTACCGACGTCGCCGTGCTGATGCGTCTGCTGCCGAAGATCAACGCCGCCTTCGGCCTCTCCGCCGCGCAGATCGAGCGGCTTGCGCCCGACCGCAGGTTGGTCGTCTACAAGGCCATCAGTGCGGGCGGCGGTGTGCTGATCGGCCGCGTGTTGACGCGCGAACTGGTGCTCAAGATGGTGCGCCTGGTGGGCGTGCGGCTGACCACCCAGCAGGCGGCGAAGTTCGTACCGATCGCCGGCCAGGCGGTGTCTGCCGCGCTGACGTTCTCGGCCTTGAAGTTCGTCTGTGAACAGCACATCAAGCAGTGCATGTCGGTGGCCCGGCAACTGCAACTGCCCGCGCCGACCGAGGTGATCTGAGCGCCTGGTGAGCGCCTGATGATGAACGCCTGACAGACGCCGGCTACAATGCGTCTTTCGGGGCGTAGCGCAGCCTGGTAGCGCATCTGGTTTGGGACCAGAGGGTCGCGAGTTCGAATCCCGCCGCCCCGACCACATGAATCAATGGGTTAGCTCTCACAAGAGGCTAGCCCATTTGGCTTTTTGGGGCGTCACGGGGCGAACTGGCTACTGCGGAAGACTTGTTCGGATAGAGTGATGGCGCGGACGGAGGGTCGAGGCCGTTCCGGTTGCTGACTTGGCACAAACCACCCCTCGCGGCGCAGCACCAGCGACGCGTGGCACGACGGGAGTTGACCCGCATGACGCTCGACGAACTGGCCAGGCGCCTGTCCGCCACCACGATGTTCTCGGCATTGGGCCGCGAACGACTGCTCGCGCTGCTGGAGGACAGCCCGCACCGGCAAGCCCGCGCCGGTGACTGTCTGGCCAGTTCGCTCGACGGCGTGGGAAGCCACATCGTCCTGCTGGCCGGCGAGGCCGAGGCGCAGCGCAACTGGATCGGCGCGGATGGCGTGCCGTGCTCCAGCGCGCGCCCGGTCGGTGTGCCTGCCGGCGGCCCCGGCTTCGCGCTGCTCGGCGCGGCCGGCCATCGTCACCGCGTGCAGGCGATCACCGATGTGGACTATGTGTCGATCGACAGCCACCGCCTCGAAGACTTGCTGGGTTGGGGGCACCTCGGTGCCTTCCTGCTGCCGGAGCCGCACCTGAAGGTGTTCCACAGGCTGCCGCTGGAGAACGTGGCCAAGGCGATTGATTGCCTGGTCGAGAGGCGGGTGGCCGCCGGCGAAACCATCGTCACGCAGGGTGAGCCCGGCGACAGCTACTACGTCATCCTTGCCGGCGAGGCCGATGTCCTGGAATCCGATGCCCACACCGGCCTGCCGACTTTGGTCAACCGCCTGAGCGACGGTGACAGTTTCGGTGAGGAAGCCCTGCTGGCCGATTGCCAGCGCACGGCAACCGTGATGATGACGACGTCCGGTCGCCTGTTGTTGCTCGGCAAGTCTGATTTCGACGCGCTGCTCAGACCGCCCCTGGTCGAAGTGATCGACGCCAGCGAAGCGAAGAATCTGCTTGCGCGCGGCGAGGCGTGCCTGCTGGATTGCCGCTGCGCTGCCGAGCACGACGGCAGTCGCATTCCGGGCGCCCGACTGGTACCGCTCGAGAGTCTGCGCCACGACGGTGTGTTCGCACTCGAGCAGGATCTGCTCTACATCGTCTATTGCGGCACGGGTCGGCGCAGCCGGGCCGCAGTGTTCCTGCTGGCCGAACGTGGCATCCGGGCGCGTTCGTTGACTGGCGGCATCTCGTCCTGGCCTTACGAAGTCGAGGGCGCTGCCGTCTGAATTGCAGCGGGCCTTCGCGTCGGCCAGCGGCGATGCGTCACGCGGTCTCTGGCGTGACCGCGAAGCGGGCTTCCCCGGTCTTCGCAGTGCCGACGATGCGCCCGGGGTAGGTCAGCCAGCGCATCACGGCGTTGCAGTTCGGCGTCGAACGTGGTGTTCTCGAACCAAGACTCGAACTGCTGGTGCACGATGGGCTCGCCGTCGTGGGGCGACAGCTCGGGCACCAGTTGCCACTCAAGGCTGCCGCGCACCGATTGGCTGTCGTCGTGTTGCACCCGGAGCACTGGCGCGCCCGAGGTTGGCGAACGTTCCACGGCGTGGGCGACGTTGCCGGTGACCCGAGGCCTGCCCCACGCGCGCTGAACCGCACCCACCTGGGTATCGACGACGAGCAGGGCCGATTGACGGCCATTGCGGGTCACGGCCAAATCGTTCTCAACCGGAGTTGCACCCCATCGGAATTCACTTCGGTGTCGTGCATGCCGACACTTGCAGCGTCGCAAGTTTCGAGAAGCAGCCTGGCCTCGAGCTGCCGGCCTGCTGCTCGGCGCCTGACACCGGTCAAGGTTTGGCCGGTGCGATCACCACCGGCGCACCAACCTCGCGCGTCACGAGTTCGCGGTAGATGCCTCCGGCCGACGCGCTGCCGCTGGTGGTGCCTTCACCCTTCATACGGGCCAGGCAGTCCTTTCGATCGGGATCGGGCAGGCGGTCGCAGCGGGCGGCGGCATTGCGTGCGTAGTCTGGTGCGCTTCCGCCGACCAACCCTTTGCGGGCTTCCGCCTGAGCCGCGCCGGCCTCGCGCAGGCAAGTGGCGCGGTCCTGGTTCGAACTGCCGTTCATGCAGGCGGCGCGCTCCTGCTGATAGGAAGTCGGGGCGCTGGCCGCGCTGGCCGCCAACCAACCCGTTGTGCCGCCGCCCAGCAGCAGGGCCATGGCGGCAACGCGGATATTCCCGGACAACTTTTGATTCATGGCGTTTTCTCCTCATATTGCGGCGGTCGCCGCGCGGCCGCTCGGGGGTTGTTTGTTGCCGGTACAGCCATGCGGGTCGTGCCGGCAGCGTCTTGGTTCATGGCTGGCTGCGCAGGTCGACCGTCGCCAAGTCGACACCGTTTGTCGGCGTCTGGCCAACGCGTGCCGCCAGCCCCAGCCTGACCTGGCAGTCGGCTCGCAGCAGGTGGTCACGCTGTGCATTGCAGCGCCAGGTCGCGTCGGCCAGGTTGAGTTGCGCATCGCGCCGCACCTGGCCTTGTTCGACGGCGCCGCTGACCACTTCCAGGAATGTCAGGCATAACGCGCCCAGGGCGAGCGCGGCCAGGACAGCTGGCAACCTGAGTTCCCGCAGTGCGCTTAACAACAATGGCGTCTGCGGAGCCGATATCGTGCCCGCAAGATCGTGGCGGAACGTGTGGCTGGTGTCGCGTTTCATTCCTGCTCCTGTCATGGCTCGCGATGGCCGCGCGCCCGGTTGACTGAATGTTGCGGGAGTCACCGGCGACCCGCCATCGGGAATGCGGCGCACTTGCTGTAGGAGAGGCCTTACAGGCCGATCACAGGTGGCGGTTCCATCCCAGCCGTGGCCGCGCTTCTTGCACTTCGCCTGCGTGCGACGTCGCACAGACGCCGCAGGTGCCTGTCTATAAAAGGGAGACAGGTTGCCGGCGCAGAAACGCCTTTCACCACGGCGCGCCGATCGCGCCTCCCGTTTTTAAACCCCAGGAGCACACACCATGAATTCCCGCCTCGTCATTACCCTCAGCCTTTCCTTGCTGGCCCTGTCGATCACCGCCTGCAGCGGCATGTCGACGCGCGACACGAACACTGCCGCCGGCGCGGCCATCGGCGGCGTGGCCGGCGCCGTGCTGACCGGCGGCAGCGCCGCGGGCACGGTCGGCGGCGCCGCCGTCGGCGGCGTCATCGGCAATCAGATCAAGAAGTGACGGTTCGGCCCTGGGCGAAGAAATGCGCCCAGGGTCGGGACCGACCAGCGCCGACGGATGGCAGCGCAAGCGGCAGGCTCAGCCGATCAGGCTGGCCCGTGCTTCGAACGAAGGGAAAGCTGCGGCCATCGCGGCGTAGGCTTCCTGCTCAGCGTCTGTCACCGCCAAGGGCACGACGATGCGCAACACAGCGTACAGGTCGCCCTGCGGCGTGCCAGGAAGGCCCTTTCCCTTCAGCCGCAGCTTTCGGCCCGGCAGCGAGCCCGGTGCGATGATCAGTTGCACCGGCCCATCCAGCGTCGGCGTGGTGACAGTGGCGCCTAGCGCGGCTTCCCAGGGCGCCAGCGCCAGTTCCAGATAGAGGTCTCGCCCTTCAAGTCGGAATATCCGGTGCGGCGCCAACTCGATCTCGAGGTAGAGATCACCGGCCGGCCCGCCACCGGAACCCGCGCTGCCCTGTCCGGCCAAGCGCAGGCGCTGGCCCTGGCGCACGCCTTTGGGGATGTTCACCTCCAACTGCCGATCGTGCAGCTTCGGCTGCCCCGCGCCGCCGGCCGCCGGCACGTGAAGCGTGATGTTGCGGGCCCCGCCGTGAAACGCGGCTTCGAGTTCGATGCTGACCTTGGCATGGTGGTCACCGCCTTGTCTGGGCATGGCGGCGCGGGCGCGCCCTTGCCGACCACGGCCGAACAATGACTCGAAGAAGTCGCTGTGGCCGCCGTCGCCACGGCCGCTGAACTCGAAGCCGCTGCCCCAGTCGGGCGGCGGTTCGAACGCCTCGCCGTGGCGGTGGCGGCGGCCGATGTCGTCGTAGGCAGCGCGCCGCTCGGCGTCGCTCAATGCCTCGTGAGCTTCAGCCACTTCCTTGAAACGCGCTTCGGCGTTCGGCTCCTTGCTGACGTCGGGGTGGTACTTGCGTGCAAGTTTTCGGTACGCGCGTTTGATCTCGGCCTCGGTTGCCGTGCGCTCCACGCCCAGGGTGGCGTAGTAATCCTTGAAATCCATGCTGGCTCCGGGAGGGCGGGAAGGTGTCTGGGGTGTCGGTGCACGCAGTCAGCGGCTGCCGCCCGTCGGCGACGCGCGCAGCAGATTCCCGGCGATGTCGGGCCTGGCTCGGCGCGTGGCCTGCCGATTGTGCGCGCCTTCGATGCGCGTCCGTCTCCTGGGGCCGGCCCCTTCAGGCACCGAACCTGGCCTCCTGCAGGTCGAGTTCCCGCACCACGCGACGCAGCCAGAGGTCGCCCACCGCATGGGTGGCGCCCAGGCGCAGGATCTCGGCGCGCTCCGCTGCCAGGCCGACGCGCCGCAGCTGGCGTTCGACCCGGTCATCGGCCGCCCTCGCGGCCGGGCTGTCGTGGTGGCCCCAGCGGCCAATGCGTTGCCGTTATAGCGCGGTGATGCGCGCGGCTGCCTCGTTGCAGCGCCGGCTGTCGTCGCCGCTGGCCAGCATCTTTCGCAGCGCCTCTTCGATGGCCAGCAAGGCGGCTTCGGCGGCGGCCTCGCGGGCACTGTCCTCGGCGCGCCGGTGGCTGGGTTCGGGCGGCATCGACAGACCGCGCAGCAGGCCAGGCAGCGTCAGGCTGGCCAGCAGCAGCGAGACGACGATGACGCCGGCCGCCAGCGCAATGGCCAGGTTACGCGCCGGCAAGGGAGCGCCGCTGGCCAGCATCGCAGGCAGCGTCAGGACACCGGCCAGCGTGACCGTGCCGCGCACGCCTGCCAGCGTAGCCACCAGCACCAGTTTCCAGTTCGATGACGGCGGCACGTCCCCTCGGTGCAGCGCGCCGATGAGGGTCATCTTCAGCGACGCCCATACCCAGGCGAAGCGCAGGGCCGAGAGCGCCAGCACGATGACCAGCACGTAGACCCCCAGCCACCAGGCGCTGGCGTGACCTGTCTCGAGCACGGTGCGCGGCGCGGCGGCCAGCAGGGCCGGGATCTGCTCGCCCAGCAGCACGAATATGCTGCCGTTGGCCGCCAGTTGCACGGTGTCCCAGACCGCGTGGCGGCGCAGCCGCGTCGTCGCGTGCCATTGCCAGATGTCGCTGAAGCTCAGCGTCACGCCGGCCGCCACTGCGGCCAGGATGCCAGAGCAATGCAACCGCTCGGCCAGCAGGTAGACGCCGAACGCAATCGGCAGCGTGATCAGGATCTGCCCGCCGCCGTCTTCGCCCCAGCGCGCCGCCGCCCGCGCCGTGATCTGCGCCACCAGCCATGTGACGCCGGCACCTATGGCCAGGCCGCCTTGTGCGACCCAGACGAAGCTAGCCAGGGCCCCGGCCAGCGAAAAGCTGCCCGTCATCGCTGCCGCCACTGCGAAGCGCGTGCACACCAGACCCGTGGCGTCGTTGAACAGCGCCTGGCCCTGCAGGATGTGCATCAGGCGATGCGGAATCGGCGTCCGCGCCGCGATCGCCGAGACCGCCACCGGCATCGGTCGGCGAAATCACTGCGGCCAGCGCAACGCACAGAGCCAGCGGCATCGAGGGGATCACCCAGTGGATGAAGAACCCCATGCCCACCACCGTGAAGACCACGAGCCCGGGCGCCAGCTTAAGCATGGTGTGGGCATCGCGGCGCAGCGCGTCCTTCGGGATGCGCCAGCCTTCCAGGAAGAGCAGTGGCGGCAGCAGGAGCAGAAAGAAGATCGCGGAGTCCAGCACCACCGAACTGAGCCCGGTGAAGGGGATGGCGGCACCGAGCCCTGGCACCGAGCCCGATTTGCATCAGCGGCAAAGGCACGCGCGTGGCGCGCGCCATGAGGTCGCTGATCACGACGGCCAGCAGGGAAAGCAGAACGACGCCGGTGGCTGCCACGTGATCAGCGGCCTCTCATCCACTCAGCACACAAGAGCCGCGCTTGCGCCTCATGCGAACACTCTGCTCGAAGGCCCTCTGCCACCGCGCAGCGCTCGTCCCGTCAACCCATTCGGATCTCGGCCTGTTCGCCGAGTTTGGACACCGGTTTGCCGGTGGCGATGGCACGCGCGATGTGGAAGAGCTGCACCAGCTTGTTTTCCTTCACGTCCCAGTAGTGGGCGTGGATGATCTTCACCTGCACCAGAGCCAGATCGCTGTCGGACGGGCCGCCCGGGAACCATGCCTCCGCGATCTTCGACCAGAGCTGCTGCTTCTTCGCCAGGTCATCCATCAGCGTCGCGGTGCCGGAGATCGACACGTAGCTGTCGGCGCCAGTGTCGACGTAGACCACGTTCACCACGGGATCGGCCGTCAGGTCCTCCACCGGTTCACCGCCCAGCGACATGAAGAACCACAGGCTGTCATCCTCTTCAAGACTCGAGTTCAGCGTGGTCATCGGCCGCGAGTGCAGATGGCCGTTGCCATGGCGGGTGGTGAACATCGCGAAGCGGATGTCCTTGACCAAGGCCCACAGCCGGCTGCGAGCCTGCGTGCTGCCTGTGGGTGTGTCCTGTTCGGTGTTCATGCGGGCTTCCTCGAGTTGACTGCCGGGCGGTTGCGGTTTCGTGCGTGTATGAATCCACGCCTGTCGCCAGCGACGATTTCACACGCGTCACCGCCATTGGCGCATCGGTCGCCACGCCGGCCGCGTGTAGGACTTTCGCACCACCGGGGCCGTGAGGTGTCACCTGCGGCTTCGCCCGGTGCGACGTCGTACAGACGCTGCAGCGCTGTCGCGGGAGAATGGAGTCCGGCGTGCACCCTGTGGTGACAACTTCCATACTGCGGACGAACCCGATGACCCCTGAGCCACACCAAGAACGGCCCGGCCCGCCTCCGCACAAGCCGATACCGCTGGCAATGCTCGCCGTCGTGTCGCTGGCGCTCGGATGGATCCTGCTGCCCTTCTACGGCACCATCTTGTGGTCGGCGATCATCGCGCTGCTTTTCAGGCCGTGGTTTCGCTGGCTCCTCCCGCGAATGAAGGGCAGCCGCACCTGGGCTGCGTTGGCCACGCTGCTGCTGGTGCTGCTGATGGTGGTGCTGCCGCTGGCGCTGCTGACCGCGGCGCTGGGCCGGGAAGCGGCGCTGCTGTATGCACGGCTGGTCTCCGGCGAGCTCAACCCCGCGCAGTACTTCCGCGGCGTCTTCGTCGCGCTGCCGGATTGGGCGGCCTCGCTGCTCGACCGTCTCGGGCTGTTCAACTTCGACGTTGTGCTCAAGCGCATGTCGGAGGCACTCGCGCAGGGCAGCGAATTCATCGCCACGCAGGCGCTGGGCATCGGCCAGATCACCTTCGACTTCGTGGCGAGCCTGTTCATCACGCTCTACTTGGCGTTTTTCCTCATCCGCGACGGCGCCGGCCTGGTGCGCAGCGCGAAGCGCGCCCTGCCACTGGCGCCTTCCCAGCAGCAGGAACTGCTCGACAAGTTCAGCACCGTGATCCGTGCCACCGTGAAGGGCAACCTGCTGGTGGCCGCGATCCAGGGCGCGCTGGGCGGCCTGTCATTTTGGTTTCTAGGCGTCGGCGGCGCCTTGCTGGGCGGCGTGCTGATGGCCTTCCTGTCGCTGCTGCCCGCCATCGGCGCTGGCCTCGTGTGGGCGCCGGTGGCGCTCTACTTCCTGCTCAGCGGCGCTGTCTGGAAGGGCGTGGCGCTGATCGCCTGGGGCGTGCTCGTCATCGGCCTCATCGACAACCTGCTGCGGCCCTTTCTGGTCGGCAAGGACACCCGCATGCCTGACTATGTGGTCATGATCACCACGCTGGGCGGCATGTCGGTGTTCGGCCTCAACGGCTTCGTGATCGGGCCGGTGATCGCCGCGATGTTCATCGCGGTCTGGCACATGCACGGTGAGAAGCTGCCGGCAGACTGAACTGCTGAACGAAAGACGACTCCGGTTCGCGTGGAACCGGAGTCGTTTCAGACAGCTCGACCAAGGTCATCGGCAGGCCGTGGCCTGCCTTGACGTTCAGGGCTTGGTGAACCACGAGTCGGTGGCCGTGCGCTGCCAGTCGTCGATCTGCTTATCGGCGTCGTCCTTGGCAACGCCGTAGCGTTCCTGGATCTTGCCGGCAAGCTGGTCGCGTCGACCGGCGACGACGTCGAAGTCGTCGTCGGTCAGCTTGCCCCATTGTTCCTTGGCCTTGCCAGTGGCCTGCTTCCAGTTGCCTTCGATGCGGTCCCAGTTCATGTGCACTCCTTCAGGGTGTTGCGGTTGAAATATCCGAACTTGCGAAAGTTCACGGGCGGATGGCCAATTCGTTCTTCACTGCCTTCACGCCATTGACCTTCCAGGTCAGTGATTCGGCGGTGGACTTCTCGGCGCTGCTCTTGGCGAAGCCCGACAGCATCACGGTGCCCTTCATCGTCTCCACGCTGATCGCGGCGGCATCTACCGTCGTGTTCTCGATGAAGCGTGCCTTGACGGCTGTGGTGATGGCAGTGTCGTCCACATAGGCACCCACCGATTCCTGGCCGCGCGTGACGGCGCAACCGGTGGCACTCAGCAGGGCGATGGCGGCGACGAAGGCGGCGAGGGTGTTGCGAATGATCATGGTTTATCTCCAGTCGGGTTGAATGAAAGGCGGCTCGGCCGCGTTGGTTGCAGCGGATCCGGCAGTTGCCGGGTCCGCCGGGGGACAGGTTCAGGCCAGCCAGTCGGCCAGCTCGTCGGCGTGCTGCTGCTCGTCGCCGAGAATGTCTTCGAGCAGGCGGCGCGTCGTGCTGTCCTTGTCGCCGATCAGGGCGACCATCTGGCTGTAGCTTTCGATGGCCACGCGCTCGGCGATCAGATTGGCCTTGATCATGGCCGTCAGTTCTCGGGAATCGTCGTAGCCGGCGTGGCTGCGGCCGATCAGCGAATCCGGCGAAAAGTCGGGCTCACCGCCGAGCTGCACGATGCGCCTGGCCAAGCGGTCTGCATGAGCCGCTTCTTCGTTGGCATGCACCATGAATTCCTCGGCGATCTTCGGCGAGGCCAGACCGACAGCGGTGAAGTGGTGGCGCTTGTAGCGCAGCACGCACACCAGTTCGGTCGCCAGGGCGCCGTTCAGCAGACCGATAATCTCGGCGCGCCAGGGGCCATAGCCGGGTGTCACGGCACCCTGATCCAGGCTGCGCCGCGCGGCGTCTATGGCGTTTTCATCCAGCGTCATCGGCTGGCGCTCAGCCACTGCGATGGCCGTGATCTTGGAGTGTTCCTTGTGTCCTGACATATGTGCTCCTGGCTGCGGGACCCGGTTCGATGCGTTGGCGCCGAACCGATGCATGAACTGTAGGAATCGTGCCCCGCCGGGCCCATAGGCGCGTTTCGCCTGAGCTTGTAGGACGGCGCCCCGACCCGGTGCGGCTGCTTTCGTCGATCAGGCCGCTGATTTCGCCAGCAGCGGGATCACGTAACAACTCTGCGGCACCAGGCCGCGCCAGGCCAGCATCTCGCCCGGCAGCAGCAGCGTGGCGCCCGGCACCGCCGCGTTGCGCAGAGCCGCTTCGGGACTATCACGCATGAACAGGAAACGCATCGTGCGGCCATCTCGCCGCATTGTCAGCTCGGCGCGTGGCCAGGCTTCCGGCAGGCAGGGCCGGAACGACAGTTCGTCGGCCTCCAGCCGCAGGCCGAAGATCGACTCGACGGCCGCCCGGTGCAGCCAGGCCGCCGCGCCGGTGTACCAGCTCCAGCCGCCTCGGCCCACGTACGGCGGTTGCGTGTAGACGTCGCCGGCCATCACATAAGGCTCGATGCAGTAGGCGTTGCCGCGGCTGGCGCGGTGGGCCGGGCTCAGGTAGCTGAAGTAGCGGTAGGCAATGTCGCTGCCCGGGCCCAGGGCGGGTTCGGTCTTTCCCGCGCTCGCGGCCGGCCACAGGCGACGACTTGCCAGTTCGGCCTGCGCCATCAGGCCCCAGACGCCCGCGTGCGAGTACTGGCCGCCGTTTTCACGCACGCCGGGCGGGTAGGCCTGGATGTAGCCGGCGCTAGGCAGCGCGTGGGCCAGCGGCGGATCCAGCAGCTTGATGAGACCGGCGTGCGGGTCGACCAGATGTTCCTCCACCGCGGCCATCGCCAGGCGCTGCAGGGCCGGAGGCGTGGCGCCGGCGAACACGCTCCACGCCTGCGCGATGAGGTCGATGCGGGCCTCGGGGTTGGCTGACGAACCCAGCGCCTGGCCGTCGTCGAAGAAAGCCCGCTTGAACCACTGTCCGTCCCAGGCTTGCCGGTTCAGCGCCAGCGTCCAGCCTTCAGCGGCGGCCAGCCAGCGCTCAGCGCGGGCCGCTTCGCCGCGCTGGCGGGCCAGTGGAGCGAAGTCGGCCACCAGGCGGCAGAGGAACCAGCCCAGCCACACCGACTCACCGCGCCCCTCGTGGCCGACGCGGTTCATGCCGTCGTTCCAGTCACCGGTGCCCATCAGCGGCAGGCCGTGCAAGCCGACGCGCAGGCTGCGGTCGATGGCGCGCGCAGCGTGTTCGTAGACCGTGGCGTCCTGTTCGCTGACGGAAGGTGTGTAGTACGCATCCTCGGCCCCTTCGGGGATGGCCGCGCCCTCGATGAAAGGCACACGCTGGTCGAGCAGCGTGTCGTCGCCGGTGGCGCCCCGGTAGCGCAGCAGGGCGTGCGGCAGCCACAGCAGGTCGTCGGAAAAATGGGTGCGCACACCGGCGCCCAGCGGCGCGTGCCACCAGTGCTGCACGTCGCCCTCGGGGAACTGGCGGGAGGCGCACAGCACGATCTGCTCTCGCAGCAGGTCCGGCGCAGCCCAGGTCAGCGCCATCGCGTCCTGCAGTTGGTCACGGAAGCCGGTGGCGCCACCGGCCTGGTAGAAGCCGGCCTTGGCCCACAGACGACAACTCACCGTCTGGTAGATCAGCCAGCGGTTGACCATGGCGTCGAACAGCGGGTCGGGTGTCTGCACGGTGGTCGCGCCGAGCAGGTCGTCCCACCACTTCAGCACTCCGGCTTCGCGCTGGTCGGCAGGCTTGGCGGCGGCGGAGGTGGCGAGTTCCAGCGCAGTTTGCGGGCTGTCGCCGTAGCCGATGAGGAACACACGCTCGGCCTGGCCTCCGGCCGGCAGCACGAGCGTGGTGGACAGCGCGGCGCAGGGGTCGAGGCCGCTGCCGCTGCGCCGACCCAGGTGGTCGGGCAGGACCAGGCGGCCCCGGGCGTCGAAGAACTCGCGGCGGTCGCAGGTCCATTCGTCGTCGGTGGCGCGATCGCCCTGTTCGCCCTGGCTGTCGGTGCCGTACCGGCCACGCCACCGAAGGCGCCCGCTTGCGGCATTGGCCTCGGGTTGCACGAGGCTCAGGAAGGCGGTGCCGTCGCCGAAGCCCGCTGATGCCTCCCGCTGGGTGGCCAGCAGCACGCTGCCGCCGGCTGCGGTGCCCTCCGCCTTGGCCCTGGCCGTGTGCACGGTGGCGCGGTCGGCACGCTGGCCACCCATCATCCACTCGGCCAATGCGACCAGGCGCAGTCGCTGGGTATGCGGGCCGTGGTTGACGATCCTCAGCCGCACCTGCTTGACGGCCGCGCTGGCGTCCACGCACCAGCTGGCGCTGATGTCGAGATCACCGCGCTGGTGGCTGATGCGGCTGCGGCCCTGGCCGTGCGACACCTGGTGCGATGCCGCTGGCGCACCGTGCGCGGACGCCGCGTTGCTCCAGGCCGACGGCGCCACGTGCCATACCTGCAGGGTCTTCAGGTCCTGCACCAGGAACCACTCGGAGGGCGGATCGGCGACGGCATCGTTCGACCACGCGGTGAGCTGGTTCAAGCGGCTGTTGCGGGCCCAGGTGTAGCCGCCGCCGGCCTCCGAGATCTGGGCGCCGAAGCCGGGGTTGGCGAGCACGTTGATCCACGGCCGCGCAGGCCGCAGACGAGTGCCGACATCGAATGAAAATTCGCCCGAGACGGCGTCGAATTGCCCGGTCGGGGCCAGCGTGTCGGAGGCCGCCGAGGTGCCGGTGGCCAGGGTGCTGGTCGACGTGGCGTGGCGTAGTTCGAAGTCCTGGTCATGGCCTTCGATCCACTCCTGCACATGAAGCGCAAGCGGGCGGCTGTCGGCATGCAGCCGCACGCGGGCCAGGCCTTTCAGCGTGGCGAGTTCGGGACCCGATAGCTCGTCGGCGCTCCGCACATGGAAAGCGGTGCTGGCCTGTGCGCCCGAGCATTCGGCGATGTGGCGCGCGCGCAGCGCCACCAGTTCGCGCTGCAGCGCCATTTCATAGGAAGCCGGCTCGGCGTTCACCACCACCAGATCACAGGCCACGCCGCCCCAGTTCCACAGGCGCAGCGCCTGAGCGAGCGAGCGCAGCATGCCCAGGCCCAGTTCGATGCTGGCCGTGACCAGGATCAGCGGGCGGTCACCCGAGATGCCCAAGCGCCACAGGAGACGCCGGTCGCTCGGCAGCGGCGGCGTGCCGGCGCCGCGTGCCGGCGCCGACGGCGGTCGTGTCAGGCACATCAGGAGCGCGCTGCTCAAGCTCTGCATCGCGGCGAAGCTGTCGGCGCTGATGCGCAACTCTCGCAGGCGAATGCCGGTCAGCGTGGCAGACATCAACGAGGCGCGCTGCACGTGGATGGCCTGACGGTATTTGTCGATCACTGCACGCAGCGTGCCGCCATCGTCCGACGCCGCAGTGGCGAATGTCAGCGTGGCATTGCCGTGCGGCGCGATACGCAGGCGCACGGCCAGCGCGCACACGGGGTCCAGCCCGGTGTCGAGT
>Ga0105046_10000959_pt1 | contig 42767 bp, 37 predicted proteins | sample MAT03_FD_78385 | JGI IMG/M metagenome (GOLD analysis project Ga0105046, IMG submission 78385) | Freshwater microbial communities from Lake Fryxell liftoff mats and glacier meltwater in Antarctica - MAT-03 (megahit assembly) | ecosystem: Environmental > Aquatic > Freshwater > Ice > Liftoff... | reverse complement strand
TCCGCGCGCCGCACCGCTTCAGCGGGCGAAGCGGGAAACTTTGCGCGCGAGCCGACGATTTTCATGATTCGAGTTCCAGTGACTTCGGCCAAGGCTTTCACGGTTAAAGCCTACCCGATTGCAGGGTGAAGAGCAACGGGGAATCGCTGCGATTCCGAAAGATTGGGTATTTGGCGTGTAAGGTACCAGGCATCAAAGGGGTCCCGTTGTCGGCGAGGGGTCACGTAATTCCTAACGCTTGGGCTTTCGGAAGCACTCCCATGATGACTTCCCGCCGGGGCAATATCCTGATAGAGAAACCCCACCAGAAGGAAGCGCCTGACGGGGTTTGAAAGTTTTGAGGTCCAGGCTTGCGGCCGGGGCGCATAGAAAACATTATTCGCTGACTTCGATACCCATCTGGCGGGCGGTGCCGCTGATGGTGCGGAACGCCGCTTCTTCGTCGCGGGCGTTCATGTCCTTCATCTTGATCTTCACGATGTCCATCACCTGTTTCTTGGTGAGTTTGGCCGCCTTGGTTTTGTTCGGCTCCTTGGAACCGGAGGCAAGACCGGCCGGCTTCTGCGTAGCGGCGTTAAACTCCTTGCAGAAGGCCATTAATTTCGGTCCACCCGCCCTCCCGAGTCCCCATTCCGTGATGCGGGGCGCGCCCCGCATCACGGAATGGCGGGTGCTTGCCCCTCAAACCCCGATCTGCCAGCATCCAGCTATGGAAAAACCCGCTTCCAGCTTCAAACTCCGGGCGAACGTCCCGGTGGGCCGAAAGCGATTTCCTATCAGATCAGAAGGAATCAACTTTGCCGATCTAATAGCGGTCGCGCACGAATAGATTGCAGCCCCGGAGATCCCGTTTCGCCCCGGTTATGAAATGGCTGCCAGCCCGGAAACCGAACTGGCAGTCCCGTAATGATGAATCAGAAAAGCAGGACTTTCCAGTCCTCGACGAGGTAGCGGCGCACATTAAGTAAACCGGGTGTGCCGGTGAGCACGTTGTCCGATTTCTCTTCAATGCCTGAGGCCTGCACGCTTTCGGTTGCCCCGAAGACCGCTGCACAGGAACAGGACGCGCCGCCGACGAGCTCACTAACATCGTTGTAGAGTCCGTTGACCGGACTGGTTACTTTCGACAACTCCGCAGGCCAGCGGGTGCCGGTACCGATGAAGCTGACTTCGACTTCATCGCCTGCCTGTTTGGCTTCAGCGGCGACGGCAAGGGCGTTGAACACACGGGCAAGGGCTTCTTCCCCGGCTTTCGGATCACTGATAATGATGACTGCTGTTTTCATAGTAGTTTTTAGTTTGGTTGTTTTGTCGCACTGACCCGGATGGCCGTTACTGCGTACGAATGAACCATGCGGCCATTTACCAGATTCGGATAATGCCACTTGATTGTTGTCGTTATGCCCGTTTCACATAGCTTCGGCACATGCTTGATCGGATCAGCGCCCTGTTCACTGTGCTTGAGGAAGGAAGTGTCAATCGCGCAGCCGTCATGCTGCGCATCACTCAGCCTGCTTTAAGCCGACAGATGAAATCACTGGAAAACGACATCGGAGGAAAACTGTTGGAGCGTGAGACCAGCGGCGTGAAGCCTACCGGACTTTGCCATTCCTTGGTTAAGTCCATGAAACCCGTGATTTCTTCTTACGAAGCGGCGATCGCTGACATCCGCCGCGAGGCGCGTGGGATGAAATCTGAACTCCGAGTCGGATACCTTATTTCCGCTGCGCAACCGTTACTCACGCCCGCTCTGGCGGACCTACGGGAATCCCATCCTAACTTGAAGCTAAAGCTCCACGACATGTCGCCCAAAGAACAGATTGACGCTCTGAGTAATTACAGAAGAGAGAAGTAATTACAAAGGGACAGTCCTTTTATAAGAAAAGCGTTACCGACCGTTAGCGAATCCTCTACTTCTGCTCTCCACCAAACACCGGTATGAGACAACCCCGCCTAAAAGCTTCTGCTGAACTTCCCGTAGCCTTTTACCATTGTGTTTCGCGCGTGGTGAACCGTGACTTCGTTTTCGGTCCTGAGGAAAAAGAAACCTTCACCCGCTTCATGCGGCAATACGAACGTTTCTGCGGCGTTCAGGTCGTGGCTTTCCGCGTCATGAGCAACCATTTTCATATCCTCCTGGGCGTCCCGCAGCGCCCCGATTTCTCCGATCCTTCGCAACGGTTTTCCAATGAGGAACTCTTTTCCAGACTCAAGGCGCTGTATTCCAAACAGGTCCTCGGCACTTTGCGCCAACACTTTGCGCTGCTTCATCAGGCCATCGCGGATGCGGAAAAACTCAGTGCCGACGGGGTGGGTGTTTTAGCACAGAACCGCGCTGCTCTGGAAACCCTCCGCATGAGTTTCTACGCGCGAATGTGGGATGTGAGCACCTTCATGAAAAGCCTCAAACAACGCTACACCCAGTGGTTCAACGCCACCTTCCGCGCCGAGCGCCATCGCTACGGCCCGAGACGTAAGGACGGTGATCGAAAAATCCGTTCCCTCGACGCCACTGAAGAGGATGCTCTATTTTTCCTTCGCGATCTGCGCAAGAACTTCATCGGATGAGGCGTTAGTCCGTGCATGAGTGCAGAAAGTCGGTTCCAGCGAAACTCACCGATATGGATCAAGTTATGAAGGCGCACCGATTGGTGCTTGTGTTGGCCGGTGGCCCCGAAGTGCAGCGGCTGCGGTGGGATCCGCATGGGTTTCATATCCGGGCTTGGCGTGGAAAACGTGGTGATAAAATCTACCGGTCCTGGATCGGGCATCACGCGGACCACGCTCATCTGACCCGCTAAGTCGTGTGAATGGAGCATGGAGCCCCAAAACATTTTTAAGGTTCTTGCGAAAAAACTTTTGACTCTCAGCGAAGGGGCGCTAGTTTCGCAGTCCGCTTTTCCCGGAAAAGGGACGGGGGCTTTTTGCCCTGCGACAGCGGCCAAGCGCTTCGCAAGAGGCTCGGAGGCCGATGGTGCAGGAGAAAGGCTCCGGTTTCTGACTGTGGCGAGAAACAGTGCCCAAGTAGCTCAGTTGGTAGAGCACGTCCTTGGTAAGGACGAGGTCACCGGTTCAATCCCGGTCTTGGGCTCCATCGCCTCAGAAGGTGAAAAGCGGGAACAGTCCCTGCGCAAGCGGGGCGCAAGCAATTTAGAACCAAGCAAGTAACAACCAACCAAATCAGCACACATGGCCAAGGAATCCTTTAAACGCGACAAGCCGCACGTTAACGTCGGCACCATCGGACACGTCGATCACGGCAAGACCACACTCACCGCCGCCATCACGGCAATCCTTTCAAAGAAAGGCTTCGCCGAAGCTCGTAGGTACGATGAAATCGACGCCGCTCCCGAAGAAAAAGAGCGCGGTATCACCATCAATACGGCACACGTCGAGTACCAGAGCGACACGCGTCACTACGCGCACGTCGATTGCCCCGGCCACGCTGATTACATTAAGAACATGATCACTGGTGCCGCCCAGATGGACGGCGCGATTCTCGTGTGCTCCGCCGCAGACGGCCCGATGCCCCAGACCCGTGAGCACATTCTGCTCGCCCGCCAGGTCGGTGTACCTGCGATGGTCGTCTTCTTGAACAAAGTTGACCTCGTGGACGATCCCGAGCTTCTCGATCTCGTTGAAATGGAAGTGCGCGAGCTGCTTTCCAACTACGAATTTGACGGCGACAAAATTCCAATCATTAAAGGCAGCGCCGTTAAGGCTCTGAACTCGGGTGACCCGGCATCCCCGGACGCCAAGTGCATCCTCGATCTCATCGCCGCAGTGGACGAATACATCCCGCTGCCTGAGCGTCCGATCGATCTGCCTTTCCTGATGCCTATTGAAGACGTATTCAACATTGAAGGTCGCGGAACCGTCTGCACCGGTCGTGTGGAACGTGGTATCCTTAAAAAGATGGAAGAAGTTGAGATCGTCGGCATCAAGCCCACGGTCAAGACCACCGTAACGGACATCGAAATGTTCCGCAAACTGCTCGACGAAGCTCGTGCAGGCGACAACGTTGGTCTCCTCCTTCGTGGTATCAAGAAGGAAGACGTGGAACGCGGCCAAGTGATCGCCAAGGTCGGCACCGCGCATCCGCACAAGAAATTCAAAGCTGAGATCTACGTGCTCAGCAAAGATGAAGGTGGCCGTCACACGCCGTTCTTCTCGAACTACCGCCCGCAGTTCTACTTCCGCACGACGGACGTGACCGGCAGCGTGAAGCTTCCTGAAGGCGTGGAAATGGTAATGCCCGGCGACAACGTCTCCGTCGAAGTCGAACTCCTCACCCCGATTGCCATGGAAAAGACCATGCGTTTCGCCGTGCGTGAAGGTGGCAAGACTGTTGGCGCAGGCCGCGTGGGCGAAATCCTCGACGCACCTGTCAAGTAACTATCAAAATCAGGACTGATGATTTGCAGTCTGGCGCTTGCGCCCCGGGCGGAATGAGAGTAGGTCAAACCTAGTATCATCCGCCCGGAGCAAATTCCGGGATTCAGATCGGCAAATCGGTTCACCTTACGCGAGTAGCTCAATTGGTAGAGCAGCGGTCTCCAAAACCGCTTGTTGGGGGTTCAAGTCCCTCCTCGCGTGTGATCTCCTCCCCTTCGCTTCCTATTTTTTAATCATCGATTATGTCGAAACTCTTCAAGTTCATCCGTGAAGTTCGTGTCGAACTCGGAAAAGCCCAGTGGCCCTGGGATCCGAAGGAGACCGCCTTTATGAAACGTTATAAAGAACTCTGGGATTCGACCGTGGTCGTGATCATCGCCACCCTGCTCCTGAGCGGGTACGTGGCATTTTTCGATTTCATCATGGTGAACGTCGTCGGGGCGCTGACCAAATAATTTAAGAAACACTTCCATGTCCATTCCCGAGCCCAAAGATCAATGGTATGTCGTTCAGGTTCTCTCCGGACAGGAGCAGAAAGTGCATGACAGCCTCGTCAAGCGCATTAAGACCGAGGAGATGGGAGAAAAAATCTTCGAAGTTCTGGTGCCCACCGAACGCGTTTCCGAAATCAAACGCGGCAAGAAAACGGAAACCACGCGCAAACTGATGCCGGGTTATGTGTTCGTGAACATGGGTTTGTTCGACGATAACGCGCAGCTCATTGGCGACACATGGTATTTCATCCGCGACACCCCGGGAGTGCTCGGGTTCGCCGGAACGAAGGATCGTCCGTCCCCGATGCGCCAGTCCGAAGTGGACACGCTGCTCGCGCAGGCTCGCGGTTCGGATGAAAAAGTCCGTCCGAAGATGAGCTTCGAAGTGGGCGAAACCGTGAAAGTGGCCGACGGCCCTTTCCAAAACCAGAGTGGTATCGTCGAAGAAGTCGATCCCGAACGCGGCAAGCTCCGTGTGTCGGTCAGCATTTTCGGACGCGCAACCCCCGTGGATCTCGAGTATTGGCAGGTCGAACGCGCCTGATATTTTTTAACGAACAACAACACATCCCAAAACCCTTTCATAAAATCGTATGGCTAAAGAAGTAACAGGAACGATCAAGCTGCAAATCCCTGCAGGACAAGCGAACCCCGCCCCGCCCGTGGGTCCGGCACTCGGTCAGCAAGGCGTCAACATCATGGCGTTCTGCAAAGAGTTCAATGCAGCAACGCAGAAACAATCGGGCGACATCCTGCCGGTCGTGATCACCGTTTATAAGGACAAGACCTTTTCGTTCATCACCAAATCGCCACCCGCCGCAGTGCTGCTCAAAAAAGCAGCCAATATTGCGAGCGGATCGAAGGAGCCGAACAAGATCAAGGTCGCCAAGCTCACCCGCAAACAGCTCGCGGAAATTGCCAAGATCAAGATGAAGGATTTGAACGCACGCACGGAAGATGCGGCGATCAGGATCATCGCTGGCACAGCCCGTCAGATGGGCATTGAGACCGAGCTGTAAGCGACTGTTTCAGGTTTTCAATTTACAGGGGCGCCTCCGGTCTTCCGGGGGCGTTTTTGTTTTTCGGCACGGACTTTTTGAGAATAAGGAAAGCAGGAAAACAGGAGCAGGGCGGGGCGTTTGAGAGACCGCTACATGATTTGTAGGCAGACGAGGATTTTCTCTAAGGATATGTTTCTGACAGGATTTACAGGATGCACAGGATGGCTGGTATCCAGGGCGATGTGAGATGACGTCCGTGAGCTAGGAACTTTGGAATCGTCGTTACTGCAAACCAGTGTGTCCTGATCATCCTATCTACATGCTCTTTGTTTTTCAGGCAGTTGCGGCGGCTTCTTTATGTCCAAGGGCGGAATTGTTTCGGATCACCAAAATCCAGCCGCCTAACCACGCGATGAGCGAGAACGCGGAAATCCAGCCGCCGTTGCGATAGGCGTTGGGACGGTATTCGAGACGCAATTTGTGTGAACCGGCTGCAAGCGGGATGCCGCGAATGGCGTAATTTGCAGGGAGGACTTCGTAGTTCGTCTGACTGCTTCCTGGCAGCGGCGAGGCCTGCCATGCGGGCGTCCATGCTTCGGTGACCACAAGGACAGCAGGCGTGGTGAGCTCGGCTTCGATGTCCATGGAATCGGTGTCTTCCCGGACAATCCTGACGTTACCGGGTTGTTCGGTTGGGACGGGGGCGGGTTGGGGTTCCTTTTCAAGCAGCACTTCGCGTTTCGGGTCGAAGTCCGGTTGCGACATGGCGTCAAAAATGGCGTCACGATTTGCAAGGACGCGGTGGCTTGTGACGAGTTGAATTTTTGCGAGGGGCGGGGTCTTCGCTTCTACGAGCTGGATCTGATTATTCACCTGCATCAGCGCGTAGCGCAGGCGCACGATGGAAAGCAGCGGGTGAAGCTGGGTGAAGTTCACATATTGCGTCGCCTTTTCAGGGGGCGTGCCCTGGGTCCATGCAATGAACTCCGCGTAGCGCCGGACGACCCCGGGGTCGAATCCCCAGACGTCGGATACACCCATGGACATGGCACTGTTCGGGTTCATGGGATTGATCACGCGATGATCACCGGGATGCTCCTTGTAAAACTTCTGAAGGTGGCCATTGACGATGGTTTGAGTATCGAATGTTTCGCGTGTGCGTTGGGCAAAGACGAAAATTTCCAGCACTGCAACGGCGCCGACCAGGTAAACGGCGCGAGGGTCCCGGCGAATGGCCCAGGCCAGCGCGGTGGTAAGTCCCAGAATTGCGGCGGCAATGAGCAGCGCGCTGGAGGCGGCCTGATGCGCGCCTTGCACGAATTGCCCGTTCTGAAAGGCCTGCGGGTTCAGGTAGGATTCTTTGGTGGCGAGGATGGACAGCATGAACGGCCGCCATTCCATCGATTGTGTAACAAAGTAAAACAGCAGCAGCAGAGCGGCCCCACCGCCGACACCCCAGATCGCGGAGGTTTCCACTCGACGCTGGCGAAGCAGTCGGTCCATGCCGATACCTGCAAAAAGCGTGAGAAAAAGGGAGGTCTGAAAGATAAATTTTGAGATGCTGCGGAACTTGTCGAAGCCCGGCGCGAATTCGTACAGCAAAGGGAAAAGCGGGGTGTTTTTTCCCAAGGCAAAAAGCAGCGTGATCGGAATGAGCAGCAGCAGTGCGAGTCGGCCTTTGGGTCGGGCAAACACTCCGCCGTACACTGCGAGACCAAGCCCCAGTACGCCAAAAAACAGCGACATTTCCCAAAGGTAACAGCGCCCCCAGTAGGGTTGGTTTGTCATGTCTCCGAAAAATCCCGGTGCCACAAGCGTGAGCAGATTTTCCGGCGGAAACCCGAACATTGACGCAAATTCGTAGGGCAGTTTCTCATCGCGAATCGTCTCCCCGGCAGACTGCACGCCGGTCAGGAGTTGCACGGCGGCCAGTGCCGCGCCGCCGGCGTGAACGGAGAGAAGGCCGAAGCCGATTTTCAGCCGGTTGGGTTGTTTTTCCACCAACCGGAGCAGTGTGTAAAACCCCGCAGCCAGCGCCGTGTAGAAAACATACTGCGGATGGCCTGCCAGGATTTGCATGGCCACGGCCATCATGCCGAGCAGCAGCCATTGAAGGCGCTGGCGGGCGAACCACGCGTCGATGGAGAGGAAGATCAGCGGGGCCCAGGTCATCGCCGGGAGGTTCGTGATGTGCCCCGCGTAGATGTGGAGAAAATGAGGGCCGCAAAACATAAGCAGCGCTCCGGCGACGAATGCGGCGAACGGGTGCAGCCCGCGAAAGCGCGCCCAGAGGAACATGAAAACTCCGAGCAACCACACGTTGAGGGCGATGGACCAGTTGATCGCGAGCGTCAGCGGCAGGATGAGAAACAACCAATTGATCGGATAAAAGAGCGCCGCCTGCATCCCGCCAAAGTACGGTGCGCCGCCGTAGATATGCGGGTTCCAGAGCGCGACATTTCCCAGGGCAAGTTCGCGAAAACCAAAGTCACGCCATGATACGAATTGGAGAAAAAGATCGGTGGTCCCGTTGCTCAACACCCGGCTGCCAGGAAACAGCAGCATGTCGAAAAACATCACGAACACGAGCCCTGCGAGTCCCGCAATGCCGAGCCATGTGGCGCGCGTTTCCGTCATGGTGGAGGGAGGCGGTGCGACGGATTGCTGCGCCGATGTTGCGGAGGATTTATCCGGTCGGGAACGTTTCTTGGCCATGGTCACTGACTATGAATCAGAAAGCCACCGGAACTGGAAACGCGAAAGCTAGATGAGCGGCTGATTCGCGCTCAGCAGATTTGGAGCACCTTGGCGATGACCGTCTCGACTTCGGGCAACTGCTTTTTCTCGAGTTCCGGACTGTAAATGGCCGGGGCGTCGAGTGAATTGACGCGCAGGATCGGGGCATCGAGATCGTCGAAGATTCTTTCTTGAATCATCGAGGCGATCTGGGCGCTGACGCCGCAGAACGGTTTATTTTCATCCACCAACACGGCGCGATGCGTTTTGCGCACGGATTCGAGAATGGTGTCCTCGTCGAGCGGACGGATGCTGCGAAGGTCCACGACCTCGGCGCTGATGTTGTGCTCGTTGGCGAGGATTTCCGCAGCTTTAAGGCAGGTGATGACGGCCCTTCCGTGTGCGATCAGCGAAATATCGGTGCCAACGCGCTTCACGTCTGCGACGCCGAGCGGGATGGTGTATTCGCCATCCGGCACTTCACCGAGTTCGCCGTACAGCAGCGTATTTTCCATGAACATCACGGGATCGTTGTCGCGAATCGCGGATTTCATGAGGCCCTTGGCGTCGGCGGCAGTGGCCGGGCAGACGACTTTAAGTCCGGGCACGTTGGCGAGGATGTTTTCGGGCGTGTGCGAGTGGGTGGCACCTACGTTCGTGCCGCCGTTTGCGGGGCCACGGATAACGATGGGGCAATTGATGAGTCCGCCGCTCATGTAGCGAACGCAACCGGCGTTGTTGACGATCTGGTCGTAGGCGACGTAAGCGAAACTCCAGAACATCAGTTCGATGACAGGACGCACGCCCAGCATGGAAGCGCCGATGCCCATGCCGATGAATCCGGCTTCGCTGATGGGCGTATCGACGACACGTTTATCGCCGTATTTTTTCCAGAGTCCCTCGGTGACTTTGTATGCGCCGTTGTATTGCGCCACTTCCTCGCCCATGAGGACGACATTCGGGTCGCGTTCGATTTCCTCCGCAAATGCCTGATTTAATGCGGCTTTGTAAGTGATAAGAGCCATAAAAAATTAGGAGTTGAAGAAGTGTTTCCCGCGCTGACCGGCTTCGGTGCGGTGATCGACCTCGTAATAGACGTCGGAGAAAATGTCGTCCACGGTTGGAAGCGGACTTTCCTCGGCAAAAATCACGGAAGCATCCGCTTCGGCTTTGGCCTCCTTGTCGATGGCATCAGCGGTGGCATCGTCGATGACACCTTCTTCGACCAGACGCCTGCGCCAGAGCCGGATCGGATCGTGGTTCGCTTTGTAAAATTCGATTTCTTCCTCGGTGCGATACTTCTTCGCGTTCGCGTCGGCAACGGAGTGACCGTAGTATCGGTAAGTATCGATTTCCAGGACGGTGGGTCGGGATTGCTTGTGCGCGCGTTCGATAGCGGTCCAGGTCTTGGCGCGGACTTCGTAGATATCCTCGCCGTTCACGCGATCCCATTCGATGTCGTAGCCTTCGGCGCGGGCCGCGAGGCAGTCGCGGTAAGCGGAGGAACGATCCTGACTGGTGCCCATCGAGTACTGGTTGTTTTCGATGATGTAGATGACCGGAAGATTCCAGAGTGAAGCGAGGTTGAGCGATTCGTGGTAGCAGCCCTGATTCACTGCGCCGTCGCCGAGGTAGCTGAGGCACGAGCCTTCGATGCCCTTGTATTTCAAGCCGTAGGCGAGCCCGAGACCGAGTGGCGTCTGGCCTGCGACAATGCCGTGGCCGCCCCAGTAATTTTTGTCGGGCGCAAAAAAGTGCATCGAACCGCCCTTGCCTTTGGAGCAACCGGTGGCTTTGCCGAAGAGTTCCGCCATGCATTCATTCATGCCCATGCCGACGGCGAGGGCGTGCCCGTGATCGCGGTAGGCCGTAATGACATGATCATTTTTGCCGAGCAACGAGATGGTGCCGACGGCGACGGATTCCTGGCCGATGTAAAGGTGGAGAAACCCACCCATTTTGCCGGACTGATATTGCTTTAAGGAAGCCTGCTCGAAACGGCGGATGCGGTACATGAGGCGCAGCAGGCCGATTTTTTGACCGACGGTAAGGGCTGCGTTGATTGGCACGTCCGCAAACACATTTTTCGATTCGAGCACAGTCTCCATAAGCTTAGTCATGTTTTTACAAAATCGTTCTGATCCGCATCCGGTTTTGCTTCCCTAAAAACCCCTTGTGAACCCGCCAACCTACGCCTTTGAACCCACGCGCCCTGGCACTCCGGGTTCTTCTTGTTTAGTTGCTGCGAAGCGCAGGCAAACGAGGAACAGGGCAGTGAAAACGAGGTCGCTCAGCAGGGAATTTCGGAAGAACATCCAAGTGGGCATGTAGCCCGGTGTGCCCACCGTGAGAGCCTGCACCCAGCCAGCAAACGTCTTGCTGTAGAGGGGCATGGACAACCACGCGACGGAATTGGTTGTGACATAGAAAAACAGCGAGCCGCCGACAGTTGCTCCGAGGGTCTTGGTCGTGGTGATGCGCGATCCGAGTTGCATGCCGAAGATGCCGATCAGCAGGAACGCAGCGTAACGGATGATCATTTCGCCGCTTAGCAGGGCGACGCCGTAATGGGCGTTGAGGATGAGGTCCGAAAACAGAAGAATCGCCGCAGGGAGCACCAGGGCGATTCTTTTCGAAAAAAACATGCCTGCACAGAGAGCAATTGCTGCTACAGGGGCGAAATTGGGGAGCCATTCGACGCTGCCACCGACCTTGGCGGTGACTACACGGTAAAAGACTGCGGCGAGAATGAGTAAAGCTGCGGCAACCATAGACCGGGAATGATTCCGCAGGGTCATGCTTTTTGCAAGGAGGGATGCGGGGAAAATGCGAAAAAGTTGATTCAGCCCGGGTGAAAAATTACCCGCCTGCATTAGTCACAAAGCGCTCGGTGGTGACTTCAACCGCTGCACCCACGCCGACCGTATCGAAAAGTGTGATGACATCGCTGGAGCGCATGCGGATGCAACCGTAGCTGCTGGGCGTTCCGATCGTGCGCTCCTCGGGGGTGCCGTGGATGTAAATGAAACGTTTGTAGGCGTTCCGATTTGCGGATTCCTGGCCTTTGAGCCACAGGATGCGGGTCACGATGGGGTCGCGCCCCGGAGCATTGACCGGCACGATTTCGCCCGTGGGTTTGCGGCTTTTAAACTTCATCCCGCTGGGAACACCCCCGCCGATTTTTTTCGCAATCTCCATACGGCCCACCGGGGTGCCGTTGCTGCCGGGTTTGTCGCTCAGACAGAATTTCGAAGTGGAAATGGGATAGCGCGCAATGGGCGTTCCTTTTTTCAACACCACCATGGTCTGGTCCGGAACGCTGACGACGACACGGTGCTCGCGGTCCTTCACGGCGCACCCGGGGAAGAGAAGGGTGAAGCTGGCGATGAGAAAAAGGTGTGAGCGAATTCGCACGGGCATTGTCATAAAATGACACATTACCATGAAACAAGCCCTTACCGCGTTATTCCCGTTATTTTTCGCAACATCCGCCTTTGCCCAGCAGGCCCCGTCCGTCACGAGCTTCGCGCCGGTCGTCGAAAAAGTCGCACCGAGTGTGGTGACGGTTTATTCGACGAAAGTCGTTCGCAACGACCGGAGCGGCAATCCGCTATATAACAACCCGCAGCTCCGCCGTTACTTCGGCATCCCCGATCCGGAGGATATGCCCGATCAAAAGCAGCAGGGCCTCGGCAGTGGCGTGGTGGTGAGTTCGGACGGATTTATTCTCACCAACAACCACGTCATCGAGGACGCCGACGAGATCATGGTAAGTTTCGGAACGGAAAATAAAGAGTTTAAGGCGAAGAAGATCGGGACTGATCCGCGCACAGACATCGCCGTGCTCAAGATCGAGGCAAAGGATCTCCCGGCTCTGGAGTTTGCGGACAGCAGCAAAGTGCGGGTGGGGGATCTCGTGCTGGCGCTCGGTAATCCACTTGGACTGCGCCAGTCGGTTTCCATGGGAATCGTGAGCGCGATGGATCGCGGCGGACTGGGCATCACGGACTACGAAAATTTCATCCAGACCGATGCGGCGATCAACCAGGGCAACTCCGGCGGAGCGCTGGTGGATGCCACGGGCAAACTGGTGGGCATCAATACGGCGATCTTCACGCGGAGCGGAGGGAATCAGGGTATCGGATTTGCCGTTCCATCGAATCTGGCGAGGGACGTGATGGAAAAGCTGCGCGACAAAGGCCGCGTGGCGCGTGGTTACATGGGTGTATCGTTGCAGCCGCTCACGCAGGAGTTGGCAGCCCAGTTTAAGCTGAAGGATGACAAGGGAGCGTTGATTGCGGAGGTCGTCAAGGGTTCACCTGCGGCCACGGCAAAACTGAAGGCCGGCGATGTGGTGACCGAACTGGATGGAAAAAAGGTGGTCGACAGCCGCACGCTGCGTCTGGACATCGGTGCGCGTTCACCGGGAACCAAGGTTGAATTGGGCATCGTGCGGGAAGGGGAAAGCAAAAAGTTTCTCGTGGACCTCGGGGAACTGCCCGGCAACGAAGCGCAAGCCAGCGTTGCTCCGCAGAGCGATGATGAAAACCCCAATGCGCTCACCGGGATCGCCGTCGGCGATATCGACGCGAGCACCAGGCAGCGTTTCAACCTCAGCCCGAACGTGCAGGGTGTGGTGGTCACTGCCGTTGAGGCAGGCAGCCCGGCGAGCGGGGTGATTCAACCCGGCGACGTGATTCATGAAATCAATCGTGAGCCGGTGACGACCGCGGATGAAGCCATCAAGCTCAGCAAGAAAATCAAGTCCGGGGAAAAGGTGTTGCTCCGCGTCTCCACGCAGAGCCAGAGCCGGTTCATCGTGCTGGAAGACAAAAAGGAATAGCGCTTTTCCGTTCGCTACATGCGGAACAGTGCGCCCATCTTTTTGCCGATGGCCTTCGACGCGGTGAAGATTGTGATGGCGAGAAACACCATCGCCCACACGCCGAGCGCTGAGGCCACGAAACGGCCTTCGCCGAGCAGCCCGAACAATTCGTAGATCGCCTTGGTGATCGGAAAATCCTGCTGCCGCTGGGCGAGCAGGAGCGAATCCGAAACTTCCAGCATCGCGAAGGCAAAGGCGAGCAGGCCGCCGGCGATGAGATTGGCGCTGATGAGTGGCAGCGTGATGCGCCAGATCGACCGCAACGGCGTGCAGCCGAGGTTTTGCGCGGCTTCTTCAAGCGTAACGCTGGTTTGTTGCAGCCCTGCCACGGCTGAGCGCACGACGTACGGCAGGCGGCGCACCGCGTAGGCGATGACGAGCAGCATCGTGGGATCCTTGGTCGGGTTGAGCCAATCGAACGCCTGCCCTTCCTGCGTCATCGCAAGGTATCCGAAAGCGAGCACCAGACCGGGAACCGCCAGCGGCAGCATGGCCAGTACATCGAGCAACTGCCTTCCTGGGATATTGCTGCGTACAACAACATAGGCGATGGCGACGCCAAGCACGATATCGAGAAGGGTCGAGAGGCTTGCGTATTTGAGGCTGTTACCGATGGACGGGACCGTGAGGTTGTGCCCGAGTGCTGCCTGGTAATGATCGAGGGTCCAACTCGTCGGCAGCACACTCTGATACCAGTCGCCCGATAACGAAACGAGAACCACACCCAGATGCGGAAGAATGGCCATCGCGGTGACTCCCGAAAAAAGTGCGATGCACAGCAGTGCGGCGAGTTTCCCGGCTTTCCTCGGACCGCCCCCGGAGGTCGCCTTGGCCATCATCGCGTGGCCGCCGCTGCCGAAGAGCCATTTACTGAGCAGGTAAAGCCCGCCCGAAAAAATCAGCATAATCGTTACCAGCGCATAGGGGAACGGGTTGCCCCCGATGTCCTTGATGCCCGCGAAAATCTGCACGCTTGTGACGCGGGAATAATCGAACATCAGCGGCACCCCCAGTTCGGTGAAAGCCCAGATAAACACGATGATGCCGCCTGCGAACAGTCCGGGCATAATGAGCGGCAGCGTAATTTTCCAATGTTTGCGGAAGCCCTTGCAGCCGAGGTTTTCGGCAGCCTCATCCAGCGCGGGATCGATGTTCGCGAGGGCCGCCGCGACGTTGAGATAAAGGATCGGGTAAAGGTGCAGCGCGTTCATGACGACGATGCCCCAGAACCGCCCTTGGCCAAGCCAGTCGATCGTTGCACCGTCGGTGAGGATGCCGAGGTGGGTGAGCATGGCGTTGAGTGCGCCATATTGACCGAGCACCTGTTTGATGCCGATCGCTCCGACAAAAGGCGGCAGAATCATCGGCACCAGAACGAGCGAGGAAAAAACGGTCTTGCCCGGAAAATCAAAACGGTTGGCGAGGAAGGCGAGCGGCAGCGCGATGCACGCCGTGAGTATCGTGCTGGCGACTGCGAGGGTGAAGCTGTTCCAAAGACCCTCGATGTAGATCGGGTTGCGAAAAACCTCGGCGAAGTAGCTCAGGGTAAACGCGCCGTCGGCATCGAAAAATGCACCGCGCAACGTATGACCAATCGGCCACAGAAAAAAGCAGCCGAAGAAAAGCAGCGTGAAGGCGAAGACGGACAGAGCGAAGGTTTTGCTCATAAAAATTGCAGGATCATGGGTGTTGTAATAGTTTTCCGGCTATAAGCACCGTCGCCGAAATAGAGAATGCGATCCTGACGCTGAGTCGGGAGGAAGTTGCATCTTTGCGCGATTTCCTTGAGGACATTTATGAGGACCAACTCGAATTGACCGATGCGGTGAAAGCAAAGCTGGATGAAGCTAGGGCTGATATTCGCGAGGCACGCTTTTCGGAGCGTGAGGTTTGATTCTTGAAGGGCGCCCTTCAAGTCTCGTCGCACACTTTTTCCAAGGCCATCGACCAGCTTCCCAAGCAGCAGCAAAAGGCTATTTGCCGGGGGTTTGATGCTAAGGGTTTCCATCTTGCGGATTTAAGGCACCAACGGTTCCAGGGTCGCTCGGAATGCAAATTGCGTATGGGTGATTACCGCGCGCTGTACCAATTCGATATCAGTAACGGGCGCGTCGATTTGCTTTATGTGGGCCATCGGAGAGAGATTTATAGGCGCTGACGCGCTTGTTCTGCGGCTTTCCGATATTTTGCCCGGAACACGTCACCCAGTTCCTTTGACAACCGCACCTCTTCAATTCGGTTGGCTGAACGCAGGGCTTCGCGGATTTTTGTCGAGGCTGCTTCGTAGCTGATGACGCTGACGTCGTCGAACGTGGCAACAGCCTCGGGCGGCATTCCGGCGTCGATGAGGGCTTTCCATGCGGCGCGAAGTTCGTCGGAGGTGTCGAGGCACATAACGCGGATGATGAGGCGCATGGGATTGAACAGGCTGGCGGTCCAGTCGCCGCGGTAGGTAAAGGACGCAGCATCCGCGTAGGCGTCCACATCGGGATCGGAACGCAGGTCGTGCCATTCCGGGGCGTAAAGCTCGCGACGGATCGGCAGGCGGCGGAGCGCGTATTTCTCCGGGCCGCCTGGTGTGCCGAGTTTGAAGTTCCAGAGTTTCTGCGCTTCAAGGGTGAGCAGCCAGTCGATGAAGGCCTTGCCAAGTTCGGGTTCTTTTGCGCCGCGCAGCAATCCGACGGGATCGGAGCCTGTGGACGATCCGCCGGTCGGCGTAAAATAGATGATGCGCGATGAGCCGTCCGGGCGCTGCACGGATTCGCTTTGAAAGCGTCCGTAAAAATCGATCGACATACCTGCTGCTGAGTCGCCCAGTGACACATCGATAGCGGGCTTGGAACCGGCGTCTGTGAAATAGCGGGCGTTGGCTCCGATGCGCTGGAGCAGGCGCATGGCGTTCGCCCAGCCTTCGGCGACGGCGGTCTTTTCGTCCTGCCCGGAAGCCAGTGCGCGGTTCACGGTTTCGTGGATTTGCTGTTGAATCAGCATTTCAAAGGCCTTGGCGGCGGAACCACTTTTTGTGGGATCCGTCAGAGCAATTTCTCCGAAAAACCCCGGTTTACCGAGATCGCTCCACTGCTGCGGAGGACGATCTTTTTCGAGGCGTTTTAAGGAGTCGGTGTTGTAGCAGATGCCGAAGGCACCGAGGCAGGTGCCGATCCAGCGCCCGTGTTTGTCCCAGAACACTTCTCCACCGAGACTTTGCGGGATGGCGGTCTCGCCAAAAAGTTCCGGGTGGCGTTTGAGTGCGCCGCTGTCCACGAGGCGTCCAGCTTCGGCTTGTTGGGAAAAATCAAAGCTGCCACCGCCGAAAAACACATCGATTCCGATTCCGACATCCGATGTGAGAAAGGCGCGGCGGGCTGATTCTGCGTCGGTGTCGTCAGCGGGCGTGTCGTCGAGGTTGAGTTTCGAGTTATCAAAAGCCGCGCGCGCCTCCGGGGTCCACGGTTTTTTCAAATCGCGCGTCCAGTAAAACTCAAATGCGCCGAAGTATTCGCCGGCGAGAAAACGTGCGATCTCGCTCACCCCGCCCGGGGTGCGCCAGTCGAACTTGACGTTTTCACCGGTCTTGGCTTTCCAGAACTCGCGAAAACCGTGTTCAAATTCGTGACGGATTGCTTCGTTGTGGGGCGAAACAACGACCAGGGTGCGGTCACTTTTTCCGGCGGCCTCTTTTGCCGGACGCAGAACAAACGGGACGGCCAGCACCACGGCAAACAGCAGCACGAGTGGCAGGTTTTTCACCATAAGAGTGCGGGTATAAGCCACAAACCGCGCAGTTCCGACAACTCCGAAATGCTGTTATTGGATATTTTCAACACGGAGACGCTGAGGGTGTGGAGGTTGGCGAGGGATTTTCTCGTGACTCCGTCGGCGGCGCGGAAAAAGTGATCTACCGCTTCGGTAAATTCTCGGGGCGCACGAGCAGGATGGTGTCGTTTTCCTTAAGGCCGGATTTCACCTCGACGAACTCGATGTTGCTGATGCCGATTTCTATGGGTTGTTCGCCCGGTTCTTTTTTGCCGTCCTTAATGAACACCACACGGTTTGATCCGCTGGTAAACACACCGGCCACTGGTGCGGCGATGACGTTTTCGATGCGATCCAAGGGGATGACGATGTCGGCGGTCATGCCGGGGCGCAGGCGCGGATCGGGATTTTCAATGCGCAACTCAACGGCGAACCCCTTGACGTTGTTTTTGATCGTCGAGATCGGCGCGATGGATTGAATGGCGCCGCGCATCTTTGTGGTGCTGGCGGAATCCACGGTGAACTCAAAGGGTTGTCCCATGGAGAGCCTGGCAACGTCGATCTGGTTGATGTGCGTTTTGATGATGAGCCGCGTGAGATCGGCGATGCTCATGATCGGCGTTCCGGAACTGACGCTGGCGGCGGCGACCACGACTTGGCCCTCGACCACGGGGAGCGAAAGGATGGTTCCGGATATCGGAGAAAGAATGCGCGTTTTATCGAGACGGCTCAGCACGTTGTCGAGACGCTGCTTCGACCGTGTGAGCCGCCGCTGCGCGATGTCGCGGGCGGTGCGCGTATCTTCGTAGCTTTGTTCGGTCACCAATTTGCGGGCTTTGAGCTGTTCCTCGCGCTCGAAGTTGCGTTCGGCATTTTCCAATTCGAGCTGCGAAATGCCGATCTCGGTTTCGGCAGCGGCTTTTTCGGTGCGCAATTCGGTGTCATCGAGATCCACGAGTGGCGCACCGGTTTCCACGCGCTGGCCTTCCTTCACGTGAAGCTTGAGGATGCGCGCGCTGATCTCGGCCTTAACATCGATCTGCTTCTCGGGCTGAATATCGCCCGCAGCTTCGACGTTGGTCTCGATGGTGCGCCTGAGGATGGTGGCCTCGATGGCGCTTTGAGGGATCGTATCGGAGGGGCCGGAGCCGGGTTTGCAGCCGCTGAAAACGAGAGGAGCTAGCGTGCAAACGATGAGGCTGATTCGGAGACTTTGAATTTTGGAGAGAACCGTGCGCAAGCTTGCAGAATTTTCGTGGATACAAACTTGAAGAAAGCGGCAGAGGGCAACCGCGATCCAAGACCTGGCGCTGGACGATGCGTGGTTCGGCGTCGCGAGGCGTCCTGAAGTGCGGCAACTCTCTGTCGCTTTGACGTTACGCGTTTTTGTTCCGGGGCATTGTGTGCTCAACCAAAGGATCGGATTCACAGCTATCGCAACAGGCCTTCTGAGTGAGTGCGCAGGTTTGGGAAAAAAAACAGGCTGCCAGTGACGGCAAATAGCCGGGTCGCTGGCAGCCCGTGGGGGGATGTTTTGGGGAAAATTTAGAGCGAGAAGTTGAAGCGGATTTTCTGCTTCGCACGCTTGGCATTGATCTTGGCTTTGCGACGGGTTTTCTGGGTGGGCGTCTCGTAAGCGCGCAAACGGCGCACTTCATCGAGGATGCCTTCCTGGTCGAGTTTGCCTTTCAAACGCTTGAGCGCGCGATCAATGGGCTCACCTTTTTTGACGATTACTTCTGGCATAAGGATTCTTTCGTAAAGAGTGTTGTCGGGTTGTTAAAACTTGTTTGGAAGGTAAAGTCTAGTGAAAACCTGTCCGCCGTCAAATTGTCTTTTAAAAAAAGTTCCGCCTGCGATGACCGCCATATTATTAATCTTGATGAAGTATGCGGCTTTTCCTGAGGGTTTTCGCGTTATGAAGCCAATCAAGCGACTCAGGCCCATCAAGCCCACCAAGCCCCTCAGGCGACTCGCGGCTTGCGCTCTTTAGTCTTGCGGCTAAGGTGCGCGTTTTCTTAGGGCACATGATTTCCGTTACTGTACAGGGTCTGGTGAAGCGTTTTGGCGAAATGGTCGCACTCGACCATCTTGATCTGCGGATTGAGCCGGGCGAAATTTTTTTCCTCCTGGGGCCCAGCGGTTGCGGAAAAACCACGTTGCTTCGGAGTATTGCCGGATTTTACATTCCCGACGAAGGCTCGTTGCATTTCGATAAGGATGATGTCACGCGGGTGCCGCCGCATTTGCGCAACACCGGGATGATGTTTCAAAGCTACGCGTTGTGGCCGCACATGAAGGTGTTTGAAAATGTGGCGTTCGGACTTCAGGAACGGCGGGTCGCAAAGCCGGAAATCCAGCAACGCGTAACCGAGGCGCTGGCTTCGGTGAAAATGGGGCAGTATGCCGAGCGGAAAATCGCCCAGCTTTCGGGTGGTCAACAGCAGCGCGTTGCGTTGGCGCGCGCGCTGGTGATTCGTCCGCGTTGTCTGCTGCTCGACGAACCGCTTTCCAACCTCGATGCCAAGCTGCGACTCGAGATGCGCGGGGAAATCCGGCGCATCTGCAAGGAGTTTGGACTGACCGCCATATACGTGACGCATGATCAAAAGGAGGCGCTGTCGATTGGCGACCGCATCGCGCTTTTGGACAAGGGGCGTATTCAGCAGGTCGGTCCGCCGCGCGAATTGTATCGGGCACCGACCTCGCGGCTGGTTGCGGATTTCATCGGCGACACGAATTTCATCGAGGGCGAAGTGGTGCGCGGCGATTCGCGGAGCGCATGGGTTTCCACGAAACTCGGACCGTTCGAAGGGGTGGTGACGCGTGCCGGGTGGTCGCCTTCGCCCGGAGAAAAAGTCACGCTTTCGGTCCGTCCCGAGTGCTGGCGTTTTCAAACCGCAGCCGCCGGGCAGAACTGCGCGACCGGGCATATTTCCGACGCGACCTATCTCGGGGAAATTGCGCAATACCATTTCCATGCGTCGGGTGAGGAGATTGGCATTTACGAGTTGAACCCGCAGTTCATTGAGTTCGGCACTGAAAAGACTCTGCACGCCGTGGTGGAAAAGCAAGATGTCGTGGTGCTCAAGGAATAGCGGGGCATCACGCTGCATTTTCCTCCTGCCGATGCTTGTGGCGGGGTTGCTTTATCTGCCGATGCTGCGGGCGGATTTCGTCTGGGACGCCCGCGCCCAGGTATTGACAGGCGATTACATTCAACAATCGAAGCATTGGATTGATGTCCTGACGCTGCGCGTATTGACGCACGACGTACTGGATTTCAACCGCCCGGTGCATCTCGCTTCGATGATGATCGATGCCGCCGTATGGGGACGCAACCCGCTGGGTTTTCATCTCACCAACCTGCTGATGCACGTGGCGGCTGTGGGGTTGGTAATCGGTGTTGGACGGCGACTCGGAGCCAGCGAGGCGGCGGCATTTTTGGCGGGCTTGTTTTTTGCGGTGCATCCGCTGTTGTGCGAGACGGTGGCGGAACCAAGTTACCGCGAGGATTTGCTGGTGATGCTTTTCACGCTGGCTGCGATTTGGTTTGTTGCACGGCAACCCTTTCGTCGGATTGATGGCGTTGCCGCCGCACTCTGCTGTTTCCTCGCGGTTGGGGCCAAGGAGAGCGGTGCGGCCACTCCGCTGCTTGTCGCGATGGCGGCTTGGTTTGTTCACGGCAGGAAGTCGTGGAAAACGTGGGCTCCCGCCGTGATCGGGTGTTTTGTGGTGTCGGGCACGTTTCTTGTCCTGCGATTTGTGCTGGAGCCAAAGACCTCGGTAATTTTTACCAATCCACCGTCGCGCCTTGGCGGCACGGTGCTCGACAGCGTGCTGATTCAAACCCGGATCACGGCATTTTATCTGCGCCAATTGATCTGGCCCACGGAACTTTGCGCGGACTACGGTGTAATGAGCTTGAAGCATTATCCACTGGGGTTTGCATTGACCGCGTTGATTCTCGTCATCGTGTTGCAGGCGTGGCTGGCGACGAAAAGCCGCTTGTGCATGCTCGGTTCCACGCTTTACTGGCTCGCCTTGCTACCCGTGTCGAATCTCGTTCCCATCTATCGTCCCATGGCGGACCGCTTTCTTTACCTGCCCATGGCGGGCATGGCGCTGGTTCTTGCCGGCGTGGCCACGTGGTTGCGCTGGGGCAAAGCAGCAATCCTCTCCAGCCTCTGCATCGCGGCGCTGCTCGGCGGAGTTTGTGTGAAACGTCAGGCCGTCTGGCAAAACAGCGTTGCGCTTTGGACGGACACGCGTGCGCGGAATCCGCTTTCGTTTGATGCGCCGAACAATCTCGCTGCGGCCTTCGTTGATGCCGGGCATCCGGCCAAGGCCCTTGAACCCGCAGCTTATGCGATCAAACTTTCCAACGCCAAATCCGCCGATCCGTTGTCCATTCAAGCCATGGCGCTCGATGCGCTGGGCCGGACTGCTGAGGCTGAGGAGTCCATGCGACAGGCCATCGCGCTCGATGCGCGTTACGGAAATCCTGATCAACTCGTGGAGGCGCTTACCTGCGAAAAGCCGCACGCCGAACGCTTGAAAATCATCATCAAAAGATTGTAGCCCTTATGTTTGGATTTTTTACACCCCGATATCTCAAGGAAGCGCGGCAAGTTTTAAAAAACGCGCAGAAGATCATCGATTACAAACGCGACATCCTGAAGCCCGAGCCGCTGAGTCATTTGGAAAAAGCTGTCGAAATGCTGCGCGACGCGGTGAAGCTGCGGGACCGCGAATCGGTGACGCGGGCGTCGGAGGATCTCGACAAGGCATTTGGTCAGCATGTGCCGGCGACGAAAAACGCGGGTTGGCGTGAGAACACCGAGGTGTTTGTGACGGCTGTGGTCATTGCGCTCGGGGTGCGCACGTATTTTCTCCAGCCGTTCTCGATTCCGACCGGTTCCATGCAGCCCACCCTCAACGGAATGATTGGTTATCCGACAAACGAGCCAGTGCCCAACATCGCCAAGCGCTCCCTGGACTTCGCATGGTTTGGACGGACCTACCTCGACACGGTTTCCAAGGAGGATGACGTGGTCGTGAGTATGCAGGAATTCCGGACGTTGCGGTTTTTTGTGCGGACCCGTGTGCAGTGCGAAAAACAGCAATTCACGATCAACGCGGCTGTGGCCACCCTGCAAAATGCGTTTGGATTGCATCCCGGCAAAACGCTCAAAGCCGGTCAACCCGTGGTGCGCGGTCATGTCGATGCGGGTGACAGTTTGTTCGTGGATAAAATCAGCTACCACTTCCGCACTCCAACGCGCGGTCAGGTTTTCGTTTTCAACACCCAGCAGATTTCCTACATCGAACGCAAGTTGCGCATGCAGGGCATCGAGGCGTCGCAGTACTACATCAAGCGACTGGTGGGACTACCGGGTGACACGCTGCGCATTGATGCGCAAGGCAAGTATCCGCCGGGCGTGCCGGGCAGGCTTTTCGTCAATGATCAGCTCGCGACGGAATCGGGCATTCAAAAAGTGATGTCCGGAGAAAACGGCTTTCGCGGTTACGCGCTTGCGGGAATGTTGCCGGATTCAGAGACCAGCGCCCATCTGCCTCCGCGCCGCTACTACGCGATGGGTGACAACAGCTACAACAGCGAAGACAGCCGCTATTGGGGCACGGTTCCGGAGGAAAATATCACGGGCAAAGCGCTCTTCGTCTATTGGCCCTTCGGTCACCACTTCGGATTCATCAAATAGGCGTTACCGCGTGAAATACAGCTCGTATCGGAGGCTGTAGTTTGTGGCTCGAAGTTGATATTTCTCCAGAGTGTCCGGCCCGCAACTCGCCGTCCCGAGGCCGCGATGCGCGGCGTCGAGATAAAGAACTGTCTGTGCGCGCGGCGTGAGGTCCGTGGGATGTTTCGCTGCGAACAAATCCTCGCACGTGAAATGCGACGCGTTAAATTCCAATAGCGGCGCGCCTTCGATATGCAGCGCACCAGTCCGCGATTTGGTTCCCGACAATTCCAGCCAGCGAACATCCACGTGATGCCCGTGTTCCTGGGGCATCGCGTAATCCACGAACTCACCGCTCACCGTGCTTTCGTGCCGGGCAACAATCGCCGCCGCCTTGCGGTCGCAGTACGTTTCCCAAGGGCCCGCACCATGAAACACCAGCTTCTCCAGACCCGCCACCAAGTCCATGCGCACGCCGACGCGCGGAAGATCGGTCATGTCCTTGCCGGAAAAAGTAAACGCGTTTTCGACGACGAGCCGACCCTCGGGATGCACCGTGTAACGATGGATGTGCAGACAATCCTTCCAGCGTTTGCGCGCGGAAACCTGATGGCGCAATTCCACCGTGATGGTGCCCTCGGGATTGATCTGCCATTCGAACCCTGCCGAACGATGGGCCAGTTCGCCGGCGCAGAGTCCGAGTTTTTGCCAGCGGCCCAGCGCCTTCGTGTCCTGACCCGTCCAAAGCTTGAGCCCGTCGTTGTCCGTCGCGGCACGATTGAGTTCAGCCAGCGGTCCACGCACAAGCATCTCGCGGCCTTTCCACGTAAGCGACGTGAGCTGCGCGGATTTCTCGTCGAAAGCCACCGATAGATCATCGGCATGCAGCACGAGGCTTTTATCGCTTTCTTCGATCAAGATAGAAGCGTCGTCGGACACGGGAAGCGGCTGGCGTTTTCCGCCCTGCAACAGGAACTGATCCCAAGCCACTTCGTGACCGCGCCCGGCAAAAAGCGAGTCTCTGCGCGTGAACCAGCGAATCAAAAGATGCGCTTCGGCTGCCTCAGGAAGTTTACCAAAGGCGATGACGATTTCCTTTCCCCCACCCGCAACAATCTTGAGCGGCGACAGTTTACCTGAGCGGGTCGCCACCCCGTCGAGCAGCAGTTCCCAGCGGCCTTCCAATCCGTCGAGCGTCGAAAAATCGTGGCGGTTGCAGACAAGAAAACGCCCCTTGGTGGCGTCGAGAACCTCAACCGCAACGGGCTGTGCGAGGTGTTTGAATTCCCACATCGCCGTGTGCGGAATGCGGTCGGCGGAAACCATGCCGTCGCATACAAAATTCCCGTCGTTCGGCATGTCGCCAAAGTCCCCGCCGTACGCGAAAAATTCGCGTCCGTCCTTGGTCTTTTGCCGGATGCCGTGGTCGAGCCATTCCCAGATGAACCCGCCCTGTACTCCGGGTTTTGTTCGGAACAACTCGTAATAATCATGGAGCGATCCGTTTGAATTGCCCATGGCGTGCGAGAACTCGCAAAGAATCACCGGACGTTCCAACGGATGCAGCGGTGTGCTGATGCCTGGCAAAGTCGCCAGTTTCTTTTTATCCTCGACCCCTGCGGCCACGAGCTGCTTCAAGGCTTCGGCGCGATCTGCACCCCGATCCTTTTCTTTCCAATGCTTCGAAACGAAAGCGCTCCATTTTGCGATTTCATCGAGCGCCGGATACATCGGGCAGATGACGTCGGTTGCCAGAGATCCATGAGCCCAGGTGATGCCGCTTTGGCCGCGGGAAATCGCCCCCTCGTAATGCAACGGACGGCTCGGATCGTAATGCCGGATCCAACCCGCCGCCGCATCGTGGTTCGCGCCGTAACCCGACTCGTTGCCGAGCGACCAGAAAATGACGGACGGATGGTTTTTATCGCGAATCACCATGCGCATCGCACGATCCAGCCAGGCTTTGGCATAGCGCGTGTCGGCGCAGAGGTAGTTGTGAAAAGCGTGCGACTCGATGTTGGCCTCGTCGATGACGTAAAGGCCGTACTTATCGCAAAGATCGAGCCAGCGTGGGTCGTTCGGGTAATGCGAACAGCGCACGGCATTGAAGTTGAACTGCTTCATCAGTTGCACGTCGCGCACCATGGTATCGTAAGGCACGGCTTTGCCGAAATCGGGATGGTGATCGTGATGATTTACGCCGTGGATCAGGACGCGACGGCCGTTGATTAGGAGATTGCGTCCGGAGATTTCGATGCGACGAAAACCCACGCGCACCGCAGAATGAGATTCGCCTTTTTCGGAGCGCATGGAAACCACCAGCGTGTACAGATTGGGTGATTCGTGGGACCAGAGTTGCGGATTTTTGAGGCTTGCCGAGAGGTCCACGCGTAGGTGCGAGTGATTAAAACTCAATGGTTTGATGGCGAGTTCGCCCTGGAGCGGTTTTTTGAAAACGGGTTTGCCCGCAGGATCAAAAAGCTGGGCCTCAACCGTGGTGGCAATCTTCAGCGGTCCTTCCCCGAGGAACCCCACGTGCGTCGAAACATCAAGGGTTGCCGTCTTCAAATCAGCCTCCAGCGATGGTTTGACGTGAATATCGCTGATGAACACCTCCGGCATCGCCTGCACAAAAACTTCGCGGTGCAGTCCGGCCAGCCACCACATATCTTGATCTTCAACAAACGAGGCGTCGGACCACTTAACCACCGTCGCGACAATCTCATTTGGTGCGCCGATCCGGACCGCTTCCGTGATGTCGAACTCTGCGGGCAGCCGCGAGTCCTTGCTGATGCCCACCTGCAAACCGTTCACTTGGACACACAGCACGCTGTCGGCCCCGCCAAAATGCAGCACCACGCGCATGCCCTTCCACGATTTTGGCGCGGAAAATGTGCGACGGTAGATGCCAGTCGGATTGTCCTTCGGAACGTGCGGCGGCTCCTGGGTGAAGGGCATCTGCACGTTCGTGTAATGCGGTTTTCCATAGCCCTGCATCTCCCAGTTCCCAGGAACCTGAATGGAATTCCACTTGATCCGCTTGACCTTGGAAAGCTGCTGCTGAGCCGATTCCGGGTTGGGTGCGAGATGAAAATCCCAGGCTCCGTTGAGCTCAATCTTCCAGGGGGATTTTCCCGCCGCACTGGAGCGCGCCATGCTTGCCGTCGGAAAATAATCAAACGTAGAGCGGGCAGGCAGTCTGCCGAGTGAAGTAAATTCCGGGTTTTCCCAGATACGAATAAGGCCTTGATGGAGCATGGAAGTGGGTGGGACGAGTCGCCGAGCAAAAGGGAACCCGCATGAGAAATCAACTTCTCCCTTAAAACGAAGTCCTTGCCAATTTGCGTAAATCAGCGCCTCCCAATCTCTGCGGTCGCCGCTGGGATTCTCCCCTCCATAGTCTGCTCCCCATGCAAGAGTCGGCTCTACTCCCTCGAAATGTACAATCAGAGGAGCGGACCTTTTGGTTGCGAAAAAGGGAATGGAGGCGCGGTTCCGTTTAACTGTTGTTCCGGCCTACGACTATACGTGCGCACTTACCCGGCATCGGTTGATTTCTGCTGATCGAACTCCCCAAGACACCGGGGTTCCTTCCCTCGCGAAAATGCCTCGAATGGCATCGGATACATCATCGCTTCGTCGGGCGAAGTCGAAAATAGGAGGAAGGAAATCTTCCGTGCCTTACTCACCATCACGGGAATTCAAAGGCAACGATGATCTACGAAACCAACCCTTCATTCACAGAGTCCAAGCATCTGCATTGAAACGACTGTTCCCAGCTATCGGATAGAGCGTTGAGTGGGTTGCATGGTCGGCATTCTTTATCGGCACACGTCTTTGCGGTGAGCAATACGGATTACAAGAATCAATAACACTTCATCCTCAATCTCATAAACAACCCGGTAATCGCCAATGCGAATACGGTATGTTCGCTGAGCACCAGTGAGCTTCTTTACGCCTTGTGGTCTGGGACTGGATTTGAGTTGTTCGATCTCGCGATAGATTGCAGCTATCTTGGCCTTGTCGATGTTTCGGAGGTCTTTCTCTGCAGACCGAGTGAACTCAATCCGGTAAAAGTCCATCTGCAATAAGTCGCTGCCTAACCTCTATCATTGACACCCGCTCATCGTTTCTTCGCTCTGCTACCGCTGCCAAGTCCGACACATCCTCCATCAGTTCGTCAAAATCTTCCACGGGAAGAACCACCGCGACTCTCCTGCCTGCCTGATCCGTAAGAAACTGCGGCTCCATGGAGGGACATTATCCGATTTCCAAGTATGCGCAATTTTAACTTACCGAACTTCAGAACGTCCGCAGTGTGACACCCACTATCCGTCGTCGCGCAGTGCTTCGGCACCTGCATCCGAGGCGAAAACGTCTCCTGCGGCCCGGGAGGATTACCCGCAAAATATAGGTGTTCGTTGTGTTGTTGCATTTGAATCAGGCGTGGTCAGGCATTTTCCGGCAAATGCGTGCAAACGAAGTCCTTGCCATTTCGCGGTTTGGCGCGGCCAATGTCGGCATGGTTCGCATTTTCTTTGTCCTGCTCGCGTTTTCGTTTGCTGCGCGGGCGGAGTTTCAGTTTTCGCGCGAAACGTTTTCCTTCGCCAACGATACGCTGTGGTCTTACGACGTCGATGCAACCGGGCAGCTCTCGCATAGTGAACGTGCGGCGCAGAAACCTTATACACGCCATTGCATCGTGATGATCCGTGGCGCGATGCAATTTCACCGGTTTGCCTCGTTTGCTCCGGATGCACCAAAAATTACGGAGGCGGAGTATCGGAAAAAAGTTCGGGCTGTAGCTCGGACGCGCGTCACCTCCAAAAAGCGCGTGCGCGCTGAGATTCCCGGCTATGCGTCGTTGCGCGAATTTTCCAAAGCGCATCCGCGTCTGTTACAGGACGAACTCGGTCTGTGGTGGCCGACGTATTTCCGTTTTGGCAATCACCGGATGGCGTCGCCTTTCCCTGGTTCCGTACAAAAGCAACTCGCCGTGGAAACACGGGATCTCGTCGGGAGGGGGGAGGTTGTCGCGCTGTTCATCACGCGGTTCCGTCCGCTGAACCACGTGGTGTTGGTGCATGGCGTGAACGAAACGCCAGACGGTTCGCTGCGTTTCGCGTGCTACGATCCGAACGACCCGAGCATGCCGATCACTTTGACTTTTAACGCGCCGAAGAACCGCTTTTTCTGGCCGAAAACGGGCTACTGGCCCGGCGGGCAGGTCAACGCCTTCCGCATTTATCGCAACTGGGTCTGGTAAGCCGGAACTATTCCAGCGGCCCGAGCCAGAGGAATGCGCCGATCATCATCACCGCCGCCCCGGCGATGCGCACCAGGCGCGTATCCGCAAATTTTCCGGCGCTCAAGCCGAGCGCGATGCCGCATCCGTGGAGCAGCGCCGTTGCTAACATGAAACCCATGGCGTAAAGCCCGCCGGAAGCTGCACCCGGCATTCCCGTGCCGTGCGCGTGTCCGTGGCAGATGGCGAAAAGTCCGGCGATCAGGGCACCGGCCCAGAGCGGCATGCGGACCGCTGCGAGGATGAACAGGCCGAGAATCAGAACCGACATTGCGATGCCGGTTTCCGCGCCGTTCAACGCTACGCCGTTCATTCCCATCGTCCCGCCGACCGCCATGGCCAGGACGAAAGCGCCCGGCACCATCCAAAGTGCGCGCCCGCCGAGTTGCACTGCCCACAGGCCGATGGCCACCATGGCGAGCAAATGGTCCATGCCGAACATCGGGTGCGCCAAGCCGTTGGCGAACCCATGCGTTGTTCCCACCCCGGTGTGCGCCAGCGCCATGCTGGGAGTCGCTGCGAGGAGAATGGCCGGAAGACCACGTGAAAGAAGTCGCTTCAGAGTGCTCATGGAGTTGTTGTTAGAACACACCGCCCACAGAAGTCAAAAGGAGTTCTTCCGCAATCTCACTCCTTCAACCACCGGGCCACATCTTTTGCCCAGTAAGTGATGATCAAATCCGCCCCGGCCCGGCGGAAGGCGGTCATCATTTCCATCACAGCGGCGCGTTCATCCAGCCAGCCGTTTTGTGCGGCGGCCTTGATGGCTGCGAACTCTCCGCTCACGTTGTACACCGCTGTCGGCACACGGAATTCCTCCTTCACGCGGCGCACGATGTCGAGATAAGGCAGCCCCGGTTTTACCATCACGATGTCAGCGCCCTGATCCAGATCGAGTCCCACTTCGCGCAGGGCTTCCTCGGCGTTGGCGGGATCCATCTGGTAGGTGCGACGGTCGCCAAATTGCGGGGCGCTTTCCGCAGCATTGCGGAATGGACCGTAGAAGGCCGAACAAAACTTTGCCGCATAACTCATGATCGGGGTGTTGGAAAAACCCGCTTCATCCAGCGCCTCGCGGATCGCGCCGATGCGCCCGTCCATCATGTCGCTTGGTGCCACAATGTCCGCACCCGCCCGCGCATGGGACACAGCAGTTTTCACCAGCAGCTCCACGGACGAATCATTCTCCACGCGCTGCGACTTGTCCACGATCCCGCAGTGACCATGGCTCATGAACTCGCAGAGGCATACGTCCGTGATGATCAAACATTCCGGCAGCTCCTTTTTCAAAAGCCGCACCGCCCGCTGCACGATACCGTCGCCGGCGTGGGCCCCGGTTGCGCGATCATCTTTTTTTTGCGGAATGCCGAAAATGAGAAACGCCTTCACGCCAGCCTCCACCGCAGCGCAAGCTTCGGCCACGACGCAATCCAGCGGCAGTTGAAAAACCCCGGGCATCGACGTGATCGGTGCCGGGGTGGTGATTTTTTCTGAAACGAAAAGCGGGAGAATCAACTGCTCCGGCCGCAGCGTTGTTTCGCGCAACATCGCGCGGAGCACGGGACTGGAGCGAAGGCGGCGCGGACGGTTGGGCAGTTGGAGCATGACGGCAGGGTATATTGGAATTTTGAAATGAAGAGTGAAGAATTGCGGTGGCGCGAAAGCTTGGTTTCAGCGCAATCCCGGCGCCTGCCGGGATGAATAAAGAAAGCAGGAAGTCAGGAAAAACTGAGCTTTGGAGACGCTGAAAAATTGAACACTAAAGAACCGCAAGACCGCCGAAAGAAATTTTGTCCACGCAATACAGACTGATGATGAAAACCTTCCGTGTATTCCGCGAATTCCGTGGACCAATCAATAAATCAGCGTCTCCCTAACTCCTCATTTATTGTCTTCCATAACCAGAACTTAAAACAGCCGCATACCGCCACAACAGGCTTCAGAGCAACGTCTTATTTGCCGAGGCTGATGTATTGCGGCAAGCGGTAGTTCGGATCGAAGCTGAAGAAACTTTCCAGAGCGGCAAAGCGCATCCCGCCGGGGGTGAAAACGTAGTCCTTCGTTTTTCCGCTGGATTTTACGGGCGCGACGATGAGGTCCAATTCGCCGTCCAGATCAAACTCGACGACGGCGAGCCCAAGTTGTTTCAGGTTGTTCTGCGACTTGGATCGCGGTGCGGTGTACAGTCCTCCAGCCACTTGGAAGTTTGGTCCGGCGAACACTTTTACCTGAGGGCCGCTGACCGGATCGCCCCCGACCACAATGTCCGCTTCTCCATCGTCGTTCACATCGCCGACACATACGGAAGCGCCGGAGGTGGTTCCATCCGGGAACGCGATGAACGAGCGGATTTCCGCACCAGTTGCGCCGCTGAACACCTTCACGTGTCCCTGTCCGCTCTGGCCGTTGCACGTGATGATGTCCGCGAAGCCGTCGGTATCCACTTGGGCGGATGCCACAAAGACCCCGCCGGTGAATCCCGCGTCGTAAGCGAGAAAATCCTTCAGCACATCGCCATTACTTCCGCTGCGGACGACCACTTGAGGCGATCCGCCGCGAGCCTGGCCCAGAATTGTATCGTCGAAGCCGTCGCCGTTCACATCGCCCACGGCCACATTGACGCCGCCCTTGAACGCCGGGTTGAAGGGCACGAAGTCCATACCCGGACCGACCAGAGGCGCAGCCGAGCCACCGTCGAAGACTTTCACGTGCGGTCCTGCGCCAGGACCCGTGGCCACTACGATATCCAGATCGTTGTCTCCATCAATATCGCCCAGCGCGACGTTGAGCGGTTTGTCGTAGCGACCGCCGAAAGGCTTGAACGCTTCCACATCCCCGTCCTGGCTGAAAAGGGCGAAAACCTTCCCTGCTTCATAATCGCCAGCCAGCAAATCCTCGAGGTTGTCCCCTGTAAAATCGCCGCCTGCCATGGAGTCACCCGCTCTGAAAAAGGGATTACCACTCGCCGCCTTCAAGCGTGCGCCGGTTTCGCCGTTGAAAATGCGCAGTGACTGCTTCTTTTCTGTGGACGTCACGATTTCCGCCTTGCCGTCGCCGTTGACATCACCGGCAGCAACATACACGCCGCCCGAAAACGCCGGTGAGTAAGGGGAAAACTCGCGGAGCGCCGCGCCGCCCGTTCCTGAGAAGACTTTCACCTGACCCGCTCCGCCGACCATGATTTCGGCATCGCCGTCACTATTCACATCGCCCGCCGCCACGCGCACCCCGCCCCGGAATTTTCTCCCCATGTTCTCGATGTTGGTGAGTTCAGAAAAACCGACGCCGTTGAACACCTTCACGCGGGCACTGCGGGATGAACGGCTTGTTTTGCCTTCGCCCGCGATGACATCCGCCACACCATCGCCATTCACATCACCCACCGCGACGGAAACGCCGCCGGTAAACGCGCTATCGAAGGGAAAAAAATCCGTAAGCACCTCGCCAGTGGTGCCGTCGAACACCTTCACGTGTCCCGCCGTCCCCTTGCCCGTCGCGACGACGATATCTCCTGCGTTATCGCCGTTGAAGTCGGCGGTGGCCACATTGACTGCGCCGCTGAAGTTGTCGAACGGCGCGAAATCCATGGCAGATCCGCTCAGCACGCCCGTTCCGCTGAACGTCAGCAACGTTCCCGAGAATCCGCTGAACACCTTCACGTGCCCCATGCTTTCCCCGTTACCCGGGGCGGTGATGATATCCACATCGCCATTGCCATTCACATCGCCCACGGCCACTCGTACACCACCGCGAAAGGCCGTCGGATACGCTTCAAACGCACAGATTTCCTCACCAGTGGCGATATTCAGCACATGCACCGTAGGCACCTCGCCTTCCGGCACACCCACGGCCACGATGTCTCCGGGGGCGATGGCGGGACGGATCGCCAAGGCGCTGCCGACAGTCAGCAAGCAGGCACAGGAGAAAATGAAGGAGCGGTTGATGCGTAGTAGTGGCTTCATAAGTTGTGTTTGGGTTATGGTGTTTCCCTCGTTTGCGATGTAAGGAAATGCAAGGCCTGTTTTTCCACCACCACGCAATCAAAAGCACGCAGCTTTTCAACTATTCGCGCACATGAGTCTTGTGACGCGCGCGCTGCGGTGTCACAAGGCTCATCCATGCAATTGAAACTTATTAGTTTGCTGGGCATGGTCGTCTTCCTTCTCGTGGCCTGGTCGGTTTCCTATCATCGGAAACGTTTTCCGTGGCGCACGGTGCTCACGGGGCTGGGATTGCAATTCGTGTTTGCGGTGCTGATTTTAAAAACCAGCGTCGGCATCGCTATTTTCAAAGGCGCGGGGGATGCGGTGAATCAATTGCTCGGATTTGCGCGTGACGGTTGCGCCATGGTTTTTGGGCCGTTGGCGAAGCCCGAGGTGATGGGTGCCGCGCTGGGGCCGCAAAACGGGTTCATTTTCGCCATCGTCGTTGCCGGAACGATCATCGTGGTGTCCTCGCTGTCCGCGCTCTTTTACCACTGGGGCATTTTGCAAAAGATCGTGCAGGCCGTGGCTTGGGGCATGCAAAAAATCATGCGCACCAGCGGAAGCGAGAGCCTTGCCGCTGCGGCGAATATTTTCATGGGCCAGACCGAGGCGCCCCTGCTCATCAAGCCCTATGTCAACTCCATGACGCGGAGCGAACTGATGTGCCTGATGACCGGCGGCATGGCCACCATAGCCGGCGGTGTCGCGGCGGTTTATGCGCAGATGGGCATTGCTGCGGGTTATCCCTCAATGGCCGGGCATCTGCTTACCGCCAGCGTCCTGAGCGCCCCGGCGGCGTTGCTGATCGCAAAAATCATGCTGCCCGAGACGGAACAGAGCGTGACTGCCGGTGGAAAAACCGAGGACATCCCGCGTGACACCGCGAACGGGATCGACGCACTCTGCCGCGGGGCGGGCGACGGAATGCAACTCGCGATCAATGTCATCGCGATGCTTATCGCGTTCACCGCCGTGGTGGCGCTTTTTAATGCGGTCTTCGCCTCGGTGCAGACGGTGTTCGGCATTACCGATCCCGCGACATTGCAGAGCGTGTTCGGTTGGTTGAACGCGCCGTTCGCCTGGCTCATGGGGGTTCCTTTGTCTGAGTGCGAACTGATGGGCCGCGTGCTCGGCGAACGCATTGTGCTCAACGAATTTTTCGGTTACGCGACGCTCACGGCGAATGCCGCGCAACTTTCCGAGCGCAGCTTCATCATCGGCACCTACGCGCTTTGCGGATTCGCCAACTTTGGCAGCATCGCGATCCAGGTGGGCGGCATCGGCTCACTCGCGCCGGGACGCCGCAGCGAACTCGCGAAGTTCGGCATGCGCGCCATGCTGGGCGGGATTCTTGCCAGCTACTGCACGGCAAACATCGCGGGTTTGCTTTTGTAAAACAAACGCTTAATCCGAGAGCAGCGAACGGTGGCGCCAGAGGTAGCCGATTCCCGAGTACACGGTGAACGCCAGCGTGGTCCCAAGCAGGACCCAGCCGATACCGTCCGTCCATTGCGCGTCCCATTTCTGCCCGAACAATTCGCGCAGGGAATGCAGCCCGAGAAAATACAGCACCGTGATGATCTGCCACGCCGTCTTGTGTTTACCTAGACGTTCGGCGGAGAGCACCTCGCCTCTCGACGCGGCGAGAAGACGCAGGCCCGTGATGAGAAATTCGCGGCTGATGATGATAATCACCGCCCACGCTGGAAGTTCCGAGAGCGGCACCAGGCAGATGAACGCCGCGGCGATCATGATTTTGTCCACGAGCGGATCCATGAGCTTGCCGAAGTTGCTCATCATGTTGAAACGGCGCGCGACCCAGCCGTCGATGTAATCGGTGATGCTCGCGATGACAAATAGCGCGAGCGCCACGGTGAATTGCAGCGGCATCGTCACGCTCAACACCACGACGAACCCGAGCGTGAGGAAAAGACGCGCGATGGTGAGTTGATTGGCGATATTCATCTGAAGACCGGAAAGCTTCCCAGTGCGTTACCAGCGATACGCAGAAGCTGCGAGCGGTTTTGTGTCGGGAACGCAAAACATTCGCCTGCGGGGTGTCCGGGGCTCCGGGTTGCGCATCGGCATTTTTAACGTAGGATGACACCGCATGTTTTTTCGCCGCATTCTTTCCTTGTCGCTTATCGCCGCCGCATTCGTTCCGCCGCTTTTCGCAGCGGAAGTGCTTTTGAAAAACGGCCAGCCCGTGAGCCAGCTCGGTGGCGTTTCGGGATCCGAACAACAGTTCCGGATCACGGTTCCGGCGGGTGCGTCGAATCTGGTGTTTAAAACCGCAGGCGGCAACGGCGATTGCGATCTGTACGTCCGGCGCAGCGCGGCGGCGAGTCTTGAGGCGTTTGATGAGCGGCAGTCCGTGCCCGGCAACATGCAAGCCATCACCATTCCCATGCCGCAGGCAGGCGAATGGTTCGTGATGGTTTACGGGTTTTCCAACTTCACAAAAGCCAAGGTCGTCGCGTCGTTCGATACGCAGGATCACTCCGTCGCGCCGCCGGAGTTTTCCGTTGCCCCGGGAAGGTACTCCGGACCGGTAAACATCAAGGTGGCGACAGCGACGAAGGGTGCGCGCATCCATTTCACAGCAAACGGCAGCGAACCGCTCGGTTCATCCCAGGTTTTTCCAAACAGTCTAGGCATTGAATCGAGCACGATCGTCAAACTGCGGGCGTTTAAATCCGGACTACCGGACAGCAGCATCACCACGGGCGAATTCATCATTGCACCCGCCTCTCCCGTCCCGGTCCTCGCCGACGGTGTGCCCGAGCGCAACCTCGCTGCGCCCGAAGGCGGCGAGCAGCTTTTCGTCATCGATGTTCCTGCAGATCAAAGGAAGCTCATCGTGCGCACTGAAGGAGGACGCGGAAACACGGCGCTCTATCTCCGCAAAGGAAAACCGCCCACACCAACCCGCAACGACGCGCGAAGCAATGGACAGGGCAATCTCGCCCGTGTTGCGGTGAAAAATCCGACCGCAGGCCAGTGGTTCATCCTCGTCCGCGCCCTCACCAACGCCTCCGGTATTTCCCTGCTGGCGAATTACGAAAACGACGCGGCCGACCTCATCGTTTGGCCTGACGCACTAAAACCCTATTTCAGCACAGAAGCATTCGCCCCTGATGATTGCGACGTGATCGAAGGTCATGTGCTCTCCGGCACCCGCAGGCTGCTCCGCTTCAACACGGAAACGCGCAACATCGGCGACAGCGACATATTCATGGGCGATCCCGAAGACGGTCCTCTCGATGAAAATGGCGACCCGCTTTTTGAATACCATCCGTGCCACGGCCACTACCATTTCAACGGCTTCGCCCGGTACCGCCTGCTCTCCGAGGACGGACAGGAAGCCGCGCTCGGGCGTAAGGTAAGCTTCTGTCTTGAGGACGTGGATCGCTGGGACAAACGCGCCCCCAAACGTTACCGCTACACCTGCCAATATCAGGGCATCCAGGCCGGTTGGAGCGATATCTACAGCGCAGGACTTTCCGGCCAATGGATCGACGTCACAGGCGTTGCGCCCGGAGATTACGTATTGGAAATCACGATGAACCCGCAAGCCGCGCTGCCGGAATCGAATTATGCGAACAACACCAGCCGCATCCGGATCACCATCGATCCGCCACCGGTGCCCGTCGAGCTCACCTCAGGTAGCCCCGTCACGGGACTTGGCGCAGCGCAGGGCAACGAGAAGCTCTATAAAATCACCGTCCCGCCCGGTGCCACGAAACTTACGTTCGCGACCAGCGGCGGCGCAGGCGATTGCGATATTTACGTGAAACAAGGTGCCGCGCCCTACATCAGCCTGTTCGACTTCAGCAGCGCGCTTGAAGGCAACAACGAGCAGGTGGAAATCGACAACCCCGCCTCCGGCGAATGGTTTGTCCTCCTCCTGGCCTACACCAACTACACAGGCCTCACCCTCGAAGGCACGGTGCAATAAATGGCAAAACCCACTCCGATCAAATTGCGGCACCGGTTGCGCAAATCCCGCCAGTTTTCCTCCAGCGCCCTCCCCACCCGTTGCGCCAATCCCCGCAACTTCCACTTTTTTTCTCTGTAAAAAGAAATCTTTGGTTTTCCAAAAAGGGGTTGGCATGGGCGGTGCTAAGACAGCATCCGTTCGGTAACACGAACAGGGGAAAAAGACAAAGGGGCAGCCCGGCTGAAGGGAATCGTTTTAGTGGCATTTTTAGGGGGAGTCACTAGGACAGGGTCAGCCGGGCTGTTTGTTTTTAGAGGGAAGCCGTTCATGACCATTGTCACCAATTCCGACACGCATTCCTGCCAAGCAAGACCCTCTCGGATCGGCAGGAATCTCTTTGAACGGAACGCGCCCCCTTCATCAAACTGTAACTTGAGGAAAAACTTTTCCTTGAGATAGTACCGGAATGCGCGGATCTTGTCTGCACAATGTAAATACATTAGAACCGCTCGCCGTCCGCTTTTTCTTGTGCAATCTTCTACTATGACCTTCCGATCTCCTTCGACTCGCGGGTTCACGCTCATTGAATTACTCGCCGTCATGGCCATCATCATCGTGATGCTCGGCCTGCTCGTCAGCTCGCTGGCCGGGTTCGGTTCCACCGCCGGACGACGCGGCGCGGTGAACACCACGATGAACATGATCGAACAAGCCCGCGTCGCCGCGCTGGAATCGGGCGCTTCGGTCCAGGTCATTTTCTGGCGGCGTTCCTTCCCCGATCATGACTCCATCATGGTCCGCCGCGAACGCACCGATTCCGATAATCCCGCCGCCGGAACGTCCGGGGCCTCGACCTACGTCAATCTCACCGACTGGGTGAAGCTCCCCAAGGGCATCATTTTCCGGGGCATCAGCACAACCATCACTGACCAGACCGTCCCGAACGGATTTCAAACCGGCCTTGCCAGTTCGCCCACCACGGACCGTTTGTCATACATCCAATACAACAGCATGGGCGTCGTGGAACAACCGACCAGCAACCTGAACCTTTTCCTCAGCGAAGGCGTGCGCGACACCAGTGGCGTGGAAGCCGCGATCCCCTCAGGCCAGAGAGCAGACGGCAGTTACCTTGAAAAAATCGCCATCGCACGTTTCACCGGCCGCCCACGACTCGAAATCACGGTGAAACCCTCCAATTGATGATGAGCATGTCCCCACAGCAGTCGCGGGAAATAGGAAAGCCTGACGACTGGAAAAGAAGAGAGTCACAGACTGCCCGCCGCCCCCGCATCAACAATCAACAATCAGAAATCGGCAATCGGCAATCTGCCTTTTCCTTAGTGGAAATCGTGCTCGCCCTCGGTGTCGTCGCGTTTTCCGTCATCGCTATTCTCGGCTTGTTCCCCGTGGCTCTGGATGCCGCGCGCGAAAGCCAGCGTCAGACCACTGCGACCCTCATCGCCCAGACCGTGTTCTCCGAGCTGAAAACCACGGGATCGACCTCCGCCGTCGGCGCCCTTAGTTGGAAGATCCGTAACAACGCCACGAGCGATCAATGGACCGACCTGGCGACCGGGGCAGAAAAATTCGTGGTCTATGCAATCGACGGCAGTGCGCTGGGCGAAGTTGCCGATGCGCCCGCGTTCAACGCCACGGTCACTTCACCGGCCAACGCGGTATTCGGAGCGCGGCTCAAGCCGCAACTAGTCACCAGCGGTTCCGGACTGGTGCAGATGAACGTAAACATCGAAACCCCGATGCTCGCCGGCACCGCCAAACGCACGGTGTACACCTTCACCACCCTGATCGCGCCATGAGTTTCCCTCCAAGCTGCCAAGACGCCAAGGGCACCCCCTTTTTGAGTAACTGCGAAAAGGCTTTCGCATCAGAAATGCTATCCTCTGCGTCTCCGCGTCTCCGCGTGAAAACCGGCGCTCCCCATCCGCCATTCAAAATTCAAAATTCAAAATTTGCCTCCGCCTTTTCCCTGCTCGAAGTCTTGGTCTCGGTCACGCTTCTGGCCCTGCTTTCCGTGCTGCTCTTCAACATGGTGGATCAGGCCAGCCGCCTCTGGCGCGACAACGAAAGCGCCGTCGAAGCCTACCGCGAAGCCCGCGCGGCGCTCAGCGTGATGAGCCGGGAAATGCAGAACGCGCTGGTCCACAGCGGAACCGGCTCGCTGCAAGGCGTGGTCCTTACGGATGTTGGATCGGGAAATCTTCCCGCATCGACCACCGGCACCGCTTCGTCCGTGTTTTTCCTGGGGCTGTTCTCCAAGGCGTCGCAGGAAACCACCGATATCAGTGATGCCTGCGCCGTGGGCTATTACGTTTCTTACACCGCTGATCCGCAGGATGCGGCTTCGATTTCTGCCAAATCACGCAAGCTCTACCGCTTTTTTACCGGCAGCAACACTACTTACACCCGCATCCGCAGCGTCCTTGGCGGCACATCATGGAACGATCCATCCAACGGCCTCTACCTTCCTTCCCCCAGCAGCACGACGACCAACGAAATGCTCGCACGCAACATCTCGGAGCTCGAGGTCTCCGCGCTGGTTTTGGAAAACGGGAAACTCGTGCGCAAACCCAGTTACCAGACCACGACCAACGGATGGCCGGCTGCTCTGGACATTTCGCTTACCGCCCTGAACACCGCAGCAGCCTCGCGCTTGGCCAATGATGCCGCATGGGATAACCCGCCCCCCGCCGAAACCCGCACGTTCAAGACGCGCATCTACCTTTCCGTTCAGCCATGATAAAATCGAACCACGGCAAGAGGACCCGGCATACGCGGAGCGCCCATCGCGCCCCCGCGGAAAAGCCTCAGTCCACCATTCACCATTCGCCATTCACCATTCACAACACCCGCTCCGGCTCCGCCTTGGTCATCACGCTGCTCGTCATCACCGTCCTGTCCATCATCGTCGTGGCCTTCCTCACCAGCATGCGCATCGAACGCATCACCGCCCGCAGCGCTATGAACGCCTACCGCGCCCAGTTGGTGGCGGAAGCCGCGCTGCAGGATGCACTGAAAACCTTCAGCATCGCCACAACGGGCACCAACGGGTTTCAGTCCCGGCTCTTTACCAACGAAGTTCGCAACAGCGGAACAGGGGCCACGTTCGAAGGGCTTACAACCATTACCAACTGGGCCGCCAGCACCACGGGCACACTACTTTCAGGAACTTATCCGTTCTCCTCGGCTCGCCAGCCACTTTCCGATTTCGCCTCCAACTACACCACCGCGCTGACCTCCTTCATTGCCGACAAAAATAATCCGTTACTGTCGGTGGATTTAAACAAAAAGCAGGTCATTGAAATCACTCCCACGGCAAAAGCAGAGAGCTATCGCGTCGTTCTGGAGGACCTCAAAGACGATGCAGGCAAAGTCGTCGGGCGGTATGGTTTTCTGGTGTTGGATGAGCAGGCTCTACTTAGTCCTGCGCTTCATAAAAGCGGCACCCGCACCACCTACGGACAGGTGGCTTCTGAGGTTCAAACTACATTTCAAGACAATACTTTACTGAGCAGCGCCGAGTTTGCACAAACTCAGCCGCCAGTTACGCCAGCAAATATTTTCAGCGACATTCGCTCACCACGCCTGATTGCAAATTTCTTCTTACCTTCATCTCGTGCGGATGACGTGGGACGGCAATTTGGATTTTTCAGGCAACCCAACGAAGACGTCATTCCCGCCGGATACGCGGATGCTGGGAAGCCGAAATACGACATCAATAAACTCGCGACAGATGGAACCTACGGCACCACAGCCACGCTGAGGGCGGAGAATATCGCAGCTATCATTGATCGCAACATTCCCACCTTTAAAGACCGGGACCAAGCAACTCCTGCGGCAGAGAGGATTAAATATATCAATCGCCTGGCGGCATCGATCGTCGATTACATCGACACCGATACGGGGATTACCCAGGTCAATGGCGGCGAACCGGCAGGACGCGACCTTTTTCCTTTTGTAGTAACGATCGCGCAGTTCTTTCGTTGGACAATCCAAGGCCCTGCACCGACATACCCCGCAACAGTCACATTCAGGTCTTATGTTCAAATGTGGAATCCTTACACTGTGGCTGTAACTGGCACAGTGGGATTCAACCTCAGGAACCGAGTGAGGGTGAATTACGGAACGGGAATTGTGACACCGTTTCCAGACTACGTTGTGAGCGGAACATCAGCCACGACACTTCGACCAAACGAGTTCAAGGTCATAGAGTTACCTTTGGCGACGAGTCAGTTTACCAGTCCAACCCTGTCAGGCACCGTCGGTTGGGGAAATACGGCAGCTGATGCTGCAGACCAGACAACCCACCCATATTACGAATTTATGTGGAACGGCCAGAGGGTGGATGGCAACCGAAGGGACCCTGTGTCCCCAGCACCGCCCACATCAGGACTTCCCAACAACGTAAAGAATCTTACGCTGAACGCACTACACTATCAGGTGAATTCCCTTCCCACCTTCAGTCTCTACCGAACTGTAGGCGATCCTCGATTTACATACCTGACAGCATATGACTGGAGTTCACCGATCAGTAGTGACGCATCATATTCAAACAGCACCCGTTGGGGCGGGAGAAACCGGGATGGAGTGTTTCCGTATGACCAGAACTTCGTAACTAGCTGGGCTAGCAGGGATTATGTCCGCGCAAGCCCTGTGGCTGGGGTCCCACCGGGCAACATCAATACAACTCCTGTTCAGGTTGTATCTCCCTATGACGCGGTAAGTGCTGCGGAGGCTAAAAACGCTCCCTTCTATATTCGGAACGCTCCAATGCAAAGCATCGGAGAGCTTGGTAATATTTTTGATCCACTTTTCCTAGACAATGCTGGCGCCAAACAAACGGGTGGCTCCCCATCTTCAGAATTCGTTGCAGGGGGTGGGCGCACATTGAGAATCGGACAATCTGAGTTCTCCTATGCCGCCCCAAATACCTTGGATGTTCCCGGTAAACGCGCATCTGATCTTCTTGACTTGTTCACGGTGAACACCACAACCAACACACTCGGCTACCCTATCATGGCAGGGCGCATTAACATCAACACAGCGAGCGAGCAGGTCATCAACTCGCTGTTTCAATCGATTGAAATCAAATCGGATGAGGGAACTTACGATCTTAATGATGCCACGAAGCCCCCACCAAAATTCAATCGTCTTGCAACCCGGAGCGGGAAAACCATCGCACAGAATATTATTGCGGAGCGTCAATCAACTGTCGCTACCGCAGGCCCTATGCGCAATATCGCTGATCTGAATCGCATCATGCCATATCTCGCTCCCGCCGACACCTACCAACCAAAACTCGGCGCAGGAACCGCAGCAAGCGAACCGTTGGTCATGGATCGCGCTCGTGAGGAATTGTTCAGCAAAATGGTCAATCTTGTAACCACCCAGTCCCTAACGTATCGCGTGTATTTCATCGGACAGCACCTCGCAAAAAATGGGAGCGTTGCGGCAACGAGCCGGGGTGAAGCGATTGTAGAAATGGTTCCCACAGGACCGGCATCGCAACTTGTCTATAAGCCGAAAATTATCTATCAACGCTTCCAATGATGCCCTTTCCAAAGCCCCACGGTCTTTTCGCGCTTCTACTGCTTTCGCTTTGCGCATCAGGTTATTCGCAGGAAGCCACGCCCACTCCATCAGCCACGCCCGAACCTAAGGAACTGCCGAAGACCAGCGTTCAGATTGTCAACGCTACTTCCGTTCCGGGCATATCGCTGTTTCTCGACGACAAACCCTTTTACCCCACTTTTCCGCAAGGCCTCTACACGGCAGATGCTCCCACAGAAATGTTGAGCGTGACATACCGCGCTCTGGACCCCGCCTCTAAACTCGAAGCCACGGGTAAAGCCAAGTATGAGGCCAATACGAATCAGTCTTTATTCATCACCGGCGATTTCAAGCCATCGGCCAATCCGGATCAACTCCCTCTAGTAAAAGAAGAACCCGGCACAGGCAAAAAGGCGTCCCTCAAACCAAGCGTGCAGTTCCGGATTTTGTCTCATGTTCTGGCAGAGGGCGAAGAACCCCTGAGATACCGCTTCTTTAACGCTATGCCTGCGGTTCCAATGTCCATTTTGACAGCAAATGGCGAACAACGAATTGTCCCGGGCGAAATTTTCACCCTTGTAAAGCAAGCGCGCCAAGCAACCTACAAAATCAAAGTCGAACAAAAAGTGTACGACGTTTTCATCAATCAGGAAGGCATTCACCGCAACTGCACCATCACATTTGTTTTGAAGGAGGGTAAACCCTACTTTTTCCGGGCATTCGAAAACACGAAAAAATCAATGACCGAAGCACCCAAAACTAGCCAATAACACCCGCTTGCGCATACAAAAGGGGTCGGTTGTCAATTCTTGATAAGCTGTCTGAGGATGTGCCCTGATCGACAGCCTCGCCGAATGCCTTGTGGAGGAAAAAGTACCAATGGTCACCGCCGCGAATCCGTTCGGACCGAAGGATGATCCGGCCAATCCCAACATCGTGAAGGTCGTTACCGATCTCCACGGGGACGCCCTGTATTTTTCGCGCAGCGTGATCCCCTTC
>Ga0105046_10000957_pt1 | contig 42787 bp, 46 predicted proteins | sample MAT03_FD_78385 | JGI IMG/M metagenome (GOLD analysis project Ga0105046, IMG submission 78385) | Freshwater microbial communities from Lake Fryxell liftoff mats and glacier meltwater in Antarctica - MAT-03 (megahit assembly) | ecosystem: Environmental > Aquatic > Freshwater > Ice > Liftoff... | reverse complement strand
GAGGTCGCCATGCACACATGCTCGCAGTTTTCACCGACCTTGAACATGCCCGAAAACCAGCATCCACGCCGCTTCCGAGCTGATTCATGGCCTCAAACTACCCACACGACTTCCTGAAGACCCTACGGAATTTTAGATTTGCGGCGACGACCGTCGCTTCACCCGCTAAACAAAGACTAAAGAGGATAAAGAGTTTTGACCAGGTCATGTGTGTCGGTGTCGTTGGTCGGCTTTCGGTCGGCCTTGCGGCCCAGTCCCCGCCACAGCCCACGCAGCACGACAAGAAGCCGATGCCGGGTGCGATGCACGCCGCGATGAAAGCCGAGCAGGTGATCGCGTCGTGGAAGCCGGCGCCGAAATTGGCCGCCGAGAAGATGCTTAAGAAGTACGGCGAGCCGGCGGAAGTCACGACCATGCGGCTCATCCGGCACGACAACGGTCCGTGGAAGTACACGGAGGTCATGAACGAGGAGATCGAGCGCAACTTCCCGATCCCGCACAAGGACGCCATGCACCAGGCGGTGAACTACAAAGTCGATCCGTCGAAGGCCGACGACATCCTCGAGTTCGACGGCAGTATCATCCTCAACCGCACCGCCGGCATGATTGGTGCGATCTGCGACAAGGAACCGGCGAACTTCCTCGCCGTGAACCTCGCGCACGAAGTGGCGACTGGCAAAAAGAGCGTCGATGAAGCGCGCAAGCAGTACGCGATGTCGATTGACCTGCTGATGAAAGAGCAGAAGATGGACAAGTACACGTCGGGCCTGATCTTCGAGCCGCCGACGAAGGCTGGCTTCGCGGACGCGCCGTTCGGTTCGACCAGCACGGACAGCAAGAAACAGTAGCCCCGACGCTCGTCCGACGGCACAGCGGTGCCGTCGGACGACGGGTCCGGACGTGCGTGGCGCCGACAAGTGCCTGGCTGATGGCAACCGGGTCGTCGGTCACATGAAGGTAGCAGGGGGACAATGATGAATCTCGGAAGAGCATTTCTGGCCGGTGTCGTCGGCGGGATCGTGATGTCGATGGGCCTTGCGATGGGGCGTGCCATGGGGATGCCGGCAAATATCGAGATGATGCTCGGGACCATGCGGCTGCAGCCTGGTACGGCCGCCTTCATGGTGGGGATGGTCATGCACCTGATGATTTCCGGATTGATCGCGCTGATCTACGCGTGGGGGTTCGAGACGATCACCCACCGATCGAGCGCCCTGATCGGCGCCGGATTCGGATTCATGCACGCCATTATTGCTGGCACGGTCATGGGCATGATGCCGATGATGCACCCCCTAATGCCGGAGATGATGCCCGCGCCAGGCGCCATCATGTCGAATCTCGGCATGATGGGAGTGTTGGCGGAGTTCATCCTGCACATCCTGTATGGCGCGGTTGTCGGCGCCATCTATACATCGGCACACCTCCACAGCCCCGCCCACGTCTAGTCGGGTGAGGAACAGGAACCTGAGGCCCACGGCCAAGAGCAGGTTACCGATCGAGCTGGCGCGTGCGCAGAAGTCGTCGACGCGATAGCCGGAGTCGCGCCGCCATGAGCGCCCCTCACCGCAGCCGCCAGATCAGCCACAACCTCACTGGTGAAGCGGCCGTGGTGAACACGCAATACGTGCAAAAGGCGCCGAGTCTGGCCATGTCGACGACGCCCTTGATGTTGGCGTAAGTGGCGAGGGTAACGATCACGAGCAGTGCGGTCCACGACAATCGATGGCCCAGCGGTACAAGTAGCAGGACGAAAATCGCGAGGTAGAGCGCTGCGCCGAGGTAGCCGTCCGGGATCCCGTACGGGCGTGCGAACGGCGCGTCGGCTACCGCTTCACAGCCACCCATCAACGGACACCACATCTTCTCGACGACACGGCTCTGGTAGAGGCTGATGTACGCATGGCGGCCATGCTCGCGGCGGCGAGGAGCAGGGCGACGCTCCGTGGCAGTGCGTGTCCGTCCGCCGGTATCATGAATCGCCCATCGTTCGCGCCACGCGGTCGACGAATTCTGGCGACACCTCAGCGTCGTATCCGTGGGCGACCTCGCGTGCCATGCGACCGACGAGCGCCACCTGACGTGCGAATCGACGGCAGTGCCGGCACATCATCAGGTGCGCGCGAACGCTCAGTCGCCGCTACACACCCAGGGCCGGCAGCGCGTCGGTCAGGCGGGCACGCGCCCGATGCAGCTGCACTCCAATATGAGTGACCGTCCGGCCGAGAATCTTACAGATCTCGGCGGTGTCGAGATCCTACATCTGCCGCAGCTCGAACACTTCCCGCAGCCCATCCGGCAGCCGATCGACGCAGTCGCGGATCGCTTGGCCCAGCTGAGTTGAGGACACGTGCCGCTCCACGTCGACCGGCGTCGTAATCCAACTACCTCGCGCGTCGAATTGGGACTCAAACACCTCGTCGATCGGGTCATGAGGTGCCTCGCGGCTCTGCGCGCGGCGGCGTTCCTGGACTTTTCGGTAGAGGATCCCGAAGACCCACGTATTCACGCTTGAGCGTCCCTCGAAGCGGTCGAGGCTGGTCATGAAGGTTGCAAACACGTCCTGCACGAGGTCTTCTGCGTCGACTTGGGAGAAACCCATGCCGCGCGTCGCCCGGTAAAGCGGGCGGGCGCGGTCTTCCGCCACCTGCCGGAGTGCGTCTGGATCGCGGCGCTGTACCCGCGCCAGCTGGTCCGGGTCGATCGCGGACGGTGGCTGACTCATCGGTGAGCGTTATGACGCCGGGAGGCGAGCGGGCGGCGCTACCCACGTGACGGGGATGATTGAGAACAATCGGCCCTTGAGAACCACGCGGCGGCCGGGTTGCAGCGACCCGCTGGTTTCGGCCACCCGCATGTTCTCCCAGGGCGGAATCAGCGCGGTCAGTGCGGCAGGACTCTCGTGGAAACGAAATACCGCGGCCGGAGACGCGGCGAGGCGCGACTCCTTGAGGAACCGGGTCACGCGTGAACCGACACGCCCTTCCAGAACGCCACCCGGCCGGCGATCTGGGCGGCCTCCGGCTTCGGCGTCGGGTAATACCACGCGGCGTCAGGGTTGTCTTGCCCCTTCACCGACACCGTGTAATACGACGCCAGTCCCTTCCATCCGCACACCGACGTCGTGGCGCTGGCTCGGAAGAACTCCGGTTTGATCGCATCGGGCGGGAAATAGTGGTTGCCTTCGACCACGACAGTGTCGGCGCTCTCAGCGATGACGACTCCGTTCCAGATAGCTTTCATATGGAAGATAAGACGCGGGTCCGGCCACCCGGGGTCCATCGCCGGGCCTCGCAAGCTACGCGCCGCCTGGTCCCCCTTGCGGGCGAGGGCGGGGTGGAAGTCCTTTTCCTCCTCCTCCGGCTCAGCGCCGGCACAGCCGTGGTGCTGGCGGTGGCGGTGAGAAGAAGACAAAGAGTCGAGGCGCGCGAGCAATGCGCCATGTCGACTGACCTGCTGATGAAAGAGCAGAAGATGGACAAGCGTGCGTCGGGTCTGACGTTCGAGCCGCCGACGAAGGCCGGCTGCGCGCATGCGACGAGCACGGGGTCAGGCGCCACGACGTTACCCGTCGTTCGGCCGGTCGCGCCCGTCACGAGTTCTCAGCGCCAGGTCGGCACGTAGTCCGGCGATCTCCGCTTGCAGCCGGGCGATGGCCTTCGCGCCCGCCACCTCCCCCTCGTCCGAGTCGGCGTCGCGACCGATGAAATAGGTGGCCAGCGCAGCGGTCACGTAGCCGAAGACGGCAAACGCGTAGAGGGCGAGGACGACGCAGAGCACGCGGCCCTCGGGACTCTGCGGCCAGTAGGCCGAACCCATCGTGGTCATGATCATGGCCGTCCACCACAGGGCTTCCCCGTAACTACCCAGGCCATCGGTGTAGTCGTTCTCGAAGGCGAACATGCCGGCGGCACCGCCCAGCGTCACGAGTACGGTCGTGGCCGCGACGTAGCCGAACCCGCGACGGCTCATGGTCGCGCCCAGGGCACGCATCCCGCGATTGAGCGAACCGATCACGCGAACCAGCCGCATGCCTCGCGCGGCACGCGCGGCTCGCATGAAGCGCACCACGCGAACCAGGCGCAGGACGCGCAGCGCCGGCAGGACCAGAGACAGCGCTGTCAGCCAGTTGCGCTTGAAGTAGTCGCCTTTGCGGGGCGCCAGCACGAGCTCGACGACGAAGTCGACGACGAAGACGATCCAGATCGCCGTACTGAGAACTGCGAGGATAGGGTTCTGCCGCCACACGGACTCCCACAGCAGTTCCACGCCCAGCAGCACCAGCCAAGCGAAGCCGAGCGCGACCATCGGCACTTCGAGCCATCGCTCGATCTGCTGCAGAAGTTCATGGCGTTCACGCTCGACCGGGGTGAGATCGTCGGCGATCGGCGAACCTGCCATCGGCGTCACCGGTTAGCGCCGGAAGGCCCTCATGTCTTGATCGTGATCCCGTTGACGATGTCGCGCACGCTGGGAATACCACGAACCACGTCGGCAGCCTGCGTCCGCTCTGCCTCGCTTCTTATCTCGCCCGTGAGTGTCACCACGCCAGTGGCGACACGTATGTCCACGTCCTGGTCCTTCAACAACGGTCTCATCGCCTGCAGCGTCGCGAATCGCTGTCGGGTACCGCCGTCCATATCGTCGGCCAACTGCTCATTCCGGCCTTGGACCACAATCTCGTTGGCAATCTGGGCGTGCGTACCGACTGATGCCGTGACGGCCGCCGTCGCCCGATCTCTCGCCTCCGCCGATGCCACGGTTCCTGACAGCCGCACGACCTTGGCCTCGCGGTCGTAATGTGCCTTCACCTGGTCAGCCATGGCACTGCTCGCCAGCGCTCCATCTGCCATGACCTTCACATCCGGTCCGCGATTGCAAGCCGCGACGACTAGCACCCCGCCGAGCGCCACTCCAATCAGATACTTGCGCATGTCATTCGCCTCAGCTCCTCGAGAAAGCAAGACCAGTGCCGTGCTGTTCACATCCAGGTGGTGCCGTCTGACGCACGCGCGACTGGGTGACCCGATGCCGAGATTGAGGAGGCGGCGGGCACGAATTATCTGATCCGTGGTTCAGTGAGGGTGATGGCGCTCACGTTGGAGGAACAGCGAAGATTCGAGACGCGCGCGGCGCTCAGTGTCGCGGCGCGCGCTGATATCCGCAGTATCCGCGTCGGGCTTCCGGTCAAAACGCTCGTCTGGGAGGCCCGGCCGGCGGCCGTGGCGGCAGGCCCGGGCCAGGTGCAGGATGCGGGTTCGTCGGGCCCGGGCCGGGCAGCGGTGCGCCAGGTCCAGGAACGGACCCCGGGACAGGAGTCGGCACCGGAGCATGGCCACCTCCGGAGACCCGCGAGGCGCTTCCGTTCGCAGCCGAGAACTCGTCGGCACTTGTTGAGCATCTCATGACCGAGCGAGGATGCAAGATGGGGGCCGCATAAGCGATCCTAACTCGCGCACTTCCTTCGCAGGACGTGAACTCAGCGCGCTCGTTCGAGATCCGCGATCAACGCCTTCATCTCATCGATCTCCCGGCGTTGAGCCTCGATGATGGCATCGGCCAGCTTGCGGACGCGCGGCTCCGTGATGCGAGCGCGCTCACTCGTGAGAATGGCGATCGAATGATGCGGAATCATCGCCCTCATATACGAGACCTCGTCCACGGTCGTCTGGCTCCGAACGAGCCAGAGCGCCGCCGCGCACACGATCACGCTGCCACCGATGATGCCGAGGTTGGCGCGTCGGTCCTTGTACATGCCCCACATAAAGGCGAGCATGACGACGGCCATCGTGGCGCCCATCATCAGCGCCATGTAGGCGCGGGTCTCGCTGAAGAACACGTGATCCATCTGGTAGGTGTTCAGGTACATCAATCCAAACATGACGAGCGTAGACGTGGCGATCATGGCGCCGAAGCGCGGGTATCCATTCATAACGGGCTCTCGTGCTCGGCCCGGTTCCGCTCTTCGTCGGTCAGGGGCCGTCCCTTCACCACTTCGTCATAGGCCACGTTCTGGTCGGGCCGATCATTCGCTTCCGGCGGCGGCTCCTGGCCACCACGACTGAATGCTTTCGCTACTGAATCGCTACCGTGTCGGATGGGGTCAATCGTCTCAGCCATTGGAATACCTCAATGGCCCTGGGGTGCAGGATGCGTACCAACATCCGCCTTGCTCGCGGTATTGAGATGACTTGCTCCACGTTCGTGCACCAGCTGCAGCGCCTGCCAGCCAGCAGAGACGGGCCTTCCTGGCGGCATTGACGACAGCGACGGCGAGGAAGGAGGGCAACGGCATCCACGACCTCGCTGCTCAGTCATTTCACGAGTGTCTTGCGGATGACCTGCAGCTCACGCAGGCGTTTCGCGGTGGGCGTGGGGAAGGTCATTCCTAAACCATGGAAGACGTCGAGAACAATCTCGGAGATGACCAGCCGGGCGTTCTTCTTGTCATCAGCAGGGACGACATACCAGGGCGCGTCGGCGGTGCTCGTGGCACTCAGGCACGCCTCGTACGCCTTCATGTAGTCCGGCCACAGTTGTCGCTCTTCGATATCGGCACGACCGAACTTCCAGTTCTTCTCCGGACTATCGATCCGCTCGAGGAAGCGCTTCCGTTGTTCGTCCTCCGACAGGTGCAGGAACACTTTGATAATCCGGGTGCCGTTACGGTGGAGATGCGCCTCGAGATCCACGATCGAGCGATACCGTTGCTCCCAGATGGTGGCCTCATCACACCCGTCATCCGGCAGGCCCTGACCTCGGAGAATCTCTGGATGCACGCGAACGATCAGCACCTCCTCGTAGTAGGAACGGTTGAAGATGCCAATCCGCCCGCGCTCCGGCAGGCGGCACGTCGTGCGCCACAGAAAGTCGTGATCCAGCTCCTCGGCGCTCGGCTCCTTGAAACTGAACACCTGGCAGCCTTGTGGATTGACGCCGGACATGACCTGCCGGATGGCGCCGTCCTTTCCGGCGGCGTCCATCCCCTGAAAAATCAGCAGCACCGCATAACCGTTGGAGGCGTAGTGCAGACGTTGCAGCGAGCTCAGCTCCTCCACCTGTTCGTCGAGGCGTTTGTGGTAATGCTTCTTTGAGGCGTACACGGGCTTCACGCGCGTCGGCCACTGTGCGAGATCAACCGTGTTCCCCGCTGGCACACGAAAGTCCTGTGTCTTGATCTTCATCACTGTACCTTTGCTTGTTTGTACGCTGGCGCGGGCCACCGTCGCTGTGCAATTGAGGACAGCCCGCTCGCGACCCGAACCGGCAAGATGGTCACTGTGGTGGAAATAGTCCCCTCGAAGCAGGAGGTGACATTGGTCGCCGACGCACACGACGAACTGGTTCCGGCGACATCGTCGCGATTTCAACCGACTCACCTGCCCACCATCCATACGCAGCTTCTCTCCAACGGTCAGCACACCGTCATGATGACTGTGGCTGGTTCAGGCTACAGCCGCTGGGGTGAGCTCGCCGTGACTCGCTGGCGCGAGGACGCGACGTGCGATGAGTGGGGCACGTACATCGTTCTTCGCGATGCGGATCGCGGCACCGTATGGTCGGCGGGATACCAACCGAGTGGCGTGGAACCCGAGAGCTATGAAGCGACATTTCTTGAAGACCGCGTTGATATCCTCCGGCGTGATGGCACGATTACGACCCGGCTCACAGTACTGGTCTCGCCGGACGACGATGCCGAGGCACGTCGAGTCACGGTCGTCAACCACGGAGACCAGGCCCGTGACATCGAACTGACGTCGTACGCGGAGGTCGTCCTGGCTCCGGCTGCGAGCGACACGGCTCACCCCGCCTTCTCCAATCTCTTCGTGCGGACGGAGTTCGCAGCCGACCTCGGCGCAGTCCTGGCGACTCGGCGGCGCCGGTCCACCGACGAACCGGCGGTGTGGGCGGCTCATGTGGCCGTGGTCGAAGGCGACGAGGTCGGCGCCGCTCAGTTCGAAACCGACCGGGCGCGCTTTCTGGGACGCGGTAGAGACATTCGGACACCCGACGCGGTCGTCAACGGTCAATCGCTCTCGAACACACACGGCGCCGTACTCGATCCGATGTGCAGTCTTCGGCGCCGCGTCAGGCAGGCTCCGGGGGCCACCGCGCACGTCACGTTCTGGACGCTCGTCGCCGCCTCGCGCAGCGAGGTGCTCGAAGTGGCGGGTCGCCATCGCGACTCGGCCGCGTTCGGTCGCGTCAGCGCGCTGGCACGTACCCACGCGCAGGACCAGTTGGCAGGGTGCGGCATCGGGGCAGAGGAAGCCAGCCTGTTCGGACGCCTGGCCAGCCACGTGCTCTACACGAATCCGGCGCTTCGCCCTTCCTCTGATGTCCTGGCACGTAGCGAAGGCGGGCCGTCTGTGCTGTGGCCGTTCGGCATTTCCGGCGACGTGCCGATCGTCGTGTGTCACATCGGCGGGCTCGCCGAACTGCAGACGGTCCGCCAGTTGCTTCAGGCACACGCGTACTGGCGGATGAAACAGTTGACGGTGGATCTCGTGGTTCTGAACGAACAGGCGGCGTCCGAGGCTTCGGAACTCCAGGCAGCCCTGGAGGCGCTGGTGCCCAGTCCGTCGGAACCTTCACCCGGACCGGACGCGCGGGGGGCCGTGTTCGTACTCCGAGCCGACCTGATAGCGCTGGAGGCGCGAAGCCTGCTCCAAAGTGTCGCTCGCGTCGTGATCGTCGGCCTTCGCGGGAGCCTCTTCGAGCAAGTGATGTCGCTGGAGGACTCGGTGCCCTCGGTCTCGCCATCCATCGGCCGCGCGGCCTCTAACACTGTGCCGCCTAAGCAGGCGCGGCCCGAGCTCGAGTTCTTCAATGGTCTTGGCGGTTTCGCCAACGGCGGACGCGAATACGTGACCATTCTGGGCGAGGGGCAGTGGACCCCAGCGCCATGGATCAACGTCATCGCCAATCCGGCCTTTGGCTTCCAGACGTCGGTGGAGGGCTCCGGCTTCACCTGGGCGATCAACAGCCAGCAGCACCAGCTGACGCCCTGCTCCAACGACGCTGTCAGCGATCGCCCCGGCGAGGTGCTTTATCTACGCGACGAAGACGACGGCGCGGTATGGACGCCAACGGCGCTGCCCATTCGCGAGGACGCCGGTCCCTATGTCGTCAGCCATGGTCAGGGGTACAGACGTTTCGAGCACGTGTCGCACGGCATCTCGCTCGCGTTGCTGCAATACGTGCCGCCCGACGACCCGATCAAGATCTCGCGGTGGACGATCACGAAGCAGTCCGGCCGGTCGCGCCGGCTGTCGATCATCGCCGACGTGAAATGGGTACTCAGCGCGTCGCGTGCCGCGGCGGCGCCGTTCGTCGTGACGGAGATCGATCCCGAGAGCCACGCAGTACTCGCGAGGAATCACTGGAGCACCGACTACAGTGCCCGCGTGGCTTTCGCCGATCTCGGCGGGCGTCAACAGTCCTGGACGGGTGACCGCCGAGAGTGCCTCGGACGGAATGGGACGCTCAAGCACCCTGCCGCTCTTGCCAACGGCACGCTCCTGACGAATCGAGTCGGTGGCGGGCTCGATCCCTGCGGCGCCTTCCAGACTCACGTGGATCTCGAGCCCGACGGTTCAACCGAGATCGTGCTCTGTCTCGGCGAAGCGGACACGAAGGCGGCGGCACTGTCGCTGATCAGGCGCAATCGAACGGTCGATCTGGACGCGGTCTTCAGCGCGGCGACCCACGCGTTGGACGGCGTGTTGCATACGGTTCAAGTGACCACGCCCAGTCGCGCGATGGACGTGATGCTCAACCGCTGGCTGCTCTACCAGGCGCTGTCCTGTCGCGTCTGGGCGCGCGCCGCGTTCTACCAGGCCAGCGGCGCCTATGGCTTTCGCGATCAGCTCCAGGACGTGATGGCATTGACGGCGGCGGCGCCACAGATCACACGCGCGCACCTGCTGCGCGCGGCGGCGCGACAGTTCGTCGAAGGCGACGTCCAGCACTGGTGGCTACCGCCGCTCGGCCAGGGCGTGCGCATCCGGATCACCGACGACCGGCTGTGGCTGCCGTACGCCGTCGCGCAGTACCTCGACGTCACAGGCGACCAGGGCATCCTGGACGAGATGGTGCCGTTCCTCGATGGCCCCCTCCTCGAGACCGGGCAGCACGAATCAGTCTTTCTGCCAACCGTCTCGGCCGAGCAGGGATCGCTTTTTGAACACTGCGCACCGGCTCTCGACGTCAGCCTTCCAGTCGGCAGCCACGGATTGCCGCTGATTGGCACCGGCGACTGGAACGACGGCTTCAACCGCATCGGACCGGACGGCAAGGGCGAGAGCATCTGGCTCGGCTGGTTTCTCCACACCGCACTGTCGGCCTTCGCGCCGCTGGCGGATGGCCGCGGTGAGGCGGCCCGTCGCGCATCGTGGCGGCAGTGCGCCGCGACGCTCGGGCACTCTCTCGAACGTGATGGCTGGGACGGCAGCTGGTATCTGCGGGCATTCTTCGACGACGGCACACCGCTTGGCACACACACGGGCGCCGAGTGTAAAATCGATTCCATCGCGCAATCGTGGGGCGTCATCTCAGGGGCCGCGGAGCCCAGTCGCGCGGCGAGGGCGATGGCAGCAGTGAAAGATCGCCTGGTCCGTGTCGACGATGGACTGGTCTTGTTATTTACGCCGCCGTTCGACGATGCCTCGATCGACGCCGGCTATATCCGCGGCTACCCGCCCGGCATCCGCGAGAACGGCGGCCAATGTACCCACGCCGCGCTGTGGTCGGTGATCGCCTTCTCGATGCTTGGTAACGGCGACAAGGCCGGAGAACTGTTCTCACTGCTGAATCCGATCGATCACGCCGCCACGCCGGCGGACATGCATCGCTACAAAGTCGAGCCCTACGTCGTGTGCGCCGACGTCTACGCGGAGCAACGCGGAGCCGACCCACGTCGGCCGCGGGGGCTGGACTTGGTACACGCGCTCGGGAGCATGGATGTATAGAGCAGGACTCGAGTGGATCCTCGGGTTTCGTCTGCGGGGTGCGACGCTCATCATCGACCCCTGCGTGCCGAAGGCATGGCCGGGCTTCTCGATCGCGTTCAAGTATCGGTCGGCCCACTACGACATCACCGTCGCGAACCCGAAGGGCGTCAGCCGCGGCGTCGCTCGCATCTCTCTAGACGAACAGGAGTTGCAGACGAGCGACGGACGGATGCCCCTGGCTGATGATGCTGGGCATCACAGGGTCGAGGTCGTCCCGGAATGATCAAGCTCAGCCCCCTGGCCGGTCAGCCGGCTCCGGCATCAATGCTGGTCAACGTCCCCCGACTGGTAACCGCGTACTACGCCGAGCATCCCGACCCGACCGTCGCCGCGGAGCGCGTCTCGTTCGGGACCTCGGGGCACCGCGGCTCCGCGTTCGAGCGCAGTTTCAACGAGGGACACATCCTGGCCATCACCCAGGCGATTTGCTCATACCGGCATAGACACAAGATTGAGGGACCGCTCTTCCTGGGGATCGACACCCATGCCCTGTCGGAACCGGCCTTTGTGAGCGCCCTCGAGGTGCTTGCGGCCAATGGCGTCGAGGTGATGATCGACCGCGATCGCGGCTATACACCGACGCCCGTCATTTCGCATGCCATCCTTCGCTACAACCGCGGCCGCCTGTCCGGGTGGGCTGACGGGATCGTTGTTACCCCCTCGCACAACCCGCCCGACGATGGCGGCTTCAAATACAACCCGCCCACCGGCGGACCGGCTGACACCGAGATCACGGCGTGGATCGAGCAGACCGCCAATACGCTCCTGGCTGAGGGCCTGCGCGGAGTCCGCCGCATGCCCTATGACCGCGCGCGCCGGGTCGCGAGCACCCATCTTCATGACTACGTGACGCCGTATGTGGACGACCTGGCGAGCGTGGTCGACATGGCGGCCATCCGCGGTGCCGGCGTGCGCATTGGTGTGGACCCGCTCGGCGGCGCCGGCGTGCACTACTGGGAGCCGATCATCTCGAAGTACGGCATCGCGGTCACGGTGGTGAACGACGCGGTCGATCCAACGTTTCGCTTCATGACCGTGGATTGGGACGGCAAGATCCGGACGGACTGCTCATCTCCGTACGCGATGGCACCGCTGGTGGCGATGCGCGATCGGTTCGATGTCGCCTTCGCCAACGATGCCGATCACGATCGCCACGGGATCGTCACGTCAACGGCGGGCTTGATGAATCCCAACCACTATCTGGCCGTCGCAATTTCGTACTTGTTCCAGCATCGCAGCCACTGGTCGAAGGACGCCGCGGTCGGCAAGACCGTGGTCAGCAGCAGCATGATCGACCGCGTCACGAAGGGGCTGGGACGCCGCCTGGTCGAGGTCCCGGTTGGCTTCAAGTGGTTCGCCGGCGGGCTCCTCGACGGGTCGATCGGCTTCGGCGGCGAGGAGAGCGCAGGCGCGTCGTTCCAGCGTATCGACGGCACGACCTGGACCACGGACAAAGACGGCATCGTGCCCGGCCTGCTCGCGGCGGAGATCACCGCCACGCTTGGCATCGATCCGGGAGCACGGTACCTGGAACTCACCGGTGAGTTCGGGACGCCGGTGTACGAGCGGATCGACGCGCCCGCGACGGTCGATCAGAAACGGCTTCTGCGGCAGCTCTCCGCCGCGGCGGTCGACGACCAAGAGCTAGCGGGCGACACCATCCGCTCGATCATCACGAACGCCCCCGGCAACGGGGAATCCATCGGGGGGCTGAAGGTGATCACGGACGAGGGATGGTTTGCCGTGCGGCCATCGGGCACGGAGGATGTCTACAAGCTCTACGCAGAGAGCTTCCGCGACCGCGCGCATCTCGAGCAGATCCAGACTGAGGCGCAGGCACTCGTCACAAAACTCTTCGCGCAGGTATCCAGATGACACTCGGCTACGACCGCCCGCTGTAGCGTCTACCGTTCGATCATCGTCATTCTTACGCCACCGGGATGTTCCAGTTCACCACGCCGCTCACGGCCGATGAGCACAACATCATCGCCGACAGCAAGCGGGTGATCTATGACGGCTTCCGACAGGCTCTCGACGAGGGCGTGCCGAGCCCTCGTGCCGGGATCCTTGTCGACGAAGAATTCGGCGCGAGCATTCTCCGCGATGCGATCGGGCGGGGTTACGCGACCGCGTTGTCAACGGAGAAAAGTGGCTCCGACGAGTCCGACTTCGAGTACGGCGCGAGGTTCGCCGAACACATCGAGTCTTTCGGTCTCACCTTCGCCAATGTCCTCGTGCGCTACAGCCCGGAGGGCGGTGCCGAGTTCAATGGCCGCCAGACGGCGCGGCTCGCACAGCTCTCCGATTACTGTCGGACCGCGGATCAACGATTCATATTCGAGTTGCTGGTCCTCGCCACGCCTGCACAGATGGACCGCGCCGATGGTAACACGCAGATCTTCGATCGGCGGATTCGTCCCGGATTGATGCTCCAGACGATTCGCGCGCTGCAGGACGCCGGCGTCGATCCGGATATCTGGAAGATCGAAGGGCTCGATCGCCGGTAGGATTGCCTGCGGGTCGTCGAAATGGCGCGCCGTGATGGCCGGGGCCATGTCAGCTGCATCGTACTCGGCCGCGGCGCCGATGAACATAAGCTGGCGCGCTGGCTCGAAACCGCCGCATCGGTGCCCGGCTTCGTCGGGTTCGCGGTGCGACGCACGACCTTCACGCTGTCAACGACACGCATCTCCGCACGCTCTTCGCGAACGATCCCGCGCGCGGCGAACGCCTGACGGCGGAAGCCGCAGGCCTGTGCCTCGACTACTCCAAGAATCGCATCACCGATGACACGCTGCGGCTGTTGGTTCAACTCGCGGAGCAGTCCGGCCTGCGCGCACGGATCGACGGCATGTGTCGTGGTGACACGATCAACATCACGGAACAGCGAGCGGTCCTGCACGTGGCGCTACGCGCGCCGCGAGACGCCTCGTTGGTGGTGGACGGCGCGAACGTCGTGCCGCAGGTCCACGCCGTCCTCGACAAGATGGCGGACTTCTGCAGCCGCGTCCGCGGCGGCGCGTGGAAGGGTCACACCGGCCAGCGCATTCGCCACGTCATCAACATCGGGAGCGGCGGCTCCGACCTCGGTCCCGTCATGGCCTACGAGGCGCTCAAGGGCTACAGCGACCGGGCCTTGACGTTCAGGTTCGTGTCCAACATCGACGGCACAGACCTGGTCGAGGCGACCCGTGATCGCGAACCGTCAGACACGCTGTTCATCGTGTCGTCGAAGACGTTCACGACACAGGAGACGATGACGAACGCGCAGGCCGCGCGCGACTGGCTGCTCAAGGGCCTCGGCGGCGATGCGCGGGCCGTGGCTCGGCACTTCGTGGCGGTCTCGACGAATGCCGCGAAGGTGTCCGAGTTCGGTATCGATACGACGCACATATTCGAGTTCTGGGACTGGGTCGGCGGACGTTATTCGATGGACTCGGCGATTGGTCTGTCCACCATGCTGGCCATCTGACCCGAGCACTTCCGAGCCTTGCTCGACGGCTCTCATCAGATGGACGAGCACTTCCGCACTACCCCCTTCGAGACATCGTTGCGGTCGCAAATCGCTTCAGATCTGCCCTGGGATCAATGCGATACGGAGATGTGGTCTTGCAATGACCGGATAGGCCTGGTGTCCCACCCATCGGTGAGGCACGCGCGGCCGACATCGAAGAAGAGCGTGTCGAATCTGGTCATGACTCGGCTGTGAATTGTACAGCGGCAGCCACCGCCCCCTATGTTCAGAAACGCACAGCCCAGGGCCACATGGTCCGGCTATGGTGAAAGAGTCATGGAGAAACCAGATGACGTATCTTGATCCCCTCCTCGAACGTCTGGCAGCCTTCGAGCCCACGACGTTGCCCGTGATCAGCCTTTACCTCAATACGTCCCCAGACCAGCACGGGCGCGACCACTTCGAGTCCTTTCTCCGGAAAGAGCTGAAAGCGGCGGGCAAGACGTTTCCGCTGCGTTCACCGGCGCAGAGCAGCTTCGAGCGCGATGGCGAGCGCATCATCACGTATCTGAGTGATACGTTGCGGCCCTCCTCAAATGGCGTGGCGCTATTTGCGTGCGCCGGCGCCGATGGCTTCTTCGAGCCCGTGCAGCTCGACGCGTTAATTGAAGAACATCGCCGGTATGTCGCCGATCGGCCGCACCTGTACCCGCTCGCCAGGCTGACCGACCAGCATCCTCCCTACGCCGCGCTGATTGCTGACACGAACGCGGCGCGCCTGTTCGTGTTCGGCAGTGGGACGACGATGCGAAGCGATGAGGTTACCGGCACCAAGGCCAGTCGCAGTGCGGTCGGTGGCTGGTCGCAGGCGCGGTACCAGCGCCATATCGAAAACTATCATCTGCATCACGCGAAGGAACTCGTCGACGCGTTGGAACGGGTGGTGCGCGACGACGGCGTCGAGCAGATCGTGCTGGCGGGAGATGAAGTGATCATTCCCGTGTTGCGCGACCAGCTGCCCAAGCATCTCAGCGACCGGATTATCGATATCCTCCGCCTTGACATCACGACCCCCGAACACGAGATCCTGAAGGCCACGACAGAGGCGCTCAGGGAACACGACGGCGAGACCGATGCGCAGCAGGTGGGCCATCTACTGGGGCAGTATCGTTCGCACCAGTTGGCCGTCGTGGGGGCGCAGGCCACTATTGCAGCGCTCACCCGAGGACAAGTCGACACGTTGCTCGTCACCGCCTCATCGGATGCCGTGCACGACGACGCAGATGCCGAGGCATCCGATCTCGAAGACGCGGACGTGACCCCCAGCAACGGAACGCCGGTTGCGGAACAGGTGGTGCGACTGGCACGAACAACGGGCGCACACATTTCCTTTATCGAAGACCCGGCGCTGCTTGCCGATGTCGGCGGCGTCGGGGCGATGCTGCGATACCGGCTGTGACAGGTGATTCGCACATCAATGCGTGCCCTGGCGCAACGGGATCGCGCTGACTCCCACGGATGACCACTGGATAGATGGAACAGAGGCCGATATGAGCAAGAGCAACGTCAACCCGAATCACTACAAGGTGGCCGGACGCGAGCGTCAGGGCGAGGACATCGCGCAGGCCCGCAACAAGCAGAAGCATGCCGAGAGCGTGGTTCTTCGCCGCGCCGAGGGTGGTGGAAGAGTTCGGACGCCGGCCCCCGAGCGAGACACCGCGCCGCCAGGCACCCCACCGGCACGAGCCGCGAAGGCGGCCACTCGCAAGCCGCGCACGGCACCCCTGCAGACTCCACCGGGGCAGAAGCGCGGGCACAACGTGGTTCCTGGGAGCACCGGACCCCACGCGACAGATCCGAAGGCCGCGCGCCGCGCCGTCCTGCGGCCCACGAGTGCGGCACCAGCGCTGACCGCCAAGCAGGCTACGAAGCGGGCGAGCCTCAACCTGCAGCAGGGCGCGGACAAGCGAGGGATGCGGTCCACGGCTCAGAAGCGCGCAGCGGTCTCCGCTCGCCACGAGTTCGATCCCATGCCGGAGACGAAGGCCGTGGCTGGCGCGTTCGGCAAAGAGCCGTCGCGCACGCGCTCGTCAGTGCGGTCGCCGTCCTGATCGTCGCGTGCCCGTGCGCCCTCGGTCTCGCGACCCCCATGTCGATCATTGTCGTTTCCGGCCGGGGCGCCGAAGGCGGGGTCCTCATTCGCAACGCCCAGGCGCTTGAGATCCTCGAGAAGGTGACGAGCATCGTCGTGGACAAGACCGGCACGCTCACGGAGGGCAAGCCCAAGCCCGTGACGATCGAGCCCCAGCCTGGAACGGATGCCGCACCCTGCTGCGCCTGACCGCGAGTCTTGAACATGTGAGCGAACATCCGCTCGCCTTCGCCATTTTGGGAGGTGCTCGCGAACGGCACGTCTCGACATGTCCGAGGTCACGAACTTCGCGTGTTTTTGTTTAGCGGGTCAGGCAGCGTTCCGTGCTGCGAATCCAAGCTTCCGTAGTTGTACAAATCTGGAGGTACTGGCATAGCAGCGGCGTGCCCCGGACCGCCCGACGCCCCACGCTCTGACGCGCGACGAATTGCTGCAGCGTTATCGGCTCACGGAGCCACTCGACGCCGCACGCCGCCCGGGGTATCGGCAGGCGGCGCCGTGTGCGAAGACCCGCAGTCAAGGGACGGGCCGGCGCGCGGGCGCCGCGTATGGCCGCCGGGCCCATCGTCCCCGCCCGCGGCGTGTGGACGAGTCGCACGACGCCCGGCTGCCAGCCGCAGGTCCGGACTGTGGGGGCGCCGTCGCGCCGAGCCACGTCGCGACGCAGTATCAGGAAGACGTCCCGGTCGTGCGCCCGTCAGCCGGGCCGCGAACTGGCGCACAACGCCTCGCTCTACGAGGCCTACCGGGCCGAGGAGGCCCGCAGCCGGCAGGAGCGCGAGGGGTCCGAGATCCGCCGCGTGGTGCTCGACGGCGACCTGAAGCGCGAGTACCAATCGTTCCTCCAGGATCGCAATCGCGACCGGCCCGACAGCGATGGGCGGCCCGACCGCGACGCGGGAGGAGATCGTGCGCTGGGCGCAGGCGCACGACCTGCCGTACTTCGACGACACCGTCCACTTTCCGGACGTCCGCATCGACTACGAGGTCGACGGTCGCGCGCGGCACGAGGACATCGAGTTGCTGACCCCGCACTACCGGGGCGCGCACTTGGCGGGTCGGGCCCGCTGCGGCTTCCGGTGCTACAGCGCGGGCGGATCTGGGCGCCGCGGCGGTGGGTTCGGCCCCCGACTGGCCGAGGACCTGCTGGCATGAACGCGACCGGGTCGCCGCCCTGGGCCAGCGTCCAGCCCGCGCGCGTCGCGGCCGTGCAGGCGATGGGGGTCACCGCACGCCAGGCACGCTTCCTCGTGCACGTCCTCGTCTTCTCTGGCGTGTTCCTGGAGCGGCAGTACTGCCGCTTCGCCGGCATCGCGCACGGCCAGCAGAGCCACGACTTCCGCGCCCGGCTCATCGCCCGTGGCTTCGTGACCCCGATCACCCCCGGATCAGTGCGCCGCGGTCGCCTATACCACGTGCAACACAAGCCACCGAGGCTAGGCCATTGGCGAGCCCGACAACCGGCACCGCAAGCCCCCTACGGTGGGGCGGCTGATTCGCCGGCTGATGCTGCTGGACGCCAACAGACGGTCGCGCATCGTGCGTGCCCGTCGCCGTGTGGAGCATTCGCTCCCGCGGTTCGATGTCGGCTTCATGGCCCGCATCCGCGCTCCACGGACACGGCGCGCCAGGCTTCAGACCTGGCGCGCTGGATCGCGCGCTTCCCACCCATCACGCACCAACTTGGAACACCCAGCGGGGGAGTGCCATGAACGTCGTTGAACGTCGGGAAGACGGGCCGGATGCGATCACGATCGCGCGCTGCCGAGAACTGCTCGGCAGAGACGCACAGGCACTGACCGATCGGGAGGTCGCGTTGATCCGTCAGCACGCCGAGACGATGGCGCACATCGTCATCGAACGGTACCTCAGTGAGCGGCGCATTTCGAGGTAGGTCGCCGTGCCTCGACCACACACCTTGCCCAGCGCCCGGCTACATGCGGCTGCTCAAAGAGTCGGTGACGCTGCTCCGAATCGACCGTCACTCCGCGCAACTGGAGGAACTCGACGTGGAGGGCATCCTGGCGTTCGCAGAACGCGTTCCGCCGCGCGCGGCTGATCTGTGGGTGCAGCCTTCACTCGAGCAACGGCAGCGGTTCCAACAGTTGTTCTTTCCTGAGGGAATCGCGTTCGACGGAAACGGCTTTGATGGCACCGCCGTAACCGCACCGGCCTTCAACAACTTACGGCCGATCGAGAATGGGAATGATGGTGTGGTGGACCTGACCGTGCTAGTTGGAACCAGATGGCGGCCTGGCTGAAGAGTCTGGACGGTCTCCAGCGCGTCGCTTGACGCCTTCGAATCCGCCTGAGCCTCCTATCGGGGCTGTTCGCCGAGCTCCACGAGCGGTTCGCCCCTCTCCAACATGATCCGCACCGTGGCCCACCCAGCCTCGACCACTTCACGAAGGCGCACGTTGGAGGTGTTGCCGCAAGTGACCAGCACGACCTGAGGCGGCGGCCCGTGCTGGCCCACGAGCGCCGCGAAGTCGGCATCCTTGGTGACCACCAGCGCGCCTGCCGAGCGGGCCGCCATGAAGATGTCAATATCGGATGCCCGGTGCAGGTCGAGCTCTCGGATGGGAAAGCACTCGACGTCAAGCGCGGCGCGCATCCACGATGCGAGGGCCGGCGGCAAGTGGTTGTCGAGCCAGAGCGTCACGCCGCGACGATCGGGTGGTCGATCCGTCGACTGGCGAAGCGGAGACAGGCGGCGACGTCTTCCCGCTCGAGGTCTGGCAACTCCGCGAGAATCTGCTCAAGCGTCAGGCCGGCCGCCAGGAGATCGAGCACGTCCGTGACGCGGATGCGCAGCCCTCGAACGCAGGGGCGTCCGCCGCACTGAGCTGGATCGACGGTGATGCGGTCGGCAAGCAGGGTCATGACGTCACGTGCCGACAGAATACACCCGCGCGTTCCGATGCATCAGCGACAGTCTGAACCGCTGCGGTGCAGGAACGAGGATCGGGCGCACAGACCTGCGGCCGACGGTTCGATTGATGGTCTGGTTGAGTGATTCCAGTCCTTTAGAATCAAGGACTTGGAGTTGGTGGACCTGAACCGCGCCAGTTGGAACCAGATGGGGCGATGGTTGAGCACTATCCAGGAGCTCTGGCTCGCGGCATAGGGGCCTCCCGGGCGTCCGCTCGGGCGTTCCGTTCACGGGGGGCGGCCCTGGCGCCAGTCCAGTTGCGGGCGGGCCCAGCCTGGGCGTAGCATATGTACGGCAAATGCTAGGAGGGATTCAATGCTCCAGGAACGTCATGTTCGCCTGTTCAGGAACGGCCGCAATCAGGCCCTGAGGATCCCTCGCGACCTCGAGTTGCCAGGCCGTGCGGCGACGCTGCGGAAGGAGGGTTCGCGGTTGATCGTTGAGCCCGTCGCCGGGCCCTCACTGCTGGCAGTCCTGGCCAAACTGAAGCCGCTCGACGAGGAATTTCCACCCATCGTTCGCAGCGCTGCCGAGCCGGTCGAGTTCTGACGTGGCGGCGCTGTTCCTGCTCGACACGAACACGCTCTCCCACCTCATTCGTCAGCCACAGGGACGCGTAGCCGAACGTATCGCAAAGCGGGGCAGCCGGCGACTCACAAGGCAGGTCGAAGCCGTGCTCGGCGCCCTGGCCATTCGCTCTCTCGAATCCGACGTCGAACGCATCTATGCGTCGATTCGGGTGGCGCTCGAGAAGAAAGGCACGCCGATCGGTGCGCACGACATGCTCATCGCCGCGCACGCGCGAGCGCTCGACGCCGTCTGCGTGACCGACAATGTCGCCGAGTTCAAGCGAGTGCCCGCGTTGAAGGTGGAGAACTGGGTGCGATAAGGCGAGCCAGCGAACGGCGCGGGTTGGTTCCAACTCGCGTTTGGGTCCGCGAGGTCAGGCCTTTAGAATCAAGGACTTGGAGTTGGTGGACCAGAACCGCGCCAGTTGGAACCACTTGGGCCCCTGGCTGAATGACCTAGCCGCGTTGCGTGTAGCTCTCGGTCGGCTATCGTTCGACTCACCGTGCTAGGACGTCCAATCTGAGGATCGCGGACCATGAGACCCCCTACCGAAGGCCGCCGAACAATGATCGCGGCGGCCCTGCTCGACACCGGTGCTGGTGTCGGCGCGAAGAAGCCGACACTCGAGACGGTTCCGCCCTGCGCCCGGCCTGGGTAACGATGGCGCTGGGCGACCCAATCATCAGCCTGGTCTAGCTGCCCTCGAGGCACGCCGCCTACAGATGATCTGCGGGACGCAAATGCAGGGACAAAACACTCGTCTTGGTCCTTTCGGGGGAGAGTCTGGCTCGATTCACGCTCCAGACCTTCCTGCCGAGCTGGGAGACAGGGTTACGCCTTGTACCGAATTCCCAACTTTGGCGTTCTCCATATTGCTGCTCGTCTCGGCGCCGGGCTACTGGGCGTCGCTGACGAGCACCGCACGGACCAAGCCTTGATTGGGGGAAAAACGACAAAGCCACGCATTAAAGCGCTCCGTTTCGGCATCGTTCTAGTGGTGCTGCTCGGACTGGGTTCTGCCAAGGGCGAAGCGACGTGGACTCAGGGAGGAATTACCTGGAATGTCTCGCCGTCGGGATCGAGCGTCGGCGGCTGCTTCGGCAACTGCGGCGGCGGGTGCTCTGACAGCTGGAACATCTGTGGTGGCCCTACCCAGTACTGGGATATGGCGTTCACTGCTGGGCCAGATCTGCAGGGGGTGGTGGATGACTACGAGTGCTACGGTGGCATCTACTACGTGCGGCACTGGGAGATGTACTACGCCATCGGGAGATGGACCTATCACCGATGGGTAAAGCCTGGATGGGTCACGCACGACGTCTACTGCTCGCCGTGGAATATCGCGTGTCTGGCGTTTTTCGGCTGCGGTTCTCCGGGCTCGAGCGACACGTGGTCATACGACGAATGGATGGTCGGGTACAAGGACGTCGGCCTTGAATTCGAGGGTTCCCCGTGCTAGCGGCAGATCACGGTCGCCCAGCATGCCGCTCGACGCTTCTGCGCATCATGGTGTGCGCAGCAGCGACTACATTCGCGTCGACACTGGCTTCTGCGCAGCCACCGCAAACCGTCATCTGCTGTTCTCCGGACGGTGAAGCTGTCGTGGCTATCGTGGATGGCGAACCGATCAGAATGCGCGATCTGGACGCCTATTCGCGCAAGCAAGACGCACAGAAGCTGTTCCAGCTCAATCAGCAGCTGTACAACGTCCAAGCCCAGGTGTTAGACGACCTTCTTGGAGAACGACTGCTTGAGCAGGAAGCCATTCGTCAGAACATGACCGTCGAACAACTCGTTAAGACCATCCCTGGCATCAACGTGGCTCCACCGAGTGAAGCCGATGTCCTTAGGGAGTATCAACGCCTCACGGCGAATCGTCCGCTTGGCGCACCCTCGCTGGACTCCATGAAGCCCTTAATCACGGTGTATCTTGAGGGGCAACGATCGAACGTCGCCCGGAAAGCCTTCATCCAGACCCTCATAGAGAGAGCTCAGAAGACTCCGACCGGCATCGCGTGGTATCTCGACGTTCCGCGCGAGCACATCGAGACTGGCGACGCTGACCCCACTCTGGGAAGCGGTACGATTGAAATCGTCGAGTTTGGTGATTTTCAATGTGAGTACTGCAAGGCGCTTGCGCCAGTCTTGAGGCAGCTCGTCGACGAGTTCCCAAACAAGGTTCGGTTGGTGTGGAAAGATGCCCCCGGCCCCGGGCACGAGTATGCGCATAGTGCCGCCGAGGCGGCTCGATGCGCTCGAGCGCAGAACAAGTTCTGGGAATTCTCAGAGATCTTGTTCTCTCACACCGACGCCCTCGGATCAGCGGACCTTGCGAAATATGCGGCAAAGGTGAACTTGGACATGGAGCTCTATAGCCAGTGCGTTGATCATGGCGAGCATCGGCCTGCTGTCGCTGCAGCTTCGCAGTTGGCTCAGAGATACGGCGTCAGGATGACTCCGACCGTCTTCATCAACGGGCGTATTGTGGCAGGCGCGGCGACGCTAGACGTCTATCGCCGGGTCGTCTCGCAAGAGCTGTTGTCCAATAGCGGGAAGCGCGTTGAGGTCCCGCGTTGACAACCCAAAGAGTCTCAATGATCGTGGCTGGCATAGTTTGTGGGTGGCTCAGTGGGTTGGGCGCTGCACAAGCGCAGAATACTTTTAGCGATGTTCGGCTGTCAGCCGGGGACCGCGTTCATGTCACGTTGCTTTCAGGGGAGACCGTCAAAGGCAAGGTCGCGGTCGTATCGTCTGGGACGATTGGCGTGAATGGCAGGAATCTCACACCGCCTGAGGTGCGTCGGATAGACAAGGTTGGAGACAGCCTTTGGAATGGTGCCTTGATCGGCTTCGCGATAGGTGCCGTGGTCGGGCAAGATCGTCAACTGGGGTGCTTCAACTCCGGCTCCAGTAGTCGGATCCGTTGCGCTCTCTTGCCAGGCCTCGCGTATGGCGCGATCGGTGTGCTAATTGACCGGCTGCACGAAAAACGCAAGACCGTTTTTGCCAATTCGAACCTCACAGTGGTTCCCGTCGTCGGAGGGACTTACGGGGCCGTGTTACTGCGATTGCATTACTGATTCTCCATTCGAGCGGTCGTCTGGGGTGCGTGGGACCCGCCGTCTCATTGCGCCTACGAAGACAGCGGGACGCCTCACCGCGTCCCGCTGTTCTTCATACCAACCGGCGTTCGTTGCTGCGTTCGGGCCCGTGTACCGGATGAACGAGCGCCGGGGTTCTCGGAGATTTTTTCGCTTGGTGGGTTTCGCCGTGCGTGGCCGGCCCTGGCCCGCACTACGCGCGCGTGTGCAGGCGTAGCCCGGATTCGGGGGTCGCCTCGGTCGTCCGCGCGAAAGGCCGTAGCGGTTGCTCGACCAGCCCGGATGGCGTATAAGGAACCCAGTGCAGTCCTTGGTCGACTGCCTCCCGTCGCGTCGCTCGCGCGGGCGTGCGTCCACCGCTCGGCCGCCTCTAGAAGGCACTGAGTCTGGCCGCTCCTCAGACCTCGCCTTGCCGCGTCGCGGTCTCTGACCCCGCGCACCACGGCGCCCGCTGAACCGCCCCTCGCCGTCCTGGCCCGGGTGCCTTCACGGACCATTCACCACAACTCAACGGTTTGGAGGCGCGATGTTCGATCCGCGTGACGACACGCGTGAGCGCGGCGACGACGGCCGCGCACGCGCGTACGAGGGCCGGGACCACACGGGCGATCCACGGGACGTGTTTCTGCGGGATGTCGATCTGCCTTTGGAGCGTGAGCGCGAGTACGTGTTGGCTCGCGACCACGTGTACGAGCTGAACGGGGAGGAGAGCCGCACGCTTGCGACGCTGGGGGCCTTCCGCGTCGTCCCTGAGCGCGATCTGGTCGAGGGCGGCGACGCCCAGGACGTGAACGACGCGCTCGACCACCTGCGCGAGCAGGGGCTGATCGAGACGGTGCCCATCGGCGACCACGACCAGGGCCTCGTGCTCACCGAGCGGGGCCATGACCTCCTCGAAGCCAACCGTCGCGACCGCGATCCGGAGGACGACCCGCAGGCGTTCCATGTCGGCGTCAGCCGCCTCCGCGAGCTGGCGCACGACGCCTCGCTCTACGGCGCGTATCGGGCCGAGGAGGCCCGCATCCGGCAGGAGCACGAGGGTGCCGAGATCCGTCGCGTGGTGCTCGACGGGGACCTGAAGCGCGAGTACCAGTCGTTCCTGCAAGACCACAACCGCGACCGCCCGGACAGCGACGGCCGGCCCGACCGCGACGCCGCCGAGGTCGCGCAATGGGCGCAGCAGCACGACCTGCCCTACTTCGACGACACGGTGCACTTTCCCGACGTCCGCATCGAGTACGAGGTCGACGGCCGCGTGCGCCACGAGGATATCGAGGTGCTGACTCCGCACTACCGGGGCGCGCACCTGGCGGGGCGGGCCCGCTGCGGCTTCCGGTGCTACAGCGCGGGCGGCTCTGGCCGCCGCGGCGGCGGGTGTGGCCCCCGCCTGGCCGAGGACCTGCTGGCATGAGTGCGACCGCGTCGCCGCCCTGGGCCAGCGTCCAGCCCGCACGGGTCGCGGCCGTGCAGGCGATGGGGCTCACCGCCCGTCAGGCACGCTTCCTCGTCCACGTCCTGGTCTTCTCGGGCGTGTTCCCGGAGCGGCAGTATTGCCGCTTTGCCGGCATCGCGCACGGCCAGCAGAGCCACGACTTCCTCGCCCGGCTCCTCGCCCGTGGCTTCGTGACCCCGATCACCCCAGGATCGGTGCGCCGAGGTCGGCTGTATCACGTGCAGCACAAGCCCCTCTACGAGGCCATCGGGGAGCCCGACAACCGGCATCGCAAGCCCGCCACTGTGGGCCGGCTGATTCGCCGGCTGATGCTGCTGGACGCCGTGCTGTCGGACGACCGCTACCACTGGCTCGGCACCGAGCGCGACAAGTTCCACTACTTCGACACCGTGCTCAAGCGCGACATCCCGGCGGATTGGTACCCGCACCTCGCCTTCGGCGACGGGCCGACGCAGACGCTCCGGCTCTTCCCGGAGAAGCTGCCGATCGGCGTCGAGAAGCACGGCTATCGCCGCCACGTGTCCTCTACCTGGCCACGCGGCCGCACCCGTGGGACTACCGGCTGTTCCTGCTACGCCATGTCAGCTTGCTCAAGGGCCTCCCCGAGTGGCGCATCCGCGTCTTGCTGCCCCGACGGCTCCGGAAGGCCAAGGCGCTCTACCACGGGGCGTTCCTCGACCAGCTCGTTCGGACCCTCGACCCGTGGGTCGTCGAGCAGCTCGTGGTGTTCTTCCACGCGTGCCGAGCCGGCGGCGGCCACGTGTCCGCCCCGGTCGACCCGTACCTGGCAAAGGTCTATCAGCGCTTCGGCGCCATCCGCTTCCGGGCGCTCTACAAGACGTGGCGCCGGCTGGGGGATATCGCGACCGGTTCGATTGCCCACGGCGTGTTGATCCGGGATGCCTATCAGCGGGGCGAGGGGGGCGTCGAGTATCAGGAGTTGCGACGCCAGTACCTCCAGCTCACGGCGCTCATCGCGCACGACCACGGGCCGAGACGGGGGGACAGGTGCCGAACGCGCGCGGTGGTCCCCCCGTTCGACGGCGCGCCGCCTCCGGATCCTCCCCCCACCCTGGTCACGCCATGACGTCCGATGCCGCGCAAACGCTGGTGGCGCAAGCGTTTGGCCCACGAGGGCGGGCGAGCGGGCGGCGCCCTGTGCCGGCCGTCTGTCAGCGCCGATGCGCACGGCGAGTACACCATCGATGGCGTGAACGACCCCGGTGTCCTGGCCCGAGGGTGGCCCCAGGCCACCCTGGCGGGGTCGTTCACGCCATCGCTGGTGCGGTCCTGGATCGCGCGCCGTGGGGCTCGTTTGTCGGGAGGATACGCGCCGCTCGCGTGTCTCGTACGCCGCTTCGATCGTGCAGCGCGATTGGCACTGACGTGGAGCCACTATGCGCCGTCACGTCGAGCCCGACGTGGGGCCAGATCGAGACCGTCTGCAGGGCGTGCCGCGGCGGCGCGCGCATCGCGTGCTCGAGGCTGGCGCCGTGCTCGCGGTCGTCAAGGCTCTCCGCTCCGCGTCGACCCGGCCACCGGCCGGGCCTGCGGGCATTGACGACCGCTGCGCGCGGCACGTCTCAGCACCTGCGCGATGCGCGGGACTCTCGATGGTCCAAATGTGAGCAGATCACCATTGACGACGGCCGTTCGTCAGGCGTAGATTGCCCTTCTAGCGTCGGTGCCGCCCGGCACCTCCTCCGTGTCGCACCAAGTGCCCACGGAGCGCGTTTCCCGTCGTCGCCTCCAAGGCACGACGCAAGCGCATCCCCAACAACATCGCCTGCGGTGGCTTCGTGTCACGCCGTCGTGCACGCGGCGTCGGCCGGACCGGGCGATCATCTGCACGCGCGTCGGTGCCTCGCCATGCAGACCTGGCGTCGCCGCGTGGCGTCCATCGAGGCGCTCGTGGTCCATGCCTCGGTGGACGCGCCGCACTGTGACGGTCGCGCCTCGTGCGCCCCGTCGCCGCGAGGAGCACACGCTTCCGCGGTTTGATGTCGGCTTCATGGCCCGCATCCGCGCTCCACGGACACGGCGCGCCAGGCTTCAGCCCTGGCGCGCTGGAGCGCGCGATTCCCACCCCACATACATCGACTCGGAACACCCAGCGGGGGAGTGCCATGCACGTCGTTGAACGTCGGGAAGACGGGCCGGACGGGATCACGCTCGCGCGCTGCCGGGAACTGCTCGGCAGCGACGCTCAGGCGCTGACCGATCGGGAGGTTGCGTTGATTCGCCAGCACGCCGAGACGATGGCGCACATCGTCATCGACCAGTACCTCAGTGAGCGGCGCATTTCGGGGTAGATCGCCGTGCCTCGACGCCGCACCTTGCCTGTGCTCGCGGATGGGTCTAGGCTGCCGCCCATGGTCGGCGCGGTGATCTACGTGCGGGTGAGTACGAAAGAGCAGACCGAGAATCTCAGTCTGCCGACGCAGCTACGCGCGTGTGAGGAGTACTGCCGGCGCCAAGGCTACGAGGTGATCGAGCGCTTCCACGAAGAAGGAGAAAGCGCCAAGACCACCGACCGCACCGAACTGCAGAAGCTGCTCACGTACTGCCGCCAGAACAAGGGTCCCGTGCACTTCGTAGTCGTGTTCAATCTGACGCGTTTCGCCCGCGACAAGTACGACCACTTTGCGCTCCGATCGCTGCTGCAATCGCTCGGGATCTCGCAGCGTTCGGCTACGGAACCGATCGACGACACCTCCACAGGCAAGTTGATGGAAGGTGTGTTGGCCGCATTCGCGCAGTTCGACAACGACTGTCGCTCAGACCGGACCCGCGCGGGCATGAAGGCCGCGCTAGAACCGGGACGCCGGGTGTTCCTTGCGCCGATCGGCTACGTCAACGCGCCGCGCGCGATGGGCAAGAGCCTGATGGCCGACCCCAAGCGCGCTCCGCTCGTCCGGCGCGCGTTCGAGGAGTACGCGACAGGGAGGTTCACGAAGCAGCAGTTGCTCGCGCAGGTCAGCACCTGGGGGCTCACGAACCGACGAGGCAAGCCGCTCACCTCGCAAGCGATAGGCGTGCTGCTGCGGAACCAGGTCTACGTCGGCATCGTGGATTGCCCGGAATACGGTGTTCGAGGGAAGCGGGGCGATTTCGATCCGCTCGTCTCCGAGGAGGTGTTCTACCGCGCGCAGGCTGTGCTGTGCGGCCGGATGCCGGTGGCCACACCGAAGCAACGGGCCCACCCGGACTTTCCTCTGCGCGCCTTCGTCCGCTGCCAGTCGTGCGGACGCGGTCTGACGGGGAGCTGGTCCAAGGGACGGAGCGAGTACTACGCCTACTACCACTGCCGCCCTGGCTGCCGGGGCGTGAACGTGACGAAGACGAAGCTGGAGGGGCTGTTCGCCGATGAGCTCGCCCTGCTGCAGCCAACGCCCGGCTACATGCGGCTACTCAAGGAGTCGGTGCTGCAGATCTGGAAGGCCCGCAAGGCGGCTGCTCGCGACGAGGTGGCCGCCGCCGAGCGTGCCGCGAAGGCGCTTCAGGGCAAGTTGGACCGCCTGGACGAGGCGTTCCTCTTTGAGCGCTCGGTCGACATCGACACCTACGACCGCCACGCCGAGAAATTGCGCCAGGAGCTGACGCTGCTCCGGATGGACCGGCACTCCTCGGAACTGGATGAACTCGACGTGGAGGGCATCCTGGCATTCGCAGAACGTGTCCTGCCGCGCGCAGCGGACCTGTGGGTGCAGGCGTCACTCGACCAGCGCCAGCGGTTCCAACAACTGTTCTTTCCAGAAGGAATCGCGTTCGACGGAAACGGCTTTGTTGGAACCGCCGTAACCGCACCGGCCTTCAACTACTTACGGCCGATCGGGACAGCGAATGAGGGTTTGGTGGACCTGACCGGGATCGAACCGGTGACCTCCTGAATGCCATTCAGGCGCGCTCCCAACTGCGCTACAGGCCCATGGGGTAGAAAGAGACTTCGAATAATACCAGATTCGCGTCCGGATCGCTTCCGAGCTTCGCGCCGCCAGACCAGCGGCGATTCAGTACTCGCTGAAAATTCGCTGAATCTCGTCGCGATTGCTGGTGGTGGCGAGCGCCAGCATCAGCAGGATGCGCGCCTTCACCGGGATGTGATCCTCCGATGACACGCTGAACGCCCGGCGCCGCTGCTGCGCGGGGGTCACAGTGGCCGGCCCATTCGGGCCGCCCGGGCCGCCCTGGCCTCCTCTATTGGGCGCGATGCGACCGGCCCCGGTGCGCGTGGCGGTCACGATGAACACGCCCTTCTCCGCGGCGTAGTCGAGGCCCGCGTTCTGATCGCCGCTCGTGGCACCCGCGCCGGCCCCGGCCATCACGATGCCCTTGGCGCCCAGGTCGACGATCGCCTTGATCACGTCGGCGGTGGCGCCTTGATAGACCATCACCACCTCGACCCGCGGCAGCGCGGTGAGGCGCGTAACGTCGAACTCGCTCTTGGCCGTGTGGCGCTGCAGCAGATCCCGGAACAGCGTGACACGGTCGCGGTCGACGATGCCGAGCACGCCGTGCGTGGGGCTCCGGAAGGTCTGCAGGCGTAGCGCATCGGTTTTGGTGACGTCGCGCGCCGAGTTCACTTCGTCGTTGAGCACCACGAGCACGCCCTTGCCGCGCGCCGTGGGTTCGGCTGCCACGCGCACGCCTTCGAGCAGGTTGGCGGCGCCTTCGTAGCCGAGCGTGCTGGGATTGCGCATCGAGCCCACGACCACCACCGGCCGTGGGTCGCGCACGGTGAGATGCAGGAAGAACGCCGTCTCTTCGAGCGTATCGGTGCCGCTCGTGACCACGATGCCGGCCAGGCCCTGGTCCGTGGCGAACAGCTCGTTGACGCGGCGCGCGAGCTGCAGCCACTGCTCGAGCGTGATCTGGCTGCTGGCCACGTTCAGGAATTGCTCGAAGGTGAGCGTGGCCGCGCGTTCCAGGCCCGGCATCGACGTGGCCAGATCTTCGGCGCTGAGCCGGCCGCCGTCTCGGTTCGAGATGGTGCCGCCGGTGGCCACCATGTGCACCCGCGGCAGGGCGGGCTGCGCCACGGCGGGCGCGGCGGCCCCGGTCAGTACGACGACGGCCAGGGCGCAGCTCGCGCGAAGACGATTGAACATGGCGCCTATTGTGAACGATTTCGCGCCGTCAGCGGGCGCGGGGCGGCGCCGTGACGAGCGCCAGCCAGTTGGTGAGCTCGCGCGCGGCGAGCTCGGGTGTCTTACCGTAGAACGGCATCAGCGCGGTGGGCATGCCGGGACGGCGCGCCAGTTTGGCGCGCCACTGCTCGGCGGAGACGGCGTGCACCTCGATGTGGTACGTGCGGCCGGCGATTTCTTCTTCGTAAAGATGTGTGTGCACAGGTAGCCGAACTCGAAGCACCGGTAATGAAGGGGATGACAGGAACGCGACGATTCTACGACGCTGGCGGAGCGAAACAAGCGAAGGTCGGCGCGAAGGCGGCGAGGTTTGCGGGTAGGGCCGCCAAGTGGTGGGACTTCTTGCCGCGAAAAAACTTTCGTCCTCGCGTTCTCCACAGGACTTGCACGTTCTATCCACAGGTTTTCCACACGGGGCGCACCACGCCGTGGTCCCGGCGAGTTTCGCGCACGCCTTGACGCTGCGGAGACGCGCCACGTACGCTGCAGCCATGACGCGGTGGCGTGGTGTCCTTCTGGCCGGTCTGGTGTGCGTGCTCACGTGCCGGTCGCTCGCGTACGCCCAGGTGCCGGCCACGCCGCTCCTGCGGCTCTTCCTCGCCGACGGCACCTCGCTCACGAGTTTCGGCGAGTGGGTGCGCATGGGTGACCGCGTGGTGTTCTCGCTGCCGCTCGGCGAGGGGCCCACGCCCGACCTGCAGCTCGTGACCCTCGCCGCGTCGCGCGTGGACTGGGCGCGCAGCGAGCGCTACGCGGCCACCGCGCGCTCCGTGCATTACGCCTCGACCCGCGCGGAAGACGACTTCGCGCAGTTCTCGAATCAGGTGGCGGCCGTGCTCACCGGCATCGCCCGCGAACCGGATCCCGCGCGCCGCCTGGCGATTGCCTCGGCGGCTCGCTCGGCGATGGCCGAGTGGCCCGGTCAGCACCATGGCTACCGCTCCGCCGACGTACAGCAGATGCTGACGCTGCTCGACGAGGTGATCTCCGAACTGCGCGCCTCGGCCGGACAGGACAGCTTCGAGTTGGGGCTGGTGTCGAGTGCGCCGCCGCTGCCGGCCGACACGTTGCTGCCGTCGCCCACGACCGCGCAACTGGCCGAGGAACTGCTGGCCGCGTCGACGCTGGCCGAGACGCCGTCGGAGCGGTCGTCGCTGCTCGAGCGCGTCATCGGGCTGCTCGACCGCGCCGCCTCACTGCTGCCGGCCCCGTGGGCCGCGCGCGTGCGCACGAGCGCCCTCGGCTCGCTCACGAGCGAACGCACCTCCGATGCGGCCTACGCCAAGCTCGCCACCACCACGCTCGATACGGCCGCCCGGCGCGCCCGCGCCGCCGACGTGCGCGGTCTCGAGCGACTGCGCGCCGACGTGCTCACCGCCGACGCCGAGCTCGGCTCGAAACGTCCGGCCGAGCTCACTGCAGTGCTCGGCGCCCTCGACGCGAGTGCCGAGTCGGCCCGGCGGCTGCGGCTCGCGCGCGATCAGTGGCGCCTGCTCGAGCCGACCTACCGCAGCTACCGGCGGTCGGTCGCACCGGCGTTGCGGGAACTGAAGCGGGCGGAGCACCCGCTCGAGGACATCCGCGCCCAGGCTGGTCCCAGTCCGCGCATGCTGGCGCTCGTCGCCAAGCGCTTCTACCGGGCACGCCCGGCGATCGCGGGCACGAACCCGCCGTCCTCGCTGGCGGCCGTGCACGCCTTGCTGCAGAGCGCCTGGGATCTGGCCGACAACGCCTTCAAGCTGCGCTTCCGCGCGGTCGAGACGGGCGACCTGTCGCGGGCCACCGAGGCCTCGGCCGCCGCCGCCGGCGCGCTCATGCTCGTGGCCCGCGCGCGCGAGGATCTCGACCTGGCGCTCACGCCTCCGTCGCTTCCGTGATCACGCCGCGCCAGACCCGCCTGCACCGCGCGGCTGATCCCGCCGCCTTCCGCCGCGGCATCTTCTCGCTCGTGGCCGAGCGTCAGCCCTTCGCGGTGCGCGACACGTTCGTGGTGGTGCCCACGCGCGCGGCGGCCGATGAACTGCGCCGCACGCTGGAGCAGCTCGCCTGGGCCGCCGCCGTGCCCGCGGTATGCCTGCCGCTCATCGGCACCCGCGCCGACCTCGTGGACGCCCTGGCCGCACGCCTGGCGCACCCGCCGCCGCGGCTCACCGCCTTCGACCGTGAAGTGATCCTGGCCCGGGCGGCCCGCGACGCCCGCGCCCGCGGCTTCGAACCGCCCTTTGCCGTGCGGCCCGGTCTCGTGGCCGAGATGCTGGCGCTCTACGACGCCTTGCGCTGGCAGCGCCGCACCGTGGCGCGGTTCGAGGAGTTCCTCACCGGCGAACTCGCCGCCTCTGACGATCGCGGGGCCGAGCGGCTCCTGGCGCAGACGCGTTTTCTGGCCGAGGCGTTCCGGGGCTACGACGCCGGGGTCGAGGTGAGTGGCCAGCTCGACGAGCACGGCCTGCGCGACCATCTGCTCGCCGAAGACGCCGACCATCCCGTCACGCAAGTGATCCTCACCGTCACCGATCGGGTCGCCGATCCCGCGGGGCTCTGGCCCGCCGACCTCGACCTGCTCACGCGGGTGCCCGGACTACAGCGCCTCGACGTGGTGGCCACCGAAGCGCGTCTCACCGGCGGCTGGCTCGAGCGGGTGCATGAGGCATTGCCCGGCATCGAGGAACAGGTGGTGGCGGCAGGCGAAGACGCGCGGCCCGTGTGTCTCGTGCCGTCGGCCGATGAGTGGCTCTTCACGAGCCGCGACCGCGAAGAGGAGCTGGCCGGGTTCGCGCGCCGGCTGAAGGCCGACCGTCGGGCGGGGCGCAGCCGCGCCGACACACGCGTGGCGCTGGTCGTGCGCCGCCCGCTACCGTATCTCTATCTGGCGCGCGACGTGCTCGGACGCGCCGGCATCCCGTACGAGACACGCGACACGCTGCCGCTCGCGGCCGAGCCGTTCGCCGCGGCCCTTGACGTGCTGTTCGAATGGGTGACGAGCGGCTTCACGCGGGCGGCCACGGTGGCGGTGCTGCGCTCGCCGCATCTCCAGTTCACAGACGGCGCGGCGCCGCTCGACGGCGGCGCCATCGTCGCGCTCGATCGCGCGCTGGCCGATGCGCGCTATCTCGGCGATGCCGCGCGTCTCACCGCGCTGGTGGCGAGGTGGGACGCGCTGCCGGAACGGCGCCGCCACGAGCACGCGCGGCGGGCATTGCCGGCCGCCCGCGTGGCGGCCGCGGCCGCGCAGGTACTGCTGCCCATGGCTACGGCGCGCGCGGCGGCCGAGCACATCGCCACGCTCATGGCGTTTCTCGACAACTATCTGCGTCCGCTGCACGAGAGCGACCCGCTGTGGGAACGCGAGGCGCGCGTGCGGGCCGCGGTGCTGGGCGCCTGCCGGTCGCTGGCCCAGGCCTACGGCGCGTTCGATGCCGAGGCGGCGCTCGACATCCCGGTGGTGGCGGCGGCGGTGCGCCGCTGGCTGGGCGCGCAGACGTTTGCGCCGGCCACCGGTGAGGGCGGCGTGCAGATTGTGGACGCCGCCACCGCCCCCTACGGCATCTTCGACGAGATCCAGATCATGGGCCTCATCGACGCCGACTGGCCCGAGCGCGAGCGCCGCAGCATCTTCTATCCCGCGTTCCTGCTGCAGTCGCTGGCGTGGCCCGAAGAGCGCAAGCGGATCGAGGGCGCGCGCGCGGCGTTCGTCGACCTGCTTGGTCTGGCGCGCCAGCGGGTCGCCCTGTCCACGGTGACGCTCGAAGACGACGCCGTCGTGGAGCCGTCGGCGTTCCTGCACGACGTGCGCGCGCTCGCGCCGCCGCGGCAGGTGGTGCCGCTCGAGGCCGCCACGCGCGTATTTCCCTGGGAGGCCCTGGTGCTCGACCCACCGGCCCCCGACGCGCTCTCGGGAGGCGCCCGCGCGTGGGCGCACCTGCGTCTCTCGCGCACGGCCGGCACGGCGCCAGAGTTTCACGGCGAGGCGGGGCCATGGACGCTGCCGCGCATCTCGGTGAGCCGGCTCGAGCGCTATCTCGATTGTCCGTTCAAGTTCTACGCGTCGCAGGTGCTGAGCCTCGACGAGCCGCCCGGTGACGACGACAGCCGCACGCCGCTCGAGCGCGGGCTCTTCCTGCACGAGCTCTTCGAGCGCTTCTTCGCGGCCTGGACGAGAGCGGGCCACGCCTCGATCACGGTGGCGCTCCTGCCCGAGGCGCACCGGACGTTCGACGAGGTGGCCGCGTCTGCCCTGGCGGCGCTGCCAGCGGGCGAGGGTGCGATCGAGCGCCTGCGCCTCTTCGGCACGGCGGGCGCGCCGGGCATCGCGCGCCGTGTGCTGGCGATGGAGGTCGAGCGCGGCGGCGTCGTGGTGGACCGGCTGCTCGAGTTCGAACTCGACGGCGCCTTCACCTTCACCGCGGCCGACGGCCGCAGCCGCACGCTCACGCTGCGCGGCAAAGTGGACCGTATCGACCTGCTCAGCGACGGTACCTTCCATCTCATCGACTACAAGACCCGCGCCGTGCCCGACCTGAAACGCGCGCTGCAGCTCCCGATCTACTCGGTGTGTGTCGAGCAGCGGCTCGCCGGCCATCTCGGCCGCCACTGGCGGCTCGGCGAGGCCAGCTACCTGTCGTACGAGGGGCCCACGGCCGTCACGAACCTCACCAGGAAGCCGGCCGACCTGGCGGTGCGCCTGGCCGAGGCGCAGGGCCAGTTGCTCGACGTGCTCGACGGCATCGCCGGCGGCCACTTCCCGGTGACGCCAGCCGAGCGCTCGCTGTGCGCGGTCTGCGCCTACGGGTCGGTGTGCCGCAAGGACTACGTGGATGGCTGACGCGCAGCTCCCGTTCACCTTCGATGCGCCGGATGGACCACCCCAGGAGGTGCTGCCCGAGGCGCTCGTGCGCGATGCAGACGCGCGCGTCTACGCCGTGGACCCGTCGGTGAACGTGGCGCTCGAAGCGTCGGCGGGCACCGGCAAGACCAAGGTGCTGGTCGACCGCTACGTGAACCTGCTGCGCGTCGGCGTGGAGCCCCGGCGCGTGCTGGCCATCACCTTCACCCGCAAGGCCGCCGCCGAGATGCGCGCGCGCATCGTGGCCGAGCTCACGCGCATGGCCGAGATCGGCTCGATGCCGCCGAAGATCTGGAAGGACCTGCGCGGGCGTCTCAGCGAGATCTCGATCAGCACCATCGACGCCTTCTGCCTGTCGCTGCTCGGCGAGTTCCCGCTCGAGGCGGATGTCGACCCCGGCTTCGCCGTGGCGGATGAAACCGAGACGCCGCGGTTGGTCGGCGAAGCGCTCGACCGCACGCTGCGCATCGGTCGGGCCCAGAGCGCGCATGACCCCGACCTTGCGCTGCTCTTCGCGCGCATGGGCGAGGGGCGGCTGCGGGTCGCACTGGCGAAGCTGCTCGATCGGCGCCTCGTGGCTGTGGCCGCGCTCGATCGCTTTCTGTCACGGGCGCCCCGTAACCTGTCGGCGGAGGTGGCGGCCGCACGCATCGTCGAGCGTCTGCGCGCGCTCATCAGTCCCGACCAGCTTGCGCGCCTGAGGTCCACGGGCCCCGACGTCAACACCTTCCGGCTCCTGTCCGCCGCACTGACCGACGCGCTCACGCCGTGCGCGCCCGCAGATCCTGGGCAGGTCGCTGACCTGCTCGCCCGCCTGCGCGAGTACTTCTGCACGCAGGGTGGCATGCCGCGCAAGAAGCCCCAGCACCTGAAGGCGACGTTTCCGTCGGGGCCGGCCTACACCGCCCATGCCGCGCTGCTCGAAGATCTCGGCGGGGGCGTGCTCGACCTGGTGCAGGCGCACAAGCGCGACGTGAACGTGGTGCTGGCGCGCAGCCTGCGCTGGCTCACCGCGCGTGCCATCGAGCAATACCGCACGACCCTCGACGAGCACGTGATGGTGGATTTCACCGACGCGCTCGTGAAGGCGCTGGCGCTGCTGGCGCAGATGGAGGAGTTCTCGCAGAGCCGCTACCGGCTCGAGTCGCGCTACCAGCACGTGCTCGTCGACGAACTGCAGGACACGAGCCGGCCGCAGTGGCAGCTCGTGGAGCTGCTGGTGCAGGCCTGGGGCGCGGGCGCGGGCGTGTCGCACGACGGACCGACGCCGCCGTCGATCTTCGTGGTGGGCGATCGCAAGCAGTCGATCTACGGCTTTCGCGATGCCGATGTGGGCGTGCTCGATGCCGCGGCGCGGCTCATCGGGCGCCTGCGTCCGGGCCGCGAGCCCAGGCGCGCCATCGTGAAGAGCTTCCGCGCGGTGCCGGCGCTGCAGCGTTTCGTCAACGACGTGTGCGACGAGATTGGCAAGCGCACCGACCGGGTGGACGCGTTCCGCTACAGCGACCTCGACCGCTTCCCTGTGCCCGACGCCGACGCGCGGGCGCGGCCGGTGGGCCTGGTGGCGGCCGTGCAGACGTCGGTGGTGGCCAAGGCAGTGGCCGGCGAGATTGCGCGCCTCATCGCGGCGAAAGAGGCGGTGCGCGACCGCGATACGGGCATCGCCCGCGACGTGCAGCCGGGCGACATCGCCATCCTGTTCCGATCGAGAGACAGCCACCGCGAGTTCGAACGCGAACTGGAGCAGGCGGGCGTGCCCTTCTACGTCTACAAGGGCCTCGGTTTCTTCGACGCCGACGAGGTGAAGGACGTCATCGCGCTCATCCACTACCTGGCCGAGCCCGACACCGACCGGCATGCCGCGGCGTTCCTGCGGTCCCGCTTCGTGCGCCTGTCCGACTCCGCGCTGAAGGCCCTGGCTCCGCGCCTGGCGCGCGCCCTGCGCTCACCCGAGCCGCCGCCCGAGATGGCGGAATTGAGCGACGAAGACCGCGCCGTGCTCGCGCGGACGCGGCGGTCGGTGGCCGACTGGATTGCGCGCGCCGACCGCCTGCCGCCGGCCGAGCTCATCGACGGCGTGCTGCACGAGAGCGCTTACTACTACGAGATTCGCGGCCGCGGCTACGCGCAGGCGCGCGAGAACCTGAAGAAGCTGCGCTCGCTCATCCGCCGGCTGCAGAATCGCGGCTACGCCACCACGGGACGCGTGGCCGAGCGGGTCTCGCAGTTGATGGCGGGCGATGAGTCGAACGCGATGGTCGACGCGCTCGATGCCGTGAACCTGATGACCGTGCATGCCGCCAAGGGCCTGGAGTTCCCGGTGGTGTTCGTGGTGAACCTGTCGCGCGGCGCCGGCGGACGCGGGGGGGCCGTGGAGGTCGTGACGCGCGTGGAGGCCGATGGCACGGTGGAAGATCTCGTGTCGCTCGATGGCCTGGCCGATGAGGTAGGCGACGAGATCGAGGCGCGCGAGCGGGAAGAGAGCAAGCGCCTGGTCTACGTGGCCCTGACGCGCGCGCGCGATCGCCTGTACCTGGCCACGACGCTGGCGAAGAACGGCACGTTCACGCCCGGACCGGCGTCGCTCGGCCACGTGCTGCCGCCGTCGCTCGCCCCGGCCTTCGCGCAGGCAGGTGCGGCCGGCCCTGGCACCGAGGCGATTGCGTGGGTGGCCGCGTCGGGCGCGCGTCATGAGCTGCGCGTGGTCAGCGTCGCCACCGCGCCGCTGATGGCGGTGGCCGCTGCCGCGCCGGCCGGCGCCGATGACTTCGCGCCAATCGTGGTCGCGCGCACTGGCGCCAGCAACGTATCGGACCTGGCGCGTCTGGCGGCGCCGGCTATGGCGTCGCCCGAACGCGGCGATCGTGCCGCAGCCCGCGCGCTCGGCGCTCTGGTGCATCGCGCGGTGGCGGCTGGTGCGCTCGAAGCCACCGACGACCATCGGCGCGCGCTCGTGCACCGGCTGGGCGCGGATGGGTCAGCGCTACTCCGTGCTCAGGCGCTCGACGCGCTCACCCGCCTGTCGCAGCGCGACGACATTCGCGAGCTCATCACGCAAGCAGATGTGCTCCATGAGATGCCGTTGTCGTGGACGGCCGATGACGGCACGACCGTGCGCGCGGTGCTCGACGCCGTCGTGGGCCACCGGGACGGGCGAATCACGGTGGTCGAGTTCAAAACCGGCCGCACGCATGAGGCGGATGAGCGCCAACTGGCCGACTACGTGACCGGCCTGGAACGCCTGTTGCCAGGGAAAATCGTGTCCGGCCGCATAATTCGCCTGAATTCATGAGTTTTCTTTCTTGTGCGGGCCGGAAGCTTTTCACTAGACTAGGGAATGCGATGCCCACGTCCGGGCGCGCGAGAGGAGCACAAGCGTGGCGTTGACGTGTCCGAGTTGCGGCAATGACCAGAACTTCCAGGTCAAGACGCTGCAGATGCACGTGGTGAAGCTCGACGACTCGCGCGTCGAGGTCACCGACGAGACCCGTCCCGCCGTGTTCGAGGTGCTCTGCGACGAATGTGAAACCGCGCTGAACTTCGACGAGGCCGACGCTGCGTTGCGCCGCGAAGTGATGCTGACCGTCGGCGCGCGCTAGCCGCGCGCCGGTCCGGTGTTCGACCTAAGGGGCCTTCGGGCCCCTTTTGTCGTGCCGGGCAGATCAGCCTTCGTCGGTCTCGCGATCCGCTTCCTCGAAGTAGTCGCACTCCGGGCAGATCCATTCCCGGATGGGCGTCTTCAGCACCTGCGACGAGCCGGGGATGTGACGGATCTCCTCGCGCAGACTGAGTCGCATGAACTCAGCGCATTGCGGACATTCCTTCTGCATGATTTCGCCATCGTAGTGAACCGCAGTTGCCTTGACAACCCGTCACCCGGCTCCTAAGGTAACGGGAGACGCGCGCCTCGGGGCGCGCGTTTGTGATCATGTCCAGATATTGGAGCGTCGACGAGGCCTGGACGGCGGCCGAGAGCTCACCTGAGTTCGAGCGTGAGCTGCGCCGATCCCTGGCGGATGAAGTGGCCATCGACTTTCCGTCGATGCGCGGCCAGGTCGTGCGCATGCGCGCCAGCTTCGGCGACACGGTCGAGGCCACGCCGCTCGTGGCCAACGTGAGGTTGTCGCCCCGTCAGGCGTTCATGGGGGCCAAGGTGCCGCTCGACGTGCCGCTCTCGCGCCCGTGCGCCGGCTGCGGCGGGCGCGGCGAGACGTGGAGCGCGGCATGCACGCCGTGCGAAGGCACGGGCGTGGCCATCGAACGTTATCCGCTCACGCTCACCGTGCCGGCCGGGGTCGCCGACGGCGCGCGCTTCTCGTTCAGCCTGGCGCACCCGCGCGGGCATCGCGCGCATGTCGAAGTGCGCGTCGCGGTGTTGTGACCCGCCACGTCGATTTCCTGGCGCAGCTCTACCGCGTGTGGGGCGCCGTGTTCATGATCGTCGGCGCCGCTGCGCTCGCGCTGGCCGGCGGCGCCGCGGCCATTGCCCGCGTCTCTGGTCCGGTGGCCACAGGATCCGACGTGGCAGCGGGCCTCACCGCCGTGGTGATGGGCGGTCTGGCCGTGCTGGCGCTCATCTGGGCCGGTCTGCACACCTGGGTGGGCCGGGCGCTCAGTGGACACGGTCCGCGCGCGCGCCTGCTGGCGCTTGGGCTTGCGGTGGGCAACCTGCCGCTGCTGCCCTTCGGCACCGCGCTCGGCGCCTACGCGTGCTGGGTGCTGCTGCACAACGACGGCCGCCACGTGTTCCTGCCCACGCCGCCAGCGTCGCCACCCGTGTGAGCTCAGGCGCCCGTGGGTGGCGGATCCAGCGTGCCCATCGGCGTCCACGGGCCGCAGCGCAGCACCCGCGACGCGGCCAGCCAGCCGCCGCGCATCAGGCCGTAGCGTCTGAGTACGGACTCGCTGTAGTGACTGCAGGTGGGCTCGAAGCGGCAGCTCACGCCCGTGCTGGCGAACACGCGCGACAGCGTAGCCTGATAGACATGCACGCCGGCAATCACCGCGCGTGACGCGACTTGCCGATCCGGCGCGCGGGCGAGATCCCACGCGCCGGCCAGCAGCACTGAGACGAGCACGCCGAAGACGACTCGTCGCACGGGTCTGGGGCTAGAGCTTGTCGGCGTACTGCGACACGCCAGGAACGATCAGCCGTCCGCCGTTGAGGCCCTTCATGATGGCGACGACGTGCAGCGCGATCACGCCCAGGCCGATCGGCAGCGTGAGCAGCGCGAACAGGCAGCCGAGCAGGCTGCCGAGCACCATCTGCACGATGGCGATGGCGATCCAGAAGACGATCTCGGCCAGCATCAGCACGATGCCGTGCTTGGCGTGCCACTGCACTTCCTTGTCGTCCTTCTCCACGAGCAGCGGCACGAGCGCCAGCAGCCACAGGTAGGACAGCACGATCATCACGCCGCGGTTGCTCGATTGGGTGCCGCCCGTGGGAAGCGGTGGCGGGGTGGTGGCGTCTGCCATCGGAGCCTCTATCTGGGCCGCGGGGAAGGGGCGGGCCGTGCGGTGGAGTCTACACAATGGCCAGCCCTTCCGCCACAGTCAGACCGCTGGGGTAAGCTTGATCGGATGGTTTGGAGGACACAGTGATGTCAGAAGGATTGCAGCCCGGACAGGTGCTCGACGCGCTCAAGAGCGTGGTCGATGCCGAGTTCCGGCAGGACATCGTGGCGCTCGGCATGGCCAAGGGCGTGGCGATTGCCGAGGGCCGCGTGGCCTTCACGCTCGAACTGCCCACCCCGGCGCATCCGGCGCGCGTGCGCCTCAAGGAGCAGGCCGAGGCGGCCGTGGCGGCACTGCCTGGCGTGACCGGCGTGGACATCACGGTCACGGCCAACGTGAAATCGGTGACCAGGCCCGAACACGGCAAGACGCCGCTGCCGGGCGTGAAGAACGTGATTGCGGTCGGCGCGGGCAAGGGCGGCGTGGGCAAGACCACCGTGTCGGTGAATCTGGCGCTGGCGCTGGCGCAGATGGGCGCCAAGGTGGGGGTCCTCGACGGCGACGTCTACGGCCCGAACGTGCCGCTGATGTTCGGCCTCACCGCCGAGCTCGGCACCGATGGCCAGAAGATCGCGCCGGCCGAGAAGTACGGCGTGCAGATCGTCTCGATGGCCTTCATGGCCAGCGACGACCAGGCCTTGATCTGGCGCGGGCCGATGCTGCACACCGCCATCCGCCAGTTCTTCACCGAGGTGGCGTGGCGCGATCTCGACTATCTGATCATCGACATGCCGCCCGGTACTGGCGACGTGGCGCTGTCACTCAGCCAGACGGTGCAGGTCGCCGGCGCCGTCGTGATCACGACGCCGCAGGTGGTGTCGCTGGCCGACACGCGCCGCGCCGTGCGGATGTACGAGAAGCTCAGCATCCCGCCGCTCGGCATGGTGGAGAACATGAGCTACTACGCCTGCCCCAACTGCCACATCGAGAGCGACATCTTCGGCCACGGCGGCGGCGAACAGCTCGCCACCGAGATGAACGTGCCATTCCTGGGCCGCTTGCCGGTCTACCAGCCGATCCGCGTCGGCGGCGACCGCGGCATTCCGTTGGTCGTGGCCGAACCCAACTCGCCTGCGGGGCGTGGCTTCTTTCACCTGGCCGAGCGCGTTGCAATTCGCGCGGCCGTGTCGGCGCACGAGAACGCGACCAAGCACAAGGGCAAGATCCCGCTCATTCAGGTGCGGTGAAGGCGGGACCCGAGCCCCAAGACTCGGCTCCGAGTCTCCTGTCAGTGAGCCGGCTCATGGCCGCCAGGCCGGCGAGCGGTCCGAGCGCAAGTAGCCAGGCCGCCCACTGCCATCCCACGCTCGAGGCGATGCGCGGCAGGAGGTCGATTGAGACCATCGTGAGCAGGAAGCCGAGCGAGGTCTGCAGCGTGAGCGCGGTGCCGATGGCATCGACCGGGGCGCGGTCGCTCACGAGCGCAGAGAACTGCGCCGAGTCGGCCACCACCGTGAAGCCCCACACGATCACGAGCACATAGAGCCACGCGGGATGGCGGCCGTAGACCGCGGCTGTGGTCAGGCAGCACAGGCCCGAGGTCAGCAGCGCGTAGCGCGCCACGCGCGCCTTGCCCCAGGTATCGGCGACGCGGCCGGCCAGCGCGCAGCCGAGGGCGCCACTGGCAATCGCGATGAACGCCACGAGCGACGCGCGCGCGCCGGGGGCCGTCACGCCGCTCGCCGCCAGGCTGGCCGCGGCGAAGGCGCCAATCCACGCCCACATCGCGTAGAGCTCCCACATGTGGCCCAGGTAGCCGAGCGTGGCCACGCGCACGTCGCGCACCGCGAAGGCCCGGCCGATGGCGCCAAGGCTGAAGGGCGCGGTGGCCGGCACGAGCGGGCCGTCGCGCACCACGAGTAGCGCCACCAGCGCGCCCAGCACGGCGAGTGCCGACGTCCAGACGATCGGCGTCTGCCATGCCTGGCCGAAGATCGCGGTCACGAGATGCGGCGCGGCCTTGCCGAGCGTGAGCGCGCCCACGAGCAGGCCGAGCGCGAAGCCGCGACGCACGCGGAACCAGCCGGCGGCGATCTTCATGGCGGGCGGATACACCCACGCCAGCGCCGCGCCGGTCGCGGCGCGCGAGGCCAGGAGCGCCGTCGGCCCGTGCACCACGAGCGCGGCGGCGTTGGCGGCGGCGCCGAGCAGGCATCCGGCCGTCATCAAGTGCCGCGGATTCACGGCATCGGCCAGGTTCAGCACGGCGGTCACGAGCGTGCCGGCAACGAACCCGGCCTGCACGGCCATGGTCAGCCATGCGCTCTGCTCGGGCGACAGGGTAAATGCTGCGGCCAAAGACGCGGTCACCGCCGTGCCCGAGAACCACAGCGACATGCCCAGCAGTTCGGCGACGGCCAGTGCCGCCAGCATGCGCCACGCCCGCGGGCTGTCTTGCAGCGCCGGCGACGGCGCGTGCGACGGCGCGTGCGACGGCGCGGTCAAGGCGCGCCTCTCACGCGAGCGCGTACTCGAAGGCCCGCGTCAATTCGGCGGCAGCCGTGCGGTTCCACGTTTCGTTCACCGCAAGCGTCACCGTGGCGTGTCCCGCTGGGGCGGACGGCAGCAGCACGCCGCGTTCCGCCAGGCGCGTGGCCACGGCCGACGGG
>Ga0105046_10000955_pt1 | contig 42799 bp, 33 predicted proteins | sample MAT03_FD_78385 | JGI IMG/M metagenome (GOLD analysis project Ga0105046, IMG submission 78385) | Freshwater microbial communities from Lake Fryxell liftoff mats and glacier meltwater in Antarctica - MAT-03 (megahit assembly) | ecosystem: Environmental > Aquatic > Freshwater > Ice > Liftoff... | reverse complement strand
GCGGCGGACAATGAACCAAAACGGACGTACGATCTTCCCTCCGCCGACGCCGCTTCCGCACTCAAGGAGTTCTCTGCCCAATCCGGACGAGGCGTCATTGCGCCCACTCCCGCGGTGAGGGGAGTGCGGACCAATTCGGTTCGCGGCGAATTGACCGCATCCGAGGCGCTCGAGCAGATGCTGGCGGGTACGGGCCTCGTCGGCAGCCTGGATGCAAAAAGCGGAACCTTCGCTGTGCGCAAAAAAACCGAGACGGAGGCGAAAAACCGCGGAAAGGCCGAGCAGCGCGAAAAACCTGCCGGAAAAGGAAGCCGGGATGCGACCCCCGGTTCCAGCAACCTGGGTGACGCCCCCCCGCCCGCCACCGCGCCGGGTTCGGCGAGCGAAAGCCAAGCAATCACCCTCAATCCGTTCCAGGTAAACTCGGATCGGGATAAAGGCTACCGCAAGCTCAGCACTGTGACGTCTTCACGCATCGGCGTTCCGATCATGCGAGAACCGTTGGCGATCGAAGTGATCTCCAGCGAACTCCTCAAGGACTTTTCCGTTACCGAGGCGCTGCATGTTTTTCGCTACACCTCGAGCGTGACCGTCGGCGAAGGTGAAATCGGTCAGCCCGGCATCCTGACGATGCGCGGCTTTCAGATGCCCCGCTTTTTCAACGGCGTGCAGATTTCCAGCGCGGCCTCCATCGAGCCCTTCTTGGATATGGACAATATCGATCGCGTCGAAATTGCGAAGGGCAGCATCGGACTCTTCTTTGCCAACACGACGCCCAACGGCGTGGCGAACTATGTCACCAAGAAGCCGCAGTTCACCGAGGCTAACTCCCTCCGGCTGTCTTACGGCAGCTTCAACTACAACAAGGTCTCGCTCGACATACAGAATGTCTTCAAGGATCGCGACGTCGCGTGGCGCCTGATCGCTGCGCGGTACTCGCGCGATGGCCGCGTCAATCGCCAGCATCGTGAGTCGATCCTGCTCGCTCCGTCGGTAGTTTATCGGCCAAACAACCTCATCGAAGTCAGCGCGGAATTGAACTACACGCTGCAGAAAAATCCGTACGGCACGTTGCAGTCGCGGGCGCTGGCCATCAATCCCCAGACTTACAAGGACCTGACCAATCCCAGCCAAGAGATCCTGAATTTCATGAAGAGCAAGTATGGGCTGACCACCGACGCGCAGGCGCGCGCGAAGGTCGAGGAGCGTTATGGCCGCGGCGTCCTGACCGGCTTGGAAGGAGTGCAGGGCTGGAATACCAACTGGCAGAACGACACCTTCGAACGCACGGGCGTCGTGCCATTCATCCTGACCGGCGACAAAATCGAGTGGTGGCGGTTTTCTCCCGAGGGCGACAAGTTCAACCTCATTACGGGCAACTTGGACGGCGATACGCTTTTGAGCGACATCAGTGTGGTCCTTACGCCCCGGAGAGATCTGTCCGTTCAGTATCACTGGCTGCGGATGCACTCCAAAATGAATCTCGTTTCTCAGAGCCGGCTGCCCAACGGTGGTTTGCGCCCGGACGGACGCATCTGGAATTCCACCATGGAATTTCTCGGGATCACGGACGAAAGGGCGCGCGCTTCGTATAACGATGCGCAGATGCTGGACGTTGTCTACGACAAGGAATTCGCCGGGATTAAGAACAAGTTCGTCTTCGGTGCGGAAATGCGGCGTCGCATGCAGCAGAACGGTGCGCGTCCCATCGACTACTCCAAGGCTCTACCCACCGTTGCTCAGGATGGATCCACGCTGACCGCCGTGAATGCCTATCGTTACTGGGACCCCTTCGGGACCCAGCCAGAACCGGACCCCTACACCATCGTTTCGGGCTCGCTGCGCATCACCTCGCGCACGATCACGGAGAATCGGGACCTCTACTTCAGCTATCGCGGGCAAGCTCTGAACGACAAGCTCAACGTCCTGGCTGGCATGCGTAACGTCCGCTCGGTGGCGAGTGGGATCAATGACAACACGTGGACCGTGGGCGCGGTTTATGAAGTACTTCCGGGTTTCCGGCTCTTCGCTTCGGCCGGCAAGAATGTCATCCTCACGAGCGCCCGGACCATCTCGGGTGCGGGTGTCGTCGCCGCGGACAACGCTCGCTTGCTGGACAGCGAAAGAGGCAGTGACCTTGAGATCGGCGTCAAAACCGATTGGATGGATAACACCCTCTCCGGCAGCATCTCGTACTACGACGTGAGCCGCAATGGCATCATTCGCAGCTCCTTCAATAAGAACAGCGTCGAACCGCGCAACTACGATGCCGATCCGAATAACAATGTTACGCACTCCGAAAATGCGGGCAAGGTTAGGGCCGAGGGCATCGACGGCGACATCGCCTGGACGCCGAACCGGAAGTTCCAGGCCATCCTGAACTTCAGCTACGAGTTCGACGTGCGCGTCGTGACCGATCCGACGCTCGATCCGTCGAAACGTTGGCTTCTCACATATATCAAGGCCAAGTATTACCGGCCGATGAAGAGCCCGCTCTGGCGCACTAACCTGATCACGAAGTATAATTTCATCGACGGTCGCTTGAAGAATCTAAGCGTCGGCAGCGCAATTCGCAGTAGTGCCAAATACAACATGACGGACGGCCCGAACTACGACTTGGTCGTGCCTTCGGAGACCATCATCGATTTGTTTGCCACCTATACGACCAAGCTCGGCAACCTACCCACCTCGTACACCGTCAACGTCGTTAACGCAACGAACACAATCAACGATCTCACGCGCAGTAACGGACTCGAGGCTCGCCTCACGGTTGGTCTCACGTTCTGACCCATTGCGCCGCTCGGTATTCGGGAGTTCACGGAACGGTCCATGAACTCCCGTTCCATTTAAACCTCGTTCTTGCTCATTTTTCCGGTCTCAGCTGAAGCTGAGGAATCTGGACCTTCCCTCTAGTAACCTTATTTCAATGAACCGAAAGAGTCCCTTGTTGTGTGCGATCCTGTTCGCATGGGCTGGGCAGCAGATGCTGTTCGCCACGGACAAATTACGGATCACCGTCGGACCGGAATTCCTGGTCGACGATGGCGGCGGAAAGACCCGGCAGTTTCCGTTTTTAGAATATCTGGACGGCATCCTGTTTGCGACCTTCAGCCAGCATCATGACTCCTACGTGGATCATCCGGTCGATGGCATGCGGATCTCCGAGGATGGTGGTGCGACTTGGGCAACCCACGTGGAAAAGCCCGATTTTTATCTGACGAGTATCGTCAAGCTGCCTGACGGACGATTGTTCGGGATGAGCTACATCACGTACTGGATGGATGCTCGTCACCAGTCCTGCCACTACTGGATCTCGTCGAACCGGGGCAGGAATTGGGAGCCTCATACCGGCGCCATGCAGATGCCGCAGGATATGGCCAAGGTGCACAAGAACTGGGGCGGTATGTTGTTTCATCGGGGGATGCTCGTGATGCCGGACGGTTCGCTGCAGGGAACGATGTACGGTAAGTATGCCGGCGATGCCAAATACCGCGTGATTTGGGTGAAGTCAGTCGACCACGGTGCGAACTGGAGTGTCGTGTCAACGGTCGCCTACAATCCGAAGCTCGAGGGCTCGGAGGCATTCTGCGAGCCATGCGGGGTCAAGGTCGCAGACGGCAGCCTGCTCGTGGTGATGCGGGTGCAATCCGGATTTCCGCTGTATCAATGCCGGTCGACCGACGGGGGCCTGACTTGGAGCACGCCCACCATGCTGCCGGGCGTTGCATCCGAGGATACGCACAGCGTCGATCCAGAACTGATCCTGATGGCCAACGGCACGCTCGTGCTGAGCTACGGTCGGCCGAAGACTCGGATGCTCTTTTCATTGGACGGCAGCGGCTATGGCTGGGGAAACCTCACCGACACCTTTCACACGGGCAGTGGTTATACAGGCGTCCGGGAGGTGTCTCCCAACCGCCTGCTGGCAATCACGGAGAACAGCACCCACAAGCGAGTGAAAGACTTATATTACAACCTGAACAGCGCTCCGCCCAGGATTCTCGGAAAGTTTATCGAGGTCGAGAGGACCGCCCCAGGAGCAGAGGACCGCAAGCCATAGCGGCTGCACACCGCGAGCCGGGCCGAATCGAAACGCATCGCTGGGTTCAGCCGAAAGCGATGGAGGCTGACCCTTTATCCCCCTCAGGGTTTTCCACCCTGCTCCGATCCCACTTCGCGCTATCGAACCCTACATCCAATACGATTCCCACTATGCTCTATCGACCCTTGCTGATGACTGCCGTGGCGGGCCTCGCCCTTGCCGCTCTGCAACCGCTTCGCGCCGCACCCGGCGAATTTCCCGGGCGGAAGGTCCGCGACGTCATGATCTACAGCGACCCGCTGTACCACGCCACGTTCCCGTCGATCGTCAAGCGGCCCGACGGCGAGCTGCTAGTCGCTTTCCGCCGGGCACCCAACCGTCACGCGTACGGTGAGAAAAGGAACCACCACGTCGATGCCAACGCCAATCTGGTCGGAGTGCGTTCCCGCGACGGGGGTGCCACTTGGTCTGCGCCCGATCCCCTATTCGCGCATCCCTTCGGCGGCTCCCAGGATCCCTGCTTGCTGCAGCTGCGCGACGGTACGCTGCTCTGCACGAGCTACGGTTGGAGCTTCATCCGTGCAGACGGGATGCCCAAACTGAAGACCCCGTTCTTCGAGAATATCCCCGGCGTGGTTTTCTTCGGTGGCTTCTACCTTCGATCGGTTGACGGTGGAAAAAGCTGGACGGGGCCGTTTTCTCCGCCGTCTGTCCCCTCGGAACCTTTCTACACCCCACATGGGCAGACCCTGCCCGCGTTCAATCGTGGCGCGCTGTATGAGGGGCGCGACGGTCGGATCTTCTGGGTCGTGGCTTCATTCGATCGGGTGAAGCCGATCCGCGGTTCGACCCACCTGCTCATTTCCTCCGATAAGGGTGTGACGTGGACCTACTCCTGCCCCGTCGCCAGTGGCGCCAGCGACTCCAAGGAGTGGTTCGACGAAACCTCCGTGTATGAGACGCCGAAGGGCGACATCGTCGCCTTTCTGCGCTCCGAGGACTACGACGACCAGGCCTGCATCGCCCGCTCGATCGATGGCGGAAAAAGTTTCCAGCCCTGGCAGGGCATGGGCTTTAAGGGTCATCCGCTGCAAGCCTTGCGTCTGCCCGATCAACGCGTGCTCCTGGTCTACGGCTACCGGCATGTCCCGTACGGTATCCGCGCCCGGATTCTCAACGCCGAGTGCACCGACTTCGCCACCGCACCCGAAATTGTGCTGCGCGACGACGGCGGTGGGCCCGACCTAGGCTACCCGTGGTCGGAGCAGATCGATGCCACCCATGTCCTCGTCACCTACTACTTCAACCGCCCAGGGGTCGTCCAGCACATCGCCGGCACGATTCTTGAGATCCCATGAGGGTGCAGCCGGTCATGGTTTCGCAGCGGAGCGTTTGGCTCGTGGCCCATCGTTCTATCCTAGACATCGCACAGACCGGCCCCATCCTCAGTGCTCCCTTTGTTTCACCTTTAACTCAAATCCTTCTTTAATCCCTGCTGAATCTAAGCTTGCGCCGCGCGGATTGAGGTTAGCCAGCTCTTTGTGGTAGGGGCGATCTGCGCGAGGATGCTGCTTTGGATCGAACCTCGGACCGAAGCAGACATGAGCGGATCGTGGGGAACGCTGAACGGGGGCGCACAGAAATCCGACGCTGTCCATGCCGCATTTTTATGAAGATTGAAGATCGTGGGTTTGTCTATGACGCGGGGCAGCGAGCGGCCGCCGAAAGCGTGGCCTCCTTTACCGGTCTGTGCCCTTTGGCCAGCGGCCGGATGCTCTGCACTTTCCAGCTGGGATCGGCGAAGCACGCCGTGGATTCCACCGTCCGGCTTTGTCGCTCCGCCGATCGGGGGCGGACTTGGCAGGAATTGGCAGTCCGACTCCAGACCACCGTCAACGGCGTCGCCGGCAGTCTCGGCTCCGGCGAAATGGTGGAGGTGGAGCCAGGACGAATTCTGCTGATGGTCACGTGGTTCGATCGCAGCGATCCACGGCAACCCTTGTTTGACCCGGTCACCGAGGGGCTGCTGCCGAGTAAACAACTCGCGGCGTATTCCTCCGACGAGGGTGACACCTGGACTCCTTGGCGGGAGGTCGAGATTCCGTCGTTGAAGGGCTGCACGATCACCGGGCCAATGCTGCGGTGGTCGGACGGCGCGATCGCCTACGCGTTCGAAAGCTACAAGGACTTTCGGGACCGCGGACCGGCGACACATGGCGCATGGTATATCGTTTCGCGAGATCGGGGCGCAACCTTCGGTTCGCCGGTGCTGGTGGCGCAGGATCCGCGGGCAGGGATTTTTTATTGGGACCAGCGAATGTGCGTCGGGCCGGCGCCTGGGGAGTACGTGAGCATGTTCTGGACGCACGATCTTAAGCGGAAGCAAGACCTCCCGGTTCATCTGTGCAACGGATCGTCCGTGGGGCCGGTCGCCACGGCCATTCCGGGCCAGATCGCGGCGCCTCTTCTCCTGGAGAATGGCGATCTGCTCAGCTTCGTGGTGGATCGCGGAAAACCGGGCACCATGACACTGTGGCGCTCGCCGGATCGCGGTTTGAATTGGCCGGAAAGCTGCGTGGTGCACGTCCACGACGAACGTGCGCTGCTGAGCCAGGGAAAGGAGAATATCGAATACACCGAGTATTGGGACGACATGCTCAAATGGAGCTTTGGGCATCCCGCGCTTCGTTCGCTCGGCGATGGCAGAGTGCTGGTGGTTTTTTATGCCGGAGTTCCCGGCCGACTCAGCATTCATTGGGCACGGGTGGATGTGAATGCCCCTAAATCGTAAATCGAGGCAGCTGTCTATCGTCCCGGACCTCCTCTATCCACGCATGCGAACGACGCTTCTCGCTGCCGTTCTGCTCGTGGGCATCTCCTGGCAGGCGACGGCCGCCGTCAAGGCCGCCACCCCGTCCAAGCCCGCTCCCGCCGCACCGATCCTGGCTCCGCTTTTGCAAAGCCTCGCACGCGACCCCATCGCGCGCCTCGAAGATTGGCGCCGGGAACGCGTACGGCTCCGGGGGCAGTGGATCGACTATCTCGGGCGTTTTCCTGCCAAAAAGGCACCCCTCAAAACCGGTATCCTTGCCACCGAGGACCTAACGGATTTCATCCGCCAGCGCGTGACGTATCGGATCGAGGACGGGGTTATGACCGACGGCTAACTTCTCACGCCGAAAAATGTCCTCGGCCGGTTGCCGGCCATTGTGGTCTTTCACCAGACGATCGAGACCCAGGCCCAACAGGCGGCCGGCATCGATGCGTCCAATCCCGAGCTCATGCACGGCGTTCAGCTCGTGCGCCGCGGCTACGTCGTGCTTTGTCCGCGGTGTTTTATTTTCGACGAAGGTGCCGATCACGCCGGCAACGTGGCCATCGTGCAGCGCCGCCACCCGGACTGGACCGGCATGACGCGAATGACCTGGGATGGCATCCGGGCCGTCGATTTCCTCGAATCGCTGCCCAACGTCGACCCTGCGCGGATCGGCGGCCTCGGGCATTCCCTCGGCGCCAAGGGAGTCCTCTACGCCGCCGCCTTCGACGAGCGCTACCGGGCCGTCGTTTTTTCCGAAGGCGGGATCGGCCTTGGCTTCAGCAATTGGGAGGCACTCTGGTATCTCGGCAAAAATATTCGTGCGCCGGGCTTTCCCCTGGAGCACCATCAACTGATGGCGCTGATCGCGCCGCGCGGTTTTCTCCTGCTCGCAGGAGAAACGGTCGATGGTGCCGGGAGCGGGGCTTTCGTCGAAGCAGTGCGCCCGGTTTACGCGCTGTACGGCGCCCCGCAAAACGTCGCCTGGCTCAATCACGCTGCCGGCCATCGCTACCCGCCCGCCGCGCAGGAGAGAGCCGAGGCCTTTTTCGACGCGCATCTGAAAAAGTAGCGCCAGTGCCAGCCCGGCGACCCGCGATCGTTGGCGTCTCGCCCAACCGCGCATCCTCCCTTGCCCGCGGAAGACGAGATGGAAGACCGAGCTGCCAGCTCATCGTCGGCGGCACGCCAGAGAGTTATTAATACCCACAGCTGTTGCGCAAACTCATCTGCGTCGGTCAGCGGGTCGTCCAACCACCGTCGATCGGAATGCCGGCAGGGCGGCGCGGATGGTATGGAAACTCGCGTCGAGGATGACCGCGCGCAACTGATCCCACTTCTCTGGCGGAAATTCCTCCACAGGAGCGACGTGCTGCAAACCGGCATTGTTCACCAGAATATCCACGCCACCAAACTCCGCCTCGGTCGCCGCGACCTCAGCGGCCCGACTGAGGTCCGGCGTGATGGTAGGAAACGCGGACCCCGGCCGACGCCGCAAGGTCCGCGCGCAGACGCTCGATCTCGGCGACGTCGCCGAATCCATTCATCATCACGTTGGCGCCCTCCGCGGCGAAGGCGCGTGCCCGGAACGGCGGCGGGAGTGACAGGGGCGGAATTGGTGTTCATGGAGGCTTCGCGCGGGATCAGATGGACCCTTGGCGCGTCTTGAGGAACTTCTGCACGAAAAAGATCCAGCCTTTTCAAGGGTAGCCGAGACTCAACGCCACGCGGAATCCGATACATTCGTGCCGTAGTTCCGGTGGGTCTTCGTGCCGATAAGCAAGCCAAAGGTTCATCGGGTTCTTGGTCAGAAAAGACCCACCGCGCAGCACGCGATTGTCGGAAGGGGGCTTGCCGATGGGGTTATCGATCGCATGGAGCCCACCGCTGACATCTTCGAAGCGGTCCGCGCACCATTCCCAGACATTGCCCGTCATGTCGAACAAACCAAAGCCATTGGCCGGGTATTGGCCCGCCTCCTTCGTTGTGGCTTGACCGCCATACCACGCTTTGTCCGGCGACAGCTCGTCACCCCAGGCAAAGCATGTCCCCTCATTACCGCCGCGGGCAGCATGTTCCCATTCGGCATCGGTGGGTAAACGGTAGCCCTTGCTTGTGCGCTGGACCAGCCAACTGCAAAAAGCAACGCTGTCCAGCCAACTCACCGCGCCAACCGGCTGGTGATCGGCGGAGAATCCAGGAGCGTTGATGAAAGCGGGCGGTTTGGCGCCGGTGTCGGCCAGATAGGCTCGATATTCCAAGTTGGTCACCGGGTATCTGCCAAGTTTGAACGCAGCGATTTCGACCCGGCGACCTGTGTGCCAACGGTGATGAAACGTGGCCTCGGGTGGGCAGGCCGGGACGCCCATAACCAGGATTCCCTTGGGGATATCGTTCGTCATCGGTTCAATCACGTTCATGACGCGACCTCCATCCATTGTTGACGTTCATGGCTCGTGAGCATGGGCGTCAGGAACCGCACGACGTGAATCGCCGTTGGCAGGGGATTATGCCATTGGCCACGGCCACGCATGCACTCGAGGAACAGCGCGATCTCGTCGATGTAACACTGTTCGTAATTGAAGCCTGGCGGTGGAGTAACCGTCTCCCATCGCTTCGTCGCAGCGAGGTAACGCCGGGCGAAACCATCGGTCATTGCCAATTCGACGATGCCGGCTTCGCTGATGAAACGGCTGGCGCTCTAACCCGTCCGCCGGAGCAGATCGTATTGCAACGTGACCGCGGTGGCGCTCATCCATCCCTCCACCGGAGGGATCGCCGCCGTCCCGCCCGTAGGTTCCGTAATGCCCGTGGACGTCGATCGCGGTCAGGCTCTCGGCTGGCATGGCCGATGGTCTCTCTTTCATTCGGTGCCGGTGCGAAACGATGCATCCTCTCCTCGGCTCATCCCCTCGCTGTTAACTCCTACTAGGCGGTAGTGGTAGAAAGTATTCCGGGCGAGCCCGGCGATGCCCGCGAAAACAAGCCGCGGGGTTTCCTGCATTCCGCCATAAGCATCCGGAGTGCGGAAAACACAGGCCTGATCCGGACCGTACTCGAAGTAGTAGGTCGTCTTGTGTCCCAACGAAGTCAGGCGGCCGGTCAATACGGCGGTGGTCGCACTGATCCTTTTGGCTTCACGCGTCGCCACATGGGGACGCCGCGTCGCCGGCGTGGTATGGACGAAATTCAGACCCACAGACCTTCCGTTGCCATTCTCCCCGACGAGGCGGAAATGGTAGGTGCGGCCGGGAGCGAGATCCGGGATGTCGAGGTTCACATTGTACCAATCGTCGTCCGTTCCGTACTGTGCGCCCGTGCCGAACACCTCGACTCCACCCAGACCCCATTTTTCGGCCCGATAGCCCGACAGGATCCTGATCTTGGCGTATGCGGCCAGCCGCGTGAGATTGGCCTCACGCACGAACGCAAAGTTGGGTCCATCAGACGCGTTTGGCTCCATCGTCTGACGCAGCAGTTCCACCCACGTCACGCCGTCCGTGGAGGTGAGCACCTCCAGGTCTTTTGTCGGCCATTCCGTATTCTGGTAAACCTGCACGCAGGATATTGTGACTGGCGCGGCAAACCGATAAACGAACTCTTGGGGAGCGGTGGGATGATTGCCGCTCGCCCACATCCGACCGGCGCCATTGCGCCAGCCGTCGGTGAGCCGGGCCGGATCATCGTCCGAGCCCGATGCTGCGCTCACCAGCCTGCCGCCGTTGGCCGGATACAGCAGTGAGTAATTGCGATAGGTCAGCGTCAGATCGTCGAAATCGATCTCCCCGGTCGGTGGATGGGCGGGATCCACGAAAGCAAGGAGATGGAAGAAATTTCCGTTGAGATCTCCCAGCGACGTGTCGATCGAATCATACACATACAAGGCCCGGTTTTGGGAAAGATTGTTCCCGGCATACGTCCAGTTGTGCGAATTGTTCTCCAACCGGTAGGAGACGTTCTCCCACCTGCCTGAAGCGAGCGCTTCCGTCAGGCTGTAACCGGTATAGGCCCAGTTGGCGCGCCGGATGTTTTCCGGGGATTGCTGGGAAACATCGAGGTCGCGTTGCGCCCACCAAAGCAGCTCGGATCCGTTCGCCACAAAATTCCGACCCCGCACCTTGAGAGTGACCAACGCGTCGCGGAAATCGGGATTTCCTCCCCCCAGGAAAGCCGTTCGTCCCTTTTGCGGTATGATCAAACCCGGATAGAAATAGGACGCGAGATGAAGCGTGCCGATACCATCCGTATGATTGGGATCGTCTCGGGAGGGCTCCGTGAAGCGCACAAATCCGCCACCGGCCTCCAGATCGGGAACGAACCGCAGATCCTTCCCCGCCGACATCCCTCCGCGCCAACCCGCTGTCCCATTGTTCCAATCCTCGTGATAATGCGCACTGAGCGTGGGCGGAAGCGCGCGGACCGCGGTGCTCTTTCCATAGCTCACGTCCGGACCGTATTCAAACCAGTACTTCGTGGGCAGCCCATGGGGCTGTATCCGGCCGTTCACCGTCATTCGATCAAGGCCGAGAGTCGAGGCGCTACCAGTAACGACTTCGGGAGGCTTCGATGGAGCAACGGGGCTCGCGCCAAGCCCGGGAAACGGTTGGATTGCGATAACCGCGATGCAAGCGCAGCCATGGAGGATGGATTTTTGCATGACCTGCTTCTCGCTGGAGGTGTTTCGGCAGTCAAGCGGCACATCTTCTGGGTGTTAGGGCGCTGGTGGCGGCCGCTGACCTTCGGATCGGAAGCCGCCTAGCTTGAGGGGAATGGTCCAAAATCGCTACAAGAGCGCTTATTTTCTCAATTTCTGGGGACGGACGCATAGCACACTTGGATAATCGTACATACACGAGTATTCGCAGTGATTTTTCTGCCAACACAGAGTTCGCAAAATCCCAAGTTCAGCACACCGGTTCGAAACAATCATAAGGATTGGATCATGCACCGCGTCGGGTTTGCCGCGAAACGGGCTGCGTTATCCGCTTTCTGCTATACTTTTAGCCGCCAGATCGCGATAGAGCGCCGTCGCACTTGGACTCGCCTCGAAAACCCGTTCAAGCCGCACCATCGCGTCGGTTGCATCGGATATCGTCGCATGGCATCCTGCCGCGACCGCAGCGAAGGCCGCCGCACCGAGGCAAGCGCGTTCCACACACGCGGGCAAAACCACAGGCAAGCCGAGCATATCGGCGGTGATCTGCAGCCAAAGCGGGCTGCGCGCACCGCCTCCGGTGGCGACGACACTTCGCGGTAAACGAGCACCGGTTCCATCACCCGTCACCCTGCAGACGAGTGCTTGGTGGGTCGCAGCGACGCGCTCTAGGACGGCGCGCACTGCTGCACCTTGGTCTGAGGCCGCTCCGGGTTTCCACGCCGCGCCCGCCGATGCATGCGCGGCCAGAGCGATCAACTCCTCGATACTCCGCTCCGGCGCAAACCGTCGCTGGTAATCCTCCAGTTGGCCCGCACCATTCGGATCGAAGGCCAGCCTCCAAAATCGCACGCCATCCGTATGGCACCCGTGAAAACACTGGGGTTGCGCTTCCGGCTCATCAACCAACGCGAGCGCTGCCAGCACCGTGCCCGTCGAAATACTCATGTCGGCAAGCCGGCCGAGTCCCGAACCGATCGCCGCCGCGTGATGGTCGAGCGCGCCTACAGCGAATGGAATTCCGGCCGGCACGCCGAGCAGGGCTGCGGCGTCCGCGTTCGTGCGGCCCGCTGGTGAACCTGGACGAAGAGGTGTCGACAATCTCGTGCGATCAACCGCAAAGGTCTGCAACGCACTCGGCCACCACTGTTTGTTTGCAAGATCATAGAGCGCGAGAAACGCCGCGGTGCTCGCGTCGCCGACGCGTTCGCCAGTCAGCGCAAATGTGAGATAATCCGAAATCGTCATGATGTGACGCGTGCGATCCCATACGGACGGCGCGTTTCGCTCAAACCAGCGCCACTTCGTAACCGCCGATTGCGCCGATAATCCAGCGAAGCCAATCGTAGTTCGAAATATCTCAGTGTGGGCGAAGGCGTCTAGCTCCGGCTCGACCGGATCGCCGCGTGAATCGAGCCACACGATGAATGGCGTCAGCGGTTCATCGTTCGCGTCGAGCAGCAAGAACGTGCTCGCCTGTGACGAATAGGACATCCCGGTTATCTCGCTGGATAAGGCACCCGCCTGCGCGAGCGCCTCGGCCAGCCCGTGTCGTAAACCGCTCCAGAATTCTCCGACCGCCAGTTCGCACCGACCCGATGCGGGCACCGTTTTGTTCACAGCCACTCGACCGAGGCCCTTCAGTCCACCGCTTGCATCAAACAACCCGACCTTGAAATACGAAGTGCCAAGATCGATGCCGAGCAGTAGGGACATGGAAGTGAAAACCCTTAGTCGCTTCGCGCGATCAACGCCAGCGTCGCCTCGACGACGCGCGGGCCGTTCTCGTGGGAAAAGAGCGCATTTCGCGCCTCATAAAAGCCCCGCGCGTCGGCCTCCGCCGTGACGATGTACGCCTGAAGCTCGCCGTTCGCGAGCGTGATGACGAAGGTGCCGGGCGCTCGCCGCTTCAACTCGAGCCCATACTCCACGAAAAACTCCCCCGGCCAGCCGACAAATTTCCACGGGCCGATTTGGACCACCTGAATTTCCGCCGGCGAACACTCGCGTGCCTTCGCCTCTAGCCGGCCGTCGGTCGCCGCGAGCGCCAACTCGACCGTCTCCTCCGCGCCAAAGACATCGCACTCCGCCGTGCGCACCGCCGTGCGCCTCGCGCCGTCGTGTTTCAGCTTTTCAAAACGCGCCCGCACCTCCGTCAACGCTCGAAGCGCCGACTCGCGTTCCGGCATCCGCCGCAGCGTCAACTCCACGGAAGTCCCCCGCACCGAGACCGGACACTTCCGTGAAAACGTGATCGATGGCAGTGCCGCTGCCACGGCCTGCCCCAGCAGTTCGCCGAGCCGCTGCGCCTCGGCGAAGGTATTTGCGCGCGTGACGTGCCGCGGGCTCTGGTTGCCCGAGGCGCCATTGTGATAGAGCACCGGGCACACGGCCCCCAACACCCGCGCTTGAAGAAACCGCCGCGCGTAGTGCGGAAAGTCGCCGCTGATCGACGTCGAGTCCTCGTGCAGCACCGTCGGGTGCATCGCATAGACAATCATGGCCGCGATGGGTGCGCCGCCTTCGCACGCGCGCACCACGAGCACCGGCACCTCGGGATCGGCTGGGCCGGCGGGATCGTGGCGGTTCGTGCCGATGCCGTTCGCCCGCGCCACCGCGAGTCCGAGTTCCGCCGGTCGCGCCGACTTCACGGCCGCTTGCGCCGCCGCCACCATTTGCTGGGCGACCCACGCGAGATACCCGACATCGGCCTTGGGCACAGTGGCATCGGCCGCGTTGCTTAGGTGATCGACGATCACCGGCCCCGAGTGCGTGTGCGTCGCGGTGATCATGATCGCTTCCTCCGGCACCCCGGTCTCGGCCGTGATCGCTCGGCGGACAAAAGCCGAGAAACGTTTACTCACGTGGATCAAATCGTTCGCGAGAAACAACACCTGCCCTTGCATCCTTCCCGTTTCTCCAGCTCCACGCAAATAGAGCGCCGCACATTGCAGCGGGTCGTTCACGCCCGTGCTATCCCGAGCCACGTGCGGGTAGCCATAGAGAAACACGCTGCGCGGCGGCGTGAGGTCCGTCACTGCGGCACCGGCCTGCAAATCGGCGAAAAGGGAATCGGCGGAAATGGTCATCGCTTTGCCAAGCAATCGTGCGCACCGGCTTTCGCGAGTAAATGTTAATCTCTGTTCACATATTACCTTTCTTGACATTTCCTAACACGCCCCAATAGATTCCAACCCGTGAAGCACCTCCCGTCCGCCGCTCGGCAGGCCACCATCCGTGACCGGTTGGCCGCGAAACCCGGCGTCTCGATCGCCCAGCTCGCGCTGGAATTCGGCGTCAGTGAGATGACCATCCGCCGCGACCTCGCGGCGCTCGAGGGCAAGTCCCACATCCAGCGCACGCACGGCGGCGCGATGCTCACGGAGCGGATGATGCTCGAGTTCGACTATCGTGACCGCCGCGCCCTCAACCGCGCTGCAAAGTGCGCCATCGCCGCCGAGGCCCGGAAGCTCGTCCAGCCCGGCCAACGCCTGATCCTCGACACCGGGACGACGACGCTTGAACTCGCCGCACTACTCAAGGACGGCCAAGATCTCACCGTCATCACGCCCAGTCTCGCGGTCGCCTCCGAGCTCCAGCACGCCGCCGGCGTCGAGGTGATTCTCCTCGGGGGCACCATCCGGCGCGGCAGCCCCGATCTCACGGGACCGGTAACGGAGCATTGCCTCGAACTCTTCGCCGTCGACCTCGCGTTTCAAGGAGCCGACGCCATCGGGATCGACGGCTCGATCTACAATTCCGATCTCCGTCTGGCTCGCGTGGACCAGCTCATGCGCCGCGTCGCGAAGCGCTGCTGCGTCCTCTCCGATCACACGAAGATCGGCCACACCGCCCTCGCCCGCTCCGGCTCGCTGGGCGACGTGGATATTTTCATCACCGACCGCGGCGCGCCGGCCGGTGCGCTGAAGCGCTTCGCCAAACTCGCCGCGAAAATCGTGACCGTGTCTGCCTGATTTTTTTATGAAAACCTCCGTCACCGAAACCTTTTCCACCCTCGATTGGGGTCGCGTTGATTTGCAGCGTGTCCCCCACTTGCCCGTGCCGCCTCCCGGCCCACAGTCCAAGCACTGGCACGACCGCTGCACGAAGCACTTCAAGGGCCTCAGCGGCCAAGTGAAGCTCTTCCCCGTGACCTTCGAGTCCGGCACCGGCTGCGTGCTGAAGGACGTCGACGGCAACGAATACATCGATTTCTCCTCCGGCATCTATGTGACCACTCTCGGCCACTGCCACCCGAAGATCGCCGAGGGCATCGCCAAGGCCGCCGGCCAGCTGATGAACGCCCACGATTTTACCACGCGCATCAAGACGGAGCTGATGGAGAAACTCGCCGCCGTGCTCCCGGGCGACCTCACCGGCTTCCAGCTCTACGACTCCGGCACCGTCGCCGTCGAAGCCGGCATCCGCGTGCTCCGCGCCGCGACCGGGAAGCACGAGACGATCAGTTGCTTCAACGATTATCACGGCAAGACTTACGGTGCTGTCTCGCTCGGCCAGATCCGCTCGCACGTCTACGGTGCTGTTCGTGCGCCCGGCGCACACATGGTGCCGCGCCCCGACACCTATCGCCCGGTCTGGACGAAACCCGACGGAACGATCGACACTGACAAATACATCGAGTTTTACGGACAATATCTTGATAAGGCCACCATCGGCGCGGTCGCCGGTTTCGTCCTGGAGCCGATTCAGGGCTGGGGCGGCTCCGTCATGCCGCCGGACGATTTTTTCCCGAAGCTCCGCAAATTTTGCGACGATCGGAAAATTCTCCTTATGGCCGACGAGGTGCTCACGAGCTGGGGCCGCACCGGCAAATTCCTCTGCATGGAGCACTGGGGCGTCGTCCCCGATGTCGTCACAATAGGCAAGGGCTTCGGCAACGGTTTCCCGGTCACGTGCGTCGCCGTGCGCGAGCAGTTCAAGGAAAGCTTTGAGAGCATATCCGCGTCGAGCAGCTATGGCGGCAACCCGATGGCTTGCGCCGCCGCGCTCATCTCGACGCAGGTGATAGAGGAGGAAAATCTCCTCGAACGCTCCACCCACCTTGGCAACCTCGCGCTCAAGCGCATGCTGCAGATGAAGGAGCATCACAAGATCGTCGGCGACGTCCGCGCCAAGGGGTGCCTGATGGGCATCGAGCTCGTCAAGGACCGCACGACCAAGGAGCCCTTCGACAAGGCCGGCACGCTCGTCTACCAGAAAGCCTTCCGCAAGGGCCTCGCCTGGATACCGGCGGGACACATCCTGCGCATGAGCCCGCCGATCGTGATGGATGACGCCACCCTGCTTAAGGGCCTCGATATTATCGACGAGGCCATCGGCGAAACCGCCAAGGAACTCGGCTACTCCTGATCCTCACCCCCATGTCCACCTCCTTCCGGCTCAACCGCCTCTTCCATCCCGTCTCCCGCCGCTGCTTCGATGTCGCGATCGACCACGGCTTCTTCAACGAATACGGCTTCCTCGCCGGAATCGAGAACATCGGTCAGGCCGTTGCCACCGTCGCACGCGCGGCGCCCGATGCGATCCAGCTCACCGTCGGCCAGGCGCCCTACCTCCAGGAGCTGCCCGGCCGCCTCAAGCCATCCCTCGTCCTCCGCATCGACGTCGCCAACGTCTACGGCAAGAAACTCCCGCGCACCCTCTACAGTCGCGTCATCGCGGATGCGGTGGAACAGGCCGTCCGTCTCGACGCCGCCTGCATGTGCGTGAACTTGTTCCAGATCCCCGACGAACCCGAGGTCGGCGAACGGTGCATTGAAAACATCCTCCGCCTCAAGCCCCTCAGCGAGCGCCACGGCATGCCGCTCATGGTCGAGCCCCTGGTCTTCCGCCCCAACACGGAGGCCGGCGGCTACATGGTCGACGGGGACGAGAAGAAGATCATCCCGCTCGTCCGCCAGGCCGCCGAACTCGGTGCCAACGTGATCAAGGCCGACCCGACCGACAACGTCTCGATCTATCACAAGGTGATCGAGGCCGCCGGCCGCGTCCCGGTCCTCGTGCGCGGTGGCGGCAAGGTCGGCGACCGCGAAATCCTCCAGCGCACGCACGACCTCCTCGCGCAGGGCGCCTCCGGCATCGTTTACGGCCGCAATATCATCCAGCACGCCAAACCCGCCGCCATCACCCGGGCGCTCATGGGCATCGTGCATGACAACCTCTCGGTCGACCGGGCCCTCGCCATCGTGCAGGAGTGACCCCTCGCTTTCTTGGCTTTACCCCACGCCATGCCCTCTTCCGCCAAGTTTGTTTCCCGGCAGAACGCGGGTCGTAAATTCAGTCCTCCCGCCGACTTTCGGAAGCAGGCCAATCTCTCCAGCCGGAGCGATTACGACCGACTCTACGCGGAGTCGATCAAGTCGCCGGGCAAATTCTGGAGCCGGCAGGACAAGGATGGCTACTTCTGGATCGTCAGTCGCATCGACGACGCGTTCAATTTCTCCGGCCGAGGCATTGGCACGGCCGAGATCGAGCGCGCCCTCGTCTCCCACCCGGCCGTCGCAGAGCCCGGCGCCGGCCGTCCGGATGAAATGAAGGGCCAGCCACTCCTCTTATTCTGGGTCAACGGCCACTCTGTCTATGAAAAATAACTCACGCCCCTTCACGTTCGCCCCGGCGGACTTCATTCCCTTCCGCGACACCAAGGTCATCGCCCGCGTGCGCGCGATCAAACGCGAGCAGATCACGAAGCACCGCAACCCGGACTTCCGCATCCGTGTCATCCCCGACAGCGACATCGAGTTCCTGTGGATCTCGGACATGTTCTTCCGGATCAAGGCGGCGATGGACGCCGGCAAACCCTTCGTCGCGATCATGCCCAATCCCTGGCCCGGCTACGCGAAGCTCGCCGCCATGCTCAACCGCGCGAAGGTCGACTGCCGGAAGCTCCACACGTTCAACATGGATGAATACGCCGACGAAAACGGCCGCATCGCGCCCGAATCATGGGAGTTCGGCTTCGGCCACGCCTTCAAGAAATACTTTTGGTCGCAGCTCGAACCCAAGCTCCGGCCGGCGGAGAAGCAAATTCGCATCTTCACGGACAAGAACCTGTCCTCCTACGGCCGGATGCTCTCGGACCTTGGCGGCGCCGACATCTGCTACAGCGGCCCCGGCTGGACCGGCCACCTTGCCTTCATCGAGCCCGGCGCGCCCGAGTTCGCCGGCTCCCTCGAAGAATGGAAGAAGATGGGGCCGCGCGTCTGCACGCTCAGTCCCTTCACCATCGCGCAGAACTCACTCCACGGCTGCTTCGGCAGCAGCGGCGACCTCACGGCCGTGCCGCCCAAGGCCGCGACCGTTGGGCCGGCCGAGGTCATCGGTGCCAAGCACCGCATCGACATGCACGCCATCACCGTCGACGGCTCCTTCGCTTCCTGGCAGCGCCTGACCTCGCGCCTCGTGCTGCACGGTCCGGTGACGCCTCGCGTGCCGGAGTCGATCCTGCAGACGCTACGAACCGACGTCTGGGTCTCCGAGTCCATTGCCGCCAATATCGAAACCCGCTGGGACAAGGGCTACTAAGTCATGCCAAAACCCTCGACGTCGACCGGTTCTCCCAGAGCCATTTTTCACGCGCCCGCCAAGTGGGCCTTTTTGTTCGCCCTCTTGGCGACACCGATCTGGGCCCAAGCCACCGACACCGGACCAATACCGGGCCGTGGATTGGGTTCCTTCGATTGGCTGGTGATTGTGGTCTACGCGCTGTCTTTGCTCGGCATCGGTTACTATTACTCCCGCCGCCAAGGCACCACCGAGGAATATTTTGTCGGCAGCCGCAGCGTGTCGCCCTTCCTGGCCGGGATCTCGCTTTACGCGACGATGTTCAGCGCGCTGAGCTACATCGGTTTCCCCGGTGAGCTGATCCAGAACGGACCGGTCGTGCTGGCCGTCAGCGTGCTCACCTTCCCGGCAGTCTACTTCCTCGTGGGTTACGGCGTGATCCCCCTGATCATGAAGCTGCCCGTGACCAGTGCCTACGAGTTGCTAGAAGTCCGGCTCGGTCGGCCCATCCGCCTGCTGGGTTCTGGAATCTTCGTGCTGACTAGACTGGTCTGGATGTCCGTGATGCTCTACACGACCTCGTTGGTTCTCATCACCGTGATGGGATGGGACGCAGGCTGGATCACGCCCATCAGCATCCTCACGGGGATTGTCACGACTGCCTACACCCTGACGGGCGGGATCCGCGCGGTGGTGATCAGCGATGTGGTGCAGTTCTTCGTGCTACTCGTCGGGGCGATCTTCACACTAATTTTCATCACTTATTCGATGGGCGGGGTCGATGCCTGGTGGCCCACGCAATGGGCCGAACACTGGGCCGCCCAGCCGGCGTTCAGCTTCGATCCGGGCGTCCGCGTCACCGTGTTCGGCACGTTCGTCGGGGCCTTGATCTGGTGGGGCTGCACCTCGGCTTCCGACCAGATGGCCATCCAGAGATACCTAAGCACCCGCAATGCCACCACCGCCCGCCGGGCTTTCCTGCACAACGTCGTGGGCGGGACGGTTGTCACGATCATCCTCATGCTCATCGGTCTGGCGCTGCTCGCCTTCTATCAGCAGCATAAGCAACTCTTCCCCTCTAACCTCTCCCTACGGACCCAGGGCGACACGCTTTTCCCGTATTTCGTCTCTCATTTTCTTCCCGCCGGCCTGCCTGGTCTGGTGGTCGCCGGCCTGCTCGCCGCCACCATGTCCAGCCTGAGTTCGGGCATCAATTCCTCGATCACCGTAATTTCCAAGGATTTCATCGAGCCGCTAGCCGCTCGCCAGAGAAGCGATCGCGACCAGATCGTAACCGCACGGATACTCGCGGCTGCTATAGGGGTGCTCGCGATTGGCGGAAGCCAGATGGCCAGCATACTCCCCGGAAATCTCATCGAGGTGATGGGCAAGACCATCAACCTCCTGCTCTGTCCGCTGTTCGGCCTGTTCTTTCTCGCGCTCTTTGTGCCGTTCGCCACCCCCTTTGGTGCCGCTTTAGGTGCCATCTATAGCATGACGGCGGCCACCCTCGTCGCCTACTGGGACCTGTTCTTCGGCGGAAGCCGCGTCAGCTTTCAATGGATCGCCCCGGTGGCCTTGGTTACCACCATCGTCTGCAGCACCTTTTTCAGCCTGTTGCCTACGCGGGGAAAGTCCGGAAGATCGCTCACCCTCTACACCGCGGCAGCCCTTCTGCCGCTTGTAATTCTGATTACCCTGCTCCGCTCGTGAGCCCGGCCTGACCGGAGGTCGCTCGCGAGGGCGGTCAACCAACCCGACCCTGCCGCCCCTCGCGCCCCACTTGCACCCGCTCCGCGGCAAATCCTTCTCGGCCAAAGGTGGCGCAGCCCAGTCCGACGGCGCCGCCGGTAGATTCAAACGTGCGGCACAATATCTTTTTTGTCGCATGCTTTTGTATACATGTTAATTTGCAGTCCGTGTTTTTGACCACTCGCGGCTTAACTTTTCTTCTTCTCAGCCTGCCCTTCACCCCCCTCGTGGCTGGCGACGTTTCCTCCACCGTCCTGCGCATGGAACGTCTGCCGGATGGCACCCGTTACGCGCTGATCGGCGCCAAGCCCGACCGGCCGGCCCCGACCTTGTTCGTGCTGCAGGGCGATATCGACGCGGCGCGAAGGGAGCCGCTCTATACAGAGGTTGCCCGCCTACTTGTGCCCCATGGATTCATCGGCGTGGTCATCGATGCGCCGGGCCACGGAGAGGACCACAGACCCGACGAGCCGGCGGAGCTGGCCTCGTGGAACTGGCGCGTCGATCGCGGACAGGACCTCATAGGCGGGTTCTTGACGCGGGCCAAGGCCGTGCTGGACCACCTGATTCGGGAGAAGATCGCCGATCAGGAAAAAATCGCTGCCTGCGGCACCTCCCGCGGGGGATTTTTGGCCTTTCAACTGGCCGCCTACGAACCGCGCGTTCGCTGCGTCGGCGGGATCTCACCGGTCACCGACCTGCTCGCGCTGCGAGAATTTAACGGCACCACCAACCGCCCCGCGGCGGAAGCGCTCGCGCTGGTGAATCTGGCGCGTCGGCTGGCCGGCCGCCCGGTCTGGATCTGCATCGGCAACGACGACGCCCGTGTGAGCACCGACGCCGCCATCGCCTTCAGCCGTGCATTGGTGGCATCTGCCCCGGCCGGCCGGGAAAACACGCCGGTCGAGTTGCTGGTGCACGCCGGATCCGGGCATCGCAGCACCGTTCAGGATCACGAGAGGCTGGCGGCCTGGCTGCTGGCCCAATTCGGCCGGTGAGCCACGACGCTGTCCGGATCTCTCATTTCAATCGCCTGAAGCGTTTGGGCTTTAGGGCGAGGTCGTAGAACCCCGTCGCGACCGCGATATCGGCGGCGCGCGGAGGAGGGATTCAGAGATCCCGCTCTCCACATTTTAGCCGGCACAAGGTCTGAAAGGTAAATGACGTGGTATCGGGTCTTGGCTTGATGCAGCTGCACCCGCCCGGTCCACCAGAGGAGGATCGGGGCCAGTGAGGCCGGCCGGTCGACACAAATGGCCAAGCCATGCCGAGCCCGACGAACACCACCGTGGCGATCGACGCCACGAGGTAGAGCATACCGAGAGTTACGTCAGCAGCGGGGTAAGGATGAAAAGGTCGCCGTTGTGCCGGTCCGCGGCCGGGTCGGCCGGGGACGAGACGGATTCTGGGTTTACGGGTGGGACGAATCCTTCGCGGCGATCCGCCGGTAGATTTCCTGGGCCTCGCGGAACCGCGCCACGATATCGTCCCGCTGCCCGGGGTGCTCGAAATTCCCGCGCGAGTCCATCTTCGCGATGAGAACGTCGATCTGTTCGATGAAAAATTCCGCATCCGCCCGCGAGGCCACCGGGCGGCCTGCCACACTGACATAGACCGGCGACGTATGCGCGTAGACCTCGCGGTCGTTCGGTGCCAGCCGGTGGCCGGACCCGCGCACGCGCAGCGCGACCCAGCTGCTTTTGTCGAGTGCGATTTTTTCGGTGAAACGCACGGCATACGGATCGCCGCCCGCCTCCCAACGACGGACCGCGCGACCGTTCACGATGAGTTCGAACGCCTCCATCGGCACGATGGACTGCGCCTCACCCCTCACCTCGACCTCGATCGGGCCGTCGGACCGGAGGTCCCCACCGGGGCCTTGCCCGTTGACGGTGAAACGCAGGAGCGGACCGTTGGTCGCGAAGCTGCGGCCGGCGAGAAACCCGTCGATCCAGCGCTGGTAGTCGAAGGCGGAACCCGTCTCCACGTAAACGCGGCCGGCGCCGGCGATGAGGTGCACCGGGATGTTGAGAAAAGAGTCGGTGCCAGCGGAGATCGGGCAGCGGAAACCGCAATTCAGCAGACGATACCAGTATTCGGTCGGCAGATCCTCGGCGTTCTGGCTCATCACGTCGATCGTGTCGGCCAGACCGAGGGCGATATCGACGGGGAATTCACTCGGCAGCGCCGGATGCACGTAGACCACGGCCCCCCCCTGCGCCTTGGCCTGCGCGGCCTGTGGGAAATTTCCCGGATGGTCGTAAGGGAACGGCGAATTCGGCCAGCCGAAATAGGCCGGCTCAACAAAGGTCTTCAGGTTAAGGAAAGCGACGTGCCCGTAGATGTCGTTCCGCATCTCCATGTTGAAATAAAGGATGTGATCGCGCGTCGACACTTCGTCGGGCCGGCCGGTGAAATACTGTCGGTCGGTGATCGTGGCCGTGCGCGGATCGTTGCAGGGCAGCAGATTCACCACGTTCAGGTCCTCGGCCTGCGCCACGAGCAGCACGTCGGCGGGCGTGATCAGCGTCTGCGCGAAAAGGTTGGCGTGCACGTGCACGTCACCCGAATACCAGCCCTCGGCCTTGAGGTGGGCCTTGCGCTCCAGCCGGACGGTCGTCCTCGCGGCCCGGCCCGCTTCAACCGGGATCGTCAGGCGCACCGGCTGGTATTCGAGACCCTTGACGATCTCGAGGACGACCTCGCCGGCGGGCACCGCGACGTCTATCCGACCGGCCGTGTAGAAATAGGCATCGCCGGCGAAGGGCTGGCCGAACTCCCCGTTTACGATTCGATGCATTGTCCCCACCGGGGCATGGGCGCGACCGTCGGCTCCCGTCAGATAGACCCGGGCCGGGGTCGGCGAACCCGTCTCGTCGAGCACGTCCACGATGAGCGAGCTGCGCGCGTGGCGTTGGACGGGGATGTGACATGATTGCGAGCGGCCGTCGACCGTTGCGACCAGGGTGATCCCATCCGCCGTCAGGACGGGCAGCGTCAAAAAAAGCCCGCGGGTCTGGCCGGCAGAAAGCGTCGCGCTGAGAAGGGGTGAACCGGCCCCAGGCAGCGAAACGGTCAACTGCACCGGCGTGTCGCGCCGGTTTTCCAGCACCCAGGGAATCTCGGCCGGACCGTCGGCGAAGACGTCGGTGCGCGTAGGTACCAGGATCGTAGTCTGCGCCCCGATGACGATCCGCGCAAGCCGCGGGCCCGAGAGGGCGCGGTAGGCCTCAGCCACGCGGGTCCGGACAATGCCGCTCGCCGCGGCCGATCCCGGCGGACGGACGCCGCGCCACTCATCGAAGAAAAGCGTGAGGGTCCACTTGAGCATCCGACTGGACAGCACGACCGGGTCGCGCGGCGTGTCGTTCCAGAAGAGCAACCGCGCGGAGAATTCGGAGACCTCGTTCAGCTCGATTGCCGCCGCAGCATCGCTGACGTAGGTGGCCGTCTGGAACGGCATGATGGTCAGCGGCGGGGTGGACGGAGCCGCGGCGCGCAGAGAAACCGCGACCGCCAGGGTGAACAAACCGATGCACCGGGCCTTGCGGCGGGCGGACCGATATCGACCGCCGCTCATGGCTCGAGCCAGAAGGAATAAAGGTCGGCGTTGTTCAGGTGAAAACGCACGCGCACGCGCTGACCGCTCAGCTCGGCGAGATCCTTGCCGGGCCAGGTCAGCTCGGCGCGGACCTGGTCGCCCGTCACCGGCACGCACTGGCCGGCACCCCAACCCGGCCGCGGCGTCCGCCCGTCGGGGCTGGCGATCTCCGCGCGGATCTCGCCGCGCGCAGTGGCGTTCACGAAGAGGCGCCTGCCCTCAAGGATAACCGGGCGGGTGTCGACATACCCGGCCTTTTCCCCGGCGCTCAGGGAGACGAAGCCGTCGACCCGGAGCTTCGCGAGGTAGATGGCGCCGCGGTATTCGTCGATCACGCGCGGTACGTTGGGCCGGTGGCGCACATCGATGCCGGAGTAATAAAACCAGAGTTCGTCCCCGCGGCGGATGGGATGCGACCCCACCATGATCTGGCCGGTGTCGAGCACGCCCGGGCCCGTCTCCGCGATGGGGATGAAGTGAGATCGGTCGCCGACGCGGGTCCACGCGCGAAGATCGCGGCTGGCGGCGAGCTTGGGCGAGTTGACGCCATCCTGGTTGCCCCGGGGCGGCGGTATGCGGCCGCTCGATTCGAAATAGGTCGGAAGGCCGATATAAAGACCTTCGTAGCGGAATACGGCCATGTTGTAGATCTCGACGTTGTATTCGTCGGGACGGTTGACCGTCGGCCGCCACAGGCGGGGGTTCGCCTGCACCTCACGGATGTATTCCGCGCCCAGTTCCTGATCCCGCGCGTCGGCGTGGTAGATGAGCTCCGGCTTGGTCCAGTGCTCGAAATCCTCGCTCAGGCTCAGGTAGACCGAACGGCCGAAGGGACCGCCGTGCTTGACGGTGAAGATGAACCGGCCGGTCGACTCGTCCCAGTTCAGGTGCGACTCGTCCTGGCTGGGGATCACCGGCACCTTGAGCCGTGTGAAGGTGAAGCCATCGGCGGACACGATCGGCTGGCGTCCGCGCGGGCCGATCATGCCCTTGTAGCGGCGCTCCGCCGGTGCCCGGGGATCGATGATGACGTGCTGCGTGAAGGCGTTCGAATCACCCTGGACCATGATCAGGTTGTTTTTCCGGTTGCCGTGGCTTTCCACGAGACCCAGCTCGGGTTTCTCCCAGACGAGACCGTCCTTCGACCGCGCATAGCCCGAGCCTCCGGCCCCGTTGCCGTCGTCGCCGAAACGTATATACCAAAGTTTCCACACCTGCTCCTGCTCGTCCCAGGACGGGGCGTCACGGAGCTGGATCGCATTCCCATCGGTCGGCAGATCCGCGCGCAAGACAGGTTCGGTCCCATGCTTGCGGGGCTGGTGGATCACCCGCGTCGCGCCGTTGAGGTCGCCCAGGATGAAGTCATCGAGGAAAAGCTGGCGCTCGCCGGGACGCAGCACCACGGAGTCAAGGGCCAGATCGACCTCGGCGCGGTTGCCCTGGCCGAACGTGGAGAGAGCGCTGGCGAGGAGAATGGGGAGAACCTTCTGGATTGATTGGCACATTTGGGGGGTAGGGCTAGCCCGGATTAATCATAAGGAAAGAGGAAGCTTGCGCACAGAACCTGGTTAAGTATTTGGTGTGCAAGCAAAAACAAAAACAAGGTCAAGTACCCAAGTTCCGACACAGTGTCAGTAGGCGTCGTTCCAATTTCAAGGACTCGGTTCACGAAAAGTGATCGGAGGCTTTAGCGGAGGAGTTCTCTCCAGTGATGGAGGCGGCATGCTGCTCTCGGCGCTGGATCGTTCCATCGTTGGGCGAGCCTGTGGCGCTTGATGGGCATCCGCCACCGTGTGGCCTTCGCCCTGATGACGATGCTCGGCGACGTGCACCGCTTCGCCACCGCCAAAAAGCTGGTCGGCTATCTCGGACTAGCTCCCCGCAAGACCCAATCGGGCAACGATAAAAACGACTACGACGGTGGAGTGGGCAAGTTTGGCCGGGGCGACGTGCGCGGATTGCTGATCCAAAGCGCGCACGACGCGTTGATCCAACGCCAAAGCCCGTGGCACAAATGGGGGTGGAAGTTGATGGTGAAAAAACACCGCAATCAGGCGGCCGCAGCGATCGCGCGCAAGATCGCCGTCTCGGTCTGGCATCTGCTCATGGGTCACTTTACGCCCCTGTTCGAAGTCACCGAACACCTGCGCACAAAGCTTCTGCGCCTCGCTACCGTCCTTGGCAAAGACGTCATCAAATCCCTCGGCTTCGACGACCGCGACGCCTTCGTCGACGCCCAAATCAAATCCATCCAATTTTCCCCTTGATTGACCGCATACCTGAACTCTGCGGATAAAGTGATTTGGACGATCGGTCGATCGGTTGCTGAGTTCGCGCAGCTCTCACTCGAATGCGCGAAGTCGCGATGGGTTCTCACTCTTGGTTTATGAAAATTTGTGGCTGCGATGGTACGTCTTCGCGGCTTCGCGTGAGCCTCGTTTTGTGTGTGAATTGAAACTCAGCCGAGGTTGCGAGACAGCCTCTTTCTCGTGTTCAGCAAGAATTGCCGCACGGCCAATGGCGACGCCGCGTTTCAAGCTCCATGCGTTCCTTGCGATTCGATTCCTGTCACTGTTTGAGTGGCGACCACATGAAGACCGGAGCTATGCGAAGGAACCGGATTTCCGCCGACCGTCACTTCATTTTTTCCGTGAAAATACCAGCCTATGTTTTGTTATCCTTTTTGATACCCGCCGGGGTTTTCGCCGCTCAGCCGGTCCCTCCGGTCGCGCTGACGATGCCGGACGCGGGTGGCTGGCGGTATGCAGATATTCGCCGTGTGCCCGCGCCCGAAGCCAGACAGGGCGTGGCGGCGGATGATGACTTTCTGTATATCATCTCGAACCACGCCCTCGGCAAATATCGAAAGGACACCGGTGTCCGGGTCGCGAGTTGGGAATGTCCCGAAGGCGAGCCGCGCACGCATCTCAATGCGGGGATCGTTTATAAAGGCCGGCTTTATTGTGCCCATTCCAACTATCCGGGTGTGCCCAACCTCAGTTCAGTCGAGATCTGGGATACGGAGACACTGCGGCAGTTCAGCCCCTCATCTCTGTTGGGCGAAGATCGTCGCGCTTTCTTGACTGGCGAGGCGCAGCGCGATGATCGCATCGATCCGGGCGTCCTCTGAAGGACGATTCCTGGTCAGCTCGGTCGGAGTGGCGCTGTTTCATCGCTCCGGTTTTGCGGACTGCGGAGAAGCAAGCCGCCGATAGTTTTCGAGAAAGCGCCGGTCGATGAAGTCCTTGAGCCACATGCTGGAGCGGCCGTGCCACCAGAATGGGCCCCACGTCGCCAATGCGGTGCCCTCGCCCAGGTTGAGGATGGCGAGAAAACGTTTCTGCGGCCGGTATTCGGCGAGTGGCTTGCGCTCCAGGCTGGCCAGCAGGTTGGCATGAAGGCAGGCAGCCTGGCGTACGCCGAATACGCCGAGCTTTGGCAGATCGAAGCCTTCCATGGCCGCGCAATCACCACCGGCGAAGACCCGCTCGTCGGCGATCGAATGCAACGTGGCAGTGATGCGCAGTCCCTGCTTCGGACGGGTCGGCAGCCCCGTGGTCTGCACGAGCGGATGCGCTTCGAGCCCAGTGGCCAGCACGACGAGGTCCGCGGGTATGTGGCGGCCGTCTTCGGCAATCAACGACTTTCCCTCACGCAGGACGACCCGGACGTGAGTGCGGATTTCCACGCCGCTGCGGATCAATGCGCGATGGAGTCTCCGCGCCGCGCCGGCTGGAGCCTTTTCGATCAGCCGATCGGCGGGCGTGAGCAGGACCACTTGCACTTTGCGGCGATGCAGCCTGGCCAGCGCAGCCATATTAGCCGCCACTTCGGAACCCGTTGGACCGCCGCCGACCACCGCCACGCGCGGCGTCTCGTCCGCGCGAAACCGTGCCTCCAAATGCTCGCGCAGTTTCCACAGATTGCTGATCGGCTTGACCGCCCAGACGCTCGGGTCATCGGCCGCGCCAGCGATACGGTCCGCATTCACCTGACTGCCGACATTCAGCGACAGATAGTCGTAAGTCAGCTCAGCGCCTCCGGCGAGGCGAAGCCGCCGCGCGGCGGTATCCACGGCCTCGACGCGATCCCGGATGAACTCCGCGCTATGCGCTTCCGCGAGCGCCTTCGCGTCCACCCGATCCTCTGCCGATTCATACCTGCCGCCGAGCATGCCCGTCGCCAGACCGGAATACCAAAACTCGCCCGGATCGACCAACACCACGCGCCCCCCCCGCGCGACGAGCTCCGCGGCATGAGCCGCCACGTAGAGATGCACGTGGCCGGCCCCGGCCAGGATCACGGTCTGCGATCGGCTCAGCGCGGCATCGGCTCTATCTTCAATGACGGCGAGTTGCGTGATTTTTCCAGGTCCAGGCGAGCCATTTGCCGATGAGCTTTTCACGAAGGGCGTGCGCGGCGGCCCGAGCTGCGCAACCCAATCGATCGCCTGCTTGAGCAACTCCTGACCATGGAAGTATTTGAAGCCGACAATCCCGGCAGCGACGAGGACGATGGCTCCGCCGAGGTAGTGCAGCCATTTCCAAACAGATTTTTTTTGGCTTATCCATCGCGCAGTTTTTCTCCCTCTGATTTCTTCACCCCTCTTCCAGCATCACGATTGAGTCCGGACTTTTCCTGGGCGGCGGGCGACGATCCGGATGGGGCGTGACCAGCCTGAATTTTCAGCTCGCGCCATTTGAGCTGAAGATCGCGCCATTTGTGACCGGGGGCTTCATAGCCAAAGGCGCGAAACTTCCCCGGGGTTACCTTGCCCTTGGCCTCGACGAATGCCGAGAACGTGTTCGTCCAATCGTCGAATTCCGTATAAACATGCGGTTCACTCGCGATATCCTCCGCCTGATTATCGCTGTATTTTTTGCCGTCGCCGAATTTTACGTAACGCCACAACGAGGAAGGGACTTCGATTCCTCCGTAGCGACATTGCCACACCAAAGGTGCATACAACTCGCGATCGTTAGCCGGTTCTTCGCGAGGGTCAAAGTAATCGGGATGTCGCAGTAGTTTCGGTCTGCCGGTGGCATCCAATTCGTCACCGCCGCCATCCCCGTAACAGAAAAATCCCGCAGTGCGTCCTTCGAGGTGGTTGAGGCTCAATTCTTCCCATTCCGGCGAGTGGTCAAGCTTCATGGCTAATTCCGGATTTTTGTGTTCGATCAATTCCTCCTTTGGATTCCCACCGTTCATGCACACCAAGCGGTCGAACATCAGTTTCAGATTCGAAGTCGGGGCATACCAGTTAATCGGGCCGACGATGGCCCAGGCGTCGGCGAGATCGAGCCGACTGTAGAGGTCTAAATCCCACATTAGATCCGGTTCCTTTGAGTTCTTCGCCTCATAACAACTACAAGGCCAGACACACAGCGCCATGGCGGTTGAGACGCAGGCATTGCAGCTTTGAATGCGCGCCCGGCCAAAGACGTTCCCCAAATCCTCATAATCGATCTCCCATTCCTGCGGCAGCTTATCCGCCATGCGGAGCATCAAGGTTCGCGCTTTGGAATCAACTCCAGGGCAGTTGTATTGTCGTCGGTCCGACCCGGCGATAATCAAGACCCGGAACGGGCGTTTTTCTGGCGGCAGCTTGCCGTTCTCATCGTTTGGCTCCATCGTTTTCGAGTGATTGTACTGTTTGCCTGCTGGGTGTTCCTTCCCGATGCTCCAACGCCTTCAAATGAAAAGCCCGCGCCCCCGGCAGGAGGAACGGCGTATGCTGGCGATCCAGCAGCAGAAATCGGAGCGCCGCGGGCCGTACTTTTCCTCGAGGACAAAGCCAGACAGGAATAAACGCGCCTTCGGTGCGTCATACCTTCGATGCCTCCCTGCGAGCCGCATGCCGGCCGGTCACTCTTTCAGCGAATGCAATCCCGCCGGTTGTGCGGGTTGTTCGTGATGTGTGCCGTTATTGTGACTGGAATAACGGCACAGGTGGCCAACGATGCCGTGGCTCCGACAAGATGGGCGGACCTCAAGCGCAGGTTGGATAATCGTTTCCCCGAAATACCAACGCTCTCGACGGGAGAGTTGGCCGACCGGTTGCGGGCCACCGATCGTAGTCCGCCGCTCTTGGTCGACGTGCGTGCACACGAGGAATTCGAGGTCAGCCACCTGCGCGGCGCGATTTGGGCCGGTACCGAAAAGACGCAGGCGGACTTGCTGAAGCGAACGCCGCCCGATCGCGAAATCGTTTTTTACTGCTCGGTCGGATGGCGCTCGGCCCAGGCCACCGAGCGCGCGATGAAGGCGGGACGCTCGGGCGTAGCCAATCTCGGCGGGTCGATTTTCCAATGGGCCAATGAAGGGCGGCCGTTGGTGGGAATGAACGAGAAAACCCCGACGACGTTCGTCCACCCCTACGACGATACGTGGGGGCACATGCTGGATCGTCGTCTTTGGTCTCGTCAGCCGGTCCGATGAAAATCATCGCACGGTCTTCGTGGGTCGAAACCGGCCGACGTCGGCTCAAAAGCCCAGAAAAAACCCCGCCTTTGGTTCCGAGAGGAGTCGGACCCCTTGAGCGAGAGCCTCCCGCACGATGGGACTCTCTGGCCGCAGCCCGTCGTAAACGTACCCGCGCGTGAACGGGCCGACGCTGCGCATGAGAATTTCCGCACCGGCGTGGACGTTCATGAGGCGCTCCTCGTTTCGATTGACGAGTTGGTGGAGGGTCGACGCGGCGACCGACTTGTAGCCGGTGATGAACGCCGACCACAACTCCAGACCGGTCCGACCTGCGCCGCGGGTGGGCGCAGTTTGCGATTGCATCCAACAGTGCGCGCCAAAATGGGCGAGATCCTGCAACGGGCGCCCGAAGTGGGCGAATTCCCAGTCGATCAGGCGCAGCGCGTTTCCGTTCACCCGGACAGATGGCGGCCAGAGGTCGCCCATCACCAGGCAGCAGCCAGGCTCAAGCAACAAATTCCCCAAAGCGGCAGCGTTTTCGTGAATTCGGCCAACGGCGTCCGCGCCTGGCTCCTTCGCGTAGTTGCCGGCGGCGAGATACTGCACGTTGAGCCGGCTGAGCTGAATCGCCCGATTGTCGAACGCCGGTTGTAACTTCTCGTCGCGTAAACTCCGACGATGAAGATGAGCGACGAAGGAACCCAAGCGGCGGCCCGCTTCCGACCCGAGGTGCCCGCTTTCGACCGCTTCGGCCAGATCGGGGCCGGGACCGACGTCTTCCATCAGCACAAAATGCAACTCGGGATCGAAGTGAATGAGCTGGGGCGGTCGGACATCATGCGTCGCGAGCCCATGCATGGCACCGCCCGGCCGGAAGAGCGCGAGCGCACGGGCTTCGAACGCCAGACGTCCGGACGCCAACGGGATGCCGGGGGCGGCGGCGATAAACGGGGGTGCGTGTTTGAGAATCACAGTGCGGTCTTCGCCGGATAGCCGCCACACGTGGTTGAGATTCCCTCCCGTGAGCGCGTCCGGCTGGGCGGTGAGATGGAAGCCGGGGAGATTGCTCAACGCTGCGTCCAGCAATGCGGACTCGGGGCGCATAAGGCTACGAGCGATAGAGGTGGTTACCGAACGGGACTGGCGAGCCCTCCCGCAGGAATCGGACGAGCACTTGCTCGGTGGCGAGGCGGGCCGCTTCAAGCGAATCACGGATGCCCCCTTCGGGAGGATTCGCGATCCCAGGCACGGAGTACTTGTGACCGACCACCAACCCGGCACAAGGAATGCCCAGCTCGTTCGCAAGAACGACCTCCGGTCCTAGCGTCATCGAATTTACCTGCGCGCCGGTCTGAGCCAGCGCGCGATTTTCGGCGGGCGTTTTCGTGCGCGGTCCACCGGCATAGGCGAAGACGAGACCCGCGTCGATCGGCCTGATCGCAGTGGGCGCGAATGACTGCACCTGACGGGACAGGCTGCGGGAGAAAAGCCCCTCGTTGAGTACGAGATGACCGTGTTCGTCCGAGGGTTCGACGAAGAGCGTACAGGCGCTGCCGTCCGGCAGACGGTTCTCGGGCATGAGCAGATCGCTGACGAGCATGGGCGTGTTGAGCGGAATCCCGGCGTCGAGCACGCCCACGGAGCTGTTGATGACAAGCGCTCCGACTCCGAGCGCATGCAGTGCGGCGGCTTGAGCCCGGTAGTTGATCTGGTTCGGCAGCAAGCGGTGCGGGAGGCCATGCCGGAACAGAACGTAGGCGGGGCGCGGGGAATCGCTGAGCGCAAATACGATCTGAGCGCCCCACGGCGTATTGATTTCCCGGGTCTCCCACTTGAGCTGCCCGGGCAAGCTACGGTCGAAGGCGCTGCCGAGGACGACGGCGATGGCTGAGGGCTCGGAAACGGCGGGAGGCATGAAAAGGTTGTTGCGCCGGCGACGTTATTCCCCTGCGTCAGAACGCCGTCGCGGGTGTCGCGTTGGGCCGCGAGTTCCCCTGCCACATCGCGAGATTCACGGTCCGACCACGCGCCTGATCGACGATTTGCTCCCAGGACAATTTCTCGATGGAGGGATCCTTCGGTGCCGGGCGACAACCGACGCCGCACGCCACGACGACGGGAAGCAGGCAGAAGAAGAGCTGAAGGCGGAGTGGCACGCGGTTGAGACGAATACAGAAGCGATACGACACCGAAGCGCGATAGCGAATCGGCTCCCCGGGGAGGACGAGGTTGGAGCCGCAACAGCCATCAAAAACGGTCGAGAAATTCTTCTCGTCGGTGAGGTAGATCACATCGAAGTGAACCTCGTAACGTGGTTGCCGGTAGAAGAGCGTGGCATTGACCGTTACTTGAGGATGAATGACAACACGGCCGAGTACGTGCAGATTCTGTTCGCCGGTGTAGACCGCGTTCAGGCTCGTCCCAATTCCGGAATCGTGCGTCTAGCCTCCTCGGGGCCGTCGCGGTTTTTCGTGTTCCATTCGCGCTTACAACGATGGCCTGCGAGCACCTTCCGATCTGCCCCCGCCCGTGTTCATCGCCCAAATTGAGTCGCTGCAAGGCGTGAACGCGGCGGGTCCCATCGCCGCGACCGACGGTGTGGATGTGCTCTTTGTGGGCCCGTCTGACTTGGCGCGCAGTCTGGCGGCCAGCAACTATCCTCAGGCGCCAACCTACCAGGAGTGTCTTTCAAAAATTGTCACGGCTGCAAATAGTGACCAAAATGGTCGCAGCTTGATCTTTGGGCCGATGCGAATCATCGACCGAAAATTCCTTGACGCATCTTAGCTAAGATTGGGCGTGGTTTGCTGGGACCGGCTCAGCCGTAACGATGCAGTAGGAAATCGCTAAAACCGTTGATAACGTGCTTGATGAGACGTGGATTCCTACCGCATTGCAGTCGGATTTCCGCTCACCGAATCACTGCCGTTTTCACTCAAAGAAATTCCCGACTGCATGGATACGGCTCAGTTGGCCTGCAAGGTAACGGCAAAGAGGCGCGGATCGGTGCCGTCAGCGCCGCGTTGCAGGTTGATCTTGAAACGCACGGTGCGACCGGCGAGTGCCGACAGGTCGGCGGACCAGGCCACGGCACAATCAAGGCCGCCGGCCACCTTGGAGCGACCCGCGTTGGCGCCGGCGTAGGCGGGGAGAAGACCGAAGCGTTCGTCGGAGATCTCGACGTCCATCAGGTTGGCGCGATCGGCATTAAGGAGGACCGTGCAGCCGCTTTCCGGCAAGCGCACCGGGGCGGACCAGACTAAGCCCCGTGCCGGGATTTCGCCGCCGTGAACCTTGGCGGGAAACAGGCCCACCGCGCCCCAACGATCTCGCGGGAGTGTGGCGAGCGCGATCTCGCCAGAGTATCCCTGACCATAGTCGGCATTGCGCCAGCGGCCGAAATAGATGCGTGTCTCGTCGCCGACATTCAAGATGCCGTTGCCCGACTGCGCTAGGATGGTCGGATAGTCTTTGCCCGGAATCGGCGTGACCGGAGCGTCGAAGCGCGAGATGTAGACGTGGCCCTTGACCGGCTCACGAAAGCGCATGCCGTCGTTGCTGATGACGAGACCAAGATCGCAGGAGATCTTGCCGTAGCCGAACCAACCCCAGTGCTTCTGCGAGCTCTCGTCGCCGGGCGCGTTGTGCCAGAGGCCGTAGAGACCGATGCAGACGTTACCGAAGCTGGCGGCGCCGACGCCGAGGTGGACCTGGTCGTAGGGCTTGGTGTGGCCGCGGGCGGTGGGATCGGTCGGCTCCGGCAGGTTGAAACCCTGCGTATCGCCGGGCATCCACTGTTTGAAATCGGGCGAGAGCACGCCGCGCCCCTGCCGGCCGGCGCGGTTTCCACCCTCGCTGAAGGTCAGACGCTGGCCGTGGACAAAGTAAGTGTCGTTGAACTTGTAGAGCGAGGCGGTCTCAAGGAAGTCCTTGATCGCGAAGTCCGATGCGGCCTGCCAGCGGACGCCGTCGGCGCTGGTGGCGGTGCGGAAAACCCAGGTTTTCCCGTTGTGGGCGTTGTAGACCAACTTGTAACGCCGCGCGGGATCGGGCTCGTCGTCCTCCTTGATGACATGCACGCCCGAGACGAGTTCATCGGGCAGCGCAACGGCGTTGTTGCGGCGGCTGCCCTTGAACTCGACCTGCTCGAGCACGGGCTTGGTCCAGCGGATGCCGTCATCGCTCTCGGCGTAGCAGACCGGTCCCAGGCTGAGCTGCTTGATGTCGGCGTGGCGGGCGTCGCCGGGCACCTTGAGCCCGACCGGGTAATACCACATGCGGAACTTCCCGTTGTCATGGAGGACGGACCCGTAGAAATGCGCGGCGACTTGGTCGGGGGCGAGCGGATCGTCGGGACTCGGCGAGAGGACGGGTTCCTTGCGCAGCTTCGGCTTCGAGAGGTGCTCGACCGTGTTCTCGCGGAGCGGCAGCAGTTGGTCGTCGATGGCCAGGAGCAGGGCGCGGCCCTCGGAGCGGACGCCGGTCGTGGGGAAATAGAAACTGCGGTCGGCGGCGAAGGCGGGCAGCGCGGCAACGGCCAGCCCGAGCAGGGCCGCAAGGCGAAGGGTTGAGGGAACGGTCGGTTTCATGCGTGGGATCTTGGTCGGATTCGGATGGATCATAATGAGAAGGCCGGGAGTGCCGCCGGCCGTCGGCGTAACAAATCGGTTGGTTCGGAGATAAATGGCGAACAGCCGTGGATCTTCTGGCCGTTGACTCCATAGAGGTCGTTGAACTTGTTGAGCGAGGCGGTCTCGAGGAAGTCCTCGATCGCGAAGTCCGGCTTGACCTGCCAGCGGACGCCGTCGGCGCTGGTGGCGGTGGGGAACACCCAGGTTTTTCCGTTGTGGGCGTCGGAGACCATCTTGTACCGGCGCTGCGGATCGGGATCGACCGAGTCTGGCTGCGCGAAGGTCGTCTCCGCTCTCCCGATGTCTCCCGCCTGCTCATCCTCGCCGACAACGGCGGCAACAACGGAGCGGACGCCTACCTCCGGAAACACGCCCTTCAGGAAAAGCTGGTCGATCCCTTCGGGCCGTTCGTCACCGTCTGCCATTATCCCACCGGTGCCTCCAAGAGGAATCCCATCGAGCATCGGCTCTTTTCCCGAACCGGCAAGCACTGGGCGTGACAGCCGCCCGTCGATTATCCCACCGTCCTGCGTCTCATCCGCGAAACCCGCACCGGCACCGGACTCTCGGTCTCGTGCTCGCTCGATACCAGGCGCTACCCGACGGGAATCGAGCGTTCCCCAGAGCAAATCGGCGAGATCGGCCTCTATAAACATGCTGTCCTCCCGGCTTGGAACTATACGCTTCTCCCAAACGAAAATCGGAATTAATTTTTGCACACGGTCTTAGCGGGAAGCATTCGCACTGGCCGCTCCATGCTCATTGGTCGCGACCATCCGGTATTCCGCTCCACCTTTTGAGGATGGGCTTTTAAAATGAACCAAGACATCTCTGGGCGTGTTTTGCAAACCCACATACAAGGGCTCTGTACAACGCTGCCACCCTGCATCGTTACGCGTTTCGACCATCGCCGTGGTCCTTGCGCCCATGGGCGTGACTCTTGCCTGTAAGGTCATCTCCTCGTCGTGTTCGCGGATTATACGGACATTTTCGACCAGCGGACGGTTGTCGGTCGGAGGAAAGACGATGCAATCTGGGCCGTAGACGACTCCGTCGGTCGTCTTCACGGCAAAACGGTAATGTTGCGAGGCGCCGCTTCCGTTTGTGTCGATATCGACGTTGAGGTGGTTCCAGCCCCGGTTTGTCGCCATTTCCACCCCCTTGCCGAACAGCTCGACCTCTCCCAAGCCGCAGGCCTCCTGCTCATAGCCGCTTAACACTCTTAACTTGAGATATTGGCACCGAGACTGGCCTAGTTCGATCATACTATAGGCGTGATTCGCACTAATCTTGCTACCGGCCTGCAATTCGACTCGAGCCAGCGTTACCCAATGTTCGGAATCTTCCGAACCGAGGACCTCCACCTCTCGCGCAGGAAAGTCGGGATTCTGGTGGATCTGCAGGCTGCGAAGCTCCGCGCGGGTCGGGAGCTTCCAAACAAAATCCTGGGGATACACTGGGGCGGCGGCAGACTGCCACATGCGGCCTTCGCCATTTCTCCAACCATCGGTCAAAGCGACCGCGCTCGACCGCGAATCCGTCGGGCACGAAATTAGCTTGGTGCCATGCGCAGGAAAAAGGAGAGAATGATTGCGATAGGAGATAGATAAGTTTCTAAAATCTATTTCTCCGCGGGGCGGATTTTCGGGACTGACAAAGGCCTGCAGGAAGAAGATATTACAGCTGACATCCGCCAGGCTGTCGTTAAGCGAGTTATAGTCGTAACGTTCATATCTCGTTTGGCTGAGATTGTTGCCACCGTATGACCATTTGTTCGCGTCGTTGTCCAGACTTAGGACCACCTGCTCCCATTGACCGGACTTGAGGTGAGTCGAAAGCGGCTTTGCAGTATAGGCCCAGTTGGCTCGCCGCCAGGTGGCCGTATTCTGCAGACTCCGATCGTTGTCGGCCTGCGCCCAGAAAACGAGCTCGGAACCCGCAGACTCGTAGCCCTTTCCCCGGATATCTAGGTTGACGATCGCATCGCGCAGATCCGGATATCCGCCTCCGAGGTTAAGATTCATGCTCCCCATCGTCGCTATATAGGTGTAGGTGGATAGGTGAAGCGTGCCGATACCGTCGACGTGATTGACATCGCAGCCCGGAGGATTCCCCGGAAAGCTCCGATTGAACTGGTCCGTCGGCCCGGCATATGAAATGAAGCCTGGAGTCGTATCCGGCTTCCGATGCAGAAGGTCCTTGCCCGATAATCCTCCCACCCAGCCGGCAGTGGAACGATTCCAAGTTTCGGACACATGGGCCCCATGTAACGGCGGTAGCGGACGAGGAGCGGTGCGACGGCCATATGCCGGACTTTCCCCATATTCCACCCAATAGCTACCGGGTTTCCCGTCAGTTAAGACCTTTGCATTTACCGTCACTTTCGCATCGCCCATCCGACAGGCGGCAAGGGGTAAGACTGAAGGGGCCGATAAGGAGCTATGCACGAAGAGAGGGTCGTCGACGAGGGGTTTGAGGCGTGAGCCGACCATGGTGGGCGTCGACTCGGCTGCGGCGGCTGTGGTCAACGCAACCACGAGGAGAAACGCCGCCGCCAGGGCGCGCAACGGCTGGCGGGAGAGACAGGCGAAAGGGGAACGAGCAGATGGTTTTTTCATGGGTGGAGTGTGCTATAACAACGAATGAGGATTTAGTTGAGATAGGAAAAGCGACGACTGGCCGAAGGAAGGTACCACCGAGAACCACGGATTCGAACCACGCGCACCGGGGGGCGAGAAGGAGCGTTACATAGAAGTTGGGTGCGTCCGGACCTGCTTCAGGAACGACTACTGGGGCAGGATCGTCAAGGCGTAGACAGCGGCCTTTTTGAGATGAATGCGGACGAGATGGTCACCGGTGGGCAGACTATATTACTTAAACTGCAGCGAGAACAAGTCGGCGTCGCGGAGCACGAACCGCAGCCGGATTGGCTTGCCCGCGAGCCGCGACAGGGGCGAGCGGTCGGTCTGGCCCCTCGCGTGCTTCCAGTCGATCGCCTCGGCGATCTTGTCTCCAAAGACGAGCGGCGACTCCTCGAGCGTGAATCCGGGCAGCGGGTGGCCGCCTGCGTCCTGAATCTCGACGCGAATACTGCCGCTGGCCGAGGTCGAGTAGTTCAGCACGAGACTCGAGCCCGTGAAGGTAAAGGGCTTGGTTACGAGTTCGCCGCCGGGATAACCGGCGTGCGCGGATACAAAGCCGTCGGTCCGCACGGTCAGGCGCTCGAGGCGGTTGGAGGGGAAGGTGTAGTCGCGCTCCACGTAGAAGGAGATCTCCTCGGGGCCGGTGGCGATGAGTCCGGCCGCCGGCGTGTTGGCGCGGTGCGCCCAGTTGCGCTCGTGCAGGCCGGGCCGCAGGAACGCCTCTTCGAAGCGCCGCCAGTGCACGCCGTCGCGCGAGCTCATGAAAACGACATCGGAGGTGCCCGGGCTCAAGGACACCATCTCCGGGAAATAGGTTTTCCACGGCATGAAGCGCCGCGGCAGCGCAAGGTACAGGTGCGGGGCGCGGAAATACGGCGTGGTCGCATTGGTGTAGAGGTTGGCCGGCGGCGCGTCGCCAAAGTCGGCCCACTCGCCCGGCGTCCAGGTCAGGAAATCCTTCGAACGCGCGCATTTGATCGAGCGCACGCCGTGGATGAAGTCGCGGTAGATCGCGACGTATTCCTTCCGCAAGACGTCCCAGAACGCGAGGTTGAGCGAGTCGAAGAAGCCGTCGGTGATGATCGGCTCCGGCCGCAGTTTGCGCCAGTGGATGCCGTCGGCGGATACGAACGCAATCAGGATCCGCTTGCCCTTGTCGAAGTCGTAATTGCTGCTCGCGACCGCCTTGTAGCGCTGGTCCGCGGGCGCGGCGGGGTTCTCGTCCTTGAACGGCGCGAAATTGTGCGAGCCGCGCTCCACCCAGACGATGTTGTTCTCCTTCGAGCCGTTGAACTCGAACAGGCCGAGATTGGGCCGGACCCAGTGGACGCCGTCGGTGCTCTCCGCGTAGCAGGTGAACTGGTCGTGCACGGGTAGGATCCTTTCGTCGGGACGGACGGTAGCCTTGATAGTGTAAGTCGGGTCGGCGCTGCCGCGGTAGTACATGCGGTAGCGGTCGCCGTCTTTGAACAGGGAGGTGTAGCCGCTCGTGTTGCCCTCCCAGGGTCGGTCGAAGGTGAGCACCGTGCCCTCGGACCGCGGGGTCTGCTGCTGGAGACGGACGCCGTCCATGCGATCGATCAGGAAGTCGTCGACGAAAAGTTCGAGGCGTGTGCCGAGGTCGATCGGCGTCGACCCGGCTGCGGCCGCTGTGGTCAACGCTGTCACAAGAAGCAACGGTGCCGCCAGGGCGCGCAACGGCTGGCGGGATAGACAGGTGAAGGCGGAACGAGCTGATGGTATTTTCATGGGTGGAGGGTGCTATGACGATGAACGCGGATTCAATCGAGGATAAGGGTGTTCGGCGCGGCAAAGCCGGCGTGGACGTTGTGCGTGAGCGAACCGCCGGCACCCCAGGCATGGGTGGCCACCTGGCGGCTGGGTTCGGCCATCGTCTTCGCCACGACGAGGAACTCGTGCAGACCGCCGCTGAAGACTTCTATAAAGGCCGCGCTGCGGCGCTTGCGGGCTTCGCGGAGGAAAGGGTCGTTGGTGCACGGCCCGCCGAGGAGCGTGGTGCGCACATCGGTTGTTTTCATGGAAAGGCCGAGGCGGGGAAAAGTTCCGGCCGGATGCGACTCAGTAGCCGGCGACGGTATTGACGACGTTGAGGAGCGGTCGGCCGGCGACGAAGCGCACCGCGTTCTCGCGGAGGAGGGCATTGAAGGCCGGGAAAAACGAATCGTAGACGCCCGACATGTGCGGGGTCATGATGAGGTTCGGCACGTCGAAGAGCGGGTAGTCGGACGGCGTCGGCTCGCGCACGAAGCAGTCGACGGCCGCGCCCGCGAGGCGGCCGGCGCGCAGAGCGTCGGCGAGGGCGGTCTCGTCGACCACGCCGCCGCGGGAGATGTGCACGAGGTGGGCCGAGGGCTTGAGCAGGGCGAGCTCGCGCACGCCGACCAAGCTCTCGGTGGTCGGCGTGCTTGGCACGGTGACCACCACGAGGTCGCACTGCGGCAGCATCTCGGCCAGCTGGCCGGGACCATACCAGGCCGAAGGGAGTTCGCCCTGCGGGTCGCCGGTGCCGGGCCAGGCGTTGAAGCCCGGGTCCTCGTGCGCCGCCGGGTCGCGCTTGTAGCAGAGGATGCGCATGCCCAGGGCGGCGAGCTGGCGCGCGCTCTCGCGGCCGATGCTGCCGTAGCCAAGGATGCCGGCCGTGCGACCGCGGAGGGTGAAGCTGGCGAGAGCGACCCGATTGGGCCATTTGCGGCTGGGCTTGAACTCGAGCAGCTGCGGCATGCGATGCGCCAGCATGAGGGCGCTACAGGTGATGTATTGTGCGATCGGCACGCCGTGGGTGCCGCTGGCGGTGGTGACCGGGATGGAGGACTGGCCGACCGGGTGGCCGACGATCTGGTTGGACCCGGCGGACATCAGCTGGACCCAGCGGAGTTTCGGCCAGGCCGCGAGGTTGCGCGGGACCTGCTCGGTCACGAGCGCATCGACGTCCGCGCCGGCGAGCTTGTCCGGGTCGGAGGTGAAGGGCACGGTGGCGATCTCGATCCCGGGCACGGCGGCCCGCAGCGCGGCGGCGTCGGCGGGGTCCAGGGTATAGGGGGAGTTGAAGAGTAGTTTCATGATGGAATCAGGTGCGTTCGCCCGAGCTGGGCACAAAGCGGAATTTCTCGAGCAGCTCCGGCGTGAGCTTCACGCCCAGACCGGGAGAGACGGGCAGGCCGACCTGGCCATCCTGCACGACGAACGGATCGGTCATGATGTCGCGCTGGATGGTGCTCGCGGCCTGCACGTGCTCGAGCCAGTCCACGGAGTGCGAGGCGGCGGCGAGATGCCACGAGGCGGCCAGCGACGGGCCCATCGACGCACCGGTGTGGATCGCGGTCGAAAGGTTCGAGGCCTCGGCGTGGTGAACGATACGGACGGTTTCCTGGAGGCCGCCAACGAAGCCGATGTCGGGTTGGATCAGGTGCACACCGCCGACCGCGATGAGTTTGTGGAACTGGTCCAGTCCGCAGAGGCTTTCCCCGCCGGCGATCGGGACCTGCGACCGGTTGCGCAGCTCGACGTAGCCGTCGAGGTTGGTGTAGGCCAGCGGCTCCTCGTAAAAGCGCAGGCGGAACGGAGCAAGGGCTTCGGCGATGGCGACGGCCTCGCTGACCGGAATGGGATTGGGCACGCCGCCTTGGTGGCCGTCGATGGCGAGGTCGATATCAGCACCGAACTCGCGGCGCAGGAGCGTGAAGAGGTGCGTGAGCCGCTCGAGCTTGGCGGCGTGAGCGCAGGGCACGGCCTTCATGCGAACTTGGTGGCCGAGCTGAGAGGGCGGTGGCAGTTCGTAGAAACCGGTGGAGAGTTTCACGGCGCGGTAGCCGAGCTTCGCGTAGTGCTCGATCTTGCGGACAGTCTGTTCCATCGGCCAGAGGGACGGGCCGCCCGAGGCGTAGACCGGGATTGCGTCGCGCACCTTGCCACCTAGGAGCTGGTAGACGGGAACCCCGAGAGCCTTGCCCTTGAGATCCCAAAGCGCGAGCTCGAGACCGGAAATGACGCTCTTGCCGGCGCCGGAGCGGGCCCACCAGACGGAGTCGTCGGTCAGGGCGCGCGCGATCGCGGTGAGGTCGAGCGGGTCGCGGCCGAGCAGCACGGGACGGAAGTAATCGACCATCGCGGGCACGGCATCCGGGGCGAAATAGCCCCAGGTGGATTCGCCGAAGCCGTCGATGCCGGCGTCGGTCTCGATCCGGAGGATAGCCGTGGAATGGAGCGCCTGCGGGAAGAACGGATCGTCCGTCCAGCGCGTGGTCAGCAGGTGCGTGGTGACTTTGGTTATTTTCAAGTGGTGGGTCGGGATGGAGCGGGCGGGAGAAAATCAGCGGGCGACGGGCCAGGCGACGACCGCCGGCGTGCGGGTCGAGATGCGGACCTCACCGCCAATGACAACCACATGGTTCCTCCACGTGACAACAGGGGCACCGATCGTCGGCACGGGACCGGGATCGCCGGAAGCATCGCGATCGGAAGCGCCGGCATTTGGCTGCTTCGGGCCGGTCGCCCAGGTGCGGTGGGCGATGTTGTAGAAGTAAGTTTGCTCCGCGAAACCCGGGTGTTCGCGCTGCGCCCCGGCCCAGACTTCGGCGTAGCCGCCGATCAGCCAGATCGTGCCATCCGCAAGCACGGGGCACGGCGTGTTGATGCCCACGCGCGGCTGTGGCATGTCGGGCAGGCGTTCCCAAACGCCCCCGGCGTTGGGCAGG
>Ga0105046_10000954_pt1 | contig 42827 bp, 12 predicted proteins | sample MAT03_FD_78385 | JGI IMG/M metagenome (GOLD analysis project Ga0105046, IMG submission 78385) | Freshwater microbial communities from Lake Fryxell liftoff mats and glacier meltwater in Antarctica - MAT-03 (megahit assembly) | ecosystem: Environmental > Aquatic > Freshwater > Ice > Liftoff... | reverse complement strand
CGTCGCATTGATGGGCAATCCCTCGCCGCGAATTACAAGTTTCGACGACAGAAGATCAAGATTACCTGTGGTTTTCGCGGGGTCGAGCTCGGCTGATATTGGCTCCAAGAACGATCCTTGAATGTACTGCAATGCCTTGAACCGAGTGCGATCCCGGGGTGGGCCAAGCGGAATCACCAGGCGAGCGATCGTAGGTTCCGTAGCTGGTGGCTGCCCAGTGAACGCGTAGGCAATAAGCTCATATTCCCCGGCCGCTAACGGCTCGGATAGCTTCGCGAAATCGATGAGGCTGGGATCCGTACCCGACCCTATCGTCTCATCCAGCAGTTTGATTTCTTTCAACCCTGCTGATCTAAGTTTGACAATGGCTTTTACATTGCCTGATTGTTTCTCGAGCTTCAGTGTCACGTTCCCCTTGTTCGTCGCAAGCACGATCGGGGAACCGTTAAACGGCCCCCATTCGATATCCAGCTTGTTGAAGCCCTCTACGATTTTTTGCAGCTTCAATGGAATGATAACAGCCGGCGCGGGTTCATTGGCTGTTCCGCTCGCCGAGGTGTTCACCGGCATTGCGCTGGGCAGTAAAACGAACGGTGAGGCTGGCGAACTCGGCGCGATGGGAAGGGGGCTTGCTGTCGGCGGCAGAAACTGGGGCAAAGGAACCGCAGCAGGCACGACCTTCGAGCTCGGCTGCCACTCTGGGGTGACGGCTACCGGGATCATAGTGGGCGGCAGGGGTTGGCGTTCGTCGCCAGGCCCTCGTTGGGCCAGGACTGTCGAACCACATAAGAGGCCGGCCATCAGAAACAGGATCCGCTTCATGCATCACCTCGGGCGCGTTTCGACACTCCCCCGACACTTCGAGAGAGGTTGCGGTCGGTACGTAGCGACTCGCTTCCTTCCGGGAAGTTATCGGAGAAACGATTACGACGACTTTAACGAATATGACGTCGTAACATACATTATCGTGTTAGATAATAAAGAATTGACTGCGATCGGGCCAAGACGATCAGCGTCAAGGCCCCGTTCGGAGTCAACGGGGCCGAGCGATGGTGGGGGAGTTTCTGGCTAATCATCAACGAATGCTTGTCAATGGATCTCCAAAAAGCTTGGCTGGTGTCCGCTCCCAGCGTGCGGAGCCAGAGCGGGTGACGTTGACGACCTTGGCATAGTTCTGGGCGACGAGCCACGAAAATCCCTCATGTGTCACCTGGTGGGACTGAAGCCGGCTTTCCTCCGAGAGAGTGAGACCCAAAGCGATGGCGGACGACTCATCGTTACGTCGGATCACAATCGGCGGCAGGGTCAGCGTGAACTGGCTGGGTTCCGCACCAATCATTCTGGGTAAGCGAGTGTCGCTGGCCGCCTTGGGATCCGAGATTTGAGGAGGGTCGACCAGGATCTGTAACTGCAGGAACATGGTCAGAGGGCGGTCAGGCAACGTCGTACTGAACCGGACGGAGTAGCGTCCGTTGCTGTTCAGCTCAACTTCCATGCCTTCGTAGATCACGGCTCCATCCGCACACATCCGCTCTCCTGCGAGGTCGTATTTCACGAGGTCGATTATTGCCGGCGCCGCGAATACTGCAAGTCGCCTGCAGCAAGGCATTTTCGGACGAGGGCAGTTGACATCGTCACAGACCTCACCATGGGCTCTCGCTGACTCAGGAATTCCTGATGAGGACGCTGAGGAGTTAGGCCCCAGCGGATGGATCGGCGTGACGCGAGGCGTATTCGAGAATGGAAATCCTGGCCCTCCTTCCGACTCACTTGGCGTATCTGCGGGAGCGTGAGCAGGAAAAGGAAAGTCAACCGGAAATGGAAAGTGAATAGGAAAAGGAATGACAGTGGAAGAATGAGGAGGAGAAGGCGGAATAGGAGCGGCAGGCAAAGGAGTGGGGCCAGGCAACGGGGTTGGAGCAGGCGAAGAAGTTGAAGCACGTGAAGGAACCTGTGAATCTTTTGGAACTTCACCTACGAGCATTGTGAGACACAGGGCGAGATTTATCATGGCGTCAACTCTTGTGTTTGGTCATCAGGTTGAACGAATGCTGTTAGCCTACCCTGCAATTGCCTTTCGAGATTGTCTTCGTGAAACGATCCGAACAAATTCCTTCTCGATCCGTCCGTGATTTGGTTGCTTTCCGCACGTTCGCCCCACCAGAAAATCGAGAATCTGCGGGTTCTGGCGATTTTACGCGTGACATTGGCTCTGACATGTCGCCATAATCTCCGTACTCCAGTCCGATTTGTTCAGTCCCATTCCAATCGGCTCAAACAGCCGATAGAACCAGATTCCCTGGATGTGAGGTCGCCCCCATGCACGACGAGAGCGAACCAGAGTCGAGCAAGCATTTCCACACGGTTTTGGCCTTCGAGCTTCAGCAAGTCCTTGCGCGCCGCGATGCCGTTCTGAAAGGCAACAGCACTGCGCCTCCGGATCCTCTCCTGGGAGAGGTGAAGAAGAATCTGGAGAATCCAACTAATTCTCAGAACGTCCGTGCCCAGGCTCACAAGCTCAATCTGTTCGGCCTGTCGTTCTCCGGTGGAGGCATCCGCAGCGCGACCTTCAACCTCGGGATCTTGCAAGCGCTCGCCAGCCTGAAACTACTAGGGCGTGTGGACTACCTGTCCACGGTTTCCGGTGGCGGTTATATCGGGGCCTGGCTGGCCGCCTGGATACGACGCGAAACCGCAGCCGCCCGACTCGTGGATGCTGCTGCTGATGATGCGACCGCAGGAAAAGCAGGCGTCGAAAATGTCGAGCATCAACTCGATCCCAACCGTCTCGAACAAGCCAAAGCCGAGCGAGCGCCACTTCAGAAAAAGCAGATGGGTGGAGGTGCTTCGCAAGCCAACGACGTTCTTGATGAGGAGCCTGAACCGATTCGCCATCTGAGGAGCTACAGCCGATACATGACGCCGCGGCCTGGCGTCTTCTCGCTCGACCTCTGGGCCATCATCGCGGTTTACATGCGTAACACGATGATGAACCTCTTGGGGGTCCTTCCGCTCCTCATCGCCTTCATCCTGTTGGCCCGGCTTGCCGTCTCGCCGTTCTATTGTGGTGGTCTGCCTTCCTGGATCCCGGTTGCCGGAGTCGCAATCAGCGCCCCTGCCATTCTCGGTCTCATGTACTTGCTCTTGGCCTTTTATCAGCGATGGAAGAGTACCACCAACAAGAAACTGGCGTGCTCGAGTCTTGCCGTCTTGTCCATTCTCTCGTTGGTCGGCCTCGGACTCCTGGGCTGGCACTTCTGCTGCCCCCCAGTCACGCCTCCGTACGCGGTCTGGGCGTGGCTTGGCCTCTTCTTGCTTCCCTTGTTGGTTGGCTACATGTTCTTCGGGTACTTCCTCCGTGGTATTCGCCGCGAGCCCCCTTGTGATCTCCTTTCCATTCCAGAAAAGTACAATACCAAAGATTCCCCTGAACGCGCGGGCAGCGGTTGGGCGGTACGCCTCATCATTCTCATACTCGTGGCCCTTGCGGCTGTCATGGCTCACTATGTCTTCGGACGCGACGGTCCCAAGAATTCCTCAAGCCGAATCAGTGCCTTAATCCAGTCCGCCCTTCCTGACACCAGCGGAAGCGTAGTCGTTGGATATTATAAATCACTTGGTCCTTGGGGCCGGGCTGCGCTGCTCTATGGCATGCTCGGCGTCTGCGGAGCGCTGCTCACCCGCATGGTGGAGCTCGTCACAATCAAATTCAATCGGGGCCGCGCGGTTTGGCTGACATTGTCCACAGTCGCCTACGGCTTGATACTTGGACTGCTGGTGTGGCTGATCATCCATTGCCTGAACTTCCGCGACGGGATGACCTTCGACCCTGTCGCGGTGCTTTCGTTCGGTCCACCACTCTTCATGTTGGCGGTCGTCATCGCGAGCTATACCGAGGCAGGACTGGCAGGCACCTACATCACGGAGCCGGAACGCGAATGGCGTTCGCGGATGGGCGGTCTCCTCCTGATGACGGCCGTCGCCTGGGCCGGCATTGCCGCGACGATTTTCTACCTTCCGGACCTCATTCTCGATGGAGGAGCTTACTCGGCGATCGTCTGGGCTCTCGGAGTCGCGGGAACTTACCTCTCGAGACGAGCGCCCACCGAATCGTCCAAACCCAGCCTGGGCGGTCAAACCCTGCGGATCATCGCCATGGCCGCCCCCTTTGTGATACTCGTCGGCCTCGTGGGCAGCCTCTCACTTGGGATTGGCTATCTCATGAATGGCCGGGAATGGCCCAAGAATCCTCCTACGGCTGCGGGGTTTGACAAGGCATCCATCGATGTGCGGCCCCAACGCCCCCCGTATCTCCGGGCGCTCGATCAACAACCGCAGTGCGACACTCTGATAGCAGCGATCGCTCTCGGGGGCGCGGGGTTCATCTTGCTGTTCTCCATTCGCGTCAACACCTTCTCGCTTCACGCCCTGTACGGCAATCGCCTGATTCGTTGCTATCTTGGAGCCTCTCTCAACAACCACCGTTGGCAACCTCGCGACTCCGCATGCTCCTACCAGGAGGATGGCCCGCACGGAGCACCGACGGGAGTTCTGCCCCCGCCGCGCGGAGCCAACGAGTTCACCGATTTCGACGCTCGCGACGACATGCCTCTGGTCCGCTTGCGTCGCGATCCCACTCGGGTGCCTACGGTCGACCCTCGCTTGAAGGAAGAGAAAAAACAGGGCTACTATGGGCCGTACCCTCTCTTCAACACGACGCTCAATTTGGTGGGAGGATCGACCCTTGCGGAGCAGGATCGCAAGGGAGAATCGTTCGTGCTCACCCCGGAGTACTGCGGCAGTTCACGAACGGGCTACGCGCGCATGCCGAACGACTACGCCGACAGCAGCATTTGGGAGAACCTGACGATCGGCCGGGCGCTGAGCATCTCGGGCGCTGCGGTCGACCCCAACATGAAGAATTACCAGTCCGCGCCGCTGACCGCCCTCCTGACTCTGCTGAATTTGCGTCTCGGCTCCTGGATTCAGAGTCCGAAGTCTCGATTTCGTGAGGGCACGGAGTGGATCGCACGCAACCCCAAGAATGGCTTCCTCCTCCTGGATGAGTTGCTGGGCCGCACCAGCGCGAACGGGCCTTACGTTCACCTTTCGGATGGCGGCCATTTCGAGAACATGGGCGCGTATGAGTTGATTCGCCGACGCTGCCGATATGTCGTCGCCATCGACGCAGCCGAGGATCCTTCGGATGCCTCGGAAAACCTGGCGAACCTCATTCGGCTTGTCCGCATCGACTTCGGGATCCGCATCGAGATCGATACGGCCGCATTAAAGAAAGACGCCGACGGGCACAGCCGATCGCATGTCGCCATCGGCGTCATCCGCTACAACGATGTCGACTTCGAGGGTATTAACGGCACCTTCGTCTTCATTCGCTCCTCGATGACGGGAGACGAGTCGGCCGATCTCAAGAACTATGCGGCCACCAATCCTCCATTCCCGCATCATCCCACGATCGACCAGTTTTTTGATGAAGACCAGTTCGAAAGCTATCGTGTGCTCGGCCTTCATATCGGCCAAACCATCTTCGGCCGAGCCACGGAGGAATTGAAGCTTTCCGAGGATAGCAACATCAAATATTCGCCTCGACACTTCAACCGAGAGCTTTTCTCGAGTCTGCGTCGGGAATGGTCGCAAATCACGACCGAGCAGTACGAGAAGTATGCGAAATCCGTCAATCCGTCCCAGGACTGGGAAAAGACGATGGGAGGAGATGGCAAACTCACCGCGCTCAACCACGACATTTTCCCGGAACTCGACTCGGCTCCAACCGATAAAGACAATGCCAGCCTCAAGGAACTGAGAACTCTCTTGGCGAGTGCCATACCTGGCGTCGCAACAAGCACGGTTCGAAGTGCCGTGCGGGACACGCTGAAACGAATCGAATCGCAGGACGATATCCGGCTTGCCGAGTTCTGGGCCTTGAGCCAGATGTTTGAAGTGATGGAAACGACGTGGATGGAGTTGGACCTCGACCGGACGTTCGCCCACCCTCTGAACCGAGGCTGGATGAATTGCTTCCGTCAGTGGACGGCATCCTCGACGTTCCAGAAGTATTGGCCCATCTTCCATGCACAATATAGCTGGGGCTTTACCCGCTTCTGCGAACACATCCTCAACGTGATCCATGTGCCGGTTGTCGCCGTACCTATCAATCGTCTTCTGGGATCACCAGAGGGAAAACGACATCTTGAACAACTGAAGCTTGAATTCGATCGTGAATGGGGGAACTATCTCGACAGCAATACCCCGACCTGGGAAATCGGATATCTTCAACGAGTTCTCACAGCCGCCACATGGGACCCCCTTAGCCTGGCATGGCTATTGACGTATGACTCTCGCACGGGGGAGACGGAGGCCAATCGAAACTGGGATTTGCGTGGAGCCCCGGATCGCTTCCCATCGTTCCCCATCGGCGCTGCCGCGGTACGCAAGTGGAACTATGGCTTCGATCCTTGCACGGTGGACCTTGATATCAAGGAGGCGGAGCTTCGCGGAGGATCCGTCAATGAAGCCGATACAAACGCTCGTTGGTTCGAATTGTTTTTCTGGATCCGCGGCGGTTATCGTACCGCAGAAGTGGGGAAGGAAATCTTACCTCAGATCCTCGAAACTGTTGTCAAAGCACTCGAGGCCTATGTCGCTGAAACGAAGCAAACCGTCTATCTCATGACTCGCTTTCCTCGGGCGGGCGGAACAGCAGCGGATAGCTTTCAGCGGGCTCAGTGGGCGACATTCTTTAACGATCACGACTTCACGAGTTATCGCCTCGCCGATTCGATTGCTCTCTGGGAGATCCGCCTGCGACGGGTGATACGAGTTGACCCAAACCCGAAACCTTAGAGTTGTCAGGCGGTTCGACCTTGCGAGCCTGGGGCTTGAAGGAACTGGTCGACGGCCGCGCTGCCCATGGCAAGGAGTCGCTGAAACAGGTCACGTTTGAAGGTGGCAAAGTCGGAGCCTTGGGTGACGGCTTGGCGAACGAAGCCATCAAGGTCTTCGGCCATGGAGACGAGGGAATCGGACTTGCGAAGGGTTGAGGAAGAGGGGCCACCGGACGACTCTGGAGAAGGGTCAACCGGGCGGCGTGAGGGAATGGGAAGTGAGTAGGGCGAAACCGTGGAGGAGAGAAGGCTTTTCGCGGCTCTGACGCCATCGCTCCGGCGAGGACGTGGTATGTTCAACGTCAGGTCGGCTTGATCGCGGACGCGGGCAGGCTCATCTTCTTGATCACTTCATCGAATCGCTTTCGTGTTTCCTCGGTCTTGCTCTCCTTGAGGCACCTGAACAATGGGAAGTCGCGGAGATCCTCCGGGTGCCGATCGCGGAACTTCGAATCGACGGCTTTATCCAAATAGCTGAACGCCTCGTCTTCGCTGGCTCCGGGCAGGTGAAGCTCGCAGGCGAGCGACTTCGCCTCCGCCATCAGGAAATACGTCCCGGGGTTGCGGTCCTCCTTCAGCTTGTCGAGCAACTCCCCCGCCGCCTGCAAGTGATCGCGGGCCTTGTTGTTGGGACCACCGGCACCAACAAGTATGGAAGCTCGCAGCAGTAGAGCCGTGGTGTAACCTCGCTGGATCCGGATTTCGCTATCGTTTTCCTTGTACAACTTCTCGAAGTCCACCAGAGCCAGATTCGATTCTGCGTCAGCCTCGGCACGATTGCCTAGTAGCAGTTCCAACTCGGCGATCAGGTTGTGGGCGTCAGCCATATCGATTCGAATATCGGTCCTTCGCGAGCCACGCACCTGGAGGTTGTTGAGGTGCTTGAAAGCGATCCGTGCGGTGGAGATGGCGGAGGAGAGTGCTCGGGTTTGAATCTGCAAGTTCGCGAAGTTCATCCAGCTTCGCGCGAACTGGACTTCCACATCGTCCCATTGCTGGGGGAAATTGGGATCGGTCCGATCGACGCGAAACACTTGCTCCGCAGGCACGTCCGAGACGTAAGAATTGTAAATGAGTTCGCGTTCCCGGTGCGATTTCCAGTACTCGCGGTCCGCTTCGCGAAGTTGGCCGAGATCGCGATAAACATCGCCCATATATCCATGGCTTCGCGCGAGAGCGATGGAGAGCTCGAGATCCCTGTCTTTGCGATTCTGTTGGTCCAACTCCCTGGCCAGTTGCTCCCGGATCTCCAGGCCTTGTTGGTATGCCTTGAGCGAGTTCATGAGATCATACTGCCGCGCGAGCATCAGCCCTCGCTCGTGATGAACTTCCGCTTCCAGCAGAAGATATTTGCGTCTGTCATCGCCGGGCATGCGGCTGAGATCGGCGCAGATCTTTCGAGCCTGGTCGAAATGCGGCGTCGCCTCTCTGTAGTCGCCCTGAGCGGAGTGCAACTTCGCCTGTTCAAGGTGAGTCGAAGCCAGCCGTGACAGATTGAGAGGCGTCGGCTGACTCGCGGTCAGCGTCTCGAACTGCTTCTGGGCCTTGGCGAAGACTTCTCGGGCTTTCAGCTTCTTGCTCGTCTGGGCCACGAATTCCCCGAGTCGAAACGTGGCCAACGCCAGCTTATCGGCATTGGCCTCGGAATCGTCGAGATGGAAGTAGTAATTCATTAACTCATGATTCAGGCGGTCGCAGCCCACATCGTGATTCAGGTCGCCTTTCTGGACGAGGTCGCGAATGGAGTCGAGTGTCTGCACGGCGAGATTATGCTGCTCGCGAATCCGCCTTTGAGTTTCCTTCTCCTGATCAAGGAGAAATGTGTTCAACTGTTGTTTCTGTCTCTGCTCGATGGCGTTGATGCCGAGGGCGATCACTGCTACGGCGGCAACGCCCGTGATCGCGCCGAGCGCGGCCTGCCAGGGCCGCCGTCGACAGCGCAGCCAGGCTCGCTCCCACAGGGGCGTGCGCCGCGCCTCGATTGGCTCGTTGTTCAGCCAGCGTTTCAGGTCATCCGCGAGATCCTTCGCGCTTGCGTAGCGGTGCTGCGGTTGCTTCCGCAGGCACTTCAGGCAGATCGTCTCCAGATCGCGATGCAGCCGGGGTACGAGTCGGCTCGGCGGCGTCGGCTCTGTCCATCGAATCTGTTCAATGAACGCCAGGAGATCGCTGCCCCGCCTCGCCGAGCTGCCCGCCGGGGCGTCCGGCGTCGCAGGCTTCGCGGAGGTGAAGGGCGTGTGGCCCGTCAGCATTTCGTACAGGATCACGCCCAGAGCATAGACATCCACGGAGCAGGTCAGATCCGTGCCGCCCATGGTTTGCTCGGGCGCCATGTACGCCAGGGTGCCAACGCCCGCGCGCGTGGTGGTGGCCTGCGAGCCCTCGAAATCCTTGGCGAGGCCGAAGTCGCTGATCTTGAATCCTTCAAACTCCGGACGTGTACTGCCACCGAACATGAGCAGGACATTGTGCGGCTTGAGATCACGGTGAATGATGCCACGTTCCACACCGGGAATGCTGGCTTCCGTGTGCAGGTAATGCACGGCGCGAGCGAGCGTCTCCGAGGCCTGGGCGGCCCATCGCGGCGGCTGCGGCTCTCGGTTGAGTCGCTTGTCGAGACTGCCGCCCGGGGCGTACTCCATCGCGATGAAGGGAACGTTGCCTGTCAGCTCCGCGTCAAACACCTTCAGGATGTTCGGGTGATTCAGACGCGCCATCAGGTCGGCTTCGTGCCGCAGGGGAATCAAGCTGTATTCATCCACTTCCTTGCGAATCACCTTGAGGGCCACCGAGCGATGCAGCACCATGTCGTGGGCTTCGAAGACGATACCCATGCCACCTTCGCCAAGCTTGCGAAGGATCTCGTATCGACCGATCATCCGCGAGCCCGGGACGACGCCCCCCCTCGGGGGCTCACCTCCCCCGCTGCCCGAGGGGGCCGGGAGGAACCCCGTCGGCTGATGCATCGTATCGATCCGATTCTCGGGTGTGGGATCGGGCGGATTCATGGACGAACCTTCGTGCTGAATTGAATGTCGAGGGCCGGATGCCGAGTTGAAGGTCGACATTATCAGGATCAATTCTGATCTCTTCAATCATAAGGCACCTGACGCCCCCTGCAACAAAGAATGCCAGGTAAGTCGAAATGATTGAACGGGAGGTGGACTTCGCTCGGCACTCACGAACGATGTCCACCACACGATTTTCTTTCCTTCAGCCCATTCACGAGGCCCGGCAAATCACTTCTCAAAGTTCGCGTGTGCCCGGACTTGTTTCTCCACTACGAGATCGAGTTGCTGGAGCTTGGCCCGTAGAGTCGTCCTCGACATGCCCAAGAGTTCACTGGCCTGGACCTGGTTGCCGCCGACATGTTGAAGAACCGTGGTGAGAACCGCGATGTCGACGGCTTGAGTCACTTGCCGGTAGATGTCATCACTTCCCTCCTGTAGCAGACGTCGCACGAACGCGGCGATGTCCAACCGGTCCACGACTTCTGTGAAAGTCGGTTCCGACTTCGTCATCTCGCGGAGCCTCGACGGCAGACTGACCGGGGTTATGACGTCGCCTACTACCTGAACCACTGCGTATCGGATCGCGCTCTGCAGCTCGCGAATATTGCCAGGCCACGGATGACTCCGGATCAACTGGTCCGCTTCCGGGGTCACGGTTCGCACCGACTTCCCGAATTTGAGGTTCGCCAGACGGAGGAAGTGGTCCACAAGAAGCGGCAGGTCATCCATCCGCTCACGAAGGGGCGGAAGGCTGATCGTGAACCCATTGAGTCGGTAGAGCAAGTCCTCGCGAAATCGGCCGCCGGTGACCAGGGTATCGAGCGATCGGTTCGTGGCCGCGATCACGCGAACGTCGGTGCGGATCGTTTCACTTCCTCCTACCCTGTCGAACGTCTGCTCTTGAAGAAGACGAAGCATCTTGGCCTGGGTGGCGGGAGGCATGTCGCCAATCTCGTCGAGCAGAATGGTGCCACCGTTGGCTTGCTCGAACTTCCCGATTCGTTTGCGATCGGCGCCGGTGAAGGCGCCCTTCTCGTGGCCAAATAGTTCGCTCTCCAGGAGCGTTTCGGGGATCGCGGCGCAGTTGATGGCAATGAATGGCCTATCCTTGCGAGGTGAGTGCTGGTAAACGGCCCGGGCGATCAATTCTTTGCCAGTGCCGCTTTCGCCGAGGATCAGAACTGTGGTATCTGTGGCGGCCACTCGGCCGACGGCTTTGTAAACCTCCTGCATCGCCGCGGATCGTCCAACGATCAGATCGCTATCCGGCACCGAAGAATCTGCCTCAAACAGGGCCGGCGTCAACTGCATCCGCCGCAGGGCGATGGCTCGTTCCAGTACCTCTCGAAGGACGTGCAAATCCACCGGCTTGAGCAGATACTCAAACGCGCCTCGCTTCGTGGCCTCGATCGCAGTTGTCGTGGCTGCGAAGGCCGTGATTACGATCACGGGGAGTTTCGGATCATTGGCTCGAATGGCATCGAACACATCCAGACCGGACATGTCGGGGAGCCGAACATCGAGGATGATCGCGTCCGGGCGCGCGTCTCGGGCCAGCGCGATCGCTTTGCGACCGGTCGAAGCCGTCAAAACTTCGAGATCCTCGGCGGCGAGACCCTGTTCGAGCGAGTAGAGCAGATTGGTCTCATCATCGACGAGCAGTAGTTTTGGCATGGGAGGCCTCACGCAGAGGTCCGTGCGACGGACAGATTGGAGACCCGAACGGGTGTGGTCTTCCTCGCAGGACCGGCGGGCAGGTAGACAGTGAAAACGGCACCCGCTTCGCTGCGAGTCTCCGCTCGTATGGTGCCGCCATGGTCCTCGATGATGCGGCGGCTGATCGACAACCCGAGCCCCATTCCCGATTCCTTGGTACTGACAAACGGGTCGAAAATGTCGTTGTGAAGGTGATCGGGGAGCCCCGGGCCATCGTCCTCGACTCGTACTTCCACGGAAGGTTTACTCGGTACGTCGCGGTCGCTGAGGGAAGCTACCGTCACGACAATGCGGCCGCCGCCCGGTTGGGCATCCAGGGCGTTGATGAGCAAATTGTAAAACACCTGCCGGAGTTGGTTCGCGTCGGCCTCGACGAGCAGCGGACGGTGAGGAGAATCGACCCGGAGTGACACGTCCTGGATGTCGGCTCGGGGCATCATGCCTGCAACGACCTGATCGAGCAAGGAGGCCACGTCCAGGAGGGTTTTGACGGGTTGCGGAGGGCGGGCGAAGTCCAGGAACGAACTGATGATGCCTTCGAGACGAACAATCTCCTCATCGAGCACACGCATGTCCCGGGGACGAAGACGGTCTCCCTGTCGGCCATCGGCGGCAGCCTGGATCAAGAGCTTGATCGACATGAGCGGGTTACGCACCTCATGCGCGATGCCGGCGGCCATCTGACCGACCCAGGCCAGTTGTTCGGCCCGCAGGGCTTCCCGTTCGGTTCGCTTGAGCCGAGCCAGGACGGCGGCCGCGGACTCGGCGACATCATCGAGCGCATCACCGCCACGTCCGCCACGGGGACTTGTATTCTCTGATGTTCTGGCGGCATTCTCGAGTTGGCGTGCGGTGGTCCGCAACCGCTGTTCCGCTCGCAGTGTCGAGCGGCGATGGGCCACGGCGATGACCCATCCCGCAATCAAGCCACCGCCCGCTCCACACAGCCCGAGTGCCACGAGGCCGGTGGTTATCCGGGACGCGACAGCCTGGTTGTCGGCGTTCGCCCGCACCAGCATCCCCTCGTTTAGCCGGAAGTATTCCTGAGTCGGCTCGATCACCTCATTCGCCAGCACGGAATCAACCAAATCGAGGGTGCGAAGATACTCCGCCTGTTTGGGGTTACCATTCGTCATGTTCTCGTATTCGGTGAAGAACGTTTTCAACCCACTGCGGATTCGTTGGGTCAACGCTTGCTCCGCGGGTGTGAACGCCAGGCCTTCGGCATTGCCGAGGGCCGCCATGATCCGCTCCTTCAACCGAGGGATCGCTTCCAGATGCTTTGAATGTCCGGAGATAAGGTATCGGACGCCGTGAGTGCGCAACTCGCGGACACTGAATTCGAGTTCTTGGGCCGCCCGCATACTCGTCAAATGCTCGGCGAGCATGCCTGCCGAAGATTGCTGCATGTTGCGGATCGACCATGCCGAGCCAATGGCGATGATCAAAAGCAACAGACTCATGGCCGCCAACGGCAAGGCCGTACGTGTGAAGGAACGCGAAGTCATGAAATTTCCATCCTCTGTACAGATTGTGGACAGCGGGATCACAATCTGAACATGTTCGCTGATTCGCAGTTCCAATTCCCACGGGGCAGTTCGATCAACATGGGAGGGTTGCGGCAATATTCCAACATCGAACACTTCGCGGCGTGGCCCCTTCTGCGTGCTCCTGTCTCGCCGCATTCCATTCCACACCTGCACTTTACATGACCCGAGCAAAGCCGGAAGCGTCGATGCGGAGAACTTTAAAGGGTCGCATCACCATTCGTGGAACATCTCTTGCATAACCTCACCGCAAGTCGGATGCCCATTTCCGAACGAACGCCGTGAAGTTCCTTGTGCGTCTCCAGCATCCCTCCTTCAAGAGGACATCTCCATGGGTTGGACAAAAGAACGCCTGGAAGCCGTGGCTCGCACTCGCATCGGCAGTGCTCGGTTGATTGTGGTCGCCAATCGTGAACCGTACATCCATCGTCGGACTCCAACTGGCGTCGAGTGCATTCGCCCCGCCGGAGGGCTGACAACCGCACTCGACCCGGTGATGCAAGCGTGCGGTGGGGTGTGGGTGGCACACGGGTCGGGCGATGCGGATCATCTCGCGGCCGATCCATCAGGTCGCTTGCGAGTTCCCCCCGACGATCCGAAATACGATCTCCGCCGCGTCTGGCTGACTCCTGAGCAGGAGCAGGGTTACTATTACGGTTTCGCGAATAGCGCCCTCTGGCCGCTGTGCCACCAGGCCTATCAGCGACCTGTATTCGACCCTGCTCACTGGGCACAGTACCGTGCAGTCAACGAACTCTTTGCCGAGGCCGTCCTTGAGGAAGCGCGAGGCGGCCCGGCCCTTATTTTCGTTCAGGACTATCACTTCGCGCTATTGCCGAGGCTCCTCAAGAACGCACGACCGGACCTGACCGTGGCTCAGTTCTGGCACATCCCCTGGCCGAACCCGGAGACCTTTCGCGTTTGCCCCTGGGCCGCGGAACTGATCGATGGAATGCTCGGCAATGACATGCTGGCCTTTCATATCCAGTACCACTGCAACAATTTCTTGGAGACGGTCGATCGAACCGTCGAGAGCCGCATCTGCCGTGAGAAGTTCGGTGTCCTCCGCGCTGGTCAAAACACTCGCATCCGCCCGTTTCCGATCAGCGTCGATCCCGATCAGGCGTCGGAGTATCTCCGCGACGACTGGAGGGTGAGGATCGAAGTGCTTCGCAGGAAGTATCGCCTTGGGAACCGCCTCCTGCTGTGCGGGGTCGACCGTGTGGATTACACGAAGGGGATTCCGGAACGACTCGCAGCGGTCGAGCGATTGCTCACTAACGCCCCCGATTGGGTCGGCCGCTTTCACTTCGTGCAACTCGGAGCTCCAAGCCGGACCCATCTTACCGAGTATCGCAAGCTCAATGAAGAGATTCAGAACATCGCGAGCCGCATCAACCGAACCTATCGCCGCGACGACTGGCAACCTATCGTTTTCGTGAATGAACACTGCGGCCCCGAGGATATCTTCTCGCTGTACCGGGACTCCGCGGGATGTGTCGTGAGTTCACTACATGACGGAATGAATCTTGTCGCCAAAGAGTTCGTCACGGCAAGAGACGATGAACTGGGAGTGCTGGTCCTGTCGAAGTTCACCGGCGCCGCACGAGAGTTGACGGATGCCGTCCTCGTCAATCCTTTCGATGTCAACGAACTGGCATCAGGGCTACACACGGCTCTTTCGATGTCGCCCGAGGAACAGGCGAGGCGGATGCGGCGGATGCGAGCTCAAGTCGCAGACCACAACATCTATCGCTGGGCTGGCACGCTCCTGAGTGAGGCCGGAAAGTTAGTCTCGGAGCCTGGAATTTCGGTCGCGGGCAGCGATTCCGCGTTTGTCTTACCGGAAACCCCATGCAAGATTCGGCCTCATAAGGGTTTGACCGGGATCGCACCACGACTCAAACATCCGGCGTGAGGTCCGCTTATGAAGGACGCCAGGAATTGGTTGATTCGGGTGGCTGAAGCCTACCACTCCGGCTGGGTCTAGCGCTCTTCTTTGATTTCGATGGTTCGCTGACGCCGACCGTCGAGTCGCCGACCCTGGCCGTACTCCCCGAGACGACCCGGGCTGTGCTATCCGGCCTCGCGCGACTCGAACAGGTGACAGTCGTCATCGTCAGCAGCGGGCACAGCCAGACCTCAAAGCCCGGGTCGGGATAGACGCCGTGTGGTACGCAGGGTCGGGTGGGATGCGCCTTGAAGTGGACGGTGAGGAAATCGTCGACAGCGTGATCGCTGATTTGGAGGCGGTCGCGGATCAGGTCGTGGCTCAGGTTTCGGAGATCGTGGTGAACGCTGAACTACGAAAGTGCCAATAGGGCATCGTTCGCCGAGACTTCTTCAACAAAAGCATCGACGGGCACCGCGAGAAGAATGGAAAGAGCTACCACTTCTCTCCAGCGAGGCTCGCTCAATCCGATTTCCCAGTTCGAGATGGTCGATTGTGGTATCCCGGCCAGGTCACCAAGTTGTGTCTGTGAGAGTCTACGGTTCTTACGCAATTCTCGCAGCTTTCGGCCAAAGGATGCTTCGTGTGTCATGGATGTTCCCCATCGTTTCGTTGGTCGAAAAGGAGGATGTCAACAAACACTGGCACCTGAGCGAAGTCGGCGATACGAGAACAATCCCGTAGGAAATCAAGGCTTCTTACTGTCACGTCGGTCGCACGGGCGCTCATGCGGCCAGGTCTTTTAACCGTCGCACGCGGCGGCGGAAGAACGCCCCAACGCCGAACCCAGCCACAGCGATAAAACCAACCGTCGCCGGCTCCGGGACCGCCGTCAGGTTCATGTACACCACATTGTCCGACGCCGCGAACGAGATTCCGCCACCATTGTCCACGTAGTTTTTGAAGTCCGGCGAGGTGAGCGCACCGGCGGTAAAAGTTGAGGCGATGTCGATCGTAGCCATCGCGCCTGCTGGCGCGGCCATCAGGGTGAAGCTGTAGTTCTGCTGTGGGTCGAGCACGAGCGAGCCGCTGCCGACCTGTAAAATGTCCACGACAATGGCGCCCGCTGTAATCGTGCTGCCAACGCCGCCGGTGGTGAGTAGTTTGTCCTGCGACCCGGTGTCGCTACCGCCGGTGTTGAACGCAAACACCGGATTGATCACCTGGCCGTTGGTGATCTCCCACACAAAGTGAGCTCCGGTGCTCATGGTGAGGGCGTTGTTGACTGTCAGCAAGCCCGGGCTATTGCCAGGCGACAGGATACCGCCGGCCTGGATGTTCAATGCACCGCCCACCGTGCCTGTGCCGCCGATCGTGGCCCCGGCACTCACGGTGACAGTGCCAGAGGCAGCGGTCAGGCTTCCGTTCACCTTGAGTGTGCCACCGTTAACGGTTGTCGGCCCAGAGTATGTACTGGCTCCGGTGAGTATCTGCGTGCCAGTATTGGCGGGTGCGAGCGTCAGGCCTCCGACCCCGGAGATTATGCCATCGTAGGAGGCCGTGCCGCCGATTGTGTCCTTGAGCGTAAGCGTGCCGCCGACCCCTGTACCCGTGGTAATGTTACCGCCACTTGCTCCTCCGCCGGATAGCGAGCGGGCTGTCACGTTAAAGTTGTTCAGGTCGAATGTTGTGCCCACGACGTTGTTCAGGCTGAGCGGGGTGGCGTTCGTGCCGTTGCTGAGCACGCCAGCGAGTGTGGGCTGGCCACCGATCCGCAGCACGCCGACCTCGACATAAGTAGTGCCTGAGAACGTGTTGGCCCCGGTCAGGATCCACAGGCCTGCTCCCGTCTTGGTCAGCGACGTAGTGTTGCTCGAAGGATCGCCCATCACCGCGGCGAGGGTGTTCGCACCAGCATTGGAGCCGTCGAGCGCCAGCGTACGGGCGGCGGAACCCGGGATGAGAACCGTTCCCGAGTTTGTAAAGTTCACCGCGCCCGTGCCCGACGCGTCGATCGTCGCCGACCCGCCCAGAGTGAAGAGGCGGTCGGTGCTCGTGGCAGCGCCGACGTACTTCAGGTTACCGCCGTTGAGTACAAGGTTGGCGGCGGAGTTCGACGACGCCCCGACGCTGCTGGGCGTGCCGCCCTGGGAGAGTAGATCTGCACTGAGGGTGCCCGCACGGATCGTTGTGGCACCCCCGTAATAGTTCGTGTGTAGCGATAGCGTGCTGGTGCTAGACGCGCCGAGTGCCAGCGAGCCGGAGGCGCCCGTGATGTTGCCAGCGAAGTCACCATCGGTCGTCTGGTTCACAGTCAGCAGGCTGTTCGGACCGAGGTTGATCTGGGCGTAGTTAATGCCGGTTGTCGGCGTGGCGACCGTGCCGGAGAGTGAGCCGACGGTCTGGGCTTCCGGGCTGACGGTCAGGACCACGCCGGTGCCGACTACGGTGTTCGGATTACTTACCACCAAGGGGCCGGTGCCGAGGCTGCCAGTGGCGGCCACGTTCAACACGCCGCCGATGACGGTGGTCGTGCCCGTGTAGTCGTTAAGTCCGGTGAGCGTTAGCATTCCGGTGCCGACCTTTGTCAGGCCGAGCGTGCCGCCGCCGTCGGTCAGGGTGCCGAAGAAGGTGGTGGTTGTGTTCAGGCTGCCGACGGTCAGCGTCGCGCTGCTGGTGCCGTTCTTGATGACGGCCCCGACCGTGGCTCCGACCGCGAGGTTGCCGGACAGCGAGCCGACTGCGGTGTTGAATCCGTTCAGATCGAGCGTTGTGCCGACAGCGGCCGGTGTGCCGGTCATGCTCATGGCCGTGACGTTGGGGAGGGCGTCGGCCGTGGCCAATTTCAGCATGCCGGCATTGATCACGGTTGTGCCGGTGTACGTATTTGCTGCGCCGAGAATCGTCGTACCGCCGTTGTTTTGGGTCACGCTACCGGTGCCGGAGATTACTCCATTCACGGTGATGATGTTTGACGCGCCGGCCGCCGAGTTGAACTGGAGAGCGCCGTTGTTATAGATCGCCGAGGTCGGGAACGAGGCGGTGCCGTTGAACTGCAGTTGCAGGGTGCCGATGCCGATGAACGTCGGCCCCGTATACGTGGGCAAGCTGTTGATCTGTAGCGTGTTGGACGTCGAGCCAGCGAGTGTGAGGGCCGTCGGCGTGTTTATGTCACGATCCACGAGCTGGGTGCCGGTCGGCGTGCCGGCCGCTCCGATGACGATGGTTCGGCCGACGTTCGTGACGAACATGAACTCGCCGCTGCCCGAGGTAAGCGACGTACCGGCACCGCCAAGGATGCCCAGGTTCCCGGCCGCCCCGGCACCGACCATAACGCCGCCAGTGGTTATGGTGGTGAGGCCGGATGCGAGCGTGACGTTACCCGCGGCGCCGATAAGCCGGATCGTGTTGACATTATTGGTGCCTCCGGGGACCGCGAAGCTGCCGGTCACGTTCGCATTCACTCCGGCCCCGAACGCATTGTTCGTATAGCTCGCGAGGGCGACGATATTGCCACCACTCTTGGACGCCCAGTCGAGATTACCGATCGTGGCGAATGCGGTGCCCGCGGTGTCAGTCAGAACGTTGTTCGTAACGCCAGTGGAGGTCGCGAGTGTCGTCGTGCCGGTGGTGGCGATCGTCGAGATGCCGAGGAACGAGCCGGTGTTCGTGTTCGGGTTCCCGGTGCCGCCGGGGACGCTGCGGGTGAACGCCCCGAGATCCACGTTCAGGTTGGCCCCGGCGGTGCCATTGGTGAGTGTGAGTGAGTTGTTCGAGTTCGCGGCCAGGGTCGTGGCGTCGAACGCCTGGGCTGAGGTTGTTGCGGTTGTGGTGCTCGCCGTGATCGTGACCGCGGCCTGCGTGGAGAGGCTGCTGGCGTTGATCGGGCTGGCGACCGTGCCGCCGAGGACAAGATTGCCTGGCGTCACGCCGTTATAGAGGACGCTGGCGGTGCTGCCGGCGGCGGCAAACGTCAGGGTCAGGCCACCCTGGGTGACGGTCGTGTCGCCAGTATAGCTACTACCGGTGTTAGCCGCCGGGTTGAAAGTCAGGGCGCCGGTGCCGATCTTCATGACACTGCCAGGGCCGGTCAGTGTGCCCGAGAAACTCGTGGCCGCGTTGTTGTTGCCGACCGTCAGTGCGACGGCGGCGCTCGTGTCGTTCACGAGAGCCTGGCCCGTGCCGGCACCGGCCAGGCCGCCGAGCGTGAAGGCCGTAAGTCCGCCGCCGAAGACGAGGCCATTGTTCGCGGTTGCGGTCAACGTGCTGTTCTGGGCTGCGAGGGAGTTGGTGAGCACGAGCGATCCAGCGGCGGACACCGTGATGCCGCCCGTTCTCGGGTTGGAGTTGCCGAGCGTCGCTGACCCGGCCGTGACTGTCAGGGTGCCGGTCCCGGTGATCACCCCATTCAGCACTGTGTTGCCGTTGGTGTTTGTGATTACGCCATTGCCGCTGATGTCGCCAACCACAGTCACGGTTCCGCTGTTCGTGTTGAAGGTTAGTGTCGAGTTGTTAATGAAGTTGCCTGTGGGCATCGCGGCCGGTGCTGCCCCACCGGTGCCGAAAGTCAGCGTGCCGGTCAAGATCGTCGTGGGGCCGCTGTAGGTGTTGTCGCCGGTGAGAACGAGGATGCCGGTTCCGCCCTTGGTGAGCCCGGTGCCGCCGCCGGTGCCGTTCACCAGGTTTGCGCCGATGGTGAACGTGCCGCCGCCGTTCTGAACGATAACGAAGTCCGCGCCGGCCGCAACCGGGCCGATGATATTGAAGCCCGCGCCGGCGATGGTCTGGGCGTTATTGACGGTCGTGGGCGTGACCAAAATGCCGCCCGAGGCAAGTGTCATGTTCCCGGTGAGGGTTGCGGTGACGGCAGTGTTGGTGTTGAAGCGAATGCTGCCGGTGGTACCCGAGAGGTTGCCGATGTTGTTGATGAAATCAGTGTTCGTGCCGGACGTGCCGAGGGCGTTGACAGTGTAGAACCCGGCGACGGTGGCGCCCCCAACGATCTTCGTGTTCGTAAGGTCCTTGGCGGCCCAGTCGAAGTTGTTGACGGTTGCAAAGGCCGAGCCGTTGGCGTCGGTGAGGATGCCACCGGGCATACCGCCGGAGTACATCAGATTCGTCGTTCCGCCGATGGTGACTGGGAAGTGCGTCGGCGTCGTAATGGTAAGCATTGAGCCGACGCCCCGGGTGAGCGTTCCGAACGTCACGTTGAGCGTTGCACCGGACACTGTGTTGGCGAGCGTCAGTTGGCCATTGGTCGCCTGGGCAGTGGACAGGCTCACGATGCTCTGGTTTGACGTGCTGCCGACATTCGCACCCGCTGTGATGTTGAGAGTACCTCCGTTCAAGGACACGGGGCTGTTAGGCGAGAGAACGTTCGCGCCGCCTGTGGCCGGGAAGAGGGCTTGCAGGGTGCCGGCGGTGACGGTCGTGGTGCCGGAATACGTGTTGAGGCCGACGCCGGTGAGGATCTGGGTGTTCGTGTTCGCCTTCGTCACGCTGCTTCCGCCGGTGATTCCGCCCGCGAACGCGTTGTTCACGGTGCCCGCAAGGCTCAGAACGTTGTTTGGGTAATTCCCCGTCGCGACGGTGCCAGAGCCAGTCAGCGACAATGCGATCTGGTCCAGGCTGTATGTGTCGAGCGTGGCGTTGCTCGCTACGCTCACGGTGTTGCCGGGCGTTCCGCCCCCGGTGCCAAAGAGGGCGTTCGGAGCGGCGGTGAGCACCGATCCACTGCTCACGGCGACGATGCCGGCGAACGTGCTCTGGTTGCCGAGACTCAGAGTGCCGGTGCCGATCTTGGTGAGGGTGACCTGAGACGCCTGGCCGCCGGAGATAACGCCAGCAAATGTCGTGTTCAGATTATTGTTGCCGATCGAAGCGTTGAAGTAGGTTGTCGGCAGCACGAAGTTGCCGTACCCGGCCAACCCGCCGACTGTGGCTGTGGTGAGGCCGTAGCTCCCGGTGCCGTTGGTCGCCCCGGTCGAGAAGCCGACGCCGGTCGTGCCCGTCACAGCGTTATCCACCAGCGTGGCGTTCTGCAGTGCGAACGAGTTGCCGATGAACAACGCGTGGCTGTTGTTGTTGGGGTTGGCGGCGACTGTGAGGGTGCCGTGCAACGTGTTCGCTCCCGCGAGTGTCAGGCTGCGATTGTTGCCTGCCGCTCCGGTGACGACAATGTTCAGTGTGCCGGCCCCGCCGTTCGAGTCCGACGCGGTGTCGGCGAGCGTGCCGCCGAAGTTGACATTGGCCGCGCTGGTCAGCCGGATCGTCAGCGTGGCAGCGGATGTGGTGCTGCTGTTCGTGAGGGTGCCTCCGCTGCCGGCCGCCCCGGTGCCGCCAGCGATGCCGCCGATCGTCGAGTTGAAGCCGTTCGAGTCGAGCGTGCCGGCGTTGAGTGTGACCGCATTAAGTACTTGGCCGTTGGTCGCGTTGCCAGTGCTGTTGAACTTCACCATGCCGCCGTTGACGGCGAGCACGTTCGCCGCCGCGAAACTACTGCCAGCCTGGAGTACGAGCGTGCCGCCGTTGACCACGACGCCGGTGTTCGGGTTGCCGGCCGCCGCCGCATTGTTGAGCGTGACCGCGCCGGCGTATCCAGCGTCAAGGACGAGGCCGGTGACGCCACCAGTCGTGGTCGAGTACGAGCGGGTGATCGCAACGTTGCCCGCCCCGGTGAAGGTGACGGCGCTGGCCGCGGTAGCGATAACACCATTGAGTTCGAGGTTCGTACCGGAGGTGGTGGCGATCGTCAGCGGCGTGTTAATGCCCAGCGTGATTCCGTTCGACGGATTGCCGAGGATGACGTCCGAGCCGCTGGCGACGTTGAGGGTGCCACCGCCGGCTCCGGCCGTGATCGCCGAGGTGTTCGTGAACACGGCAGTCGGCGAGATGTTCAGCGTGCCGCGGAGGGTGATCGGCCGATTCCCCAGGTCGTTCGTGTCGTCGACAACCAGAGTGGCATTGTTGATCGAGATCGTGCCTCCTGTGATGTTCGAACCGCCGCCGGTAAGGGACAGCGTACCCGGCCCGAAAACGTTAAGGCCGTTCGAGCCGGTAATGTTCGCGGCGATGGACGCGTTCCCGTTCACGTAGATGGCGGGGATCGCGGCGGCGAACGCGAGGGTGGTCGTGGCGATGCTCGACGCCCCGTTCAGGATCAGGCCCGCGTTGGCGCCGCTGCCGATCGTGAGCGTGGTGGCCCCGGACACCGTGCCAGCGTTGACCTGGAGTGCGTACGCCAGCGTGGGGGCGGTGAGGGCGACACCGCTCGTCTGAGAAATGTTGGAGTTGGCGCCGCCGTCGGCTAGCGGCCCGGTGTAAGTCGCGGGGGCGAACCCGCTGCCGGGGCCGGTTCCGGAGTACGTCAGGAAGGTGGCGGTGGTGCCCCCACTCAACTGCCCAACGATCGACGGCACGACGATAGAGTTAAGAACGGCGGGAGCGCCGGTTGGGAACGAGATCACCACGTCGTCGGTGACATTGGTACCTAAGCTGCCGGCACCGGTATTAATGATGAGAGCCGTGCCCGCGGCCGGAGCGAACGCGCTTGCGTTCGCGAATGTTAGCGTTGTCTGATTGGCCCCGGCGGCGGCCGTAGCCGCAACCGTGATGGTCGCGCCACCACCAGTGGCGAGCGGGCCGATCGGGGTGGTCTGCGGGCTACCGGTGGGGTTCACCTGAAGGGAGCCGCTGTTGATCGTCAGCGTGTTGGAGGCCGTGGCCGCGCCGAGCGGGCCCTGGCCGACTCCGCCGCTGCCGGGGGTGATGATGAGCGTCCCGGCGTTGATCGTGTTCGCACCCGTGTAGGTGCTTGCGTTACTGTTAAACATCACGGTGCCGGCCCCGGAGTTGGAGCCGCCGTTTCCGTTGATCTGCACCAGTTGCGTGACGTTCGTGCCCTGGGTAATCGTTCCCTGTAACACGATGTTGCCGGTACCGCTGAGCGCCAGATTGTTGTTGAGAACCCCCGCATTCGGCGAGGTCATCGCGGCGATCGTCAGAGTGCCCGTCCCGTTGTTCATGAAGCTGGCGGTGGTGTTGTTGGCGTTTGTTAGACTTGTGGTGCCTGCGAATGTCACGTTGCCAGCGCCGGTCGTGCTCAGCGTGAACGCCCCGAGGCTCAGGTTTCCGGCGAAGTTCAGCGTCGCGTTCGGGCTCGTGACATTGATCGTCGATGAGGCCGAGACGGTGGTCGCCCCCGCCGTCGTCCCGTTGCCGGGCGTGTAGTTCGTCGCGACGCCGGGCGCGGCGGTAAGGCTCAGCGTGCCGCCGGCCAGCGTGACCGAGGGCGCGGTGATACCGTCGCCGCCGAGCCGATCGGAAACCGCGAACTGGATGGTGCCGCCCGCGTTGAGAGTGACCGCGTTGAAGGTGTTCGACCCGGCCAGCACGAGTGTGCCGTTGGCCGCCGTGACCCCGCCGCCGACAGTATTGGTGCCATTGAGCGTGACATTGCCGAACCCATTCGCCAGAACCGAGCCGCTGGTGTTCGATCCGGTAATGTCGCTGTTGACCACAGCGTCGCCAGGGCCGTCGAACCGGATCGGCCGGTTGTTGCCGTTGAACAGGCTGTTGACGGTGATCGGGCTGGAACTGTAGTTGATGAATGCGGCCCCGCCGCTGCCGGTCAGGTTGATGATACTCGTGTTGGTGAACGTGAGGGTCGTGGCGCCGTACGCGGTGTAGCCGAGTTGTGTGCTGTTGTTCACGGTGAACGTGCCGGTCACTTCGAACGCACCGCCGCCGACGAACGCCATGTGCTGCGCGCCGCTGCCATTGCTCACCAGTGTCACCGCCGCGGTGCCCGCGTTCGCATAATAGTTGTTTCCGCCGCCCTGGTTGAGGGTGGTGATCGTGAGCCCGCCGGAACCGGTGGACTCGAAGTAGCTATTGTTGCTCATTGTAAGCTGGGTCAGCGTCGTTGCCGCAGTGCCGCCGAGTTTGACCGCGTTCGTCCCGGTCGCGAGCGTGAAGGCGGCCAGATTGGCGTTGTTATTGGAGAACGTGGTGGTGCCGTTGCCGCTCGCGGTCACTGTGCCGAGGGTGACTGTGCCGGAACCGCCGACGAGGACTGTGGCGGGCGTGGAGAAGGTGATGTTTCCGGTCGTGGTGCTGCCGGTGCCGGCGAACTCGAGCGCCGGGTTGGCGGCACCCGTCGTCGTGATCGCACCTGTGGTAAGCAGCATCGTGCTATTGTTTGTCACCGTCAGGTTGGACGCGCCGAGCAAGGCGATCGCGCCGACCGAAGTCGTGCCCACCGCGTTCAAGTTGGTCAGCGCCGCCGGCGTCGCGAAAGTGAGCGTCCCGGCCGTAATGTTACCAACCGCGGTGTTGAAGGTGATCGTGTTCGACCCCGCGGCCACCGCCCCTACCGTCAGCAGGTTGCTCGAGTTGTTGACGAAGGTCGTTGCTCCCGAAAGCGTCGACGTCCCGGACATTGTTAGCACACCGGGCCCGCTCTGGGTCACCGTGCTCTGGCCCGCGAAGTTGATTGGCCCGGAGATCGTCTGCGTGCCATCGGCCGTGCCGTTCACAGCCTGAACAAACGTCGGACTACCGGTGATGAGCGTAGTCCCGCTGAGGTTCAGGCCGTAGGCCGTGTCGGCGCTGACGAACGAGCCAGGCTGGATCGTCAGCGTCTGCGTGCCGATAGTGCTGAATCCGCTCATGGCGTGCGTCACGCCGGAACCGACCGCCGCCCGGTTGATGGTGACGAGGCCATTGAACCCGTCGGCCCGGAGGCCGACCAGGAATGTCGTCGCCGTCGAGTTCTGAAGAATGAAGTTCGAACCGCTCGCGTTGAACGTCACCGGGGCGACGATGCCGAAACCGCCGGCCGCGGTGGCGATGGCGGTCTCCGCGGAGTTCAGGTTAACGCCTCCGGTGAACGTGCTGGCCCCGGAGAAGGTCACGACCGCCGCCGCGTCCCCGGACACCACGATGCTCGCTACGCCGCCGACGCCCTCGGAGATCACGCCGCTGTAAGTCTGGCTGCCGGTGCCATTGACCGTGATGACGTTGCCGTTGGCGACGATAGCCCCCACGGTCAGCAGGTTGCTCGAGTTGTTGACGAAGGTCGTTGCTCCCGCGAGCGTCGTCGTGCCACTGACGGTCATCGACCCCGATCCGCTGTGGGTGAGTGTGCTGGCGCCGGAGAAGTTGAGCGCCCCGGACAGCGTCAAGGTTCCGAGGCCGCTGCCGCTGTTGTTGGTCACGAACGACGAGTTGTCTGCGACACTGGTGGTGCCGCTCAGCGTCAAGCCGTAGGGAGAGTTTACGTTGACCAGTTCGCCGGGGGACATGGTGAGTGTCCGCGTTCCGATCGTGTTGCTGCCATTAAGTACGTGTACGACACCGGCGCCGATCGTGGCCCGATTAACAACTACTGTTCCGTCGGCGGCGGTCACGTCGAGTCCGAAAGTGAATGTCGAAGCGGTCGTGTTCTGAGGGACGAGGCTGGTGCCGGCCGCATTGAACACAACCTGGTTGCCGGCTCCGAAGCTTCCGGCGCCGCTGGCGATGATCGACCCGGCGTCGAGCCGCACGTTCCCGGTGAAGGTGTTCGCCGCCGTGAGCACGAGCGAGCCGGGACCTGCCTTTACCAGGGTCCCGTTCACGCCGGTGATGATCGAACTGATGATCAGCCCGTCGGTTGAGAGGCCGGACACGGTGACCGTCGCGTTCGCGGCGGTAAAGGCCAAGTTGCCAGTGCCGCCGATCGTGGGGGTTGTCGAGAGACTGTCGTTGATGACCATGATCGCATTTGCGGCGGACAGAGTGAGCTTAGCGCCCGAGGCCCCTGGCGTGACCGTCGGAGTGACGGCAACAGAGCCGGAGTTGTTGTTGAACGTCAGGCTGCTCAGCGTGTTGTCACCGACCATCGTCAGCACACCAGCCCCGTTGAGGGTCACGGCGCTGGCGGGGGCGATCTGGCCGCTGTTGGTCACCATCGTAACGGTGGCCCCGTTGTTGATCGTGAGCCCGCCCGCCGGAATGACCATGGTACTGCTCAGGCCGTTGAGGCTCAGCGTGCCCTGCTGCACCACCGTGCCACCGCTATACGAGTTGGCGGCTGTCAGCGAGAGCACGCCGGCCCCAGACTTCATCAGCCTCACCACGCCGGTGCCGCCGACGGCGGTGTCCTTCGTGTCCGTGATCACGGCGTTGATGGTGAAGGTGTTGGCCGCGTTGTTCGCCTGGTTGAAGACGATGAGCTCGGTGGTCGTGCTCGCACTCGTGCCGGCCGTGAGCACGCCGGGCAGGAGGATCGTGCCGATCGAGGTCGCCTGGTTGCTGTTGTCTCGGAGCAGGCCGCCAAGTCGCAGGTTGAGTACGTCGGTGGCGCCTGTGAACTCGACGCCAAGGTTGGCCACGTTGCCGCTGATGCGGAGGGCGTCCGCGGTCGCGACGCCCGCGGGAAGCAGCACGGTGCTTCCGGCCGAGCCGGTGAGGTTCACCACGTTGCCGGTGGCGAAGATCAACGACGACGCGGGCGTGGCGGCCCCATTGAGCGTCTGCGTGGCGTATGCCGGCATGCCCGTGGTGTTGTACGCGCCCACGCCGCTGACTGTACCGTTCTGACCGACGCGGTAGGCCGTGAAGTCGGTCGAGTTCGTGATCGCCCACGCCCCGATCCAGCCGTCGGTCGAAGCCACGCCATTGATCTGCGTCAGGATGATCCGGCCGTTCGCGGACGTGGGTTGACCGAGCGTGCCGGAGCCGGTGAAGTTAACCGTGCCGCCGCTTGCAGCGCGGACCAGGTTGCCGATCGTCAGGTAGGCCGACCCGCCAGTGCCGATCGTCGCCGTGAGGGTGTTTGCCCCGTACGCGGCCTCGACATACCCGCTTCCGGCCCCGATCGTCGTCTCGTCCACGATGGCTGTGCCGCCAACGAAGGTCACAGTGCCGCCGCGGAGGTTGATGGCGGCGCTTGCCGGGATGCGATTCGCCACGACCTGGGCACCACCCGACCCGCCGTTATCGAGCGTCAGCACTCCGCTGACATTGAAGAACGTACTGGCGATAGACCCGCTCTCACGAAGGGTGAGGCCACCGCTGAAAAGGGTCGTCGAACCCGTGTAGGTGTTGGCCCCGGTCAACGTGAGCGTGCTGTTCCCCTGCTTGTATAAGGAGATCGCCCCGCCGCCACTGTTCTGGATCACACCGGCGAAGGTCGTGGATGTGGTGCCGCTGCTGCTGATCAGGTTGAGCGGCGTGGCGCTGGTGTTGTCGATCGTGCCGCCGTTGCCCGCGACAGGGCTGGCGCTGGAGATCGCGCCGACGGCTTGGTTGATGCCGTTCAGGTCGATCGTGCCGGGCTTATTTATGTTCAAGGCCTGGACCGTCGGCACCGAGGTCGTGGTCTGGTACGGCAACTTCGCGCCGAGCTTTAACGTACCCTCGTTGACGTTGATGGCGCCCGTCAGGTACGCCAGGCTGCCCTGGAGGTTCAGCGTGCCGCCGTCGGCCTTGGTGAGGCCGGCGCTGCCGGTGATCACGCTGCTCACGGTAAGCGTTGAGCCGGTATTGATGTGAAAGAGTCCTTCCGCACCTAGTGTGACGATCGGTGCTGAGATCGTGTTGCCAGTGGTAGCGCCGGTGACGAGCACGCCGCCGGAGGTGACGGTGAGTGTGGCCGCGGCAGCCGCGTCCACCACGATGCCAGTGCCAACGAGTTTCAGGCCATTGATCGTCTTGGACGCCGCGAGCGTGACCGCGGGCGTCGCGGTCAGCGAGGCCGTATCGATATTCGCCAGGTTGGCGAGGCCGGGGGCGGTGGCGTCCACGTAGCCGGAATAGGCAATCAGGCCGGAGTCGTACGTGGCGAAGTCGAAATTGCTGCCGTTGGTCACCGTGATCCGGGCCAGGATGCCACCGGCTGTGGGGGTCAGCGTCGGGGCGGTGCCGAAGGTGATTTGGTTGGTGGTGCCGAGGGCGGCGACGCCGGTGCCCGTGACGTTGAGGGAACCGCCCGCGGCCGTCGCCGTGAGCGAGGTGAAGCTCAGCGTGGAATTCATCGAACCGGCGTTGTTAAAGCTCAGCGTGCTACCCCCGTTGTTCAGCGTCAGGATGCCGACCGCCTCGGACGAACCGACTGCGATGTTGGCGGTGAAGTTCAGCGTGCCGCCGGCGAGGAACAGGTTCTTGCCGCCCAGGCGGTTCGCCGTTGTCGGGTTGCCGTTGGTCTGGTTGTCGAGCGTCAGCGTGCCGCCGGAGTTGACGAACGTGCCGGTGGCGGCGGTTGAACCGAACTGGAGGGGGGCGCCGCCGACGCTGTTCAGCAGCACCGTGCCGTTATTGATCTGGAAGTTGCCGAGCGTCGCGCTCGGGGCTGTCAACGCGATCGAAAGTGAGCCGGACGAGTTGTAGGCGAGGGCGTGGGCGCCGACCGTTGTGGTCTGCAGAGTGCCCGTCAGGGCCGTATCGCCGGTGCCGGCGAAAGTCCACGTGCGGGCCGTGACATCGGTGGCCGTGGAGAGGTTGAACAGGCCGGAGAGCGTGAGCGCTCCGCCGGTCAGGTTGTTGGTCAATGTCTCGTTGCCCGCAACGTTCCCAAACGTGCCGCTGAAGGTGAGGTTGCTCGACCCGGCGATGGTCGGCCCCTGGCCGGTGGTCGCAAGCGTTGTGTTCTGGGCGATGGTAAGCGGGACGTTTACCCGGAGCGTACCACCGTTGAGGGCGAAGGTGGCCCCGGTGCCTAGTGGCGTGGCTCCTGAGCCGTTGAGGACGAGCGTGCCGGCGGTGAGGGTCGTCGTACCGCTATAGGTGTTGACCCCGCTGTTGAATTGCACGGTACCGCCGAGGGCGTTGAGGCTCAGCGTGCTGGTATTGCCCCCGTTGTTGATGACGTTGTTGAATACCGTCGTGCCCGGCCCGGCAAGAGTGGTGGCTCGGGCCGTGGCGTCGGACAAGTTGATAGTGCCGGAGAACGTCAGGGTGGCGGGTCCCGTGATCGCGTTGGTGATCGTGCGGTTGCCGCCGATGCTGGCAAGCAGAGTGCCGTTGAAAGTGAGAGAGTGCGAGCCGGAGAAAGCGGCCTCGCCGTTGTTGGTGACGGCATTGTTGAGGGTGCGGTCGCCACCGTGGCCGAACAGAGTGCCGGACGCAAACGTCAGGGTGCCCGTGCCGAGGGCCTCATTGTTGCCGACACCAAGCGCCCCGGCCGTGAGCGATACACCACCGGTGAACGAGCTAACGCCGGCCAGAACCCAGTTGCCGCTACCGGTCTTGGAGACCGTTAGGGCGTTACCCACGGCATTGTTGGCCAGGTTGCTAGCGAGGTAGTTTGTGTCATTGTTCACGCCAGTGAGGGTCAGCGTCTTTACACCAGCGGTCAGGTTGTTCATGTTCGTGGTGTTCGTGAGGATGAGCGGGCCGGACCCGCTGGCGTCGATCGTCACTGCGGCTGTGGTCGTACGGATCTGAATGAGCCGGTCGCTGACCTCGCCCGGGCCGACATACCACAGGTTGGCGCCACCGGTGCTGTTGTTGCCAAGCTGGACGGCCCCACCGGGGAGGCCGACGCTCGAACCCGCGGACGGGCTGACGCTATTACCCAGGGAGGTCACCACGAGCGTGCCGGCCGTCACCTGCGTGACACCGGTGTAAATGTTCAAGCCGGTCAGTTGCAGGATGCCGCCGCCAGCCTTGCTGATGCTCCCCGACCCGCTGCCGTCGGCGATCACGCCGGAAATCGTGGCAAAGTCCGTGGCCGTGGTGCTGTTGTCGTTGACGGTAATCGTGCGTGTGGCGCCGTTCAGGTCGATGCCATTGATGAATTCGACCTCGGCCAGGGCGGTCGTGGAGTTCAGGATTAGCTGGCCGGTGCCGTTGCCGATACCGCCCGCACCCCAGTTCAGGGTCGCGCCAGAGCCTCCGAGGTTAATTGTCAATTTCGATGCACCTGCTGAGAAGCCGCCATTGCCATTCGTGCTCCAGCCGACTTGCCCAGCCCCGGAGCCGATTGAGCGTGTGAACGTGCCGGTCGTTTCGAACACACCACCGCTGAAGAGCAAGTTGCTCGCCGTCGGCAGAGTGGTGCCGTCGTTCGCCCGCAGTTGGCCACCAGAGATCGTGGTCGTGCCAGCGTAACTGTTGCTGGTGTTCCCCAGGATCCAGAGACCGTTGCCAGCCTTGGTAACGCTCAGGACGTTAAACCCTACTGACGGGCTGTCGTTGTTGATGAGCTGAATCTTGATCTGGTTGTCACTGATCGAGGTGCCGGTGAGCGTGAGGGTCCGGCCGCCGGTCGAACCGCTGAAGGCAAGCGGGCTGGTGTTGCTGAGGACGAGCGCGGCGTTGTTCTGCGACGCAGCAGCGATCACGTTGTTGCCGTACGAGCCGGAGGAATCGATCGCGCCATTGGCCGCAAGGGTGAAGAGTCGGTCGATCGACACGGTCGGCGTCTGCGTGGCCTGGAAGATCTGGGCGTTCGTGTTTGTGCTGGAGCCAGTGTATTGGAGCGTGCCGCCATTAAAGACGAGGCTGGCGGCGTTCGTCGCGGCGCTCGTGGCGTCGCCGACGCCGAGGCCGCTTGCGACACCGATGTTCCCCAAGCTCGTGGCGGCCAAAATACCACCCGTGACCGTTACCGGGCCGGTGAAGGTGTTCGCTCCGGTGAGGGAGATGACACCCGTGCCGACCTTACTCAACGCGAGTGGCTTGCTTACACCGCCGTCCTGAAGGACGCCGGTGAAGGTACCGGCCCCGTTGTTGTTGCCGACGGTGAGCGTGGCGAGCGAGGCGGCGGAGTTCGTCACGATGCCGGCCCCGTTGAACGCGGCAATGGCTGTGCCGGTGCTGACGCCGTTGAGGTCGAGCGTTCCGCCCTGGCGGATGACCAGGGCCGCGTTCGCCCCACTCAGTCGGCCGGAGCCCGAAAGCTGAATCGTGCCCTCGTTGATCGTGGTCGCGCCCGTCTGGGCGTTCGCACTGCTCGACAGGATGAGTGTACCGAGGCCGTTCTTGGTGAGGCCGCCGGTAGTACCCACGGTGAGAGGGGACGCAATCGTGAGAGTGTCCGACAGGGCATTCGCGCGAACGACGAGGTCGCCGGACCCTCCAGTGGTAAGGCCGGTGCCGCCGGTGATCGTGGCACCGACGCCGCCGCTGACGAGGATACCGCCCGCGGAGTTTGCACCGTTGTTGATTGTGAGTGTCACGCCAGGGTCGAGGGTGATCGTGTTCGACGAGTCGAACTTCAAGCCAGCGTTGACCGCGACCGAGGCCGTCTGCGTGAAGTCGCCAGCGATGCGGTAAGGGGTCGTGTTACCTGCCGTGAGTTCGACGGCGGAGTCGGTGTAGCTCGCCGCTCCGGCGACGCCGGCAGCAGTGGCCGCGAAGTTGATGCCGTTGAAGTAAAGGCGGGGATTGATGATGCCGTTGACGTTGCCCGGGTCGGTGGCGAACGTGACCGCCCCGCCGCTGCCGCCGATAGCGAAGTTTAGCCCGGTGCCGACGGCGACCGTGCCAAGTGACGCGAACGTAAGGTTCGGGGCCCCGCCGCCGCTGCTGGTGAGCAAGACGGTCGCCGCGCCAGCAGATGGTGAAAGCGCGCCGAGCGACTGCGTGGCAGCCGTGGCGAGCGTGTTGTTGAACTCCAGCGTGCCGCCGGCGAATTGACTATTCAGGAACGGGGCCGTGGCGTTGTCCACGCCGAAGACGACCGCTCCTGCCGTCGGGATGATCGTTGATGTCCCCGCGGTCGTGTTCGTCGCAGTCGTCTTCAACCGTAGCGTGCCGCCGGTCACGGTCGTGGAGCCAGCGTAGGCGTTGACGCCGGAGAGGATCCAGGTGCCACCCCCGATCTTGGCGAGAGAGAGCGTGCCGGTGTCCGGGATGGCGGCCGTGACCTCGTTCGCCGCCGTGCTCGTGCCCCCGAGCACCAGAGACTTGTTCCCGGCCACCGTCCCAAGGATCGAGCCGCTCAGTACCAGCGCCCCGCTGCCGCTTGCGTTCACGTACGCGTTCGCGGTTGTGGCATTGAGAAGGACCGGCTTCGCAAACGTCTCGCCGGCCCCAGTGTAGGTCAGCGCGCCCGAGACGGTCGTTGCATTGCCGATGTTCAGCTGGCTGGTCGTACCGAACGCATCGGCGAGAGACGCGGTCACGAGCATACCCTGGTTGATTGTCGTCGCACCCGTGTAAGTGGAGGCGACCGGTGCAGTGATTGTGAGGGTGCCGGTGCCGTTCTTCGTGAACGCGTGAGCCCCGCCGGACGGAGCGTTGATCCCCGCAGAGATCTGACTGTCTGCGTTGCCGCCGACCGTGAATAATCTGCCAGTTGCGTTTGTCTCATTCCAGATCAGATTGTCGACCCCGCCGTTGAGTGTGAGCAGGCCGTTTGAATTGTTGTTAATGGGGATGGGATTGCCGGTCGTGGTTGTGAGATCCGAGTACGTGACGTTGTACCCGTTGCGGCCGAGGAGCGTCGTGGTCGTATTGGCCGACTGCGTCACAAGGCCGAAGGTCACCGTCTGGTTCAGCGCACTACCCCCGACTGCGTTGTCAACAAACACGTTTATGTTGCCAGTCATGAACGGGTTGAACGAGCCGTCGAAGCCGCTAAGGGTGTCGCTGCGAATCTCGACAGTTCCGCCAGCGAACTGAACTAGGGATGACCCACCGAATGCAGCGGTCGACGACACTCGTGTCGATCCGCTATTGAGATTGATGATACCGAAGAACGGGTTGACGGCGGCGTTGTTTGAGGCATCCAGGATTAACGTGCCGGCGCCTGCCTTCTGGAAAATGCTGTTGGTGCCGCCCGCGAGTGGAGCGTTGAGGCTCCAGTTGAAGTTGCCTGCAATCTGGGCCGTGGTGCCGGCCGCGATTGTGAGCGTGCCTGGGAGCGAGGTGGAGCCGAATGACGAGGCGAGCCGAACGGTGCCTCCGCCGCCGAGGTTAAGGTTACCACTGAGTGTGTGATTGCCGACGGCGTTGACGGCAAAGCCATCGCCGTTGGGGCCGCCACCAGAGATGGACATGTTTTGCACGATCGTCAGTCCCGACGTGCCGCCGATGACAAGCTGCCCGCCGCCAAAACCGGGGAACGCCAGGCTCGCACCGCGGGATGTGTTACCGAGCACGTAAACGTAGTTCGACGCCGCGCCGAGAGCGCCGGCGCTGTTAACGGTGAGCGTCCCGCCGCCGACGGTAACGCCACCGGTGAAGGAGTTGCTATTGTTGCTCAGCGCGAGCGAGCCGAAACCAGTCTTCGTCAACCCTCCGGTGCCGGAGACGAGCCCGTCGAGCGACACCAGCCCAGTGCCGATCGCCCCGGTTACAGTCAGCCCGTGTACGAGATCGATGGCGTTCGAGATCACGAACGCCCCGGTGCCGGTTTGGGAGATGGTGTTGTCCGCACCACCGAATCGAAGAAGTCCGCCAGAAATCTGGTATACTGAGCCGTTTGTGGTAATCGTAGCGTTGAGTTGAAGCTGCTTTAGAACGAAGGGTGGAGACACGTAGTTGTTAAGCGCTGTGTAGCCCGTGCCGGTGCCGCCGAAGATTAGCGTCGTGCTCGCGCCACTTAGCGGGTCGCTACTCCCAATCCAATTGTCGCCGGACGTTCCGGTGAACCAATTGTAGAGGGACCCGGAAACCGGGACTGTGGGGTCCCAGGTGTAAGTCTGTGCCTGCGCGGGGCGGGGGTCAATTAAGATCGTAAACAGGGCAATGATCGCAACGAATCCGCGGGAGAAGAGGTTGGGCACGCGATTCCCCTTAATAAACACAGGTGACAGGCTCAGGAGAGTCAACAAAGGCGGGAGCCCGGCCAGAGGGAGGCAGAGATCCGCGCGTACCCATCGCATCGGGTACTAAGTATGTCGATACGAACGCAAGCGCCGTACCAGAAAGACGGTAAAACGGCGTCGACCGTGAGGGTGATAACGCCGAGTGCGAGGGGAGATTTCAAAAGTGTTAGGATTTCAAGAAAGAAACAGGTGCTCAACATGTGAGCTGAGGTGGAACAAATATCACTCGCCCCAAGACACTCGCATGCGTCGGCACAATGATGGACTGAGATTCGACACAGAGAATCGATCAAATATTGTCCGGCAGATCAAATATGTTTCTCGCAAGATGTCGGATGTCGTTCGGCCTGATACGGCGTGAGCAGTCTTGACCACACCGACGGCGCATCCTCTCTTGCGGCTTGCAAGGGAACAGCGTAACGATAGTGAGTAACCTCTTCCTGGAGTCAGCATGGCGTCTGAGTCATGACCTCGCGATCCCGCTCGACGGCAGACGCTCCAATTGCCGCTGAAGTGTCATCGCGCCTGGCGGTTTCCCAGGCCGCTGTGTTCGCGATGGCGATGTTGGCTGTCGCTGGGGTGCTTACCCTCGACATGTACACACCCCGCGGCCTCGCGGAGTGGCAGCTATACGTACTCATCATCCTGATGTCGTTGACTGTACCGGGCCATTGGCACGTGCTCGCGACGACGTGCCTGAGCAGTGCGGCGGTCATCGCCGGGTTTTACCTCACGGCGGAGTGGATCGAGTTCCCGCTCTGGATGTCGCAACTGAACCGCGGCTTAGCCGTCACCGTGTTCTGGATCGTGGCCCTCGGCGGGCTGCGCATCCGCCGACTCGCCGCGCTGCGAGGCATCAACGAGAGGCTATGCCGCGAGATCACCGAACGCGAGGCCGCCGAGAGGCAAGTCCGGGAACAGGCGTCGCTCCTGGACGTGACACAGGACGCGATCACCGTGCGGGACCGCACCGATCGCATCACCTTCTGGAACCGTGGGGCCGAGCGGCTCTACGGGTGGTCCGCTGCCGAGGCGGTAGGCAAAACGCCCGCCGAATTAATGGAGCGGATCGGCGCTACCCGGGACGCCGCCTACGGTGGCGAGCACTTCTTGGCCCGTCATGTGACCCGCGGCGGCAGGGATATCCTCATGGACGTCCGAATGTCCTGCGTTCGGGACAGTCGGGGCGAGGTTCTCTCCGAGCTCGTCGTCGCCACGGACGTGACCGAGCGCCGCCGGGTTGAGGCACAACTCCGGCAGACACAGCGTCTCGATAGCATCGGCCGTCTTGCCAGCGGGATCGCCCACGACTTCAACAACATGCTCACGCCAGTGCTGATGGCGTCGAAGCTGCTTCGCGAAGACCGCCCGCCGGACGAGCGGACCGAACTGATTAGCATCATTCAGTCCGGGGCCGAACGGGGGGCCGAGCTCGTCCGCAAACTGCTGCACCTCGCCGGCGCCGGCGAGGGCCCTCGGGAGGTTGTGTGCCTCGAGCCGCTGATCGACGAGGTGAAAGGTATCATTGCAATCACGTTCCCGAAGTCGGTCCGTATGAGCGTCCGTACCGCCCCTGGCCTCAGCCCGGTGCTGGCCGATGGTACCGAGTTCATTCAGGTTTTGATGAACCTATGCCTCAACGCCCGTGACGCGATGCCCCAGGGCGGTGACCTCGTTATCGCCAGCGAGAACGTGACGCTCGGCGAACCGGACACGAAGGGCCACCCGGGTGCAGTCACCGGCTCGTACGTTCGCGTTGTGGTCGAGGACAACGGCATCGGCATAGAGCCCGACAAGTTGGAGGCGATCTTCGACCCGTTCTTCACGGACAAGCCTCACGGGAAAGGGACAGGACTAGGTTTGTCCTCGGTCCTCGGCATCATGCGAGGCCACCGAGGCATTGTGCGGGTTGACAGTAAACCGGGTGCGGGGACGCGGTTCATCCTGGACTGGCCCGCGGCCGCAGAAAGGGCCGTCATTGCCACGGCCCCCCCGCGAGTGCCGCTACGGGGCGACGGCTCGCTCGTACTGCTAGTGGACGACGAGGCACCAATCCTCCATACTGCACGTGCCAGCCTGGAGGCGGGTGGCTACCGTGTCGCCACCGCAGCCAGCGGCCGGGAGGCGATACACTTCTACCAGCGGAACTCCTCGGACGTGCGGATAGTCGTGTTGGACGTGATGATGCCGGACCTCGACGGGGCAGTGACCCTGGCCGAGCTCCGGGCGCATAACCCGGATTGCCGCGTACTGTTGACAAGCGGCCTGCGCCTCAACGGATCGCTAGCGGACGCGGTGCAAGACGGCGAAGTCCAGTTCCTCGCGAAACCATACACGGCTGTGCAAATAGTCGACGCCATCCACCGCACCGCCGCCACGTGACGACCGACCGCCGATTGGACGAATCCGATCCGGGGTGGCCAGCCAAGTGTTCGCCGCCGCTCCGCGGAGTAAAGTTGATGGGATCGGTCCTCGCCGGTCATCTCCTTGTTCGCCTGTTGACCTCAAGTCCTACCGATACCCGAGCCCCCCATGCGTGACGCGCCGGCCACCCTCTTGGTCATCGACGACGAACCGCTCATCCTTGACAGCTTCCGCCTGCTGTTTCCTAAGGGGCAGGTCCGCGTCGTGACCGCACGGAGCGCGGAGGAGGGGATTAAGGCCTTCCGCGAATCGGAGCCCGACGCGGTCACGCTTGACATCCAACTGCCGGACGGCTCCGGGCTCAAGACGTTCAAGGACCTCCGAAACATCAGCCGCAAGGTGCCCGTTGTCCTGATCACGGGTTATGGAACCGCGGACACGGCGATCGAGGCCATGCGGCTCGGTGCCTTCGACTATGTGCTGAAGCCGCTCGACCCGGACCCGCTGCGGGCGCTCCTCATGCGGGCGTTCGAAACCCGCCGGCTGATGAATGTGCCGGCCACACTGCCATCCGCAAACGAACCGACCGGAAACGCCGACGTGCTCATCGGCACCAGCCCGGCCATCCAGGACGTGTACAAGTCTATCGGTCGCGTTGCCCAGACGGACGCCACTGTGCTCATCCTCGGCGAGAGCGGCACCGGCAAGGAGTTAGTTGCCCGCGCCATCTACCATTACAGCAATCGGTCCGCCGGGCCGTTCCTCGCGGTGAACTGTGCGGCGATCCCCGAACCGCTACTGGAGAGCGAACTGTTTGGACACGAGAAGGGCGCGTTCACTGGCGCCAGTCGGCGGCGCGCTGGAAAGTTTGAGCAGTGCGACGGCGGCACCCTGTTCCTTGACGAAATCGGAGAGATGACGCCCTTGACCCAGGCCAAGATGCTTCGCGTACTCCAGGAGAAAGCGGTGCAGCGAGTCGGCGGCAACGAGTTGATTCACACCGACGTCCGCGTGGTGGCAGCAACCAACCGCGACCTCGAGGCGATGGTCGCTGCCGGCCGATTCCGTCAGGACCTTTTCTACCGTCTCAACGTCTACATGATCCGCCTGTCTCCGCTGCGGGAGCGAGGGGACGACATCGTGCTGCTCGCTCGGCACTTCGTCCGAAGATTTGCCCGCGAACTGGGACGCGACACGTTCGAGATCCACGACAATGCGATGGCGATGCTACGAGGCTACCACTGGCCGGGGAACGTGCGGGAGCTTCAAAGCATGTTAAAAAAGGCCCTGCTCAATGCCGCGGGCCCTACTCTTCTGCCGGAGAACCTGCTGCTGGCGCTGCATGCGGGCAAGCCGATGGAGGTACCCACGCTGAAGCCCTCGGCCTCGCCGGACCTGAACGAGTTCATCGCCGGACGGCTCGCGGCCAACTCGATTGACCTGTACGCGGAGTATCTTGCGCTGGTGGAGCGGCCGCTGTTCCTGAGTGTACTGAGGCACACCAACTACAACCTGTCGCAGGCGGCGCAGATCCTGGGCATCAGCCGAACGACTCTCCGCACGCGCCTCGCAGCCCTTGGCATCACGTTAGAGAAGTCCGCTACGGTAGAGGAGGAGTGAGTGTGCTCTCCAGAAGTGGTGTCGGTCTCCTGCCTGTCGGAAACCGTACGACGAGCAGTGCTCTAGCCACTACTTTCCCCGAAGTCCCGCATTCATCGTTAGTGGATTTGACCATGCGGGGGTGGGAGCGGCAACGCGTCGCCCTCGGTTGACCTCACACCCACCGTTGCAAATCGCCCGGTTCTTTCGTCCTGTACGAAAACTATGTCATGGCTCGCGGCCAGTGGAAACCTGAGTGAGCGATCGGTTCTGCCCGAAGGGCTTCGTCACAGAATGAGGGGTGAAAGGCAAGGATGTGAGGCCACGATCGAGGGCACACGATCTGAAGTTGCAATGCGGCGCGCACCGCAACCTCGATGGCAGAGCGATGGATTGTCCGGAGTTCGCGCAGCTTTGCGATCGTAGTGCCGTAGAAGGCCCCGAGTTCCTCGTGTCACTCGACGGAACCGCGAGCCAGAAGAAACGTCGTAGGCTCTTCATCCGCAGCCGTCGGCAGTGCAAAAAGTGGGCTATCGCACTGGCCACTTCGGCAAGTGGCACCTCGACGGACTGCGCGGCCCGGGAGCGCCGATCCTCGCTTCTGACCTGCGCCGGTCGGACGCCTTCGGCTTCGACCGCCGGGTGTCGGTCACCAGCTTCTTTGACCTCAAGGCCCAACGCGGTGGCCAGGTGCGTTTTGCCGCTGCCGCTGGGCCCGACGAATAGAACGTTCTCGCGTCGCGTCAGATGCAGCGGAGGCACGGTTTGGAGTTCCCCAAGAAAAGTGGACACGGGGTTAAGGGTTATTCGGGGTGTAAGGCCTCATAGTCCGCGGGCGACACGTAGCCCAAGGTCGAGTGTCTGCGGGCACGGTTGTGCGACTCCCAGGTGTCGTCAATTCTGGCAACGGTTTGCGACGTCCGCAGCACGTTGCCGTTGGGCAGTTTCCAAACATCGAGGCACGCGGGAGCTTCGTATTCCCACTCAATTTTTGCCGTCCGCGGCCACGGACACCACCTTGTTCTTGGTGAACGTCGCACCCACGAAAGCATGGCCAACGGGTTCGTCCGCGGTGATACCCGTGCTGGCGATGAGGACGGACAGCAAGGCGGCGGAGAGAAGTTTTGGCGGTATAGCGGGACCATAGAAGGCAGGAGTTGCAGAACGATGAACCGGCCGATGCCGATTCATCAGGAGAACAACTCATCGAGGGGCTTGGCACTTTTGTCCACGAGCCGCATGGGCCGTTCGCCGGGAGCCAGGACTTCCTTCTCCCAGTCGATGCCCAAAGATTTGCAGATGGTGGCGAAGAAATCCGGGGCGTTGATGGGCCTTTCGACCACCGTACCACCCGGGCTCTTGCCTTTGTCGTCCGTCTTGCCGACGACTCGGCCGCCCTTGACGCCGCCGCCGGCGAGTAGTGTCGTCCAGGCACGAGAATGATGGGCGCCTCCGTTCACGGGCGATCGTCCGAATTCGCCCATCCACACAATCAGGGTGCTGTCGAGGAGGCCGCGATCCTTGAGGTCGGAAATCAGCGTGGCCATGGCGGGGTCCATCCAGGCGGTACGCTTCTTGATTTCCTTGGCGGCGCCGCCGTGGTCGTCCCAGCCGCGATGGAAGATCTCGACAAACGTGACCCCGGCTTCGACGAGTCTGCGAGCCATGAGGCAGGCCCGGCCGAACTTGTGAGAGCCATACGCCGAGCGGAGTGGCTCGGGTTCCTTGTCCACGTCGAACGCCCTGGCCTTATCTGAACGCAGAAGCCGGACGGCTCGATCGAAGGCCGCCTGCTGAGCCTGAACGGCCGGAGCCGGGAGTTCCGCGGCGAAGCGGCGTTCGGCCTGTCGTAGGAGTTCCAATTGGTCGTCGAATTCTTCGTTCGCGGAGCCGAGGTTTTCGAGCCCCTTGTACGGATCGCTGACCGCGAGGGGCGTGTGCTTCACACCGAGATACGACGGCACGGAGCGATACAGTCGGCCGCCGTTGCCCTTGTCGAAGCCCGCGTCGATGGTCGCGAAATTCGGCATGTCGCTCGCTTTCGGCCCGGCCTCGGCGGAAGCGATGCAGCCGATAGCGGGATGTTCAAAGCCGCCGATGCGCGTGTAGCCGGTGTGCATCAGGTACTTGGCTCGGTAGTGATCGCCTTCGCTGGTGCTCATGCCGCGTAGCAGGGCCAAGTCGTTCATCAAGGCCGCCATCTTCGGCAAGCATTCCGTGACGCGGACGCCCGGCAGCGCGGTTTGGATATCGGCATATTCCCCGCCCGGCTTGGGGTCGAAGGTGTGCGCCTGGCTCGGGCCGCCATCCATCCACAAGAGGATGCAAGCCTTCGCTTTCCTGGCAGGCGCGGCCGCCGCGGCACGCGCCATGGAGTGGAACCAAGGCACGCCGGCACTGGTAATTAAACCGGCGGCGGAGGCCGTGAGAATTTCGCGCCGTGTCAGCGATTCGTGAAAGGGCATGGTGCAAACTCCGATTCAGACAATACCAGAGACGCCGACTACGGGATTGGGGGGATTCATCTGACCAGCATGAATTCGCTGCGGTTCACGAGCATCCACAGCACGGCGCTGTACGCCTTCTTCGCGTCGCTTCGCTTGGCCGCGAACGCGGTCGCTTCCGCAAGCTCCTCATCCGTCGGCCGGCGGGAGAGCGTGGCGAGATACAGCGACTCGATGGCATCCTTCGGCTCGGGTTTGGCCTTCAACAGTTCCTCCACCGTCATGCCGCCGGTTCGCAGCCGCGGGTGGTTCATGAGAGCCAGCAGTTGTGGGATGCCGTGCGTGAAGTCCGTGGCGTCCTCTTCGTTTGTCACGAACAGTTTGGCGAATTCGTCGTACGCGGTGCCCACCGGGCTGCTCTCGCCGAAGCGTTGGGCTTCCTTGGGGTCGTAGTTTCTGAGATCGAGTGTCGGATCCGCGAACGCCAGTCGAAGCGAGTCGTAAAGGGCATCGGCCGACATCACTTTCACAGGCATCCGCGCAAACACGGCCACCGCATTCGGGGCGTCCTGTTTGCCAGGCCTGCTTGACCGCTGGTATGCCGTCGTGTTCGTGATGCATTTCACCAGATGCTTCACATCGAAGTCGCTGGCGAGGAATTCGTCGGTGAGCAGTTGGAGCAGTTCCGGGTGGCTGGGTGGGTTCTCATCTCGCATGTCATCGATGGGATGGACGATTCCGCGTGCGAAGAAGTAAGACCAGGTGCGGTTGACGAAGGCGCGGGCGAAGAAAGGGTTTTCCCGGGCCGTGATCCACGTCGCGAGCACGGCCCTCAGCGGTTGGCCGGCCTCGGCCGCGAGGGAAGCCCCTTCGGGAAACTTGCCCGGAATCATGGTGCCGGCGTTCTTGAGTGCTGCCTTGGGTATGGTAATGGAGCCGGAGGGCGCGCTGTCCTTTGCGGGCTGCCCCACTTTTCCACCAGGCGCGGTGATGTTGCCTTCGCTCACGAAGTCGAAATAACGACCGTTGAACTTCCACGAGACGTTGCGGAAGAACGCGGCCAGACCCCAGTAATCCGATTGCTTGTAGTGCTTGAATGGATCGTTGTGGCATTCGGCGCACTGGAATTGCATTCCCAGGAAGAGCGTGGCCACGGTTCGGGCCGCGCCGGCAGGCGAGGGTTTTCCGGTGTCATCGCCGGCGAGTGAGAAGAACAGGCCTTGCGGTTGCTCCTTCAATGGTCCGTCGGCGGTGAGAAGTTTGCGGACGATGACATCCCAGCCTTCCCCCTCGTTGAACCTTTGTGCAAACCACTTGCCCAGGTTCTGAGTCGCCAGGATCGGCTGGTTCCCACCGTTGCCTTCGGAAGGGAGTTCGGCCGGAGCGATCCAATCTCGCCACGCCCGGCCGAATTGCTCACCATAATTCGGGCTGGCGAGTAAGCCGTCGATCAGCTTGGCACGCTTGTCGGACTCCTTCGAATTGAGGAACGCCGTCGTTTGTGCGGCCGTCGGAATCCGACCCGTGATATCCAGGTAGGCCCGTCGCAGGAATTCGGAATCGTCGGCTCGCGGGGGTGACCCTTTCAGCGTCTTCCCGATTTGGACGTCGATCTTCCTGGCGATTTCGGCTGCATCCCGAACAAATACTTCATTTCCCTTCAAGGGCCCAGGGGCGGCCGAGAAAGCCGCGGAGTCCACAAGGAAAAAGACAAACGCTACGGCAAGGCAGCGGTACATGGGATTCTTCCGCAGAGGGTACGGTCGCAGGCGGGCAGATACGGTGGGATCGCCGGAAACAAATCGGAATAACCCTTCCCGAATCCAGAATCCCGCTCGAGACCGCGTCAGACAGGAAAGCTTTGCTTCTATTGGCAGGAATCCCTGATCTTTACCGCCGCTTCGTCGAGTTCTATGAACGGGAGGTAGTGGAGCGGGCGTTCGCGCACGTGTGTAAGGGCTTGCTAAACGAGCAATTCTTTCAACGGGCCTCGATAGGCGGGATTCTCCTTGTTGGCACCGACGAGATTGAAAGACTCGCGAGGGTCGCCCACGGCATGGAGGATGGTGTTGTAGAGCGCGTTGATCGTGGGGTTGCTGGCGGAGCCCATTCCCAACCGCCGCGTGCCATCAATCGAGCTTTCGCGCATGGGATACATCACGAGCCGATTCCCCTTGAGTCGTCCACCGAGATTGCCGAGGAGGACGAACGGCCAGTTTCCACCTTCGGCGTGCTGACGATTGGCGCTATCGCTGGTGAACACCACGAGCGTGTTATCGAACATCGTCCCGCCGTCTTCGGGAATGCCCTGAAGTTTCTTCAAGAGCCCTGCCGTTTGCTCGGCGATGTGCCTCCGCACCTGGGAGAGAATCTCCCAGCCGAGGAGGCCCACTTGCGGATCCTTGTCGTTGTGGCCGGCGGAGTGACAGACCATCGTTGAGAATCCCGTATACGCGGCACCGAGGCAGCTGATTTCGGAAGCGATCGTCACGACATTCGTAAGGCCCGTCAGCAGGGCGGAGGCCGCGATATCGAACTGGGCTGTCACCGTGTCTTTCATCGTGATGGGGAACGGCGACGGCAGCTTCGGGGCCG